>Snoopy_p2__coassemble_233_pt1 | contig 93853 bp, 78 predicted proteins | sample Snoopy_p2__metabat2_high_PE_016 | metagenome-assembled genome bin Snoopy_p2 | reverse complement strand
CAAAACTATATGCTTCATACCATAATCAGACACCACAAAAGACCTGTTTTAATCTGACGGAAAAGGCAGCGTTTAATTTGCCGAATAACATGTGGACTACAGTTCCCTCTCCTACTTTTGATTCTACAGAAATCTCATCCATAAATGCCTCCATAAAGGTAAATCCCATTCCGGAACGGTCTTTTTCCGGTTTCGTAGTATAAAGCGGCTCCATTGCTTTTTTCACATCCGGAATTCCCACTCCCTCATCCTTTACATCCACAAAAAGCTCCTGTCCTTTTAGCCGACAGGTAAGCCAGATCTTATGTATCTCCCCCTCATATCCGTGTATAATGCAGTTTGTGACAGCCTCCGAAACGGCTGTCTTTAAGTCTGCAACTTCCTCAAGTGTAGGATTTAATTGTGTGCTAAACGCTGCCACTGCCACCCGTGCAAGGCTTTCATTTACAGGTCTGCTCTCAAAAACAATGGTCATTTCATTGGTGTTTTCCATAACACGCACCCTCCCTTTCTAAACGGCTTCTGTCTCTCTGCTGATTTCCATGAATTTACTTACTCCTGAAATGCGAAGAATTTTTTCAATATGACGATTTACATGGATAGCTCTGATACATCCGCTGCACATACCAAGGGTTCTGTATCTTCCCATAATCAGACCAATCCCGGAGCTATCCATAAATGTAGTCTCCGAAAAATCAAATTCAATCGTCTTAATATAAATTTTTTCCATAATCCTGTCCGCAGTTTTCCGTACATAGTCCGATACCGGGTGATCCACCTCTCCCGGAAGTATGATCGTAAGACAGGTTCCCTCTGTTTTAAAAACAGGTTCCATGATAATTTCCCCCTTATTTTCTTTTTATTCCCATTTGCAAAAAAAATATGTGTATTTTATGATTTTAAGGTACAAAAAAAGGACGTACCTGTCGTACATCCCCTTTTTGGAGGCTTCTCATTCGCTGTGCCCGTTATTCATAACTTTCTTCGCCGCTATAATCACTTCCGTCGTCATAGCCGCTTTCTTCACCGCTGTAATCATTTCCGTCCTCGTAACCATTTTCGTCGCTGTAGTCGCCCTCACTTCCCTCGGACATTCCGGTATCTTCCTCGCCTGCTCCCGCTTCCGAAGAGCCGTCACCTGTTCCCGTATCCTGCTCTCCGTCAGAGGTGCCCTCAATTCCGGTAACTCCTGTATTATTACAGATTGTGGTATAAATCCCTTTCATGCTATCCGAAAGGACATCGGCATATACTTTCTGAATTTCCAGTGCAGCGCTGTCCATATCCTCCTGCTGCATGGCTGCGTAAGCATTAAAGAGAGCCTCATAACTCTGGCTTTTCTGTTTTTCCTCTTCTATCTGTTTTGCCGCAGCCTCTGCTGTATCATCAGACTGCTGTACCTCTCCCTGTACCTTTGAAAGTTCTGCTCCCTGGCTTGCAAGAGACTCGCTGTAATTGATGATCTGCTCATTTGCCTCCCTGTAAATTCCCTGGCGAATTGCAGGAACTGCAAGGAACCAAAGCGCCGCCGCTCCTGCTGCGAATCCTGCTGCCAGAGTAAAAAATAAGGATGCTTTTGACCGTTCTTTATACGGTGCTGTATTCACAGCCGTATCCCTGTCCCTGTCAATACTCTCGCTGTTTCCTTCAAGAAATCTTCCTTTGCTTTTCTTCTCAAGGCGGGTGGTAACGCCTGTCTGCTCATCAATCTCTCTTAAAAAGCGCAGAGTAGTCGTGTTTGTCTTATCAATTTTCGCAGCTTTTTTCAGGATTCTTCTCGCTTTATTCCATTCCTGGTTTTTCATCTGAATCAGAGCCAAAAGATGGTATCCCTTAATCAGCTTTGGATTCTGAGTCAAAATCTTTCGAAGCTGAATGGCAGCCATATCTTCGTGACCTTCTCTGCAAAGAGCAAGAGCATGGTTGTACTTTTTAATTGTTTCATTAATTGCTTCCAGTTTATTGGAATTTGCCTGAAGCTTATTAATATATTCTGAGGCGAGATTTCTTGCAGGCTGAAGGTTTTTGCTGATTACCCACTCGCTTAAAGCCGCCACAACCTCTCCCGTCTCAAAATATACAAGTCCCAGAAGATTTCTTGCCTGGATATTTGCCTTATTATATGTAAGGCTCTGCTTCAGACAGCTGATTGCCCCGGAAAGGTCTCGGATACTCGCTTTTTCCAGACCCTGATTGTAATAAAGCTTAGAAAGATATTCCACCTTTTTCTGGATCAGGACATTGCAGCCGCAGCGCGGGCAATAATCAAGATCCATATCCGTCAGGCGTGTGCCACAATTCATGCAGTTCATTGCTTTCTCCTTATCTTACCCGTCTGTTGCTTTTTGCTTCCCGCAGCATCTCCTGAAGAATATCGAGAATGTCTGTCAGCTCCCGATCATAAATTGCTCCTTCTGCATCTGCCACGTCGAGACATGGTTCAAACTTTTTCAGTTCCTCTTCGTAATCAATCATATTTTTTTCTCCTAATCACATCTTTCACTTCACCTACAAGATAAAGAGAACCTACACAAAACAGCATTCCGTCGTCCCCTTTTAATGTAAGCGCCAGTGGAAAGGCCTCCTCTGTTCTCTCACTCACCCGTACGTCTGTACAGCCGTTTTCACGGAAAAGCTTCGCAAATTCTTCTGCCGGAACCTCACGGTATCCGCCCACCTGCGTTACGACAACATGGGAAAGCCTGATTTTTCCGCATATAGAGGAAATCATATCTTTATAGTCCTTATCATCCACTGCGGAAAAAAGAAGAGTCAGAGGACATTCCTTCTGAAAATGTGCAGCTGTCTCCACAAATTTTTCCACGCCGTCCTCGTTATGGGCTCCGTCTACGATTACGCCGGGAAGCACCGTTTCCATTCTTCCCTGCCATCTTGTGCGCAGAAGTCCGTCCTTTAAATTTTCAACAGAAACAGGAATCTTCTCCTTTAATACCTCCATTGTCTTTAAAGCAAGAGACGCATTCATAACCTGATATTTCGCAATGAAGGGAATGGAAAATATAATATCCCCATAATACCCATTCTTCAGCGAAAAATCAATGCCTGTCCTTGTATTTTTATAAATTTCGGTATCTTCCTGCTTCACCTCAAAATAAGGGCTTTGAAGTTCCTCTGCTTTTTTTCGTATTACCTCTGCCGCTTCTTCTGAGTTGCCATCGAAAATCACGGGAACTCCGGGAACAATAATCCCTGCCTTCTCCCCTGCAATTTCCCCGACTGTGTTTCCAAGATACTGCATATGATCCAGACTGATGGAAGTGATCACACAGGCCGCCGGATCTTCCACTGCCGTCGTGGCATCCAGTCTTCCTCCAAGTCCTGTCTCAAGAGTCACATAATCCACACCTGCCTCTGCGAAAATCACCATTCCCATAAGGAAAAGCATTTCGAAATAGGTTGGATGATAGCTTCCCTCCGCTACAAGCTCGTCCGCAAGATATTTTACTTTCTCAAAAGCATTTAAAAATGTTTCATCGTCAATTTCTGTCTCATTAATCTGGAACCGCTCGTTAATCCGGACAAGATGCGGAGAAGTAAAAAGTCCACAGGAATACCCTGCTTCCCTGAGCACAGAAGTAATAAACGCACAGGTACTTCCTTTTCCGTTTGTTCCTGCCACATGAATCACCTTAAACTGCTTTTCCGGACTTCCCAGTCTTCTTAAGCATTCCTTTGTGTGTTCCAGGCTGTTTTTCTTTGTAAATTTCGGTGTTTCCTCAATATAAGCAACTGCTTCTTCGTAATTCATAAAAAATTCCACCACTTATCTATAATGTATTGTACGGATTTTAAAAACCGTTACGATACCATTATATATGAGTGGTGGAAGATGTCCAGTCCTAATCGTAACAAATTATACGACACGATGTTACGATTTTTCTATTCTTTATTTAATTTCCACTTATTTTCATCAAAGAGGGCATAACAGGAGCGGTCATAACTCTTACTTAATGCCTTTCTCGTTGAACTGTTGCTGCGCTGTACAACAGACAGACGGTCAAAATCTGTAAGCTCCGTACCGGAAATAATAAGAGTAGTCGGATTTACATATACCGTATCGTACCAGTCGCCGTTTAACTTCACCTGACTGGACGGCGTAAAGTTTGTACCGTGAATATAATATGTAAAGTCCAAAGGCGACACAAGAGAAATAGAATCCAGAGTTACATCATAAAGTCCCATTTTCATCTTTGTTCTCTCAAAAGGATTTTCGCCGTCGTATGCGTATCTTTCTCCGTAAAGAAGATCATACTGAAGAGTTTCCAGATCCACCTGGTAATTCTTTGTATTTCTTCTTGCCTGGTGATAACGGAAAACTGTTCCCTCATGGATTCCTACTCTGTCAAGAACCTCCGCTGCCATCTGATATGCGGAAAGATTTTCATCTTTTTTCTCAAGACCAAAATTATCCCATATTACATATTCCGTCTGGAAAAGATACTTATTTTTTACATCTTCTACAGTAAGATCCATAGTAGGAAGATGGTCTCCATACATAACAAGAACCACATCCTCCGGATATTCAGAAAGAGCATCTGTAAGTTTCTTTACAAAGTTGTCCATATCTCTGATTTCATTTACATAGTACTCCCATTTATAATCCTGTTCCTCTGTAGGAGAACCGGAAACGGTAATTTCCGGATCATTCAGAACCGGCTCTGCCGGATAATCTCCATGTCCCTGTACAGAAATGGTATACACGTAATCTGATTCTTCTGTAGCGTCCATACATTTGATAATTTCGTCTGTAAGGATTTCGTCCTTTACCCAGCCTAAAAGATTTTTCTCATCTTCTTCCGGCATATATTCTTCGGAAGTGAAGGTATCAAACCCCAAATTCGGGAAAATACTTCTTCTTCCGTAGAAATTCGCCTCATTGTTATGGATGGCATGTGTAGCGTATCCCAGATTCTTTAACACATACGGTGCGCTTTCACATGTAGTCTCCTTGAGAATACTCTTATACGGATATTCTCCAGGTCCGAAATAGTGAAGACTCATTCCTGTAATTGTCTCAAATTCTGTATTTGCCGTACCAGCACCCACAGATGGAACTTTAAAATATCCTGAAGAATATTCCTTCATAAGCTTTCGGAATGTAGGAATCGGGTCTTCCGATATATTCAGATAATTTACAAGGGTCGGGTCAAAAAAGGATTCCAGCTGTAAAAACAGAATATTCGGCTTTTTCTCCTCTTTTGTTTTCGGAAGATTTTCCTCTGTCTTCTGGATTCTCTCTATCTCCTCCGGGGAATAATCCCTTGGGCAGCTGATTCCCGTATTAAAAATCGTCGTTGCCAGACAGTAGGGATATCCATAATCTTCGTAGGCAAAAGCGATATTTCCAAAGTAATTGGATAATACTCTCTTTTCCAATGCAAGCTGTGTAATTCCGCCAAAAGCAAGAACTCCGGCAAGCACCAGCGGAACATTATAACGGTATTTAAGAGGTCCTTTATACTTTGGCGCTTTGATAAACATTCCCAGAAGAATCACTGCCAGAATGCCCAGTACGATGTACACAAGGGTAACACCATATGAGGGCAGATATTTCTTAGCAATGGCAAGTCCGTCTGTCACCATCGCAATATCCGGTCCTGTAAAAGGAGTAACACGGTTCATAAGAAGAATACCGTTTGTGATTCCGAGGAGCAGCCAGAATATGCTGACAAATGCTCTCCAGAATACTCGTCTCCGAAACAGATAGGAAATAAGCATTGTAGTAAAAATAAATCCTGCGTTATATGCAAATACAAGAGGCTTATTCACCATAAAATTCCATGCTTCCGTAAAAGAATGACGGCTCATCGCCTCAATCAAAAAATACATGACCGCACAGCCCAGTGCCTGAAGAATCAAGGAAATCCTGTTACAGAAATCACAGAGCTTTTGTTTATTCATCCAACCACTCCTTTATTATTTCTCAAGCTGAGAAAGCTGTGTGCTGACTTTTTCTTTCATCTCAATGTATTTCTGAAGCTTTTCTTTTTCTGCTGCTACCTTTGCTTCAGGTGCTTTGTTTACAAAATTTGGATTGTTGAGCATTCCCTCACAGCGGGCAATTTCCTTTGTGAGACGCTCTTTCTCTTTTGTAAGACGTTCCAGTTCTTTTTCTCTGTCTACCAGATCCTCAAGCGGAAGGTATACCACTGCGTTGGAAACAACAACAGATACTGCATCCTCACCGATTCCCGCCTTATCTTCCTGAACATGAATGTCTTTTGCAAGGGCAAGATTTACAAAAGATCTGCTGCTTTCTTCATACATTCTGCATACTTCTGCATTCTTTCCTACAATATAAACATTTGTTTTTTTATTTGCAGGTACGTTCATCTCTGTTCTTGTATTACGTATTCCACGCACTACTTCTTTGAAGCTTTCTACTGCAAGCTCTGCCTCAGGGAAGGACCACTCTTCTTTATATTCCGGCCAGTTGGAAATCATAATAGATTCCTCCTCCGGAAGAAGGGTGCAGAAAATTTCTTCTGTAATAAACGGCATATATGGATGAAGAAGCTTTAAGCCTTCTGTAAGCGCTGTGCGAAGTGTCCACAAAGCTGCATTTGCAGCCTCCGGATTTTCATCTGCCTTCCAGAGACGAACCTTAGCCATCTCAATATACCAGTCGCAAAGTTCATCCCAAAGGAAATCGTAAACTTTCTGTACTGCAATACCAAGCTCGTATTTGTCCATGTTCTCTGTCACTTCACGGATTACCGTATTCAGATGAGAAAGAATCCATTTATCTTCCGCACAGAAATCTGCCACATTTTCCGGTTCTGTTACTGTTTTTCCTTCCAGATTCATCATAATAAAACGGGAAGCATTCCAGATTTTATTTGCAAAATTACGGCTTGACTCTACTCTCTCCCAATAGAAACGCATATCGTTTCCAGGTGCATTTCCTGTCATAAGAGTAAGACGAAGGGCATCTGCTCCGTATTTGTCAATTACTTCAAGAGGATCAATTCCGTTTCCAAGTGATTTACTCATCTTGCGTCCCTGGGAATCTCTTACAAGTCCGTGGATCAGCACATGATGGAACGGCACCTTTCCTGTCTGCTCAATAGCGGAAAATACCATACGGATAACCCAGAAGAAAATAATATCATATCCTGTTACAAGAACGTCTGTAGGATAGAAGTAATCCATCTCCTCTGTGTTTTCCGGCCATCCAAGAGTGGAGAACGGCCACAGCGCAGAACTGAACCATGTATCAAGTGTATCTTCATCCTGATGAAGATGTGTACATCCACATTTCGGGCATTTTTCAGGCATTTCTGCAGCAACAACTACTTCACCGCACTCATCGCAGTAATATGCCGGGATTCTGTGTCCCCACCAGAGCTGACGGGAAATACACCAGTCACGGATATTTTCAAGCCAGTGCAGATACGTCTTATCAAAACGCTCCGGAACGAAAGTGAGCTCCTTATTTTCAAGTGCTTCAATAGCAGCCTTTGCCATCTCATCCATTTTTACAAACCACTGCGGTTTGATCATAGGCTCTACAGTTGTTCCGCAGCGGTCATGTGTTCCTACATTGTGAGAATGTGGAACTACCTTTACAAGAAGACCCTGCTCCTCAAGATCCGCTACCATTGCCTTACGTGCTTCATAGCGGTCCATACCTGCATATTTTCCTCCAAGGCTGTTAATCGTAGCGTCATCGTTCATAATATTGATTTCCGGAAGATTATGACGGCGTCCCACCTCAAAGTCATTCGGGTCATGCGCCGGTGTGATTTTCACACAGCCTGTACCAAATTCTTTATCTACATACTCGTCTGCAATAACCGGAATCTCTCTGTCTGTAAGCGGAAGCTTCAGCATTTTTCCAACAATGTCTTTATATCTCTCATCTTCCGGATTTACGGCAACTGCAGTATCTCCAAGAAGCGTTTCCGGACGTGTTGTTGCAATTTCCACGAATCTTCCTTCTTCTCCAACGATGGGGTAATTGATGTGCCAGAAAAATCCTTCCTGATCCTCATGCTCTACCTCTGCATCGGAAATGGAAGTCTGGCATACAGGACACCAGTTGATAATACGGGATCCTTTGTAAATATAGCCTTTTTCGTACAGCTTGATAAATACTTCCTGTACCGCCTTTGAGCATCCCTCGTCCATTGTAAAACGTTCTCTCTCCCAGTCAGCAGAAGCACCAAGCTTCTTTAACTGATTGATGATTTTTCCGCCGTATTCTTCTTTCCACTCCCAGGCATGTTTTAAAAACTCTTCTCTTCCGATTTCGTTTTTGTCAATGCCTTCTTTTTTCAGTTTTTCAATAACCTTAACCTCTGTAGCAATAGCTGCATGGTCTGTACCCGGCTGCCATAAAGCTTCATATCCCTGCATTCTCTTAAAACGGATTAAAATATCCTGCATGGTTTCATCAAGGGCGTGTCCCATGTGAAGCTGTCCTGTTACGTTTGGCGGCGGCATCACAATGGTAAAAGGTTTCTTGTCTGGATTTACTTTTGCGTGGAAGTACCCGTTATCCATCCATTTTTTGTAAAGGCGCTCTTCAATGCCTTTGGGATCATAAGTTTTTGCAAGTTCTTTGCTCATAATGTCCTCCTGGTAAATATTTAAAAATTTATCTGTGAGTTTCCTCTGTGTGAAGAATGTCTGTCTGAAAGTAAAACGCCCTTCACACGAATGTGTGAAGGGCGATTGTCGTCGCGGTACCACCTTCATTATGCGAAAATACGCACATCTCATTTCCCTTAACGCGGGATACGGAAGAACTTACCTGTCTTTCAGCTCTCCGGCTCCAAAGCTACTTTCATCTGATTTCTGCATAAAATGTCTTCCAGCCTGCGGACATTTCTCTCTGTGTGCTCCAGCAGATTACTCCTCTTCTTCACAGCCGTTATCATGGCTTCTACTATAATGAATATTTCTTTTTTTGTCAAGAAGATGTCCTTCGATTTCACACTTATTCCACGCTTTTCAGCGATTCTACCATATCAATCTTCTTTAACTTAAAGTGCATCACCATATTTACAAAAACAGAAAAGCCACAGGTAAACAATGCGCTGTATAAAAAGCTCAGTGGTTTGATGTTCCGCCCGAACATAACTGCATCCACTTCCACTGTGGTAATCACATATCTGTGAAGAAGAATACCGAAGGCTGCACCTGCAATTACACCGATAATTGTAAGAAGCACATTTTCCCGGAATACATACTGCGAAACCTCCTGGTCATAAAAGCCCAGTACCTTCAAGGTTGCAAGCTCTCTCTGGCGCTCTGTAATATTAATATTATTCAGGTTATAAAGAACTACGAAAGCAAGCATTCCTGCTGATACAATAAGAACCACTATCACCGTCTCAAGAGTGCTCAGCATACGATCAAGCTGGTCTGCAAGACTGCTTGTATAGCTGATGCTTAAAGCCGCCGGAAATTCCAATATCTCATTTCCCACCTGCTCCATATTTTCTTTGGCTTCGTCCTTTACTGTAAAAATAATATTCTCAAAATCCGGTTTTTTATGGAAGGCTTCCTCGTATACCTTCGGCGTCATATAAATATAATGTCCCATGTAGTTTTCAGTAATAATGTCCACTTTTACCTGATAAGGCTTATTATCCTGTATAAGCGTAATCGTATCTCCCACTGAAAGCCCGGCAAGCTTCGCCGTCTTCTCACTGATGGCAGCTCCCTCATCACTAAGCTCATACTGCTCCTTTGTCCGGCGATTCTGTAAAGTTACATCCTCCTTAAAGTTCTCCAGATTTTCCGGTACATATACATAAACACTTAAATTGGATTTTCCTGCCGGAGTCTCCATCTTTGTAAACTGTACATCTGTATACCGTGAAATCCTTTCATCTTCCTGAAGGAATTTTTCCAGCTCTTCCCGTTCTTTTTTCCCTGCATCTTCATCACTGATAATGGTTCCGTCATAATGCTGCAGTTTAGAATACTGCCGAAGCGCAATATCCATAATAGAATCCTGAATACCGAATCCAACAAGCATAAGAGCCATACTTCCCGCAATCCCGAAAATCGTCATAAAAAGGCGTTTTTTATAGCGAAACAGATTTCGAAGTGTAGACTTCCATGAGAAGCTTAAATGCTTCCAGAAGAACGTAATCCTCTCCAGAAGTACTCTCTTTCCTTCTTTTGGCGCAGGCGGTCTCATAAGAGAAGCCGGCGTTTCTGAAAGCTCCCTGTAGCAGGAAAATAAAGTTGCGCCAAGTGTACACACAACTGCAGCCACAGATGCCGTCACAGCATATGTAAACTCATAATGAATCTGAAGATTTGATGCCATGTTGTGATACATAATGCCATAAGCCGATATAATAATATACGGAAGGACTTTTTCTCCGATGAGAACTCCGCAGATGCTTCCTCCCACAGTTGCAAGCAGTGCATAATTTATGTATTTTGACATAATGGCAAACTTACTGTAACCGAGTGCCTTTAAAGTTCCAATCTGGGTTCTCTGATCCTCCACCATTCTCGTCATGGTTGTAAGACTGATAAGCGCCGCCACCAAAAAGAAAATAACAGGGAAAACCTGACCGATATTTCGAATTCTGTCTGCATTATCTCCGTAATCCGAATATTCCGGAAGATCGTTTCTGTCAGTAATGAGCCATTCCGGCTCTTCCAATTCCTCTATCTCTTTTTTTGCGTCTTCATACTCTTTTTTTCCATCTGCCAGCTCTTTTTCTCCGTCTTCTATCTCTTTTCTGGCATCCTCAAGCTTCTTTTCGTTTTCTTCTATTTCCTTTTTGCCGTCAGAAAGCTTCTTTTCGTTTTCTTCTATTTCCTTTTCTCCGTCAGAGATTTTCTTTTCATTTGCAGCAATCTCCGCCTGTCCTTCCGAAAGTGTTTTTTCACTTTCAGAAATCTGATTCCATGCAGCAGCAAGCTTTTCAGCCTGCGCATCTAGTTCGCTCTGTCCTTCTGAAAGTGTTTTTTCTGCTGCATCAAGCTGTTTCTGGCTCTCTTCCAGAAGTTTTTCGTTTTTGCTGATTTCCTCCTCTGCTGCCGGAAGTTTTTCTTCCTGTTTTTTCAGCTCGGCAAATCCTTTTTCAATTTCTTTCTGTCCTGCCTGAATCTGGTTCTCTGCCTGCATTAACTGCTGTTCTTTTTCTTCAAGAGAAATAAGACCTGAAGAAATCTCAGAAAGTGCTCCTTCCAGCTCTGCCCTTTTTTTTGCAAGAGTCTGTTTCTGCGCAGTAATCGTCTGCTCCGTCCCGGTGACTGTCGCTTTCAAAGTCTCCACCTGAGAACGAAGCGTCTCCGCCTGGACAGAAAGGCTTCCTTCCTTCTCCTCCAAAACAGAAATCTGATTTAAAAGAGCATTCAGTTCTTCCTCTGCTGCTGTTCCGCTGTTTATTGCCTCCTCATACTGGCTTCGTACTGTCGAAAGCTGTGCCTGCACATTCTGAAGCTCGGTATGTAAACTGTCATACTGGCTTGTAAGTCCCGAAAGCTGTTCTTTTAAACCAGAAAGCGCAGCCTCTCCTTTCGAAAGCTCTGCCTCTCCTGCTTCCACAGCTTTTAGCCCTTCCTCACACATCTGTTTCTGTGTGTTTAACTCTTCTCTTGCAGCGGGAATGGCTGCCTTTCCTGCAGCAATTTCTTTCTGTTTATCTTCCAGATTCTTTTTCTGCTCTTCCAGAAGCTTCTTTCCTTCTGCAATTGTCTCTTTGCCTTTTGCAAGCTCTTCTTTTGCAGCAAAAAGCTCTTCTTGACCGGCATCTACCTTATCCTGGTTCGCATAAAATTCTGTCCATCCTGCACTTATTTTTTCTTTTGCTGCATTTAACTGACTCTGACCGTCTGCCGCCTGATTTTTCGCAGTCTCCAGCTGTTCCTGCCCATCGGAAATCTTCTTTTTCCCATCAGCGAGCTCTTTTTTGCCGTCTTCTATTTTCTTCTTTGCATCGGCAAGCTCTTTTTCTCCGTCCTCTACTTCCTTCTTTGCATCGGCAAACTTTTTTTCTCCGTCTTTTAACTCCTTTTTCCCGTCTTTTAATTCTTTTTCTCCGTCTTTTAGCTCTTTTTCCGCTTCTTTTAAAGCATCCTCCGCCTCTTCTTTTACATCATTATATCGGATTTCGCACCGTTCCTTCTCGATTCCTTCCACAGTGCCCTGTACCTTTTCAATCAGATTGTCGTAAGCATCTGTATAACTCGTAAGATCTTCGGAGCCATGAAAACGAAGATAAATCTGTGTGTAAACTTCCTGATCAAAATCTTCCGGGACCACATAGGCAAAACCACTGATTTCACCGGAGCCAAGGGTTGTATTTCCCCTGTTAAACGAAATATAAAGAGGGCTTGTACCGACTCCGCAAACAGTATAATTTTCTTCCAGGAGAAGTCCCTCTTCCTCCTGTTTCAGTTTTATGGAATCTCCTACCTCATATCCCCTAGCCAGCGCATACTCCCTATCAAGAAAAATCTCTCCTTTTTTTTCCGGAATTTTTCCTTTTTGCACCTTAATCTGATTCACACTTTTATTGAGGGATTCCACATGGAGTACCTTCTGATCCTCTCCCTCTCCACATATTACGTCTGTTCCGTAAGCGCCCTCCGCACTTTCCACACCCTCTATTTTTTTGAGAGCCTCCACATCCTTTTCTGTAAGACCAAGAGTCCCCACTACTTTTAAATCCATAAGACGGGATTCGTCATAGTAGGCGTCCCCGGAAAAACGCATGTCAGGAGATGCAGCCTGAATCCCTGAGAAAAAGGCAACTCCCAGCGCCACAATCAGAAAAATAGAAATAAATCTTGCTTTGTTTTTTCGTATTTCCATCCAGAAATCTTTATGTAATGCTTTCATATTCTTCACCTACCACTCAATTTCTTCTACAGGTGTGGGGTTATCATTTAAAGTCATTCTGGAAACTTTTCCATTTTTAATTTTTATTACTCTGTCTGCCATAGGGGTAAGCGCAGAGTTATGCGTGATGACAATCACTGTCATTCCTTTCTCACGGCACATATCCTGAAGGAGCTTTAAAATTGCCTTTCCAGTCTGATAATCAAGGGCTCCTGTCGGCTCATCGCACAAAAGAAGCTTTGGATTTTTTGCAAGAGCTCTTGCAATGGAAACTCTCTGCTGCTCTCCACCGGAAAGCTGCGCCGGGAAATTTCCCAGACGGTCTTTTAATCCCACCTCGGAAAGCACAGTTTTTGCGTCCAGCGGATTTTTGCATATCTGAAGCGCAAGCTCTACATTTTCCAGCGCTGTAAGATTTGGTACAAGATTATAAAACTGGAATACAAATCCTATGTCCTCTCTTCTGTATGCAGTAAGCTGTTTGTTTGTATATCCCGCAATGTCGTGTCCGTCTACCAAAACTTTGCCGCTTGTGGCCTTGTCCATTCCTCCAAGAATATTCAAAACCGTAGTTTTTCCCGCGCCGCTTGGACCTACAATTACAACAAACTCTCCTTCTGCAATCTGAAAGCTGATTTCATCTACTGCCACAATCTTTACTTCTTTGGAACCGTATATTTTAGAAACGTTCTCAAGTTTCACATAGTCTTCTTTTCGTTCAACCATATTTTTCACTCCTGTGGAAGATTTATAATGTCTTTTTTCGCATTGTACTTCATTTTATACTCAGTATAGCATTCCAGAGATTTTTCTTCAATTCCCTGAAGGTGTGATAAGTCTGAAATAAGTGTGAACTTTTTACAGAAAAAGACAACGGTCATCTCAATAGCTGCCGTTGCCTTTACTTTTTAAATTTCTTCAGTTTCCGGAAGATTCTTCATGCTTTTCAAACCAATCGCTATGGTAGAAATATTATGCAGCATTGCAGTAGCAGTCGGCTGTATCACTCCTCCTACTCCTAACAAAATGAGCAGTGTATTAATTCCTACAATCTCCCTGTAATTTCTATTTATCCGCTTCATCATTGCATGGCTCAGATACTTTAACCGCACAATCTGATACAGATTCTCTGCTGAAATTGTAATATCCGCAATTTCCCTTGCAAGCTCAGCTCCGTCACTGACTGCAATTCCTGCGTCTGCCGCTGAGAGTGCAGGTGAATCGTTGACTCCGTCCCCTACCATAAGAACTTTCTTTCCTTTTGCTTTTTCCTTCTCGATAAATCCGGCTTTATCCTCCGGAAGCACTTCCGAATAATATTCATCAACGCCTACTTTTTTCGCAATCACTGCTGCTGTACGCTCACTATCCCCTGTCATCATGACAATTTTCCGAAATCCCGCTTTTCTTAAAGCACATATCACACCGGCACTTTCCCGGCGCAAAGGATCTTCGATGCATATTACCGCTGAAAGAACACCATCAATCGCCATATATAAGTGAGAATATTCTGTTGGAAGACCGTCGAATTGTTCCTGATATTTTTCTGGGATTATACATTTTTCATCTTCAAAAATAAAATGAGCGCTTCCGATAAGAACACGTTTTTCTCCTATACCGGAAGATATACCATGTGCTACTATATACTCCACTTTCGAGTGCATTTCTTCATGCTCAAGTCCTGCCTGTTTTGCTGCTGCCACAACTGCTTTTGCCATAGAATGCGGAAAATGTTCCTCCAGACAGGCCGCTATGCGGAGCAGCTCATTTTCGCTTTCTTCACAGAAAGGAACAATCATTTTCACAGTTGGTCTTGCTTCCGTAAGCGTCCCCGTTTTATCCAGTACAATCGTTTCTGCTTCCGCAACCGCTTCTAAAAATTTACCGCCTTTCACGGTAATATCATAAGTACCTGCCTGGCGGATTGCAGATAATACAGTGAGCGGCATTGTAAGCTTTAAGGCACAGGAAAAATCTACCATGAGTACAGCCAGAGCTTTCGCAATATTTCTTGTAAGAAGCCATGTGAGCGCTGTTCCTGCAAAGGTAACCGGAACCAATCTGTCTGCAAGTTTTTCTGCCCTGCCTTCTACCGAAGATTTTAATTTCTCAGATTCTTCGATCATTTCTACAATTTTCTCATACCGCGAAGCGCCGCCTGCTTTTTTTACCGTACAGATAAGTTCTCCTTCTTCCAACACACTCCCTGCATATACATATCCGCCCTCTTTCTTCAAAACCGGAAGCGGTTCGCCTGTAATAGAAGACTGATTGACCATTCCTTCTCCCTCAGACACAATCCCGTCAAAAGGAACAACATTCCCCATATGCACTATAATCGTGTCACCTTCCTTGATTTTTCCAGAATCGACAAGTACTTCCTGCTCTCCGCTCTTCATCCAGACTTTTGCAGTATTTAAGGACATGCTGCGCGCCAGATCTCCCACTGATTTTTTATGCGTCCACTCTTCCAATGTCTCTCCCAGACCAAGCAAAAACATAACAGACGATGCTGTTCTTATATCTCCGCGCATAATTGAGACACCGATCGCAGTGGCATCTAATACGGATACTTCCAGTTTTTTCTTAGCAAGACTCTTCCAGCCTTCTTTCAAATAATGCAGAGCCTTACACAAAATTACTGCTTTTCTGACCGGATATGGCAAAAGAAGTTTCCCTGCATAGTGAAACAACACTTTGCCAATCAGCTTTTCCTGATAAGCATCATTTATTTTTCTTCCGGAATTTGCAAAAACTTCATCCGGAACTTTTACAGACGTATATCGGAACTCTCGCAGAGCCTGAATCACCGGCTCTCTCTTCCCCGTAAAGCAAACGCAGGCATCGGCCGTCCTTCTATAAACCTTTGCCTGCGTGATATATTCCAGCGTATTCAGATAATACAATAATGCATCTGCCTCCTGATAAGACATCTGCTTTTGCGCCACATGAATACGGATTCTCCCCGGAATCTCATGCTTAATCATAAATTTCAATTATACTTCCTCTGTCTCAGAACCTGTGTTATCCAGATTAATATCCTCCTGTACCGCAGCCTCTTCTTCTGCCGCACGTTCTTCGTTGATCTGTTTTGCCTCTGCCAGAATATCTTCTGCATTTTCCTGAACTGTCTCTGCTGTCTTCATCAAACAATCCTTTGCTCTGAGAACAGCTGCGGTTCCTTTTACATATACATTTTTTGCATCTCTGCTTGAAAGGAGTTTCACTCCCGCTGTACCAAATAATACCCCTCCGGCAAACAAAGCAACATTCTTAAATTTTAAAATATCCATATATATTCTCCTTTTTTATTCTTCTGTGTGATTGTTTATTTGTGTTTCTTTCCGGTATAGAATAGCATAACGAGACAACCTATCATTGCCCATGCCCAAAACCTATGCTGTTTCAACCTATCACCTCATTTCCTGTTTTTTTATTAAAAGAAAGCCCACACCTTTTCCACAGGTGCAGGCTCTTTTTAACCTTACTTATTTTCTGCACTATGGCATTTGCAATTACATCCGGTGTGCCCGTCTTTCCCGGAACACCCTCCTGCTGACGGACAGCCGATACATTTGGCTCCGCTTTTTTTTGCCTTCCATATATAAGTAACTGCAATACCCACAATTAACAATATAATACCTATAACCAGGAAATTTGCCATACTCTGCCATCCTTTCCGCTGTTTTATGCGTGCAGACGGTATTCTGCACTGAACGTTTTTTCTTTTCTCTGAATCAATACAACCAATATCACTGCAAATGCTGCTACTGCGATCAGTCCGGGAACAAAGCCGCTTCCAACTGCCCCTGTCGTAATCAGCGTGCCAATCTGATATACAAGAAAGGCAACTGTATAACCGGTACATAACTGTAATGCAATACCGCCCCACAGCCATTTTCTATCCTGCATTTCCGAATTCATAGCGCCGAGAGCTGCAAAGCAAGGCGGCGTAAAAAGATTGAACATCAGATATGCAAGCGCCGCTACTTTTGTAAGTCCCATGACCATAGCTACTTCATTTGCTCCGCCAACAAGTGCCAGTTCATCTGTATCAATAAAATTTGTAAGTCCATATACAACCGCAAGTGTACCGACTACGTTTTCTTTTGCAATAAAGCCAGTAATCGCTGCTGCTGCAAGCTGCCATACACCGAATCCAAGAGGAATCAGAAGCACTGCAAATGGTGATGCAATCGATGCCAGGATTGAAGTGTGTTCCATTCCTTCTTCTACCACCTGGAACTGCCAGTTAAAGCTCTGCATGATCTGTACCACTGTGTTGCATACTAAAATAATCGTTCCCGCTTTCACGATGTATGCCTTACCACGGGAAAGCATGGAAAGTGTTGCCCGTTTCAGGCTTGGAATCTTATATTCCGGAAGCTCAATAATAAAGAAAGATTTACGATATTTATATCCTGTAATCTTTTTCACCAGCAATGCACCCAGGAAGATCAGCAGGATTCCAACCAGATACATGGTAGGTCCTACCCATGAAGCGTCTGCGAAAAATGCGCCTGCAAACAATGCGATAACCGGAAGTTTTGCTCCACAAGGCATGAACGGTGTCAGCATTGCAGTTGCTCTTCTTTCTCTTTCATTACGGATTGTACGGCAGGCCATAATTCCCGGAATCGCACATCCTGTTCCAATTACCATTGGAATGACAGATTTTCCGGAAAGTCCGACTCTCTTAAAAATCGGATCAAGAACTACTGTGGCACGGGCCATATATCCGCAGTCCTCTAAAAGAGCAATCAGAAAGTACATAACCATTACAAGCGGCAGGAAGCCGACAACAGCGCCTACTCCGCCAATGATTCCATCAACCAGAAGAGCCTGAAGGAATGGACTTGCATTCTCAACTAATCCTGCAACCCAGCCCTGGAACGTCTCAATCCAGCCAACCAGCCAGTCTGCAATCCACGTTCCGACTGTAGACTGTGATATGTAAAACACACCGAACATAATTACTGCAAAAATCGGAATCCCAATAAATTTATTGGTAAGTACCGCATCAATGCTGTCCTGTTTATTTTTCTCTTTTGTTAAAACTTTTCTCTTTTCTACCGCTTTTACGATTTCATTTACAAACGCAAAACGTTTTCTATCCGCATCTTCCACCTGTGCTTTGTCCTGCAGGTCAATATCCGCCTGTACATAAGGTGCTTTCTGACCACATCCCTTTAATGCCGCAGCCTGATTCACTACTTCTTTTAAGCCCTCATGTCCTGCAGTGGTAGATACAGTTTTAATTACCGGACACCCCAGCTTATCTGCCAGTTTGTTTACATCAATTTCCGTTTTCTTCTTCTCTGTAATGTCACTTTTGTTCAGTGCTACCACTACCGGAATCCCAAGCTCCAAAAGCTGCGTTGTAAAAAATAAACTTCTGCTTAAGTTGGTCGCATCTACAATATTGATGATCGCATCCGGATTTTCATTTTTTACATAACTGCTGGTAATACTTTCCTCCGAAGTGAACGGAGACATAGAATAAGCTCCCGGCAAATCCACCGCAATCAATTCTTCTGTTCCGTCAAAATATCCTTTTTTGATCGGACTCTCCTTCTTTTCTACCGTAACGCCGGCCCAGTTTCCAACACGTTCGTTTCTTCCCGTGAGGGCATTGTACATGGTTGTTTTTCCACTATTGGGATTTCCTGTCAACGCAATTCTCATTCTGTCTCCTCCTTCAACTTTGCGCGATTAGCATTGGCTAACCACTTTTCTTAAAAAAACAGTGACTGAAATCACCGTTTTTTTCTTATTATATTGAAATAGCTCTCGCTAAATCATTATCAATATTATATCTTCCGTCTTTAATGGATACCACGCATCCGCCCTTGCGGTGTGCAATTACAGTGATTGGTTCTCCACTATAACAGCCCAGCGAAAACAGGAATGCATTCAACTCTTCGTCATCTGTCAAAATGTCCTTTACGATATATTCTACGCCTTCTTTAGCCTCTGATAAATCCATAAGCATATAACACACTCCATTCTTCTGATCGGCCAATCTTGCGGCGTCTCAGTTATTCTTGATTTACTGTGGTTAGTTTATTCTAATTTCTTTATTTTGTCAATAGTTTTATTGATTTTTTTTATTTTCTTTGTTTCTTGCAATTTTATATTTGAAATGATAACATATTACCAGATAGGAGGTACCATCATGGGATATATCAGTCATCGTTCCGAAGAATCTGTAGAAGATTATCTGGAAACGATTTATATACTAAGCAAACGTCTTCCCGTTGTACGCTCGATTGACATTGCCACAGAATTAGGCTATTCAAAACCAAGCGTCAGCGTTGCCATGAAAAATTTAAAAAGCAAAGATTTTGTTACGGTTTCAAATGAAGGTTATATTTTTTTCACACCAAAAGGGGAAGCGCTCGCTTCTGAAATTTTCGAACGCCACACTGTACTTTCAGATTGGCTGATCAGTCTTGGAGTCGATCCTCAGACAGCTTCCGAAGAAGCCTGCAAAATCGAACATGATATTAGTGCAGATACTTTTCGAGTATTAAAAAAATACATTTCAGAAACAAAATTATCCTGCACACAGGAAAAATAAAACATTTATTTTGGCCGGCTTGAATCTGCAAAGCCGGCCTCTTTCATTTCCCTATGCCGTAGGAATCGTCTTAACGCCAAAGATAAAATATACCAAACAAAGTTTTTTTCATTTACAACCTCCATCTATTTCTCATCTATCAGCTTATTCTTCCCCAACGATGTATTTTTTACTTTCCCTGACCGTACCGATCAATCTCCTGTTAATCATCATACGCTTCACCTGCTCAATATTAGTTTTAATTAGTTTTAATTGATTTCAATTAGTTATAGCTAATCATAAGCAAAAGAAAAACACCTCTTTTGAGGTGATTAGCATTGTCTAACTTGTAAAAAGAATACCAGATAACATTATTTTTGTCAACAAAAAATACTTCTTTAGGAAAATACAAAAAACAGAACTGCCACATTTCTGCAGCAGTCCTGTCTGTCTTTTATTTATTTTTTCAGATTTTCTGACGTAAAACTCAGCGGAAGAAGCTGTTCCAATTTATACACTCTGTAATCATTTCCCGAACGCGGAAGAATGATCTCAAAATTCTGCGTGTCGCAGAATTCTGCCATTACCTGGCGACAAATGCCACAGGGCGCACAATATTCAAACTCCTCTGCCGATTCCGGTTTGCCGACAATGGCAATCGATTTAAACTCTCGTTTTCCCTCGGAAACTGCCTTGAAAAACGCAGTTCGCTCCGCACAGTTCGTTGCTCCGTATGACGCGTTTTCAATATTACACCCCTCAAAAATCTCTCCGTCCATACAGAGAAGAGCAGCTCCCACCTGAAAATGAGAATAAGGAGCATACGCTTTTTTCTGGGCTTCAAAAGCCCTGCGTATTAATTCCTGCCGTTCCATCTACACACCTCCTGCTGTGCCTTTTATTTTTTCACTTCTCCCCAGAAACTTGTTCCCTCTGTTCCGCCCTGAATTCCAAACATATCAAGAACAGTAGCTGCCATATCGGAAAACGTATTTCTTGTTCCAAGATTTACGCCCTCTTTTACTGCTTTTCCGTACATCAGCATAGGCACACATTCTCTGCTGTGATCTGTTCCCTTAAATCCCGGATCACAGCCGTGGTCCGCAGTAATCATGAGAACATCGTCATCTCTCATGTTGTTCAGAAATTCTCCAAGCTGTTCGTCGAAAACAGTCGCTGCATTTGCATAACCGTCTATGTCATTTCTGTGTCCGTAAAGCATATCAAAATCAACAAGATTTACGAAGCAAAGACCATTGAAATCTTCCTTCTGAATTTCCAGAGTTTTATCCATGCCATCTACATTATTTTTGATAGACACAGTAGTCTGTACATTTTTTCCTGCGAAAATATCAAAAATTTTTCCTACTCCCTTTGTGTCGTATCCCTTTTCTGTCAAAACGTCCATCATAGTCACAGACGGCGGAACAAGAGAGAAATCATGTCTATGCGGAGTACGTGTATAATTTCCGCTCTCTCCTACAAACGGCCTTGCAATCACTCTTCCCACACTGTGTTCTCCTGTGAGGATTTCTCTTGCAATACGGCAGTATTCATATAAATCCTCAAGAGGAACCACATCTTCATGTGCCGCAATCTGAAATACGCTGTCTGCTGAAGTATACACAATCAGCTTTCCTGTTTTTACATGCTCATCCCCATAATCCTTAATAACTTCCGTTCCGGAATACGGTTTATTGCAAAGTACCTCGCGTCCTGTGCGGCGCGTAAACTCATCAAGCACCTCTTTTGGAAAACCGTCTGGATAAACAGGAAGCGGACGGCGTGAAATAATTCCCGCAATCTCCCAGTGGCCGATTGTGGTATCTTTTCCCTTTGATGCCTCTGTAAATCTTCCAAATGCTCCGGAAGGTTTTTCTTCTTTCGGCTGTGCTTCCACTCCGTCAATGTTAAAAAGACCGAGTTTACACATATTTGGTGTATGGTATTTCTCTGACTTTACAATCGTTGCCAGAGTATTACTGCCTTCATCTCCAAAGTCCGCTGCGTCCGGCGCATTGCCGATTCCGTAGCTGTCAAGAACAATTAAAAACACTCTTTTTACGTCCATGATTTTAAACCTCCTTTTTTATATTGCTATTTTACACAAAACCTGTGTGATTGTAAAGAAAGACCATGTATATCGTTTACCAAAAAATCCCCGGAATGTTTTTTATCCCGGAGATTTTCTTTTACACATTTTCTGTTTTCTTTTTTCTTCGTGTCATCAGTCCGCCAATTCGTCCTGTTTCTTTTGCAGAAAGACTTTTCCAGCCGCTTTCCAAAACCTTATCAAGAAGCCCCAGCTCCTCTGCAATTTCGTATTTCATGTTCTCTTCTCCGGAGAGCTTCCCCTCCAGATATTCTTTAATTTCTTTGTCGCGGTTCATCTGTCCACTCCTCCTTTTCTTCTGGAGTATGGACAGAAATTCAGGATTTATACATGTGATTTTGGCATAATAATGGCACAGAGGAAGTATGCAAGAATTCCAGCGCCCCAGAAGCAGCTTAAAATCACCCATATAATCCGAATCAGTGTAGGATCAATATTGAAGTATTCTGCAATTCCTCCGCATACGCCGCAGATCATACAATTTACATCTGATTTATATAAGCGTTTGTTTTCCATAATTATTCCTCCTCGAAATCAATGTTGATGCTTCCCATTCCACATTCAAACTCCGCTGTATGAGCAGCTCCTTTATTTCCAAAACTATGATTTCCTGCTATACCGCCAAGCTCATTGCTTCCAATTACTATGCTGCTAAGTCCGCCCTCTGTTTTTATAAAATAATCCTCTTCTCGTCCTGCAAAGGTAGCATCCAGACTTCCCATTCCGCATTCCCCATCAATTTCCCAGGCTTCTATTATATCAAGATCCAATATACCAACCCCAACTTCCAGACTGATCTCTCCTGCATTAATGCGGTCATATGCATTTCCTTCCCCGGCACCTACGGTAAAGCTGAATTCATCTGCTGTAATCGCATCCATAAGCTCTGCAGAGCCCGCTCCGATTTCAATATCTACCTCGCGAAAACTTGTATTTTGGGGATAATACAAAGTAACAATTCTTTGCTCTTCCTGTTTTTCTCCCAGATTTTTGCTTACCAGCTTCACTTCCTGTCCCTGCTGCTGAACAGATACTTCTTCTTTTTCATCTCCTTCAATTTCTACACCAAAATCATTCCTGTCCCAGCTTTCCATTACAAAAGAATCCCAGGTAAGTTCTACATCAAGCTTTGTCACATCATTGAAAGTATAGGAGCGCACACCGTCCTCTGTTGTTCCCTGCACCGTCTCAGATGGCTTTGTAACTGCCCTGTCACCGCGCTCAACATAATCATCGTCGTCATGTTCATCGAAATCATCATAATCATCATGTTCATCGTAATCGTCATCGTAGTATCCTGTCTCTGTAAGCTCTGTATTTACTCTGTCACGAAAATCTCTGAGAATTTTCACGCTGTCCACCGTTGCGCCCATTGCTACTCCGCCTGCAGAAAGCCCAATTCCCAACACACCAAAAACACCGGCTGTAATCAACATTCCTTTTGTAAATTTTTTCATATTTCTGCACCATCCTTTCTTTTTTCTTCTTTATGAATGAGGTTATGAAGTCCATCTGTTACTTTCCTTAAAATCCAAGGAAGAGCTGTTCCAACGCTCCATACCAAAATCAAAACACTGAGAATCGCTGCTGCCGCAAACAGGCATCCGATTCCAAGAGTTAAAACACCGGCTCCCGGATAAGTGAAGCAAAGACTGATTCCTGTAGCCACACAAGCAGCCGCTCCTGCAAAAAATCCAAGTACACACGCCCCCACTGCAAACACTGCAAGAAATGGAATCAAGGCTATCGCTATAACAACTCCAAGAATTCCTCCTGTCGCTCCCACCAGAAAAGGTGATAAAATGACAAGTCCCAGAATAATAAGACCGATTGCCACCGGATTTCTCTTCTTTCTTCCGGCCTGATACCCGCGTTCCGCACGGCTTTCGCTTCTTCCTGCCGCATATTCCCCCGGCATCTGCCCCTCTTCTTTGGCTCTTGTATCTGTATAGCCCCGTTCTGTATATTCCCCGTAATCTCCGGAGCCTGCACTTAAGTCTGCTTTAATGATTGCCGCTACTTTTCCCGGACTTCCCAGCTCCCGGATCACTTCGGCTTCTCTTTCTGCACCTGCGTCCTCAAAATAATTTTCGTAATATTCCAGGGCTTCCTCTCGTTCTGCTTCTGATATGTCAGAAAGAAGATGGGACAACTCTCTCATAAACTGCATTCTGTTCATATTCCTATTCCTCCCTCGAGCATTTTGGAAATCTTTGATGAGTAGTTTTTCCATTCTACTTTATATAAATTCAACTGTGCACTCCCCTTTTCTGTAAGCTTATAGTATCGTCTGTTTCTTCCCTCATACGCCATATCATATACTTCCAGACAGTCGTCCTTCTGAAGTCTTCTCAAAACAGGATAAAGAGTAGATTCTGATACTTCCAGAACACCTCTCACATCCTGGGTAATCTTATAGCCGTACGTCCCTTCTTTCTCTTTCGATACAACTGCCAGAACAATCGCGTCAAGAAGAGCCGCGCCTGTATTAAATACCATCTTCTCACTTCCTTTTTCATTTTATAATATTATATGACTTATCAATATTGTTTTGTTGATAATACTATACATCATATAATATAGGTTTGTCAATAGTATTTTCATCTATACTTTTCGAAACATATATGTTAAGATAATTTCAGTCTTTTTACACCGGACAAAAATATTTTTATCAGGAGGTCATATGAACCAGAATAAAACCGAAACTCTTCATCCCGCTTTTCTGGAGCGAATGAAATCACTCCTGGGAGAAGAATATCCTCTCTTTTTAAAAAGCTTTGAAGCTCCCAGAACCTTTGGGCTTCGTGTAAATACAGATAAAATTACCTGCGAAGAATTTGAGCGCATTGTTCCTTTTCCCGTAACTCCCATTCCCTGGATAAAAAACGGATATTTTTATGAGGAGGAAAGCCGTCCCTCCCGCTGTCCCCTTTATCAGGCAGGGCTTTATTATCTCCAGGAGCCAAGCGCTATGACTCCTGCTTCCAGGATTCCCGTTACTCCCGGCGAATACGTTCTTGATATGTGCGCTGCACCCGGAGGAAAGGCAACGGCTCTTGGAGCAGCATTAAAAGGCGAAGGGCTTCTTATCGCAAACGACATCAGCACGTCAAGAGCAAGAGCTCTCCTTCGAAACATTGAGCTTTTTGGCATTCCCAATGTATTTGTAGCGAATGAGCCGCCGGAAAAACTTGCACGCACCTTCCCGGAATTTTTCCATAAAATTATTCTGGATGCCCCCTGCTCAGGAGAGGGAATGTTCCGAAAAGAAGAAGCTCTCTCTCTCGACTGGACGCCGGAAAAATCAGATGAACTTTCCGAAATCCAACGAGAACTTCTCTTAAACGGATTTGATATGCTGCGTCCCGGAGGTCTTCTCCTTTACTCTACCTGTACCTTTTCCCCGAAAGAAGACGAAGGAAGCGTTTCTTTCCTTCTGGAAAACAGACCGGAAGCAGACCTTGTGGAACTTCCCTGGTACGAAGGTTTTACAGAGGGAATCCCTTCCGCCGGCAACGGGGAAGAACGCCTGAAACGCTGTGTGCGTCTCTTTCCGCATAAAATGAACGGAGAAGGACATTTTATGGCTCTTATTCAAAAACCTGGGCTTTCCACGCAGGGCGGTGTCTCCGCTCCCCACACGAAACCAGATAAAAATGCAGTAAAATGGATAGATGAATTTTTGAAAGAAATCGGTCTTTCCTCCCTCGGCGGTCATCCCTTTGACTGGAACCGGGTAGAAATCCGAAAAGACAAAGCCTATTATCTTCCCCCTGTATCCTGCGATTTCCGCGGACTGGCTTTTTTAAGAAATGGGCTGTATCTGGGGGATATAAAAAAGAATCGGTTTGAACCATCGCAGCCTCTTGCACTTGCCATTCGAAAAGGCGAAGCTGCTTCCTGTATTTCGCTCTCTGTAAACGATGAAAGAATTACACGATACTTAAAAGGAGAGACTTTAAATATTGAACCGCAGGAAGCCGCCAAATCAAAAGGCTGGCAGCTCCTCTGCGTGGAAAGGTATCCCATTGGATTCGGGAAACTGGTAAACGGGATTCTGAAAAATAAGTATCCTGCCGGGTGGAGGGTGTAAAATCACTCCACCTCTATCTCTTTCCCCAGCGCAAAAGAATAGATATACGCCTCCTTTACCGGCTTTCCTGCTGCCCGTGAAAGCGCCTCAGCATAATCCAAAATCTGGTTTCTGTACCGTTCTGAAAGAGCTTTTTCCTCTCCTTTTTTCACTTTATCTGTCTTATAATCCACAAGAATCAGCTCTCCGTCTTCCATAAAGTAAGCGTCCATAATACCCTGCACAAGAATACGCTCTCCTTCCCAGTCAGGATTTAATTCTTCTGCCTCTCTTGAGATAACAAAGGGCTGTTCCCGGAAAAGAAGCCTGTTTTCCGCTGCTTCTTTCATTCTCTGTCCCAAAGAAGAGGTAACAAAGGCGAAAATATCTCCCGGGCGGACGCACTCTGCTTCTTTTTCTTTTAATTTCTTCTGCATAAGCAGTTCTTTTATCTGTATCTTAATTTCTTCTGCGGAAGATGTTCGGCTGTAATCCAGGCACTCCATCACTCGGTGGTAAGCCGTTCCTCTTGATGCGCCTGTATATACCTCCTGCTTTTCGATAAACTCCGGCACAACAGGAAGCTCCCCTTCTTCCGTCTCCTCCACTATATTTTCTTCTTTTTCATAGAAATCATGATACGCTCTTTTATTTAATTCCGATACGCTCACCTTTACCGGAATCTCCCGTAAAAATTCGTAAGGATAAACAAAAGAAAATCTTCTTTCCAGCTCTTCTTTTATTTCTTTATTGTATTCAAGAGAAACGTCCCAGTTTTCCAGAACTTCTCTTCGAATTTCCATTTCCGCCTGAATCTCCACCTCTTCTTTTACAAGATCTTTTGCTGTTATTTTTTTTATGACAAAATCACAGCCTCCTTCGTAAAGGGGATTTCTTCTGTTGGAAAAAATCCCATATTCTTCTAAAAGCGGCTCCATTGCCCTGTGCCTTATGAGGGCGGGCAGAAGATAATCCCAGTAAGTCTTTGCCTTCATGCGGTTTCCCACAGGGAGCAACTCCTCATCCTGTTTTAAAAAACCGGAAAGCCCGCGGATTCTTTCTTCCAGCTTTCCTATCGTCCCTGTAAGAATCAGTTTTTCTTTTGCACGCGTCAAAGCAACATAAAGAACACGAATCTCCTCTCCCAGACTTTCTTTTAAAATAGCTCTTCGTAACATCTGTTTATACAAAGTCGTAGAAGTAATTCTTTTTTCCGGAAGAATGGCATCCGTTCCGATTCCAAGCTCGTGATGAATCAAAAGTCCTGCATTTATATCGCTGAAATTAAACTGTTTTCCCATACCCGCCGCAAATACAACCGGAAATTCAAGCCCTTTACTTTTATGGATTGTCATAATCTGCACAGAACCTTCCCCTGCGCCGGACAAGTTCACTTCTCCGTAGTCTACCTGAAATTTCTGAAGCTTTTCAATATAGCGCACAAAATTAAAAAGCCCGCGGTAACTTGTTTTTTCATAATCCATTGCTTTTTCTATTAACATAGAAAGGTTTGCTCTTCTCTGTTCTCCGTCAGGAAGTGCCGCCGCATAATTCCCATATCCCGTTTTATCCAGAATATATACAATTAACTGATGAACCGGGGTATATTCCGCCATATCCCTGACATTTGTAAGAAGAGACAAAAAACAGGAAAGCTTCTCAAAAAGCACAGATTCTTCCTCATTTTCCATTTTTCCCTCACGCACCCACGCACATACGGCATCAAAAAGCATTCCCTCTTTATGTTCCGCGCGGAGGATTCCCAGCTCCTGCGAAGTACAGCCTACAATAGGAGAATGCAGTACGCCTGCCAGAGGAATATCCTGAAGCGGATTGTCACAAATTCTAAGATAATCCAACATAGCAACTACCTCCGTTGCAGAAAAATATCCTGTTTTTGAAGCACTATAAGACGGAATTCCCTGTGAGGAAAGTACCTCCCCAAATGTTTCTGTCCACCCTGTGGCAGTGCGCAGAAGAATCACAATATCCCCGTATTCTATAGGTCGGTATTCCCCTGTTTCTTTATCGAGAACCTGTTCCTTTCCCTTCATTTCCTGAATTTTATGAGCAATGGCAAGTGCTTCTAGCTCCTGATCGTTGTCAATTGCCTCCTCTGAAAGTTCTTCGCTGTCTTTTTCTATAAGAAGCACCTCTGTTTTAACAAATTCCGGATTTTGCCCTTCTGGAAACACAGCGCCTGGATAAAGCGCCGCTGCCTCATCATAGGCTACGCCTCCCAAATCTTCTCCCATAATCTGGCGAAAAATATAATTGACGCTTCCCAGAACCTCGCTTCGGCTTCTGAAATTTTTATGAAGGTCGATTCTCTGCTCTTTTCCTTCCTCTGTCGAGTATGTTTTATATTTTTCCATGAAAAGCTCCGGTCTTGCAAGGCGAAAACGATAAATACTCTGCTTCACATCTCCCACCATGAAAATGTTTTTTCTCTGATTTACCCACCCGGAAACAAGATTTGTGAGAACCTCCTGCACGAGATTACTGTCCTGATACTCATCCACAAGAACCTCATCGTATTTTTCCGAAAGTTCCTTTGCAGCCTGACTTGGCGTAAAGGTATCTCCTTCTTTTGTCACAAGAATCCGGAGCGCAAAATGCTCCATATCTGTAAAATCAATAATATTTTTTTCTCGCTTCTTTTCCTCGAAGCGTTCCATAAATTCTTCTGTAAGGCGAATAAGAATCTCCACCGGCTTTTTGCAGCATAGGATTGTTTCTGCCGCCTCCTTTAGACTCTCCGAAAAATACCTCTCAGAAAGATCTTTTAAAAGCCCTTTCCCTTCCTCCCGAAGCTTTTTTACCTGCTCCTTTTTGTATTCTTCTACATCTTCTGCTTTTTTCGCAGAAAGGCGCGCAAATTTCAGAGCAGAAAGCAACGACGCCATCCCGTCAAAATCCTGCTTTTCACAGAGAAGCTGAAGTTCATCTATAAGAAGCATATCACTTTGAAGCGCCTCCTCATAAAGACACGGTCCTCCTGGCTCCTGACACACGGAGATTCCCTGGGTAAAAAGAGCCTCCGCCTGGGCAAGCTCCTGCTTCACGCTATCCCACAAAACCTGAAACCATTCCTGTTTTTCCAGCTCTTCTTCATCTTCTATTTCATATGCCTTTATACAATCGCCAAGCCATTCCACAGGATAAGGATTACTCATTGCCGTATCGTATAGCTTTAACACCAGCTCTTTTAATCCCTCGTCTGTCTTTCCCGGCGCATAGCATTCCACAAAATTCAAAAAATCTTCGTCATTTCTGCTGTAAAAATCTTCAAAAAGCTCTTTCAGCACATCTTCTTTTAAAAGCTTTAATTCCCCTTCTTCCGCTGTCCGACATCCCGGATCAAGCCCAATCAGATGAAAATAATTTCGTATCAGATAAGAACAGAAGCCGTCAATAGTCGTAATCTGGGCTGTGTGGATAAGCGTCATCTGCCTCTGAAGATGTTCGTTTTCCGGGTCTTCGTAAAGAGCATCCTCAAGAGCTCTTGAAATCCTCTCCTTCATTTCTCCCGCTGCCGCTCTTGTAAATGTCATGATCAGCATTCTGTCAATATCCACCGGATTTTTTTTATCGAGAATCTTACTTAAAATCCTCTGTACAAGAACTGCCGTTTTTCCGGATCCTGCCGCTGCGCTTACAAGAATGTTCCTGTCCCGCAGAGAAATTACCTGCTTCTGTTCTTCCGTCCATGAAACTGCCATTTATTCTTCCTCCTCAAATATCTGCCACAGCTCTTTATCGTCAAACATCTTTAAATTCCGGTACTCATACCCCGGCATCTTTCTGTCAAACCCACAGACAGAAATGTAAGGACAATACGCGCAGGCGCTCTTCTTTCCCATTTTATAAGGATTCACTTCCACGTCTCCTTCCATAATACAGCTTCTGATATTCTCGATTTTCTGTTTTACAAACCTTCCGAGAACATCAAACTGTTCTCTTGTTGCAACAGAAGAATTTTTTCGAAAACTGCCGTCTTTATTAAATGCCACCGGAAGAGATACAAGGCTTCTGTCCATTTTTTCTATCATTTCCCTGTCAGCCCGTACGAGACCATTCATTTTCAGTTCTTTTAAAATCCGTCCGCTTACTGCTTCCACATCTGCGTCTATTTTTTCTTTTATCATGGGGTCTTTCACATTGTAATAAAATATTCCTGCTGGAAGGACTTCTTTTCCCGGATATTTTTTCTTTTCTACAGAAAGCGCGCCATCCAGATAAATCATAAGCTGCAGCTGCAGTCCGTAATACAAATACACAAGGTCAAAGGTAGTGTTTCCTGTCTTATAATCAATGACTTTCACATACACCTGATTTTCCTCTTCCATCACATCTACACGATCGATGCGTCCGCCTCCAAAAGAAACCTCGAAACTCTCCGGCCTGAACTTCCCATGCTGAAGCTGCTGCTGAAGCCCCCATACAGTACGGTGCAGAATCCTTCTCGTCCTCTCAATCATCGCCTCGTTTCTCGCACTGCTCTTTAAAATAGTATTTCCGTAATCTGCCGCAAGATCATCAAGACATTGATCCACAATCTCGTTTCGCACCTCTTCTGTTAAATCCGCCCACTCAAGCCCACGATTTCTCACTTCCACTGCAAAATTTTCAAGCGCAATGTGCATAATATTCCCCATATCCATCGCGCGGAATTCATATTCTGCACGCTCTGTCAGGCGAAGCCCGTACTGCAGAAAATGGGCAAAGGCGCAGGCTGCGAACCGTTCCAGTCTTGTGGCGCTGTACGGAGAAACTTCTCCATATAAAACCTTTGCCACGCTTCTGCTGATTTCATCTGACGGCTTTCTTGTAAAAGCAGCTTCCACAAGTTTTTTTACAACAGGAGCATATATGGGACTTTTCAGATACCAGCTGTAAAGTTCTTTAAATACATCATCTCCCTTTCCATTGGAAGCCTCAGAAAGTCCCCTGATGAAATAGGAAAGCCCGGCTCCCGGAAGTTCCAAAGCAGACATAGGATCCTCGCAGCTCTCTTTCTTTTCTGCCTCTGTGTCAGGAAAAAGCTTCTGAATGCTTCCAATTAAATAGGCAGGGCTTATCGCCTCTCCACTATTGTTTGAAAGACTGTAGGAAAGGCAGAGATATTTTTCCGGCTTCGTAAGATTCAGATAAAGATAATATCTCTGAATGCTCATCTGCTCCTTTGGTCCCGGAGCCAGCTCCACTCCCTGTTCCTCTATGAACTCCCGGTCAAGCTCTGTGAGAATTCCGCCTGATTCCGTATTTTTCGGAATATTTCCCTCATTTACACCAACAAAAAATAAAGCCTTCATTCCTTTTAAACGGGTTCGTTCCATATCTCCCACTACAATCTGATCCTGAGAGGGAGGAATCAATGCCACTTTTGCCTCGGAAAGCCCGGTTTCCAGAAGCTGGCTGTATTCCTGACGACTGACTTCCTCCTCCCCGAGAATTGCCACCATAGAATCAAGAAGCTCCATCACAATCCCGTAAATCTGGCTGTATTCCTTTTCCATCGCTGCGTTTCCCTGTTCCTTAAAAGCCTTTTCTCTTTCTTTAATCTTATAAAAGCTTCTGTTCTTCACAATGAAATCGTATACAATGCGGCAATACTGCTCTACTGTCCGTTTTCCCCCGGAAAACCCTTCTGCAAGGGGGCTTACCTCATCCACAAAACGCTCCCTGATTTCGTTGAGACGCTGAATGCTGTCCGGCTCCATTCCCCGGTAAATCCTCACCCAGCGCTCCTTCCACTTCCCAAATCCCCGGATTCCAAGTGCCAGCACATAATTTTCCAGAAGATCTGCCTCTTCTCTTGTAATATCAGACATTCCGCAGCGAAGATAACGAAATACGCTTTCATAAGAAAATCCCTTCACAGCCATCTCGATCGATGCACGAATGTACTCCACAAAAGGATTCATAAGGACAGTATGCTTTTCGTCAAGGAAATAGGGGATTCCCGCCTCGGTTAATACCTGCTTTGCAAGTGTTCCATATTCCTCAAGATTTCCGGTAATAATGGCAATATCCCCGTAATGAAGTCCCTCCGTACGAACAAGACGTGCTGCCCTCTGTACCGCCTCTTCCATCTCTTTTTTTGGATTTTCCCCGCAAAATATGGAAATTTCATTCTGTTTTTTCTCATAAGCAGCCTTTCTGTAACGGAAAATATGCTCCTCCAGAAATTGAAGCGCCGGAGCTTTGGAAAACCTGGAATTTTTCCCATGATAAAGAAGCACCGGCTCCTCTATATCTTTTGTGAGACCGGAAAGGCTCTGCACCATTTTTCTTCCCATATAAAAAAGCTGATGGGATTTTCCTTTGATATACGGATTTTCTTTTGCATCCATTGTTACTGTCACGTAAATGTGGCTGCAGATGCGCAAAAGTTCTTCAATGACCCGGTTCTGAATGGGGGTAAAGCCGGTAAAACCGTCAAACACCATCACGCTTCCCCGAAGCTTTTCTGAAAAAGGCAGCATACGGAGGAGTACGTCCATCACTTCCTCCCCTGTCATATAATGCCCTTCCAGATAGGTTCGGAATCCCTGATACAGAGTGTGCACATCGCGAAGCTTCATGGTAAGAAGCTCTCTGTCTCCTGCTTTTTCCACCATCTGAGAAAGCTCTTCCTCACCAATTCCATACTGCATAAACTCCGAGAGAAGAGACTTTACCTCGTCAAGATAACCTGGCTTTTTCATCTGACTGCCAAGATAGGGCAGCTCTTTCTGATGCTTCTGTACCATTTTCTGAAGAACCATTGTTTTTCCCGTATCATCTAAAATAACTTTTTCGTCCCCGCCTGTCTCCTCAAAAACACGGTAAGCAAGACGTTCAAAACTTAAAACATCTATATTTAAAATCCCTTTGGAAGGGCTCATTTCCACAAGTGTTTTCTGTGTCTGCATAGTAAACTGCTCCGGCACAATTACATAATAAAAACCATCCGGATGTTCTCCCGCCTCCTGGATCACCCGTTCATATATGTAATGAGATTTTCCTGTTCCGGAGCTTCCCATAATAAACTGAAGCGACATAAGCTGTCCTCCTTTTCCTACCTGATTTAAAATTTATTGTACCTTATCTCAAATGCAAAAACAACCAGTCATATTTTCCCTTCTCTCCTAATAAAATATAGAAAACAGACCAGGAGGCGCATACCATGAGTTCCAAAACAAAAATCGTTGTCCTACATATGAAAGAAGTCATTTACACCGCAATTTTTATTGCCCTTGCCCTGATTCTGGGGATTGTGGTATTTTTTATGTTCGGTCCTGGAAAGGGAAAACTTTCCTCCTCCGGCGCTGTCCACAAATATAAACCCGGCGTTTATACCTCCTCCATCAAGTTAAACAGCAACACCTTTGATGTGGAAGTCACTGTTGACGCGGACAGCATACAATCCATTCATCTTGTAAATTTAAGTGAAAGCACTGCTGCCATGTTTCCGCTCATGGAGCCTGCCCTGGAATCCCTTGCAAGCCAGATTTACACAAATCAGTCTCTTGAAAATATCCAGTATGCAGAAGACCAGAAATACACATCTGTGATGCTTCTTGACTCCATTGCAGATGCTTTGAAAAAGGCGGAGAACCCATAATGTTCTCCGCCCTTTTTGTTTCCTTATTTCGTTATAATTCTTCCAGCTGTCTAAGCCACACAGCTGCGCTTGCATCGCTTGGCATACGAAGATCTCCTCTCGGGGAAAGCGCCACACTTCCCACCTTTGGTCCATCCGGAACACAGGAGCGTTTAAACTGCTGTGCAAAAAATCGTCTGTAAAATGTTTTCAGCCATTTAAGAATCGTCTCTTTGTCATAAACACCTTCAAAAGTCTTACTTGCAATAGCGTAAATTTTCTTCGGCTCAAAGCCGGCACGAAGCATATAGTAAATATAAAAATCGTGAAGTTCATAAGGACCTACAAGATCTTCTGTTTTCTGAGCGATTTCCCCGTCTTTTGGCGGGAGAAGCTCCGGGCTTACCGGTGTATCCAGAATATCAAAAAGTACCTCTGAAAGTCCCTTATCTTCCGCATTTTCCGCATAATACTGTACAATATGGCGCACAAGCGTCTTCGGAACCGAAGCGTTCACTCCGTACATAGACATGTGGTCACCATTATACGTTGCCCAGCCAAGAGCCAACTCAGATAAATCCCCTGTTCCTACAAGAATGGCGCCTTCCTGATTTGCCATATCCATAAGCACCTGGGTTCTCTCTCTTGCCTGACTGTTTTCATATGTGACATCATGAACAGAAGGGTCATGTCCAATATCACGGAAATGCTGAGAAACCGCTTCTTTAATATTTACCTCGCTTAAAGAAGCGCCCATACGTCTGCTTAACTCACAGGCATTCGTGTATGTTCTGTCCGTTGTTCCAAAGCATGGCATTGTTACGCAATGAATATTGCTTCTTGGAATCCCCATCAAATCAAAGGTTCTTCCGATTACAAGGAGGGCAAGTGTGGAATCCAGACCGCCGGATAATCCGACCATCGCCTTTTCACTGTGTACATGCTCCATACGTTTTTTCAGTCCCATTGCCTGAATATTTAAAATAGATTCGCAGCAGAGCGCTCTCTCTTCTTTATCTTCCGGTACAAAAGGACTTTGAGAAAATCTTCTCGTAAGAGAAGTTTCCCTGATTTCCGTTTCAAAAGGAATCCGTACATGACTGCACTCCTCTGACGCCGGATAAGTGGAGAGTCTCCTTCTGTCATCTGCAAGACGCTGTACATCAATTTCTCCATAAATCACATTGTTTTTGAAACGTTTTCCCTCTGAAAGAATCGTTCCGTTTTCCGCAATCAGATTCTGACCTCCAAAAACAAGATCCTGGGAGGATTCACCTTCTCCTGCTGTTGCATATATATAACCGCATACAAGACGGGCAGACTGTCCGTTTACAATGGTTCTTCTGTACGCGTCTTTTCCCACCATTTCATCGCTTGCGGAAAGATTGACAATAATATGAGCTCCTGCCAGCGCATGAGAAATACTTGGAGGCATTGGAACCCAGAGATCTTCGCAGATTTCTGCAGACACTGTAAACTCCGGCATATTTTCACAGGCAAAAATCAGGTCTGTACCAAACGGCACATCCTCTCCATTTACTTCTATATAATCTATCTCTCCCTCTTTTGCAGGAGTAAAATGACGAAGCTCATAAAATTCATTATAATTAGGAAGATTTGTTTTTGGCACGATTCCCAGAATTCTTCCTCTGTTTAAAACGGCAGCCGCATTGTAAAGCTTTCCGCCCTTTCGCACAGGAATTCCCAGAAAAATAAGCGCGTCTGTATCTTTCGTTTCTTCTGCCAGAAACAAAAGGGTATTCCACGCAGAATCAAGAAGTGTGCGCTGCCAGAAAAGATCCTGACAGGTATAGCCGGTAATACAAAGCTCCGGAAATGCCATAACCTTTGCCTGCTCTTTTTCCATTTCCCGAATCATTCTGAGGATTTCTCTTCCGTTTGCCTCACAGTCTGCCACTGTCACTTTCGGTGTTCCGGCAGCAACCTTTATAAATCCCAGTTTCATAAGCTCCTCCTATCTGGCTTTACATCTTCTCAGGATTTCTTTTAATTCTTCCACAGAGAACACGTAATTTGTATTACAGAAATGGCAGTTCATCTCCACTTCTTTTCCCTCCTGGATCAGTTCGTTTAATTCTTTTCTTCCAATACTGATCAGCGCTTTTTCCACACGTTCCTTGCTGCAGTTACAGTAGAATTTTGTGTCCATACGGTCATTGATTTCTATATCAAAGCCTTCGAGCACTCTTTCAAGAAGGCTTTCCGGTGTATGCCCTTCCTCAAGAAGATTTGTTACAGAAGTGATTTTCTGCACATTTTCTTCCAGCTTTGCGATGACAGATTCCTCCGCAAAAGGCATAAGCTGTACAATAAATCCTCCTGCCTGACGTACTGTATTATCTTTATTCATAAGAACGCCAAGTCCCACTGCGGAGGGAACCTGCTCACTTGTTGCAAAATAGTAAGTAAGGTCGTCTGCAATCTCGCTTGTCTGAAGCGCAACCTGTCCCATATAAGGCTCTTTCAGTCCCATATCCTTGATAATGTTCATAAATCCAACGCCTACAGCACCTGCTACGTCAAGCTTGCCCTTACTGTTTGCAGGAATACACACATTTGGATTTCCAACATATCCTTTTACATTTCCTTTGGAATCTGCAGTTACCGTAATTCCCTGAAGGGGACCGCCTGCGTGAATCTGAAGAGTCAGAATATCCTTATCGCCCTTCATCATAGTCCCCATCATCGCACCGCCTGTTAAAAGTCTTCCCAAAGCTGCCGTTGCCACAGGGCTTGTATTATGTGCCTTTCTCGCTGTCTCTACCATATCTGTTGTCACGGCTGCAAATGCGCGGATCTGACTGTTTGCCGCGGTTGCTCTTATTATATAATCACTCATATATTTCACTCCTGTTCTGTTTTTCCATGCTCCCTTGCCACAAATGTAAGCCTTCCGCTTTCCGCAGATGGCGGATTTTTCGTATAGGCGTCATAAACGGCTATAACTTCCATACCCGCCTTTTCAAGGAGCTCTTTTATTTTTTCTTCCGAATATGCTTTCTGGTAATGAACCTCTTCTGTTTTTTCGTAAAGCCCGTCTTCTCTTGGAAGAAAAAGAGTTAATCCGTAAACGTTCATTCCTGTTTCTTCGTCATACTCGTTTTCCCAGATAAAACTTCCCTCTTCCCTATTCTCTGCTATTGTAGTATTTCCCAGCATTTCCCTGTATTTATATACCGTATTCATATCAAAGATAAAAGTACCTTTGGGGTCGAGATAATTATTTACCAGGGAAAAAACGTGAAGAAGGTCTTCTTCCTCCGTTATATAGTTCAAACTGTCGCACACGCTTATCACTGCACGTACCGTTCCGTACAGTTCAAACTCCTCCATATCCTGAAGAAGATATAAAATATCGTGTCCCGATTCCTCTCTTTTTTCCATTGCTTCTGCAAGCATTTCTTCCGCATTATCCACACCGATCATATCGTATCCTGATTCTGCAAGAAGCTCTGTCATAGTTCCTGTCCCACAGCCCAGTTCAAGAACAAGACCGTCACACACACCGTACTCTTTCAGACTTTTTGTAAGATAAGACGCCCAGGCGTCATAATCTACATTATCCATAAAAATATCGTAGACTCTGGCAAATTCTCCATATGCTTCCATTTTTCATTCCTCCGCCAACCATCATACCACAGGTTCTTAAAAATCGCAAAGAGAGTTCGACAAAAGCCGAACTCTCTGATTCAAGAACGCTCCGGCGTCCTTGCTGCGAAATACGTACTGCAACGCAGCATCTTCTACGCATTTCTGCAATTACTGTACAGGCATATAATATACGTCTGCTGCTTCTCCATGATAATAATAATCTACATCGTTCTGATCATATACGTCTTCATCATTTGCAAAACGGTAGCTGTTTCCATCTTTGTCTACCCAGTTTCCGTTAGCATCCGGGAAAATAACAAGCGGCTGTCCGTCGGAATTGCGGTAAATCGTTCTTGTCTGACTTGTATCACTGAGCTGTGCGTCTGTAAAGCCACCGGAATTTGTTGTGCCGGAAGAACTTCCCTCTAATGTTCCTTCCCCTGAAGAAGTGCTGTCTGATGTTCCTTCTCCTGTCTGCCCTTCAGCGGAGGTGCTTCCATCCGTATTTCCCTCTGCCTGCTGCGGCGCGGCGCTCTTAAGAGATGAATCACCTAAAATCTGGAAACTTGCCACAGTATCCTGCAGTTTTTTCAGAAGATTCTCATCGTCTTTCTTAATGGATGCTTCAATATTATAAAACTCTCCGTCGTTTGCATAAACACGTTTTACAGTCCATATCACTCCATCTGTTTTTTCCGGTTTGTGATATTTTACATTATAGGAATAAACATTTACTCCATTTACATCGCTTGCTGTATAATTCTGAATCTCATACTCACTTGCAGGAGACAAACCTGCAGCCTTCTCAAGTGAATTTGCCATATCCTCTGTACTTGGAATTACAGCAGAGGACATATCTTCCTCACCTTTTCCATGGGTAATCACAATTTTGCCCTGATCCGGTGACTCAAAGCTTACCAGATTTTCTTCATCTGATTTATTTGCCCAGGTTGCGTCCGGAAGCTTAATCGCAATACTCTTATCTTTTGATGTATATGTTGTATTCTGTCCATCTGCAGGCGCCGGAGTTGCTGTAGGCTTTGGAGCCTCAGTCGGTTCTGGAGTAGGAGTCGCCTCCACAACTACCTGTTCCTCCGGTTCATCTCCGCCAAACCCGCAGGCAGTCAGAACGCCTGAAAGTGCCACGGTCATCACCAGCATTGCAAGTACCTTTTTATTCTTCATGGTATCCTCCTTTTATTCGTCTCATAAAGTTCCTTGGAATATATTTTACAATTCTATTACAGACTTGTCAATGAAATTTCCCTTGTCTGTTTATGAAATAACTATGAACTGTTATATTCACTTCCTTTATATTAGCATAACATCATATCATTGCTGTAAATCTCTTATTTCATACACATGAAGTTCATGGAGTGCTCTCGTTGCCGCAATATATCTTCCCTGTCGAAGCAGAGCACCTTCCTCTTCTTTTGGAAAGACAGAAAATACACGGTCAAACTCCAGTCCTTTTGCAAGATAAAATGTAGTGACAGTAAGTCCTTTTTCGAATTTCCGGCTGTCCCTGTGAAGATAGGAAACCTTCTCGCCCAAACTTTCGCTCAAAAGAGAAGAAAAAAGAGACGCACTTTCCTCATTTGGAAGAATCACAGCTTCCGTCTCGTAGGTTTCTCCTGCTTTTACCTCTTTTGCAATTTTTTCCGCAGCTTCTTTTAAAGAAACTGCTTCCTGTCTCTCTACCGGTTTTCCGTGACGTTCAAATAAATCCATCCCTTCAATTCCGGCAAGGCTGTTTGCATAAGAAGCAATCTCCACCGTATTGCGGTAGCTTTTATTCATATAAATCGTGCGAATATCTCTTCCGAAAATTTCAGGAAGAAAAGTCGTCACATCCTGTATTCTGTCCTCCATTGTCTGCGCCCTGTCTCCCAGAATTGTCATTCGACACGGAAACAGCATCTGAAGAATTTTATACTGCAGTCTGGAATAATCCTGCATTTCATCTACTACAAGATGCCTGATATTTTCCTTCGCCTGCCTGCTTAAAAGGCGATACTTGAAATACAAAACAGGATATACATCTTCATATGGAAGCTTTCTCTTTTCAATGGGGACTTTCGGGAGCATGGAAAATCCGGATGCCGCAAGAAAACGATTGTAGAGAACGTACACATCTCTTGTCTCATACATTCTTCGAAACTTTTCTTTTACAGCCTCCCGCTCTTCCTCCTCCATATCTCTGTTTCTCAGTGTCTCCACCTCGTCAATAAAATATTCCGCCACAGCGTCCATTCTGGACAAAAGTGGAATATCTGTAAACTTAAAATAAAAAAGAGAAATGATCTCTTTTTCTGTTTTTACAAAACCTCGGTATTCCACATCACGGAAATTCATAAGACTGTCCTCCAGTTCCAGAAGAAAGCCTTCTATTTTATCTGTAAATTCCCCTGTCTCCTTTTCCTTTAAAGAATCTGCCAGAAACGGAAACTTAAGATTCTTTTCTATCTGATCGTATCTGTCCTCACAGTCTGCTGCCACATCCTTAAGCTCTTTGTAGGCAAAAAGATCAAAGCTCATTTCCCGTATATTTTCTTCTCCCAGTTCCGGAAGAATATGTGAAATATAATCGGAAAATACACTGTTTGGAGATAAAATTAAAATATCTGAGGATTTCAGATTTTTTCTGTCGTGATAGAGAAGATAGGCAATCCTGTGAAGCGCAACGGAAGTCTTTCCGCTTCCTGCCGCCCCCTGAATCACAAGAATCCTGTCTTTTGTATTACGAATAATGGCATTTTGTTCTTTCTGTATAGTTCGGATAATATTTTTAAGCTGTACCTCACCGGTGCTTCCAAGCTCTGCCGCAAGAATCTCATCATCAATTTTTACATCACTCTCAAACTCATACACCATTTTTCCGCTGCGGATTTTGTACTGCCACTTGGATGTAATTTCTCCGGTAAGCTCTCCTACTGGAGCTTCATACTTCGCAGGACCTTTATCGTAATCATAAAAAAGTCCGCTCACCGGCGCTCTCCAGTCGTAAATAAGAGGCGTCTGCCCTGTGCGCTCCGAAAAATTTCCGATACCAATATAAAAAGTTTCCGGCTCTTCCTCGCCTTCATATACAAAATCTACTCTCCCGAAAAACGGAGAATCCATCATTTTTATAAAACGCTGTTTCAAAAGAAGCTGCTGCTGATTGGCATTTACCTGATGAAATAAAGCCTGCTGGTTATCGTAATCCTCATATCCGTACTGGTCCATCTCCGTATAGTTTTCCCAGTAATATTCGTGCATTCCCTGAATTTCCTTCTGTCCCTCTTCCAGAGAAAGACTTACTTCTTCCACTCTTTTTTCAAGCTTCTGAAGAACAAATTCAAGAAATGCACTTCCTGTTTCCTGTTTATTTTCTGAACTCATACAGCACCTACACAGCAACCACAGCTGTACCGCTTACTGTTACCATCAGCATTCCGTTTCCGGAACCAAGCACCTCATAATCAATATCAACGCCTACCACTGCGTTGGCTCCCAGCTGCACTGCCCGCGCTTCCATTTCTGCCAGAGCTCTCGTTCTCGCATTTACCAGTTCATCCTCGTATGTGTTGGAACGTCCTCCAAACATATCAGAAAGACTTGCTGCAAAATCTTTTACAAAATTCACTCCGGAAACTACCTCTCCAAATACGATTCCTCTGTATTCCCGGATTTCTTTTCCTTCTATGGACGGTGTGGTTGTAATAATCATAACCTTATCCTCCTGAATATTTATTTCTGATATTATATACCAGACCGCCCCAAATGTATAGTATTACGCACCTGCTTTTTCAAACTGGCTGTTATAAAGATCCGCGTAAAATCCTCCTGCTTTTAAAAGCTCCTCATGATTTCCCTGCTCAATAATATCTCCGTCCTTCATAACAAGAATCAAATCTGCATCTTTGATCGTGGACAAACGATGAGCAATGACAAAGCTTGTTCTTCCCTTCATAAGGTTATCCATTGCTTTCTGAATCTGCATTTCTGTTCTCGTATCAACAGAGGAAGTTGCTTCGTCAAGAATCAGGATTCTGTTATCCGCAAGAATGGCTCTCGCAATGGTAAGAAGCTGTTTCTGTCCCTGAGAAATATTACTTGTCTCCTCATCAAGAACCATATCATAACCGCCCGGCTGCTGCATAATAAAGTTATGGATATGAGCAGCCTTTGCTGCTGCAACTACTTCTTCATCTGTCGCATCAAGACGTCCGTATCTTATGTTTTCCCTGATTGTTCCGGAAAACAGCCAGGTGTCCTGAAGCACCATGCCGAACATTTCACGAAGTTCGCTTCTGTTGAAGTCTTTTACATTATGTCCGTCAATGGAAATGCTTCCTCCGTTAATATCATAAAAACGCATAAGAAGCTTTACCATGGTTGTCTTTCCTGCTCCTGTAGGACCTACGATAGCGATTTTCTGTCCATCTTTAATATCTGCTGAAAAGTCATGAATAATAATCTTATCCGGATTATAGCCGAATTTTACATGATTAAATTCCACATTTCCGGAAAGTTTTGTAATATCTGCCGCATTTTCCACTGTCTGGTCTTCCTCCGGCTCCTCCAGAAATTCAAACACACGCTCGGACGCTGCCGCTGAGGACTGCAAAAGGTTTACTACCTGGGCAATCTGCTGGATCGGCTGTGTAAAGTTTCGAATGTACTGGAAAAAAGACTGAATGTCTCCAACCTCAATACTTCCTTTAATAGTAAACACTCCGCCTAAAAGAGCGACCATCACGTACCCCAGATTTCCTACAAACTGCATAACCGGCATCATCATACCTGAGAAAAACTGAGATTTCCATGCCGATTCATAGAGCTTTTTATTATCTTTCTCAAATTCTTCTACAACGTCATTTTCTTTATTAAATACCTTTACTACGTTATGTCCGCCGAAATTCTCTTCAATCTGACCATTTACTTCTCCAAGATATTTCTGCTGTGCCTGGAAATATTTCTGAGAATGTTTCATGACCTTCTGAATAATAAACATGGAAACAGGCAGAATTAAAACTGCGGCAACTGTCATCCACACATTGATGGAAAGCATCATGATAAATACTCCGATCAGAGTTGTCACAGATGTAATAAGCTGTGTCATACTCTGATTTAAACTCATTTGGAGCGTATCCACATCATTGGTGATTCTGGAAAGAATTTCTCCGTTTGTACGGCTCTCGTAATAATTCATAGGAAGACGGTTCATCTTCTTTGAAATATCTTTACGCAGACTGTAGGTCACGTCATTGGAAATTCCTGTCATAACAAAGCCCTGAATCAGAGAAAACAGGGAACTTACCAGGTAAAGACCAAGTGTCCACAGAAGAATCATTCCGATTTTTTCAAAATTGATTCCTCCTGTTCCGTTTACCTTTGCCACAAGACCATTAAACAGCTCCGTTGTCGCTTTTCCCAGAATCTTCGGTCCCACAATGCTGAACACCGTTCCTGCGACTGCAAACACAAACATTATGGCAAACCGAAATTTATAATGCTCCATATATTTAAAAAGCTTTTTCATAGAACCTTTGAAGTCCTTGGCTTTTTCTCCGGCAGCCATTCCATGCCCATGCCCCATAGGACCTCTTCTTTTCTGCTCACTCATGCCAATTCCTCCTCTGATAACTGAGACATCGCAATCTGGCGGTAAACCTCGCAGTTTTTCATAAGCTCTGCATGGGTTCCCATTCCTGCCATATGACCATCATCCAGTACAATAATCCTGTCTGCATGTAAAATTGTGCTGATACGCTGCGCCACTATAATTGTAGTCGCATCTTTTGTATGCTCTTTTAATGCGCTGCGAAGTCTGCTGTCTGTTTTAAAGTCAAGAGCGGAAAAACTGTCGTCAAAAATAAAGATTTCCGGTTTCTTCGCAATGGCTCTTGCAATCGAAAGGCGCTGCTTCTGGCCGCCGGATACGTTTGTTCCTCCCTGTGCGATAGGGGAATGGTACCCTTTTGGTTTTTCCTCGATAAAATCCTGCGCCTGCGCGATCCGTGCTGCTGTTTTTACTTCTTCTTCTGAAATATCTGTTTTTCCATAACGGATGTTCGAATCGATCGTTCCGGAGAAAAGAACACCTTTCTGCGGCACATAACCAATGCAGTCTCTAAGCTCTTTCTGCGACATATCACGCACATCTACGCCATCTACGGAAACAGATCCTTCTGTCACATCGTAAAATCTGGGAATCAGATTCACAAGCGTACTCTTTCCGCTTCCCGTACTTCCGATAATGGCTACCGTCTCGCCTTTTTTTGCCTTAAAATGAATATCCGTAAGAACGTTTTCTCCAGCCTCCGGATAAGCAAAGGAAACATGGTTAAATTCTACAGTTCCTTTTGCTTCCTCCTTTGTATGCTCCGGATTTTCCGGATCTTTAATAGAAACTTCTGTTTTTAAAATCTCATCAATACGAAGAGCCGCCACATTTGCTCTTGGAAGCATAATGGACATGGCAGTAATCATTAAGAACGACATAATGATCTGCATTGCATACTGGATAAATGCCATAACATTACCAACCTGCATCGTTCCATTATCCACTGCATGAGAGCCGCTGTAAATAATAAGAACAGAAACACCATTCATAATCAACATCATAACCGGCATCATAAAAGTCATACAGCGGTTTACAAAAAGGTTTGTTTTTGTCAGCGTCTTATTTGCCTCCTCGAAACGCTCCTCCTCGTGTTTTTCCCGGCTAAATGCCCGGATAACAGGAATACCTGTAAGAATTTCTCTTGATACAAGGTTCAGCCTGTCAATTAAAGTCTGGAGCTTTGTAAATTTGGGCATTGCGATCATAAAAAGCAGAATAATCACTGCCAGAATCAGAACAACTGCCACACCAAGAATCCATGTCATAGAAGCGTCTGTCTGGAGGACACGTATCACACCTCCAATTCCCAGAATCGGTGCATACAAAACGATTCGGAAGATCATTGCCATAACCATCTGTACCTGCTGCACATCATTTGTGCTTCTGGTAATCAGAGAAGCTGTGGAAAATTTATGATATTCTCTGCTTGAAAAGCTCATAACTTTTCTGTAAATGCTGTTTCGAAGGTCATGGCCGAGAGACGCCGCAACTCTTGCTGATAAAAATGTAACAGAAATGGCTGCCATCATAATGATCAACGCCATGAAAAGCATTTTCCCGCCGGACATCAGAAGATATTTCATCTGGATCACATCTACATCTTCCCCCATATCCGCATATTCCTCATATACATAAGAAACAGCTGCCTGTGTCAGTATGGATTCCGGCATATCTTTCAGTTTCTCATCCATCTCCTCTGTCATTCCCGCAAGGGCTTCCGGAGGAAGCTGTGCCATAACTTCTGCCGGATCCGCCCCTTCCGGAATCCCCATCTGGCTTCTCATCTCCTGACTCTCCTCACTGTCTGAGGAAAATCCGGACAGCATAAGCATCGGCTTACAGAAAATTTCGTTTAAGTTTTCCCTTTCTTCCTTTGTGATGTCGTCATGGAGAACGTAAATCCCATCTTCCTGCTTATAGGCATTCGAAATTTCCGTTTTATCCTCCTGACTCATAAACAGTTGCAGATTTTCAAGAGAAGATTCTCTGATTTTTTCCGGTACTCCATCCTCAATCCCCTTCTGCTGAATTCCCACATTAATAATCTTTGATGTGTAATCCGGCAAAGAAAGGTCACAATATGCCTGTAAAAACAGAAGCCCTATAATAAGAACAATAGAGCCGACTGACTTTTTCAGGTATTTCATAAGCTTCAGCATTTCTCTTTCCTCTCTTTCTTTATACATTTACATTTTTCAAAAGGTGTTCCCGGCATACTGTGAAGATTACTCAGCATCTGCTCAAAAAAGCGCCTCAACAGGCAAAGCTCTGTCTCTGAAAAGTCCTGGAACATAATTTTTTCCATTTCTTCTGCCTTTCTCATAATCCGCTTTACGGTTTCTCTTCCTTTTTCTGTGAGATATACCCGCATGATACGCTGATCCTGCTCATCTTTTCTTCTGCACACCATTCCGGATTTTTCAAGACGCTGTATACTTACATTCACAGTTGGCGGTTTAATTTCAAGACATTCTGCTATTTCCTTCTGCGAACACCCATCCCGTCTGCTCAAAATCATAATAAAAGGCATCTGACTGGGATGGATTTCCAGTTCTTCAATCTGCTGGAAACAGCGTCCGGCATAATGTCTGCTGATTTCCATGAAAAGCATCTGCAGACTTTTTTCCTCCTGCCCTTTTTCTTCTGTCCACGTCATTTCTTCACCTCGCACTTCATTAGTCTGACTAAGTATATATAATATACTTTTGCACAAAAAATGCAAGTCAATTTTGTGCACTTCACACTTTTTTCAAACTTTAATCACATTTATTTTTTGTTTTTTTATTTGTCAGACTAACTATAATAAATATATATTTTCCTTACACTTTCCCTTAAAAATGCAAAAAAATCTCCCGGAAGTTTCCACTTCCGGAAGATTTTTTTCTTAGATAAACTGGTTTGTCTCTTCGTCATAGTGATAATCTATGGCGTCCATTTTCTCTACCAGTTCTTTTTTTCGCATACCTCTGCAGGTACAGAGGGCATCCAGGGAATCGTAGTAATCCCGAAGCTGTGTATTCACATAGCTTAACAGTATCATTGGGTCCTTGGGTATCATCTGTTTCCATCCTTTACCTTTACAATAAAATTGCCGTCCTCTATATCCAGAACAAGTGTATCTCCTGCATGTACATCACCGGAAAGGATTTTTCTTGCGGCAAGTGTCTCCACATATTTCTGCAGATAACGCTTCAGCGGTCTTGCGCCGTATACCGGGTCATATCCTTCCTCAATTACATGGCTTCTTGCACTGTCTGTCAACTCCAGAGACAGCTCCTGGTCAGAAAGTCTTCTGTCAAGCTCCTGAACCATCAAGTCTACTATCATACCAATGTTGTCTTTTGTCAAGGGCTTAAACATAATAATTTCATCAAGACGATTTAAAAATTCCGGACGGAAATGGCCTCGAAGGTCATTCATTACCATTTCTTCTGCATCCGGTTTTATTTCTCCCTTCTCATCAATTCCGTCAAGAAGATAAGGAGAACCGATATTAGAAGTCATAATAAGAATGGTATTTTTAAAATCAACCGTTCTTCCCTGGGAATCTGTAATACGTCCGTCATCAAGAACCTGAAGAAGCACATTAAACACATCAGGGTGCGCTTTTTCAATTTCATCAAACAGCACGACGCTGTACGGTTTCCGGCGAACTGCCTCCGTAAGCTGACCGCCTTCTTCATATCCTACATATCCCGGAGGAGCTCCAATAAGACGGGATACAGAATATTTTTCCATATATTCACTCATGTCAATGCGAACCATATTCTGTTCATCATCAAAAAGATTTTCTGCAAGCGTCTTTGCAAGTTCTGTCTTACCAACACCAGTAGGTCCAAGGAAAAGGAAGGAACCAATGGGCTTTGTGGGATCTTTGATTCCTGCTTTTGACCTTAAAATCGCATCTGTCACACGACGTACCCCCTCGTCCTGTCCAACTACACGGCGATGAAGCTGATCTTCCAGTGTGAGAAGTTTTGCTCGTTCTCCCTCTGTCAGTCTGGAAACCGGGATTCCGGTCCATCTTGAAATGATCCTTGCAATTTCATCATCTGTCACAGCCTCATGAACAAGGCTTCTGTCTCCTTCTTTTACATTCCGCTCCTCAATTTCAAGCTGCTGCTGAAGCTTCGGAAGTTCACCATACTGAAGCTCTGCCGCCTTTTCCAGATCATAATTCTGCTGTGCCTTCTGAATTTTTTTGTTTACTTCCTCTATCTGTTCACGAAGCTTTTGAAGTTTCTCTACAGAATGTTTCTCATTATCCCACTGGGCTTTCTGTGTATTAAAACTGTCTCGAAGCTCCGCAAGTTCCTTCTGAAGAGCTTCCAGACGTTCTTTGCTTAAATTATCTGTCTCTTTTTTAAGCGCAGATTCCTCAATTTCAAGCTGCATGATTTTTCGTCTCTGCTCGTCAAGCTCTGCCGGCATAGAATCCAGTTCTGTCTTAATCAGCGCACAGGCTTCATCTACAAGGTCAATCGCCTTGTCCGGAAGGAAACGGTCTGTAATATATCTGTGAGATAAAGTAGCAGCTGCCACAAGAGCGCTGTCTGTAATCTTTACTCCATGATAAACCTCATATCTTTCTTTCAGTCCACGGAGAATGGAAATGGTGTCTTCCACAGTCGGCTCATCCACAAGAACCGGCTGGAAACGTCTCTCGAGGGCCGCGTCCTTTTCAATGTACTGACGATATTCATCAAGCGTTGTCGCTCCAATACAGTGAAGCTCTCCTCTTGCAAGCATTGGCTTTAACATATTGCCTGCGTCCATAGCGCCGTCCGTCTTGCCTGCACCTACAATCAGATGAAGCTCGTCAATGAAAAGAATCACATTTCCTTCGCTCTTTTTCACTTCTTCCAGAACAGCTTTCAGACGTTCCTCAAACTCACCTCTGTATTTTGCTCCTGCTACAAGAGCTCCCATATCAAGTGCAAAAATCTTCTTATCTTTCAGTCCTTCCGGTACGTCTCCTCTTACAATACGCTGAGCAAGACCTTCGATTGCTGCAGTCTTACCAACACCAGGCTCACCGATAAGAACCGGATTATTTTTTGTTTTACGGGAAAGAATACGGATAATATTCCGAATTTCCCCGTCACGGCCGATAACTGGATCAAGCTTTTGATTTCTTGCTTTTTCCACAAGGTCTTCACCGTACTTATTTAAAGTATCATATGTTGCCTCCGGATTGTCACTTACGACTCTCTGGTTTCCTCTGACAGTAGACAATGCCTGAAGAAAACGTTCTCTTGTAATCCCAAACTCATTCCAAATTTTACTCATGGAAGGGCTTGGATATTTTAGAAGGGAAAGGAAGAGATGTTCCACAGAAACATACTCGTCTCCCATTGCTCTCGCCTCGTCTTCTGCGCTTACAAGAGATTTATTCAGATACTGTCCAAACCGAAGCTCTCCCCCTGATACCTTTACTCTGGCATCGAGAGCCATTTTTACTTTATTGATAAAATATTCTTTATTAATCTCCATCTTCTCAATTAATTTGAGAATCAGGCTGTCCTCCTGACTTAAAAGAGCATATAAAAGATGCTCCTGCTCTATTTCCTGATTGCCGTACTCATAAGCAATCTTTTCCAAATTCTGGACCGCCTGCAAAGATTTCTGTGTGAATTTACTAATATTCATAGGCTTTCCTCCGTTATAAAAGAACTGTTCCCTTGGGAACATTGTGTTTTCTTTGTTCTATACGGAATATAACACTTTTTATTAGCACTGTCAATAGGTGAGTGCTAATAATTTTATTATTTTTTCCCTCACACAAAAATATTACAAATAAATCTCTTTTATTTCATCAAAATCTCCTCTTCATTCCCCTCACAATCCTGCGAAAAACAGCTCGTAAAAGTCGTCCTCTCCTTCTAATACAGGAGAATTTTCCCCGCCTCCGTTTGTGCTGCGCTTCATCTCCGCATAAAATTCTTCCCCTGCACCAATCAATTCCATCTCATAAACAGGATACCCAAGTTCCCTGCATTTTTTACAAAAAGCAGACAGGGGATATGCAGACTTTCTCGTTTCCAGAAATTCTTCTCTGAGTTTTTTGTCCTCCAGAGCTTTCTGTTTTAAACTGTCAAGCATCTCCAGTATTTCCATACAATTCTCTCCTCTTCTCTGAAAATCTCCTATTAAATATATTGTTATTTTAACCCATTTCCTCCTTCCTGCCTACTGCTCTTCCATAAATTTTCAAGTTTCTGCATTATTCGCAGACAAATATATCGCCTCTCTGTTTTCTATGGTATACTGTTATATATTCTTTTAGAAAGAGGTGTTCTATGAAAAAGAAACTTTTACTTGCCTTCATGACTGCTGCTTTTATAGCATCCAACACAATTTCTCCATACTGTACCGTTTCCGTACAGGCGCAGGAAGCAACTGACAGCCCTTTAAGCGGAGCTCCTAATTACACAGTAAATTACTCTGGAACAGAAGAAGACTCAGGCTATCTTTTTCCAGAATCCTCGGAGTTTAAATTTCAGGGATTTTCCAGCGAATACGAGCCATGGGTATATCAGTATGGCGTAAATGAAATTTTTGCAAAACACGGCTATGCATTTCAAACTCCGGAAGTTATAGAGCTGTTTTCCAAAAAATCCTGGTACGCACCTGACAGCAGCTTTCAGGAATCAATTTTTTCAGAAATCGAAAAATATAATATTGATTTTTTAAGTCAATGTCTGAAAGCAACCGGAAAAGACGGAGGCTACGGTATTCCTTCCGGAAACCATGACAAACCTTCTGATATGCCGCTTAGCGAAGAGGGAGAAAAAATAAAAGAAGATTTAAAAAATGTTACTTTAAATCACAGTTATACAACCCGTTTTTCTGATGCTGCACAGGTTACTTTTCCCAAATTTACCTTTGACTATCCAGATGGCTGGTCTGTTACAGAGGAAAGAGCCGACTATAACGGAGAAAGTGTAATCCTTACAAGCGAAAGCGGAGCTCGTGTCGAGTATTCTCATATCAATGCGGATATTACAGGCGGCTCTACAGCAAGTATGTCCCGTGTGGAAGTTTCCCCTGTTGCAGAATCCCGTTTTATTCCCGGATACGTTCAGGCAACAGATTATTCTCATCTCGGAAAATTTGCAGTAGCTCAGTTAAAAACTACAGGCGTATTGAATATGCAGCAGGATTCTGACTTCACAGAAATAGACGGAATCGTTCGATATGCGATTCTTCCAATGACAGAAGTGGGCACAAATGACGGTGTACGGCTTCCTGATATTGCAGAATTTTCCTTTGGATATGGAGCAAATATTGCTCTGATTGCTTCTCCTCCTTCTGACGCAGATTTCACAGAAAAAGAAAAGCTGGAAGCAATTGCCATTTTATCAAGTTTCCGGGCTGAGAGCTAACACACAGAAAGGGATACTCCGTCTTTATTTTACGGAATATCCCTTTCTCCATATTTTTTAATGCACAGATGAATTTTGCGGCACCTGAATCTGTACAGTCACATACTGGTCTCCATATACAGAAGGATTTTTCATAGATACAATTCCCTTTCCGCGCAGGCGGATCTTCGACCCATTTTTCGTACCTTCCCGGATTTTACACAATACTTCTCCGGAAATAGTTTTTACCCGTACTTCACCGCCGCATGACGCAATAGAAAACGGAATCTGAACCGTTGTGTAAATATCCATTCCTTTTCGTGTAAATCCCGGTTTTCCAAGAACAGTCACACGGAGAAGCAAATCCCCGTTTTCTCCTCCGTTTTTTCCGGCTCTTCCTTTTCCTCGTAAGCGGATTGCCTTTCCTGTATCAATACCTGCCGGAATACGGACTTTCAGAGATTGCGTATGCCCCGTCTCATTCCGTAAGGTGACAATCCGTTCTCCTCCAAAAGCAGCCTCATCAAAACCGATTTGTAAAGATGCTTCTATATCAGAACCTTTTTCCGGGTAATTTTTTCTGTAAAATCTTCCATTTCCAAAATCGTTTTCAAATCCCTGTCCTGTAAATCCACCTTCTTGAAATCCGCCTCTGAACAGATCCCCGAAAATATCTCTGAAAATATCATCTGCATTTCCGCCTTCAAAATGAAACTCCCTGTAATTTGCTCCCGGATTTTCATAAGGGTTTCCACCGCTTCCTATGCTGCCGTCAAAAGCAGAATGACCAAACTGGTCGTAAAGTTTTCTTTTTTCAGAATCACTCAGAACATTATATGCCTCTGTGATTTCCTTAAACTTCTGCTCTGCCTGGGGATTTCCTCCGTTTGTATCCGGATGATACTTCTTAGCCAGCTTTCTGTATGCCTTTTTTATGGAACCCTCATCCGCAGTTCTGGAAATTCCCAGGATTTCATAATAATCCTTTCTTTGCACCACTGTCACCTCCTCCACATTTAAGAATGCCCCGGGAAAAACTCCCGGGGACTCTGTTTTTTATTTCTATATTATTCAATGGAAATATATTTATTTTCCTCTACTTCCGGTTTTGCTTCTTTTTTCGGCACCTGAAGTCTCAAGATTCCATCTTTAAATTCAGCTTTAATGTCCTCCTGCGTCACATCTTTCCCTACAAAAAAGCTTCTCTGACAGGAACCGGAATACCGCTCACGGCGGATAAATTTTCCTTCTTCTTTTTTCTGTTCTGCTGCTTTCACTGCGCGGATTGTTAAATAGCCTTCTTTCAGCTCTGCCTGTATTTCTTCTTTTTTATATCCCGGAAGGTCAATTTCCAGTTCATAGCCTTTTTCCAGTTCTTTGATGTCTGTCTTCATCAGACAATTGGCTGTCTGCCGTTTCTCCTGTTTATCATCAAAAAATGGAAAGTCAAAAAAGTCATCAAATACATCTCCTGTAAAAAATCCCGGTCTTAACATAAGTCCAGTCCCCTTTCTCTTTATATCTTTTCTGTTTTATTTGTTTTATTTGTTATCTTTGTTCTATTTATGTTATAACACTTAGTTTTTATCATGTCAAGAACCAATTTTATTTTTTATAAAATTATTTTCTCGATAAATAAAAACTGTGACCACATCACAGAACTTTCTCATAAATCTGGATATAATACATACATAAACAACGCATACAGGAGGATTTCTATATGAGATTAAAAGATAAAGTTGCCATTATTACAGGAGGAAGCCGCGGTATCGGTTTCGCCACAGCAGATAAATTTTTACAGGAAGGAGCTACTGTTATCCTTACAGCCAGTTCACAGGACTCAGCCGACAAGGCAGTTGCTCTTTTAAAAGAAAAACATCCGGACAGTATTGTTGCCGGTATCAGTCCTGATCTTTCCAGCCTTAGCTCTGTGCGGGAAGCTTTCCGCTCTGCTACTGAAAAATATGGCTGCGTAGACATTCTTGTAAATAATGCCGGAGTTTCTGAAAGCACACCTTTCACAGAATACACAGAAGAAACCTTTGATAAAGTTATGGACTTAAATGTAAAAGGTGTCTTCAACGCTACAAGAGCAGCAAGTGAATGTATGATTGCAAGAGGAAACGGCGTAATTCTCTCCACCTCTTCTATGGTCAGCATCTCCGGACAACCAAGCGGTTTTGCCTACCCTGCCTCAAAATTTGCAGTCAATGGTCTTACCGTATCTCTTGCCCGCGAACTTGGTCCAAAGGGCATCCGCGTCAATGCAGTGGCTCCGGGAATTACAAGAACAGACATGATGAAAGCCGTTCCAAAAGAAGTGATAGAGCCGCTTATTAATCAGATTCCTCTTCGCCGCCTGGGAGAACCGGAGGATATTGCAAATGCCTTTGTTTTCCTTGCTTCTGATGAAGCTTCCTACATTACAGGTGTCGTATTAAGCGTAGACGGTATGGCAAGATCATAATTTTCACTTTGATTTCACTTAAAAAGGAGAGTTTAAATGGGATTTTTCGATTTTTTCAAAATGCCTGATATTAATCAGGAAATACAAGCTTATAAAGAAACAGAAGGAGCCATTCTCTTAGATGTCCGTACTTCTCAGGAATACAGAGAAGGCCATATTCCCGGAAGTAAGAATGTTCCTCTGCAGTCTATTCAAAATATTTCTTCCGTAACTTCACAAAAAGACACCCCGCTTTTTGTATACTGTCATTCCGGAAGCAGAAGCCGGCAGGCAGTTGATTTTCTTACCCACATGGGCTACACAAATGTAAAAAATTCCGGAGGTATTGCCTCCTATACAGGAAAGGTGGAAATCTAATATGAAAGTTGTCATTATAGGCGGTGTTGCAGGAGGAGCAACTGCCGCAGCCAGAATCCGAAGATTAGACGAGCAGGCTGAGATTATCGTATTTGAACGCTCCGGATATATTTCCTACGCAAACTGTGGTCTGCCTTATTACATAGGCGATACCATTACAGAGCCTAAGGCCCTTACCCTTCAGACACCGGAAAGCTTTTTCTCCCGGTTTCAGATCACCATGAAGGTTCGCCACGAAGTTACTGCCATTCATGCAGAACGTAACGTTGTATCTGTAAAAAATCTGGAAACCGGTGCGGAGTTTGAGGAGAGCTACGATAAACTTTTGCTCTCCCCTGGGGCAAAACCATCTCTTCCCCCAGTTCCGGGAACTGACATCGACCGTCTTTTTACGCTTCGCACCGTGGAAGATACTTTCCGTATTAAAGACTATATTAATAAAAAGAATCCCCGCTCTGTCATACTGGCAGGAGGCGGTTTCATCAGCCTTGAACTTGCAGAAAATCTCCGTCACCTCGGTATGGAGGTTACCATTATTCAGCGCCCGAAACAGCTTATGAATCCTTTTGATGAAGATATGGCATCTTTTATCCACAGTGAAATGCGCAGTCATGGAATCCGCCTTCTTCTCGGGCATACAGTAGAAGGCTTCGAAGAAACAGAAAACGGAGTGCGCGTACTTTTAAAAGAAGAAGCCCCGCTTTCTGCGGATATGGCAGTTCTCGCCATCGGCGTCTCTCCTGATACTCGCCTTGCAGAAATGGCTGGTCTGAAACTTGGCATAAAAAACAGCATCATAGTAAACGAACGAATGGAAACTTCTGTTCCAAATATTTTTGCTGTGGGAGATGCTGTTCAGGTAAAACACTTTGTATCTGGTGAAGATTCCCTGATTTCTCTTGCAGGTCCTGCAAATAAACAGGGACGCATCGCTGCCGACAATATCTGCGGCAAAGACAGCCGGTATTCGGGCTCACAGGGCAGCTCCATTATCAAAGTATTCAATATGACTGCTGCCGTTACAGGACTCAATGAAAAAAGCGCAAAAAAAGCAGGGCTTTCTGTTGACAAAGTAATTCTTTCTCCTATGAGTCATGCCGGCTACTATCCAGGCGGCAAAGTAATGACAATGAAAGTGGTATTTGAAAAAGAAACTTACCGCCTTCTCGGCGCTCAGATTGTAGGATATGAAGGTGTAGATAAACGAATTGACGTCCTGGCAACTGCAATCCGTGCCGGAATGAAAGCCACGGACTTAAATGAGCTGGATCTTGCTTATGCGCCTCCTTATTCCTCCGCCAAAGACCCGGTAAATATGGTTGGATTTATGATTGAAAACATTGCTTCCGGACAGTTGAAACAGTTTCACCTTGAGGATATCAACGACCTTCCTCTTGATGGAAGCGTAACACTTCTTGACACACGTACAGAAGGGGAATTTTCCCGCGGCCATGTAACTGGCTTTATCAATATCCCAGTTGACCAGCTCCGCGAAAACCTGAATAAGCTTCCAAAGGACAAACCTGTCTATGTTATGTGCCAGAGCGGTCTTCGAAGCTATATTGCCTGCTGTATTTTAAAAGGCGAAGGATATGACGCATATAATTTTTCCGGTGGTTACCGCTTCTATGACGCAGTAGTAAATGACCGAAAACTGATCCTGAGTTCTTCCCTCTGCGGAATGGACAAATAAAAGCTAAGAAGGAGCCATCCCTTTCACGGTCAAAAAACCGCAAAGTGACAGCTCCTTCGTATCGTTATCACACTTTAAAAGAAATCTCACGTCCTGTAGGCGAATACTGATAATATCTCACACCTGCTCTGTCCAGCATCCTTTTTGATGCAATAACAGAAGGTGTGTCTGCATATTTATCACAGGCGTACACAATCGTCTTTATTCCTGCCTGAATAATTGCTTTTGCACATTCATTACACGGGAAGAGAGATACATAAAGCTTTGCCCCTTCCAAACTTCCCCCTCTGTAATTTAAAATGGCGTTTAATTCGCTGTGCGTCACATACAGATATTTTGTCTCAAGAGCCTCTCCCTCTCTTGCCCAGGGAAATTCATCATCTGAGCATCCTTTGGGAAATCCATTATATCCCATAGAAAGTATCTTGTTGTCTTCACTTACAATGCAGGCTCCAACCTGGGAACTAGGGTCTTTGGAGCGCATTCCGGAAAGAATGGCCACCCCCATAAAATATTCGTCCCAGGAAAGATAATCCTGTCGTTTTTGATTTTTGTCCATTTAAAATCCCCCCGACGGTATTTTATTCTTCTATCTGTGCAATTCTCCTGATATGTCTCTCATCACCTGAAAATGGTGTATTAAGGAATGTATCCACAATTTTCACAGCCAGCCCTGTGCCGACTACACGACCGCCCATTGCAAGAATATTTGCGTCATTGTGAAGTCTTGTCGCCTCAGCTGAAAAACAGTCAGAACAAAGAGCACAACGGATTCCTTTTACTTTGTTTGCAGTAATAGAAATACCGATTCCTGTTCCGCAGATTAAAATACCTTTTTCACATTCTCCTGATGCCACTGCATTTGCTACTGTTTTTCCATAAACAGGATAATCTACTGCCTCTTCACTGTCACAGCCGTAATCTTTATAAGCAATTCCCTGCTCTTCCAGATACTTCTTAACCTCCTGCTTTAATTCAAATCCACCGTGGTCACTTCCTAATGCTATCATTTTGTATCCTCCTGTATGTTTATAATTTTATGTCCTGCCGCTTTTAAAAGGCGGTTCATAATTGCCTGTCCCATTCTTGGAGTATAAAAAGCCTCTGAATAAATAACATCTGCCTCACACTGGTCAAACTCCCGAAGAACCTCATAAAGATTATGCGCAATGGTCTCTTCTTCCTCCCGGCTTCCGATGCACTTTACAATTCCGCACGTATATTGTCCCTTTGTTTCCTCTGTGGCAATAATACCCGCTTTTTTCCCCTGCTTTTCTGCTTCCTTTGCAAAATCATTGATGGCTTTTACTACCTGGGAAATCTCTCCTTCCACTATAGAAAGCTCTGCCTTTGGCGCATAATGTCTGTATTTCATTCCCGGCGCCTTCGGGCGAACCTTACTGTCCGGAGAAATCAGCCCCTTATCCATCTTTACTTCTCCTAATGTTTCCTTCAGCATCTCCAGAGAAATATATCCGGGGCGCAGCACAACCGGCATCTCTTCTGTAAAATCTACGATTGTAGATTCCAGACCGATTCCAACGGTTCCTCCGTCCAGGATCATATCAATTCTTTCTCCAAGATCCTCTTTTACATGAGAAGCTGTAGTGGGACTCGGTCTTCCGGAAGTGTTGGCGCTGGGCGCCGCCACATATCCTCCTGCCGCCCGGATCAGCTCCTGTGCGATTTTGTCGCTTGGAAATCTCACGGCAACGCTGTCAAGTCCTCCCGTTGTTTCTGCCGGAACTATATCCGCCTTCTGTAAAATCATGGTAAGGGGACCCGGCCAGTATTTTTCTGCCAGAATCCTGGCTTTCTCCGGAATTTCCCTGACAATCTTTTTCAGACTTTCCATATCTGCGATATGGATAATAAGCGGATTATCAGAAGGTCTGCCTTTCGCCGCATATATTTTCATGGAAGCCTGCGGGTCCAGAGCGTTTCCTCCAAGCCCGTAAACCGTCTCCGTAGGGAAAGCCACAAGACCTCCGTTTTTTAAAATCTCCCCGGCTCTTTTCATTCCCTCTTTATCGATTTTCTCTTCCGTCATGGAGATGATTTCTGCTCTCATTTTATCCACCTGCTTTCCGTTGTTCTTCTGCTACATTGTACACGATTTTCTTCTGTTCGTAAAGCGCGGAAGGCAGAAGCTACTGTCGGAAATCTCTCCATATCTGTATGTGGAATCGCCTGTGCAGCAACCATCATCTGCAGAAAATCTCCCACAGCCCCAAACTGAACGTACACCATTTTTTCCAGAATTTCCTCTATATCATCAAGTAGCTCTCTCTGAAGAAGCAGCTTCTGCGCTCCATCAAGCGAGGAGTTTCCCGCACTTACAAGATGTTCTCTGTCCATATCCGGATAAAGACCGATTGTAATTGCAGATTCTTTTGATACATGTTTCCCAAAGGCGCCTGCCACATAAAATGTCCCAAGCTCTTCCATAGAAATCCCGGATTCCCGGAACATATACTCTACCATTGTATAAGCTGCAGCCTTTGTTTTCAGAAATTCATCAATATCATCCTGATAAAAATAAAGCCCCTTTTCGTATTCCACACAGAGCCTCTCTTCTTTTTCCTGAATCAGAGAACTTTTTTCCGGCTGAAACCTTCCCTTAATATTAATCCATCCATTGAGAAACAGCTCCGCAAGAAGATCCACAATTCCGGAGCCACAAATTCCTCTGGCATTTCCCTCTCCTATCACATGACATCTGCATTCTCCATCTTCAATTTTCACTCTGTCCACAGCTCCATCGCATGCGCGCATCCCCGTATGTACCACACCGCCTTCCAGCGCCGGACCTGCTGCACCGGCACCGCAGAGTAAAAACTCCCTGTTTCCGATTACAAGTTCCCCATTTGTTCCAATATCAAAAAATGCGGAAATCTCCTCTCCCCTGTACATTTGTGTCGCCAATATGCCGCTTATAATATCACCGCCGAGATAATTCGATTTTCCCGGAATACAGTACACGTATCCTTTAACCGGAATCCCAAGATCTGTTCCCCGCAAAAATCCCGGAGCATCCGCATGTACAGCATAAGGTGTGGAAAATACGCAAAATGCGTCCATTTCCAGCAGAAAATGTATCATGGTCGTATTCCCGGAAATCACCATCTGAATTCCGTCCCTGCCAGATGAAATCCCTGTTTTTTCCTCAATTTCTTTTAAATTGTCACAAATCGTCTTTACGGTTGCACTCTGAATTTCTCTTCTTGCAGCTTCGTTATCTTTTTCATAAAAGATTCTGGTGAGAATGTCCGTACCAAACGCAATCTGTCTGTTATATCTGCTTACCTCACAGAGACATTCGCCCGTTTCACAATCTACAAGCCGTGTCACAACTGTTGTACTTCCCAAATCTACTGCATATCCATAATGGCGGCAGACCGTATTGCCCTCTTCTATATCCACAATCTTCCAGCAATTCCCATCCCAGCCGAGAGACACCGTCACTTTCCAGCCTGCCTGCTCACAGAGAGGATAGAGTTTTTTCATTACATAGAAAGACATTACTGCATGAATCCCCTCTTTCTCCAATCCATCCTGAATACGCTTCTGATCGGAGCGGCTGTCTTCCTCCGTTGGAATATCAAGTTCCAGATATATTTTTTTACTGATACCTTCCATGCTGCCTCCTTGTTTTTCATTTCAATCCTGCGTGTAGCAAACTATTTTTCTATTCTAAGAATATACGTATTGTAATTTGGATCCTGATACACCACTTCTCCAACTTCTTTTAAAAGACTTTCATTTAATCTTTCCCCATATTTTTCTCTCTCTTTGGAGCCTACAAAAATATAAGAAACCTCATACTCCTCAAGGAGGGCTTTCACAGCATTCATATCCGAGGAAGTATAAATCGTCTCCACGTCGGCACTTTTTTCATTTACGTCCTCCACATTATTTCTCCACAGCCACTCATGTACATACCAGCCAAGAATTGTGGGAAGACCTGTCGTTGCGGAAACACGTTCATATCCTGTATAACTGTCTCCATTTGCCTCCAGGACAACCGGCGCGCCTTCTATATTTTCCTTGAGCCATCTGATAGCAGACGCATCCTCCGGAAAATCTGTTTCCAGAAAAGTTACCGCATTTAATCCCTGATATTTTTCCGGCTTCCACACTTCGCCAAACCAGGCGCGTACACTGTTTCCAAAATATCCCACTGTCCAGAGCAGAAAAAATAAAGCCGCTCCTGCACAGATTTTTAATATTTTCTGTCTGGAAAAAGTCAGAAGGCGGAAAATCGCATATCCCATTAAAATCCCAAACATAATATACGCCTGATAAGTCAGCTTAAACATGGTGTTTGCTCTTGCGTTTCCATTTTCATAAATATCACGCACATACACCAGCTCCGGAATTATCACAAGTCCAATGGCACATAACCCGAGAATTATCCCAAATAAATCTGAGGAGTCCATAGAGCGCATACACTGATAAATGCTCCTGTTCCTCTTTTTTCTGAGACGTTCCGAAAGAACACAGATAAGGAAGATAATTGTCACAAATACAGGAAGACCCCACAGTACCATAAGCTGATAAAATCTGGAATGATTCTGTGCAAGAGCCACTCCCTGGACCATTGTCTCAAATTTCATGGTAAAAGGCAGAATAACAATCTTTCCTATACAAAAAACCTCCGCTCCCTGCGCTGCCGTCGCCGCAAGAACCGTCTTCCATTTCCCTCCGAAACGTGTGATATTCCCGAAAAGAACAACTCCTCCCGTAACAACAAAATAAATCACAAAATCCCAGAAGTTTGTCCACTGGAATATTCCAAGAAGAACTCCAGCCAAAATAATATGCGGCATAAAAAGTTCTTTTTTCCAGAAAGATTTGTCTTTTATATCTCCATTCCAGTCCCTGTTTTTTCCGTATCTATAAAACCAGGCATATAAAATTCCCAAGATCAAAAGGACAAACATAATATTTACCACATGGGCATGAAGATCTCCCAGAACAAAAGAATAACAGGGAAATTCGTGAATGGTTTTATCCGGCACGTCCGGATTATGTCCAATATACCTTGTTGCATCCGGAAACCAGTAGTTGTCCACATTTTCGGCACCGGAAAGCTTCTGTATCCACGGTATAATCTTACTGTACACAACATAGTGCATATTTCCCGCTATGGATACACCAAGACCGGCTGTCATTCCTGCTGCTGCAGGAATATATCTTTTCTTCCCGAAAATATTTTTCTTCAGCCTGTCCACACTCATCTGATACGCAAGAGAAAATGGCAGAACAAAAGCAAATGCAGCCACAAAGGTACGCATCAGATTATACGTAAGTTCCACCTGACTTCCTGTCAGCTTTGTGAGAAACACAGCGAAATACTGTCCGCCGTAATAATAATTAATATGCCCTTCGCTGTACCATAAATCTCTCGCAGGCAAAACATCGCTTCTCATCATGGCTTCCATAAAGCCGTAATCCATAAATTTTTCTGTCCCGTATGCCTGCGGGTGAAATCCTGCCAGATACGTCCACATGAGAAATACAGCGAAAAACAGAAGTTCTTCCCGGACAACAAGCTTCATTTCCTGAACAGGATAACACTCAATCCCCTTTTTCTGCTGCCTGTTAAAAAGAAGCATACAGAAAACACCGAATATTACACTGACTCCGATGCAGACGGCTGCCGTAAAGGGGAGCACTTCCACTGCAACAAGAAACCATGTAAAAAATCCGGTAGCACAGACAGCAAAAACCTTGGAAAATAACCAGCCCTTATCCTTAAAATGAGAAAACAGCCTTCCTGTCACCGGCATAGCCACCATTCCCATAAGAAGTGCAAGAATCCACCAGGAAAGAAATGTCCAGGCATCTTTTTTAAGAAGATACGCACAAAGTCCTAAAAGCACAAGTGCGGCTGCTGTCTCAGGCAGCCATGTTTTTATTTTTTCTTTATACGAAGACGTATTCATATCATCATGTCTCATATATTCTTATTCTCCCATCTTCTGATTGATATACAAGAGGATAAACAGCCGCTATCGTATCCTCCCTGCAGTTTTTCTCCTCAAACGTCATTCCTTCCTGATAAAGAATGTAGGTAATGCCCTCCTGCTGTGCAAGCACTTTCAGCCGCTCCTTATCTTCTGTCGTATACATTTCTGTTGCCACGCCTGCTCTGTAATTTGTATTGTATCCTGCCGACCAGGCATAATATGGCCATCCGCAGTACATCATAACTCCCGACATAGTAACCTCGCTCATACTGTATTCCGGTGTCAGGAGCAAATCCTCAGAGGTAAGATGCTCCGAAAGCCATGCAGTAAGATCGCTTTCCATATTTACCGCCACTCTTCTTCCCGAGCCGTTATTTCTTAGAATAATTACAAAATCATAAAACCCGGTTGCTGTAAGGCAAACTGTAAGAACAAACGCCAGAAGTTTCTTCTTCCACTTTCCGTGCCAAAATTTTGCCAGTATCTCTCCCCAGAATACAGTTAAAAATGCCCAGGAAATCATAATATATTTATGATTTACATTTATATCCGGAGTAAGTGACATAAAAAAGGCAAAAAACAGCGGAAACAGAAAGCTTAAAAGCATGGTGCGCTCCCGCCTTCCAAACCAGAATGCAAGAATCAGAAGTCCCACCACAAAAAATCCGCTGATCTGTATCAGATACCATATCACACCGGGCAGGCTCTTATCCTCTGCCAGAAATCCCCACTGAATAGCCGGACTCATCACAGAACCGCTCACAAAAATCTTCGACTGGAGAATCGAAAATAACACAGTCACTGCCGCCATGATCCCATAATCCAGCTTTCCATCTGAAAATGCAGCAAAGCCAAAAAGAATCAAAAGTCCTCCGATTACGGCTGCCCCATTCCAGAAAGAAGTAAGCCCCAAAATCATCCCAAGCAAAAGAGCTTTTTCCAGATTTCTGCATCGCCACGTCTCTTTTGTAAAAAGCCTTCCTTTAAGCCAGATAAATCCCTTCTCCTTATGTGCTGTCCCTGCTTCCAGATAATCAAGGAACACCCAGATGACAATTCCTGCAATCAAAAGTCCAAAAGCCAGATGACGCTGATTCAGGTAAACATTAAAATTCCAAAGTCCCCAGTTTTCATTTGTAGTATATCCCAGGAACTCTGAATTTTCACTGAGTGCTTTCCATAAATCTCCTGTCTGAATATGTTCCCACAAAAATCGAAAAAACGTGAGCCCGCTTCGAAAAAAGAAGAGCACGAGCGCCCACACACCGGCAGCAAATCTTCCTGATATGCGCATTGCAGTCTGACACAGAAATATCAAAAATCCAAGAAGTGAAAATACGCTTACAAGATTATACGAAACATCCAGCCGCATTCCCAGAAATTCAAGATTTCCCACAAGAAACTGGAACATAAAATGGTATTTTACATCTTCTCCTCCAAAGTGAGGATACTGAGTAGGAAAATTCTCTCCCATAGAAAAAGAACGCATCATGGCTGTATGCGGCGCATAATCTCCGTATACCGTAAAACCGCTGTATAAAATCCCATCTCTTATATAAAAAACGTAAAACATGATATACATAAGAAACAGAAACAAAAGCCCATACAAAATACATTCTTTTTTCAATAAGGGTTTCTGCTGCACAATGCCATGCAGCCTCCAGTTGCTATTATGCCGAGTCCTGTAAAGATATAAAAAGAAAAGCCCGGCCACTGCCGCTGTCATTACTGTAAGATTCCCATAAAAAAGTGGCTTTTCACTGTGCACACATACGCGAAGAAACCACGATACCACATACACACACCAGGTAAGCAATAAGGTTCCGATTCCAAAAGAAGCAGAAATCAGAAGCCATATCTGATTTCCCCGTTTTTCTCTGTTCTCTCCTGCCTCTAAAAGAAATCCTGCCGCTTCCTTTCCTGTCAGAAAAGACAATACTATGTATAAAATTCCAAACATACGACTCCTTTGTTCTCTCTGTTTTTTTTCATTATACAACAGTTTTTCATTTCTGCTGTAAACTCCTTAAATATCTCAAGTATAGCAGAATTATTCTTGTATTAAAAGACAGTTCCCAAAAAATTAACACTCTTACTTTCCTTTCATATACTGAACAATTCCTTTTGCCACTGCCTCCACAATCTTCTGTTGATACTCCTCTGTCTGAAGAAGCTCCGCTTCTTGTTTATTTGTCAGAAAACCGCATTCTACTATATTCAGCACGCATGGACTCTTCTTTAAAAGGAAATAGCTTGTATTTCCCTTTTCCTTTCTTGGTCTTTCCGTGGAAAGCTCTGTATTCAACGCGCTCTGAATGTTTACTGCAAGTTTTTGCCCCTCTGCTGAAGTTTCATAATAAAAGACCTGAGGTCCTTTTACACTTTCTTCTGTGTAGCTGTTCTGATGAATGCTCACTGCAAGAATCGGCTTTGCCTTCTCCATAACTTCAATACGGTTCTGCATATCCTGCACTTTTTTATTTCTTGTTCCTTCTTCATAAAGTCCTTTATCTTCCTGTCTTGTCATTACCACAGTAAATCCCTGATTTTCCAGAGCTTCCTTTAGTTTCATAGAAACAGCCAGATTGATTCCTTTTTCTTCCAAGCCTCCAATTCCTATCATACCCGGATCTGCTCCCCCATGGCCTGCATCAATCACAATTACCTTTTCTTTTTCTGCAGTCTCATTTGATACCACAGCTGCCTCCTTCGATAAAAAGAACACACTGATAAGAAGAAGGATTGCCATCATCATTTCCATCACACGTTTTTTCAACAAAAAACACCCCCTGGCATATTCTTATTCAGTATATGTCTCAGAGAGTGTTTTTATATTTTATCTTGTTCTGTTTATTTCAGGTTATCACTGATTGCCTGCCATACATCGCTGCTCTCAAACCCAAGCTTCCATGCGGCAACACCTGCCAGATTATATTGGGAAGAAAGTTTTACCTTTTCTGCAATAGACTGGGCATCTTCAATCCAAATCTGGAATTCAGCTCCTTCATTCTCAAAAGCGCCGTAATTCTGACTTGTATTTTTGTCCCAGTATGTCTCCACATTATACTTTGCAACCACTTCCTGGGCCTGTCCCATTCCAATTGCCTCACTGGAAAGTGTTCCTGCAAGAGTTTTCCACAGTCTTGAATAAAATGGCACCGCATTAATCACACGTTCTGCCGGAACTTCCGCCAGAGTATCTTTAATTCCCTGCTCCACCCATGGAAGAGAGGCTACCGAACCTGCTTCTTCAGAGCCAACATAATGCTCGTCATACCCCATAATAATCACATAATCCACAACGCGTCCCTGCTCTGCTCTGTCATAGTGGCTCGTAAAGTCCTCCGGAACCGGGTTATCCACCGAAAGCACAAGATTATTCTTATGAGTTTCCACAGAAAGCTCCCGCAAAAACTGTAAAAAGTGGATTCCTACTGCCTCCTCAAGATACTCAAAGTCAATATTGATTCCGTCAAGCCCTGACGCAAGAGCAGCATCCACAAGCTGGTGCACCAGATTCTGTCTGGTACTTGTCCTGGAAAGAATTTCCGTTGTGCTGATATTTTCGCTAAAATTATCAACAAGTCCCCACACCTGAAGTCCTTTCTCATGTGCCTGATTTACATAATCAGAAGACGCAATATTAGAAATATTTCCTTCGTTATCTACAATGGAATACCAGGTCGGAGAAATGACGTTCACTCCCGTCATATTTGCAGTTGCCTCTGCAAATCCTGCATTTGCCTCCATGTTTGTCACCTGATGCCACACCATATTTACAGGCTGTTCCATGGCAATATAATTATATTCTTCCCTTGAAAATTCCCTCTCGAAAGTTTTCTTTTCCGGCTGACTCACTGCTTTTTTCTGCACATAACCAATATAGCCGTCCATAGTGGCCACCTGATTCCAGTCTTCCAGCTCTTCCATAAGAATCAGAACAGCTCCTTTTTTCACTTTTGCCAGAACTTCTGACTTGATACCACCCCGGAAACGGACGTAAGTATCTTTTTTTGCAGTGACAGTATTCACATCTGAAAACTGATACTGAATGGCAATTCTGTTTGGATTATCGTAAATATAAGCATCCAAATCTGTATACTGTCTGATATAGGAAAGACTTAAATATACAGCTCCCTCGCGAAGCCACACCTGGCTTCCCGCTTCTGAAGAGGCAGGCATGGAAGTTACTTCGGAAGGTGTTGCATATAGAATCTGCTGATTTTCTGCATCCCAGTAATATCTCTGGTTCAGGTATGTATTTACTACATCAAGAGGAAGGTATCCCTCTTCCCCCGAGATAATCCCTCTCTGTTCCAGCTTCTCTGTTCCCAGGATCAGCGCAACCTCTCCTTCTGCTACCTGTCCGTAATATTCGTTTAAATCCATACGGTCTTTTGTTGGAATATACTTTGAGATAACGTGACCCACGCCGCCTAAAACAGCGAGCACGACAATCAAAAGGCATACCACAAAAGCGGGCATGTATTTTTTCTTCATAATCATTCTTCCTTTCGGTACTTCATTATGGATTTTCTGCTAAGCCTTTACATTATATCATATTTCGGAAATATTTCATTACATAATTCGACATTTTAGATTTTCTTTATAAATTCAGACCCCTGAGGGTTTGTATGAGTAGGGGCTCGCATCGTTCAGGGGTCTGTCTTTTTCTGCTTTGTTATAGCTCACCGATCTACAAGCGGGAGTCTTCTCCAACCGAGATAAAATCAAAGCTTACACAGGCAATTTTTCCGGTTTCATCTTCTGTATAATCCCGCATATACACTCCACCCTCTGCAAGCTGACAGGCCTTTGCAATGGATTTTGCAGTGCTTGGACTTCCATTCAGATAAAGAGAAACACCCTTTTCCTCATAATATTCCAGTTCTCTGCGCAGTGGTTTACGGGATTTTTTCTTTTTTTTACGTGATATATTTTCCGTTATATACCCTCCTTTCTGTAAAAATAGATTTTAGAAAAACACCTTACGTCGCGGAAAAGAAGGAATGGAATTGTTTTATCTCACTGGGAAAATTCTGTGCTGCAGCAAGAATGCTGATGATAAAAATCGCACGAATTTTAAGACTTGTATAAATTGATAATTGGTGCAACTGTAATAATTATGAACAGTCACGGATTGGTTATAATTAAGGCTGTATATATGAATCTCATTTTTCTTAAGCATTTCCATTCCAATTACCTTTTCCTGTTTACATTATACCAATTCTTTTTTGTAATGCAACCGTTTTAAGAAAAATATGATTTTTTTTCGATATTTTTTCGAAATATTTCATTTTTTATCAAATTAATGTCCTTTACATCTTACATCATTCTGTTATATAATATATTCTGTAAAACCATATTATATCAGTAGTAGAATAATCATGACAACAAAGATAGGACGTGATGATATGAAAATAGAAAAAATCAATGAAAATCAGATTCGCTGCACCCTGACAAAACAGGATTTGGAAAATCATCAGGTTCGTTTAAGCGAACTCGCTTACGGAACAGATAAGGCCAAGCGCCTTTTTCGTGATATGATGCAGCAGGCACAGCTTCAGTTTGGCTTTGAAGCAGACAATATCCCTCTTATGATCGAGGCAATTCCTGTAAGTACAGACAGTATTATTCTTATTATAACAAAAGTTGAGGATCCTGAAGAACTGGATACCAGGTTTTCCAAATTTGCTCCCTTGAAAAAATCGGAACAGACTGCTCCCCTGGAACTCGACGGCGCTGACAGCATTATAGATATGTTTCATAAAATCATGGAATCCGGAGCAAAACGTCCCCAAAAAGCTGAGGACTCTCCGATTCCCTCCTCTCCTGAAGAAAAAGAAATACCTGTATCAGAAGAACCTGTCCCGATAAATATTATGCGTCTCTATACCTTCCGGACTTTGGATTATGTAATTGACGCGGCTCATGGACTGAAAGGCTTTTTCAACGGAGAAAATACACTCTACAAAGATCCTGTTACAGGCGATTATCAGCTCGTTCTGCATCAGACTTCCTGTCCTCCTGAAGATTTTAACAAAGTGTGCAATATTCTATCAGAATACGGAAAAGGCAAAACCTTCACACCTGCAGAAGAAGCACATTTCCGCGAACATGGAGAACTGATTTCCCAAAATGCGCTTCAGCAGCTTATGCAAATTTAAGTAAAGACACAAAAACGGGTCAGCATTGCCGGCCCGTTTCTGTATGTTAAAACTCTTACTTACTGTGCAAGAAAATCATTAATCTGCTGTACGAGTACGTCTGCATCAAAACCATGCACCATCGCAGCCTCTGCCAGGGATTCTCCCTGAGAAGACGGGCAGCCGATGCAGTGCATTCCTGCTCTCATAAGAATTGCTGCACTGTTTGGATTCATAGCAAGAAGTTCACCGATTGTAGTCTCTTTTGTTACCTGTGCCATTACAGTTCCTCCTTTTATACCTTTATTTCCGTAATAAATAATACGGTTTCTGCTATTATAATACCAAACGGCTTTGGAATCAACTGCTTTATTTTAAGATTTGTTTATAATTTTATACTTGTAATCCCGCGTGAGATATATTAGAATGTCATTAGAACCCGGAAGGGTGCAAAAGAGATTAAGGAGGATACAACTATGGCATATGTAATTTCAGATGAATGTGTAAGCTGTGGAACTTGCGAAAGCGAGTGCCCATCTGAGGCTATTTCTCAGGGTGATGAGCATTACGTAATCGACGCAGACGCATGTGTAGACTGCGGAACTTGCGCTGATGTTTGCCCAACAGAAGCAATCAAACCAGAATAATTCATTACCTGGTAGTGCAAACAGGCTGTGGTATTTTTACCAACAGCCTGTTTTTCTTTTCTCTATCTATGTATTTTTCCTTTTCGTTTTTCTTTTTTCTCAGACGCTGCCGCTGCTTCCCGCCTTGCAAGCTGCTGTCTCCTGATTGCCGCATCAATGGAACGACATCTTCCCTCCCCGGCTTTTTTTATCTGCAGCTCCTGTTGGATCAGACGTTCCAGGATTTTCTGGAACTCTACAATTTTCCAGTTTTCTTCCTCACTTTCTCCATCCGGCTCCCTCTTAATATCTTCCAATTCATTTTTTAAACCTTCTTTTGCTTCTTCATCTTGTTTCGCTGTCTCCAAAAGTCTGATTTTGCTTCGTTCTCCTCCTGGAACATTCTGCGAGATTTTAGGAATCAGCTCTCTTATAGCAGACAGTTTCAGCCCTCTGTTCTTCAGTTCTCTTATATTCAAAAACATCTGAATATCATATCCGGTATAGTAACGGTGTCCAAGCTCATTTCTCCCAATAGAAAGGTTCAGCTCCTCCTCCCAGTATCTGAGCACATATGGCTTCAGACCGGTAGTCTCTGCCGCCTGCTGGACTGTATAATGTTTGTCCATATACTATCCCTCCTGTCCTTTTTATGATAACAGGGGTTATGCCTGATTGCAAGGAAAAGAAGTTGACATAATTTTACTATTTTTGCAACCCCATCTGCTCTGCCACATATTTTTCCCAAAGAAAAAAAGAGTCCGAAGACTCTATTTTTTCATATTCACAAACTGCGTATATCGCGGCAGCCATACAAGTTCCACTGTACCAATGGGGCCGTTACGCTGCTTTGCTATAATAATTTCTGCAATATCTTTCTTCTCTGTATCTTTATGGTAATAATCATCACGATAAATAAACATAACTACATCCGCATCCTGCTCAATCGCACCGGACTCTCGAAGGTCAGAAAGCATTGGTCTGTGATCGGGACGCTGCTCTACTGCACGGCTTAACTGAGAAAGCGCAAGAACCGGAACATCAAGCTCTCTTGCAAGGGCTTTCAGAGAACGGGAAATATCCGAAATTTCCTGCTGTCTTGAATCACTTTTTCCGCTTCCGCTCATAAGCTGAAGATAGTCAATCATAATGACCCCCAAATTATGCTCCAGTTTGTATTTCCTGCATTTGGAACGCATTTCTGCAATAGAAATACCAGGCGTATCGTCAATTATCAAATTAGAACGCCCAATAATATCTGCACCCTCAACCAGCTTTGTCCAGTCTTCATCTTTTAAGTTACCAGTACGCATATTCTGGGAATCTACGTGAGATTCCATAGCAAGAAGACGATTTACAAGCTGCTCCTTTGACATCTCGAGGCTGAAAATCGCAACGGTTACATCTTTGCGAAACGCCATATACTGAGCGATATTTAATACAAATGCTGTCTTTCCCATAGAAGGACGGGCTGCAATCAGAACAAGATCTGAGGCATGCATTCCCGATGTTTTGTAATCCAGATCCACAAAACCTGTGGGGATTCCGGTTACAGAACCTTTTAGTTTGGACGCCTTTTCAATATTATTGATTGCATTTAATACAACCTGCTGAATCGGTACAAATTCTCCGCCGTTTGTCTTCTGAAGAATATTGAACAGTTTTTTCTCTGCCTCCTCCAGAATGACCTCCGTGCTTTCCTTTTCCAGATAGCAGGCATTTGCAACCTCCTCATTCACCTTGATAAGGCGTCTTAGCATTGCCTTTTCACTTACAATCTTCGCATAATATTTTACGTTTGCAGAAGTAGGAACTGCAGAAATCAGATCACGCACATATTCCATGCTGCTGATATCCGGTGGAAGATCTTTCTCCTTCAGACGGTTCTGAAGCGTAATCAAATCCACCGGTTTACCTTCGTTGCACAGCTCCACCATAGCATCAAAAATAATCCCGTACTGCTTCTGATAAAAATCATCGCTTGTAAGAATCTCAGATGCCACAAGAATGGCGTCTCTGTCAAGGATCATAGAACCAATAACAGACTGCTCCGCCTCTATACTGTGAGGCAGGATTCGTTTAATCAGAGCTTCTTCCATGCTTCTCTTACGCCTCTTTTACCCATACCTTCAGGCTTCCTGTCACTTTTGGATGAAGACGAACCGGAACATTTGTCACACCGAGATTTCGAATCGGTCCATCCATCTGGAATTTCTTTTTATCCAGCTCCAGGTTTAACTGAGCTTTTGCTGCTTCTGAAATTTCTTTTGCAGAGATAGAGCCGAATGTTCTTCCGCCCTCTCCTACTTTCAGCGTAAGAATTACTTCCTTTGTCTCAAGCTCTTTTGCAAATGCCTTTGCAGCCTCCAGATTTTCTTTCGCTACTTTTTCCTCGTTTGCCTTCTGAAGCTTTAAATCATTTAAGTTCTTCGGAGTTGCCTCCACGCCAAGCTTCTTCGGCAAAATCATATTTCTTGCGTATCCGTCACTTACATTTACAATTTCCCCTTTTTTTCCAAGGGATTTTACATCTTCCAGTAAAATAACTTTCATTTTATTCTGTCTCCTCTTCCTGATATAACTGGTCTATAATATCTTTTAACATCTTTTCCGTATTTTCCAAAGAATCTTTTACCTGCGCTCCCGCAATATTCAGATGGCCTCCGCCACCCATACGCTCCATCATAACCTGTACGTTGACTTCATCAATGGCACGGGCGCTGATATAAACTTCTTTATTATAACTTGTAAGAACAAAAGATGCCTTGACTCCCGCAATATTTAAAAGCTCATTTGCCGCCTGCGCGCCTACCACAGTAGGGCTTTCCAGACCTTCGCTGGGGCATTTCGCAATGGCAAAGCACTTTCTGTAAATTTCCGCACTTCTTACTGCCTCTGCCCTTGCTTTGTATGAATCAATATTATCGCGGAGAAGCTTACGCACTCTTGTCACATCTGCTCCGTTTCTTCTTAAGAAGGCTGCTGCTTCAAAGGTGCGGACTCCTGCTCTTGTAGTAAAGTTATTGGTATCAATCATGATACCTGCATAAATACAGTCTGCCTCCTGGCTTCTGAGACGAAGTCCGTCATAAAAATATTGAAGGATTTCCGCCACCATCTCACATGTGGAAGAAGCATACGGCTCCACATAAGAAAGTACTGCATTTTCAATCACTTCATTTCCCCGTCTGTGGTGATCCAGAACTACGATCGTCTTCGTAAGATACAGAAGATCCTGACACTCTGTATAGCTTGGCTTATTCGTATCTACCACAACTACAACTGTATTATTATCCACCAGATCCTTCGCCTGCTCGCTGTCCACAAACATGGACGGCTCGTAATCCGGATTTTCCATATAACCTGCCATAAGCGGTCTGATGGAAGTTGTTGGATCATTTACCACAATATGAACCGGTTTTCCAAGAGTTTTTCCTGCCCGGTAAATACCGATAGCTGCACCGAGAGCATCCACATCTGTAATCTTGTGTCCCATGACAACTACACGCTCTTTTGTACTCATAAACTCTTTGAGCGCCTGTGCTTTTACCCTTGCTTTTACCCTTGTACTCTTTTCTGTCTGCTGTGCCTTACCGCCAAAATACGTGATATTGCTTCCGTTTTTGATAACAACCTGATCTCCGCCTCTTCCTAACGCCATCTCAATGGCTGTTCTGGAATATTCGTAATTCTGAAGATAAGTGGCCGCATTTAACCCAACTCCAATACTTAAGGTCACAGCCATTTCATTTCCGATGTTTACTGTCTTCACCTCATCCAGAATATGAAATTTCTGTTCTTTTAACGCTTCCAGAGAGCTCTGTCGCATAACGAGAAAATACTTATCCTTTTCAAGCTTTCTCACCAGACCGTCAAATGTGGAAAAATACTTCGTAATCTTCCTGTCGATCAGCGCGATAAGAAGAGAACGCCTTACATCCTCCACACTCTCCAGCGCTTCATCGTAATTATCCAGATATGCAAGAGCGATAACCAGCTTGTTATCCTCATTTTTCTGGATATATTCCTTAAGTTCTGTCTCGTCATAGAGATACATGGCAATCATATTTACGTTATCTTCCACATTAGTCAGAACTTCCGCATTGTTTATCACATCTTTAATCGTTACCATCTGCATGGAAACACGGTAAATCCTGTCTCCAAACTCCGTACTGATCTCCGTGTGTTCTTTTCCGCCTTCGCAAGGAAGTTTGTCTTTTGTAAGCTCTGGGAAAATACCGGAAATATTTTTCCTGTAAAACTGATTTTTCCCTGTAAGCTCTGAAAATAATTTATTCGACCATATCATTTTACCATGCATATCCATGATGCCAAAGGGAAGGGCAAGCTCTTCCAGCATTCTCCTCTCCAGCCTGTCATACTGGTTGGCAAATGCAATCAGGTCGTTTAAGATCACCGGTCTGTGATACCTCTGTAATCCTGCTGCGATTGCAATATAGATCAACACGCCCACAGACATCACCATACCTGCCCTTTTATCCGCCATATACACAAGCAGATTCAAAATCACAAGAAAGGCAGATAAATACAATGGCCACCTGATAAAATTCTTCAATGGTCCTCTGAATTTCAGTTTATTCTTCATAATTCCTTCCATTCTTTTACCCTAAATTAACAAGAATCCGCTATTATTATAACAGATTCCAACGCAATTTGCCAGATACAAGAGAAAAAAAGTGCCGCTGTCTTATAAACAGCGGCACATTACCCTCTATTAGTCCTGAATGTATGGCATCAGAGACAGATGACGAGCTCTTTTGATAGCTACAGTTAAAGCTCTCTGGTGTTTTGCACAGTTTCCTGTAATTCTTCTCGGAAGGATTTTTCCTCTCTCGGAAACGTATTTTCTTAATTTTGCTACGTCCTTGTAGTCGATTTCATTGTTTTCTTTACCACAGAAAACACAAACTTTTTTTCTTCTGCGTCCGCCTCTTCTTTTCATTGGAGAGTCCGGTCTTTCGCCTCTATTGTAAGCCATGATGGTTTCCTCCTATATTTTTCTTCAATCTGATTTCTTTCTGTCAGGAAAGTACAGCCCTTAGTTAAAAGGCAGCTCCTCATCAATTCCGTCCGGAATATTCATAAAGCCGTCTGCACTTGCTGCTCCAGGTCCCGGCATGGATGGCGCCGGTGCGCTTGTCTGCGGATGAGATGCTGCATAGTTATCACTTGCCGCCTTGCTCTCAGCAAACTCCTGATCTTCCACAACAACCTCTGTTGTGTAAACCTTCTGTCCGTCCCTGTTTGTGTAGCTTCCTGTCTGAATACGCCCGGAAACGACAATCTTCAGACCCTGACGGAAATATTTCTCTGCAAATTCTGCACTGCGTCCGAAGCATACACAACTTATAAAGTCTGCGCTTGCCTCTCCGTCTCTGCGAAATCTGCGATCAACTGCCAGTGTGTATCTGGCAATCGCCAGTGCGTTTTCTCCTGCGGAATAACGAACCTCAGGATCTCTTGTTAAGCGTCCCATTAAAATGACTTTGTTCATTTTTTTACCTCTCTGATGATTAAGTGAACGGGTTCTTAATGGTGCTTTCTAAAATCCGTTGTATATAAGATTATGCGTCTTTTTTAACGACTAAGTATCTTAATACGTTGTCCATGATACGTACGTGTCTCTCAACTTCCGCCGGACATTCTGCATCTGCTTCAAACTGAATGAAATAATAGAAGCCTTCGTGCATTTTCTGAATTTCGTAAGCTAATTTCTTCTTACCCCATTCTTCCACTTCTGTGATTGTACCATTGTAACGTGTAATGTAGCCTTTTGCCTTCTCTACTACGGCATCGCGTACTTCGTCTTCAACTTTGGCACTCACAACTAATGCTAATTCGTATTTGTTCATGCTTGTCTTACCTCCTTATGGTCTTTTGGCCCTCTGCCTGTCAACAAAGAGCAAGGATATGAAAATATATCACGGTTTTTAATTCTATCATATTAAAATGTGCTTGTAAAGCAGATTTTTTACTTTTTCACAAGTTTTTTTGTATTTTTCTCCACCATTTTACGCGGAACCATGATCTGATGACCGCATCCACAGCATTTCAGACGAAAATCAGCTCCCACACGAAGGATTTCCCACTCTCTGCTTCCGCATGGATGCTCTTTTTTTAATGTAACGGTATCTCCCACCTCATAAAGTAGTCCCATTTTTTACACTCCTTCTGTTTTAATTTGTGAAAATACGCTGCCAATGGGCAGTTTAATAAGAAGATTCGCATTTCTGTCCTGCGGTGTGGACGATTTATTTATGACAACCAACTGCTCTCCACGGAAATAATCAATCAGACCTGCCGCCGGATAAACAGAAAGGGACGTTCCCCCAATAATCAGAACCTCCGCTTCACTGATTGCCCGCACGGACTCGCTGATTACCTGATTATCAAGTCCTTCCTCATAAAGAACCACGTCCGGTTTAATCATTCCTCCGCATTCACATCTCGGCACTCCTCTGCTTTCCTTCATATAAGAAAAGCCGTAAAATCTTCCGCAGTCCATACAGTAGTTTCTGTACACACTTCCATGAAGCTCCAGAACCGTTTTGCTTCCTGCCTGTTGATGAAGGTTGTCAATATTCTGGGTAACAACTGCTCGCAGTTTTCCAATCTTCTCAAGCTCTGCAAGTTTTAAATGCGCCTCATTTGGCTTTGCCGTATCACAGAGCATTTTATCTCTGTAAAAGCGATAAAATTCCTCCGGGTGCCGCATGAAAAATGTGTGGCTTAAAATAGTCTCCGGCGGAAAATCATACTTCTGGTGATAAAGCCCGTCCTGACTTCTGAAATCCGGAATACCGCTTTCCGTAGATACACCCGCTCCTCCGAAAAACACGATGTTATCGTGCGTATCTATGATTTCCTGCAGCTTTTCCACTTCTTTTTCCATAAAAACGCCCCCTACCTTGTGTCAATCGTATCTACACGTTTCCCCTGCACTACGTATCTTGTCGCCTCATTTCCTGTACAGGTAGACAGGGTTATGATTTTATCCTTGATATTGGTATCTGCCGTCTCCTGCTTCAGCTCGGAATATCCTTTTATTGTGCTTAAATACTGGAGATACTCTTCCCCCGGTCCTTTGAACAGCGTATAAGTATCACTGTTCACAGACGTTGTATACGCTGAAATAATCTCATATCTGTATGCTTTTCCCGGCACAAAAATCCAGAAATATCTGCTTTTGTTAAAAGCTTCCTCGTTTTCTGTGAATTTTTTAAGCTGACCGAACATGGAACCGTTTTTCATATTATGTCCGTATACAAGTGTATTGCAGTCATTGAAATCACTGCTGTTTTCGTAATCTATAAAAATCGTACCTGCAAAATTATAATTTCCCTCATATGTAAGATGAAGATACTTGTCATTGTCTGCTGCCTGAACAACCGGATAATTCACCCCATCAAGAGCCTCCACATAAATCCAGCCTATCACTTCCGGATTTACGCTTTTCAGAGCATTAAAATCAATGTCCATAGGCGGTTTTAAGGTCTCCTCCTCTGCTGGCTTTATTTCTGCATCCGGTGCTTTCTCTGTCACAGCCATCTGCACCAGATTGTTATACTCATCCGTTCCTTTCTTATATTCCGTATAGATATGGAACAAATTAAACGCTGCATAGCAGAAAACACAGATTGCGGCTACAAGTATGAAACTCAAAACGATGTCTCCTGCCGTTTTCTTCTTTTTTGGTCTTTTATTTGCCATAAATGTTCTCCTTGTCTGCAAAATTTCCCCCACTCATACAAAACAGCTTGCGCTGTTTCATTAATTATACTACAATCCTTTTCTTTTTTCCATGAAAAAGGCATGAAAAAACTATAACCTTATGGTATACTAAATCTCAGAATACTATTTTGGAGGTTATCATGACAAAGAAAAATCTGATAGTCGGACAGTCCGGCGGTCCTACCGCAGTTATCAACAGCAGCCTTTACGGCGTGGTATCCGAAGGTCTTAAACACCCGGATACGATTGAACACGTATATGGAATGGTAAACGGCATTGAGGGCTTTTTAAATGGAAATATCCTGAATTTCCAGGAAGCTCTTCCGGGAGAAACCCTCTCTTCTCTGACGCATACTCCGGGCGCTTATCTTGGTTCCTGCCGCTATAAGCTTCCAGAATCTCTGGAAGACCCGGTTTATCCTGCCTTATTTACCAGATTCGAGGAACTGAATATCGGCTGGTTCTTCTATATCGGCGGTAACGATTCTATGGATACGGTAAGTAAGCTTTCCCGGTATGCCGCTTCTGTCGGCAGCGACATCCGCATTATCGGAGAGCCCAAAACCATTGACAATGACCTTGTATGCACAGACCATACACCAGGCTTTGGAAGCGCTGCTCGCTATGTAGCCTCCACTGTACGTGAGATTATTCTCGATGCAAATGTTTATGAGAAAAATTCGGTTACTATTGTGGAAATCATGGGACGCCACGCCGGCTGGCTTACAGGTGCTTCCGCTCTCGCCCGAAGATATGATGGAGACAATCCTCTTCTCATTTACCTTCCAGAAACAGATTTTGACCAGGAAGCTTTCCTTACAAAAGTCCAGGACTGCCTTAAGAAAAACTGCAATGTCGTAGTTTGTGTATCCGAAGGAATCCATGATGCAGAAGGTACTTTTATCTGCGAGTACGACAGCTCCGTTGGAACAGACTCTTTTGGTCACAAAATGCTCGCAGGCTGCGGAAAATATCTGGAAAATCTTGTGAGAAATCGCCTTGGAGTAAAGGCCCGCTCTGTCGAACTGAATGTCAGTCAGCGCTGCTCTTCCTCCATGCTCTCCAAAACAGACCAGCAGGAGGCCATTGCCGCTGGAAAATTCGGCGTACAGGCTGCCCTTAACGGAGAGACAGGGAAAATGGTTTCCTTTATCCGCCGTGAAACAGAAGACGGCTCTTATAAAATGGAATGCGGTCTTGAAGATGTAAATCATATCTGCAACAAAGAAAAGACTGTTCCTCTTACATGGATCAATGAAGATGGAACGGATGTGACAGAAGATTTTATCCGTTATGCCCGTCCGCTCATTCAGGGAACGGTATCTCTTCCTGTTGGAGAAGACGGTCTTCCGCACTTTGTTTCAAGGAAATAATACACGAAACAAAGCGGAGCATTTTTATATCATGAAAAAACTTTCGCTCATCAGCATAAAAAGTTCTTTTCTACGACACAAAAAATACGGTCTTGCAGGATTTTTCCCGCAAGACCGTATTTTTATCTCATTTTCTATTTTTCAAATTCTTTATGATCTTTTTCCAGCTTTTTTTTAATCCGTTTCCCCTGCTCTTTTTCCTCTTCCTTTTCTACCCTGGATTTTGGAAGAATAATATTCAGCACAACCGCAATAATCGTCGCAAGAACAACCGGAGACTTTCCGAAAATCATAGTTACCCATTCCGGGAAGGTGGCAAGCGCTGCTGTCGCCTGGGATACGCCTACGCCAAGAGCTGCTGCCAGTCCTACAATGGAAGAATTTCGATAATCCATTTCCGCTGATGCCACAAGCTTCATACCAGTCATGGCAATAGAGGCGAATACGGAAACGGTTGCTCCTCCAAGCACACATTGTGGAATCGTAGTAAGAATTGCGGAAAACTTCGGAACAATTCCAGCTACTCCGAGAATCACTGCACCAAGTCCAAGAACACAGCGGTTAATTACCTTTGTTGTAGTTACTATTCCCACATTCTGGCTAAAGGTTGCAGTTGGCAGTCCTCCGAAAAGCGCTCCTGCCATATTGGAAAGACCGTAGGCTACAATTCCGTTCTGAAGCTCCTGGTCTTTTGGCGTTCTGTTCATAGCTCCGATGGTTGTGGCAGAATAATCTCCAATTGCCTGCACAGAATTAATTGCAAACAGAAGTCCTATCGCCACACAGGAAGAAATTTCAAATTCCACTCCGAAGTGCATAAATTTCGGAATCTGAAAAACTCCGGCTTCTCCTACTTTGGCAAAATTCACCATCCCAAAAGGAATGGAAACAATGTAACCTGCGATAATACCAATTAAAATAGAAGCCAGTTTCCAGATACCTTTTCCAAAATGATTCAAACCTGTCACAACCGCCAAGGTGAAAAAAGCAATCAACCAGTTCTGCCAGGAACCGTAATCTTCGCTTCCTGTTCCTCCTGCCATATAATTAATGGCTGTGGGATAAAGCGAAAGGCCGATTGTAAACACGACTGTTCCCGTGATCAGCGGCGGAAAAAATACACGTATCTTTTTTACAAAAATCCCCATGAGAACAGCCACAACGCCACCGACTATCTGTGCTCCAAGGATTGTCGCTATTCCATGCCCCTGGGCAATGGCCTGCATACTGGGAACATAGGCAAAACTTACTCCCATGATAATCGGAAGTCCGGAACCAATGGCAAATCCTCCTTTTTTTCCGATTGGAAAAAGCTGAAGCAAGGTAGACAGCGCTGCAACTACAAGCGCTGACTGAATCAAAAGAACCTGCTCTTTATTTTCAAGGCCCGCCGCTCCGGAAACAATAATCGCAGGCGTCACGCAGCCCACGATCATTGCCACAACATGCTGGAGCGCAAGAGGCAGCGCCTCACTTATCCGCGGAGCTCCTTCCAGTTCAAAAATACTTCCTCGTTTCACTGTTTTGTACCTCCCTTTTTTTCTTTTATAAAGTATATCAAAAAATATCACCAAAAACAATTAGGTGTATCAAAAAACTTTGTTTCAAATTGTACAAAAATCACATACAATTTTTGTGTATAATTCCCATATAGAGTTTTTCTTTCCCCTCATGACAAAAGCTGGAATGACCGGTACAGGTCAATGCGCCCATATCCCCACTCCTGATTTGGATACTGCATATTTTCATCACGGACTGCGCCTCTCTGAAGATAGTGTTTCACGTTTGTTCCGGTAAAAAACGGAGCGTTTTCCCGGATAATCGACCACTCAAAAAGAAGCGCTGCAATTCCCGCTGCCTGTGCGGCAGCAAGACTTGTTCCTGACGCATTTCCAAACTGATTGCCCGGAAATGCTGCTTTTACATTCACTCCCGGTGCTGCAAAATGCGGTGTCACCATACCGTCCGGAGCAAATCCTCTTCCAGCTTCCAGATAAAGACTGTTATCCCTGTAATTATACGCAGTAACTGTTGTGCTGTCTATTGCATCACCCGGAGAAGTCACCGTATTATACGGCGTTGGTTCAAGAAAATACGTATCCTTTGATACGAGTCCATTTACAGGAAGCCACATATGAAAATTTACACTCTGTCCGTCTCTTACTCTTACCCGAAGTTTCCATATCCCCGAGGACGGGTGAAGAAAACGAAAATAAATGAGAGGATACCCTGTCTGCCGCTCTATCGAAATATAATTTACAAGAACCTTCGTTTCCACAAACACAAAAGAAAGAGTCTGCGTTCCCGCACCAAGCGACGTACTTACATCAAGAATTTCTCCCGTGGGAGACTGTACAGAAACTTCATATACTTCCGGCGGCTCTCCCCAGAGCTCCATAGTAAACCCTTCCTCTCCTTCTCCTACTCGCAGCTCTGCTGTTGCCGCATTATTTTCCCTTCCCAGTTTTCCCCGGAAATGATGCCTCGCAGCGCCTTCATTTCCTGCAGCAACCGAAACGGAAACCTGGCTGAATCCTGAAATATAACTGACATACTGGCTAAGAGGACTCTCTCCAATATGCGCACCCTGGCTGCTTCCCACTCCCAGGCAAATGGAAAGTGGCATACGAAGAAAATTGGCAAGCTTTTTCACCTGATAAATCCCCAGCATAATATCATTTTCCTGAAAAACTTCCGTATTTCTGGGATAAAGGTAAAACTCTCTCAGATAATCTTTTGCAGGCTTCAGCTTTACAATAAGAAGAGTGGCTTCCGGCGCTGCACCTGAGAAATTTTCCTCCAGCACCTGATTTCCCGCCGCAATACCTGCAAGCCTTGTTCCATGCCCGTTTTCATCTTCAGAAGGTACAATTTCAAGAGGAGTCTCCGATTCCAGTGCCCTGTTAATATCCTCCGCAGTAAAAAGCTTCCCATAGGGAACTCTCTCATCCGCTCTTTCCTCAATCGTCTGATCCCATAAATATGCAATTCGCGTTTTTCCATTTTCATCGCGAAATACGGAGTTTGTGTAATCAATGCCGGAATCGATTACAGCCACTGCCGTCCCTCTCCCCCGAAGCTGTAAATATGGATGATCCTGAAGCCGCATAACACCGGATGCATCTAAAGCTTCCATATCCATATATGTATAACACTTTGGTATCGAATTATAGGAATAACTGTTGATCTGAAGCTCTCCCACCTGGTCAAGCGGAACGTATGCCACTCCGAAACTTTCATTAATAATTTGAAAACTGGCATCTGAAATCACATCAATCGGTCCATGTATATTCTGTACATATTTTACAAGAAAATCCCCGTAGTCCTGACTCTGGGCAGGCAGTGCCGCCAAAGTCTGAACTGCAGGGATTCTTTCCTGTACTGTAATCGACTTTCCTTCAAAATCTTCCGCTGTCAGCATAGCATTCTCCAAACAGATAACCTTGGTACAGACTATGCAGAGGGGAAGAATTTTATGAAACGAGAGTTTCTCAAACCCCTTCCATATTCCCGGCAGAAATCATTCTGTCCCACAAATTTGGTACGCGGCACGGCAGAAGCTCCACTTCAAGCTCTTCAATATGTTCCAGTCTTCCCTCTGTGAATGCTTCAATTCTTGCTGCCTCTGAGCGGGCACGGGCTGAGACACCGGCAAAACGAATATCAATCAGCTCGTACCCAAAGGGCTTATACTCTTCCATCCACAATTTCTGACGCTGGATTCTTAAGTTTTCTGCCAGCTCCCCTATCCTCAATAATTCCTGTCTGCAAACGCATAATTTATCTTTGTCGTCTGTCTGATACGCATTTCTTATCCTTCTGTTTATATTTGCCTTTTTGCTCAAAAGCTCTGCAAGGATTCCATAATATTTGAAAAGCTCCCTGTCCTCTGCTTCCTCTGACTTTTCCTCAACTATTTTTGACAGCTGCTTTTTCAGCATTTCATACTGCTCCTGCATTTCTTCCTCACAAAGGCTTTCAGATGCAATTCCCATAAAATTATCCTCGTAAAAGATGATTTTTGATGGATTTTCGCTGTCCTTATTATATTCCGTTAAATCAAGAGTCTGCTCCAGATCCTCTTTTTTATACTTTCGGTTATCAAAAGCATCCAGAAGGCAATACTGCTCCCATTTTCTTTTTAACACAAATGCAAACCTTTCTGCTACCCAGTCTTTATCCGGAAATCTGTTGAATCCAAACTCCCCGAAAAGAGCCAGCGCAGGGAGAACTGTCTCGAGAGGCGTCTCCGCACTGTTGTCCATCCAGGCTGTACAAAATACGTCTCGGATTCCTTTGTTCTGGCACGCCCTCAAAGCATCCAGGGTTGTCCGGACAGCTTTGCTGATTCCCGGCGCAATTCCGTTCCATGTCCATGCCCCGCCTGCAAACACAACAGGGTTTCCCATTTTCTGATGGAGAGTTAAATATTTTTCATAAAAGGACACACCCTCATGATAATAATCCCAATAACAAAGCGCAGTCTCTGCGGAAAGATTCTCCTGATTTAAAGGCTCTGCATCTTCTGCCAGACCGTAATACCCCTCTGAACCAAAGTTAAATTTCAGGTACATATCTGACCAGATAATCGGGCTCAACTCTCTTTTTCTGCACTCCTCTGTCAGCCATTCCAGATGGCGTTTCATAACAGCAGCCGGATTTTGCCAGCCGTTTTTATCCAGAAATCTTCCACGTCCCAGATTCTCCGCCTCATCCATGCCAAGATGAACAATTCCACCGGAAAAACACTCTTTTACAGTATCAAGAAGTGCCTTTAAAAGCGCCTCTGTCTCCGGTATCTCCAGAAGAAGAATGTCGTCAATATCTCTGCATTTTTCAAATGCCGGCTGTTTTAATGCACTTCTTAAGTGTGCCAGCGTCTGAATACACGGAATCAGCGTAATGCCAAACTCTTTTCCAAACGCATCGCATTCTTTCATCTCCTCTTTTGAAAAACGCCCACGCAAATATCCCCAGTATGGATACCCTTCAATTTCTAGCGTATCTTCCACATATAAGTAAAGACGGTTCATTCCAAATGCAGCAAGCCGTACAATGTATTTTTTTATTGTGTTCACCGTTGGTACAGAGTTTCTGGAGCAGTCCAGCATCACTCCATTTGAATGAAAATATACATTTTCCTCTCTGCTCCAGGACTCCTTCGTAATATTTTGAAGAATCAAAGACACACCTCTGAAAAAATGTGCCTTTTCATGAAAAGAAATCCTGCAGTTTTTCCCATCTTTTCTAATCTTTAAAGTTTCTTCTTCACACGGCTCTGCCAAAATACAAATATCGGCATTCTTTTTTTCCTCCGTCAAAGCAAAATCATATACAGATAAAAGCTTTTCCAGACCGGATTTTAATTCTTCCTGCCTGTTTTCCAGATAAATGGTTCTTGTTCCCATAAAAATCCCTCACTTTTGTTTTGTCATTTTGTGCTTACTCCATTATAATTGCTATATGTTCCGAAGCAAATATAGAAATCCAATCCTGTTTTTCCTACTCTGCACTCTTTTTCCTCTTCCTCAGCAGAAGAAGCATTCCTACCCCTGCCAATCCTGTAAAGATGGAAATAAACTGTGATGTGGAAAGCACTCCCACGCTTCCTCTTATTAAATCTCCCCGGAAAAATTCAAGAATAAACCGTCCTATGCTGTAGCATACAAGATATGCTGCTGCCACTTCTCCGTCTGTCTTTTTGTGCTTCGCAATATACAAAAGCAGCGCAAAGTGAATAAAATCAAGAACACTGGAATAAATCTGCGTAGGAATCAGCGGCACGCCGTTTGGTGCAAAATCAGATTCCCGAAACGTAATGGAAAGGGGACAATTCGTCTCTCTTCCATAACAGCACCCTGAAAGGAAACATCCGATTCTTCCAAAACCCTGGGCAAGAGCAACAGACGGCATTACAAGATCAAAAAAAGCGAGGAAATTCAGCTTTTTTACCCTGGCATAAATATATCCCGCAAGAATCCCGCCTATTATTCCGCCGTACACAACAAAACCGTCCATCATATTTTTGAGATAGTATACAGGATCTTCGATAACATCTTTCCACTCAGTAATCCAGAAGAGAAGCTTTGCAGAAAGGAATCCCCCAAACACGCACCATATTACAATATAAAAAACGTGTTCATAGGGCAGCCCCTGTTTTCTGGCTCTGTATTCCGTCACAATGTACGCCGCAAAAATTCCGATCGCAATCATAAGTCCGTATCCATACACAGTAAACGGTCCAATTGTCAGTAACTCATTTTTCATCAAAAACTCCTTTTTCTGTCAAAAATTTAAGAATCCGCCCATTTCCCTTATCATTAAGAGAGCAACCATTCCAGTTCTCCAATTCTCCCTCTCCGCAGATGTCGATTCCAAGAAGAGGAATTCTATTTTCTCTTAAATAAGAAAAAAGCTCTTCCAGAAAATCAAAAAGCTCCTCTTCTTTTGTATCTCCCTGACTCCACCCGGTACAGGCTTCCTCTTCGCAGAGAATATCTCTGTCTACAGATATATATAATGGAAGAGAAATTTTTTCCACATACTGTTTCATCAGATTTTTTTTCCCTTCTTTATACGTCTCCCACAGCCTTTCTTTTCCGAAAAATTCTGTTTTTTCCTGAAAAGAAGCTTCTACTTCCTCCCAGTCTTTCCGGGGAGGCCCCACAAGAAAAACCTTCTTTAAATGCGGCTGTGTTTCCAGAGCATGTGCAATCCAACCGCCGCAGGAAAGGAGTCCTCCAAAAGCTGGAAGCTGCATATCCGTATGATTATCAAGTACGAGAAGCTGGAAAGGCTCTCTTATTTTTTCCAGCCAAAGCCTTGTCATATAATGATAATTCCCGGAATCCAGAAAATGGATTCCTTCAAAAGAAAAATCTTCCATTCTTTTTTGAAGGATTTCCCACGCCTCATCATCGCAGTAGCAGTTTGTACCGGGAATATCCTGCGCCGAAAGCCACTGTACTTCTTCTTCCTTCCAGAAATTTTCCTCCCGGTATACCCCGGAAAAATCTACAAGAACGACTTTATTTTTCAATCTTTCCACTCCTCCAGAATTTCTTCCTCCGGTGTTTCTTCCTCCGGTGCAGATTGTTCCAGTGCAGATTTTTCCTCTGCTTCCTCCACAACTTCTTCTGCCTCCGGAACCTCTTCTTCCATCTTTTCTTCCTGTTTCTCCGCAGCCGCCTTCAAACCTCTTTTTAATAAGAAGTAAAAAATAAAATCTGCTGCCCCATTTACCATAAGAACCCAACCGTCAAAAAGAATCGTTATCTTTGTCTTAACAAACGGATTTGCCATCATAATTCCACCCAGAACAATAAAAATCAGGCTGACAAAAAGAAATATCTGCCATTCTGCTCTTTTTCTTTTTTTGAGCTGAAAACTCCCCTTTAATTTCCAGATGCTGTCTACCAGAACAAATGCGCCAAGAAGAAGCGGCAGAAGTTTTACAACAATCACAGGATTAAAAAATAAAAATCCTCCCAGTACAAGAACGATTACGCCTGTAAACAAATCCAGAATCGTGGCAGAGTCTTTTCCTCTTATGTAAATCGAAAGGTGATACAGTCCTGCCGCTGCCAAAACAATACCGAATACTACTTTACAGATAATATTCACTGTCTGCGCTGGCATAAGAACAAGGCAAAGACCAAGCAATACATAAAATCCGGAAGAGATAAGTTCTCCTCTTAAAATGCCGGCAATCTTTTTTCCCATAATTCATTCCTCCATCTCTTTTTGTTAAAACAAGTATACCCTCTTTCGCCGCCTTCGTCCATAACCTTTTCCCTTGAAATTTTCTTATGGTATTTTTTTATTCTTCTTTTTTCTCCGGAAAACAAAGCGTAATCTTTGTTCCCTCACCCCTCTTGCTTTCTATAAGAATCCCATAGTTCTGTCCGTAGATCAGTTTCATTCTGTCATCTACATTATTCACGCCAATTCCTGTAAAATGCTCCTTCTGCCCCTCGCTTTTATCGAGAAGTGTGCGGACTGTCTGATTATCCATACCGATTCCGTCATCTATAATTTCTACTTTAAGCTGTCCTTCACTCATACGGGCAAATATGGAAATCGTTCCCTGCTGCCCCTGTGGAAAGGCATGGAAAAACGCATTTTCCACAAAGGGCTGTAAAATCAGTTTCGGAATTTTCTGCTCTTCGCAATCCGGCAGTACATAATACTCAACATTAACGGAATTTCCGTATCTGGTCTGATTAATAATCACGTAATCCTTCAGATTTTCAATTTCTTCTTTCAAAGTAATAAACTCTTTTTTATTGCTTATGGTATTTCTCAAAAGCCGGATAAACGCATCTATTACCTGAACGGATTTTTCTTTATTTCCCTGCCAGATAAGCCACTTTACACTCGCAAGCGTATTATAAATGTAATGAGGATTTATCTGCATCTGAAGAGAATGGATTTCCGCCTCTCTCTTTGCCTTTTCCACTTCCATCATCTTATCAATATACTGCTGCATCTCATCAAGCATCGTATTATACGTGAAAGAAAGTTCCCTTATTTCCGTACTTCCCTCCACCTTCACAAATTGATTCAGTCGCCCTTCACGAACGCCTCTCATCTTTTCCACTAGCTTATAAAGCGGTCTTGTCTGCTGTCTTACCAGAAGAAAAATAATGATTACGACAATAGAAGTAATAAAGGCTGTCACACTGATAATATAGCGAAAATCATATACTCGATCGAATGCCATATCCGGATGAATCATACCAAGCATCGTGTAATTTGTACTTTGAAGTCTTTGTACCATGTAGCCTGTAATCTGTCCATTTTCTTCCCGATTCATAGTTTTTATATGGGCTTTTTCCATCTCTTTTATTATTTTAAAAAGTTTTCTCGTCTCTCCGGAATCCTTCAGATATTCCTCTCTATTTGAAGAGATAATCTCATTATCCTGGTTCAGGATTAAGAGGTCGTTTGTGCTTGTTGTAAACCCATCATAATATCTTCGAAAATCAGCTTCTTTAATTGTGAGAAGCGTTATGCCGCATACGTTTTTTCCTCCGTCCCTGCTGATAGATTTCGCCAGAACAATCACAGGATAATCTTTCATAACATCTGTATATCCGCCCTCTTCATACTGACAAATAAGTTTTTTGGGATTTTCCAGAGCTTTTTTTACCACGTAATTATGAAGCAGCGTTTCCCCGTCCATCACAAGACTGGAATCATTATAATTCAAAGTTTTTCCATCAATTCCCAGAAGCACAAGATTCATGTCACTATATTTCTCTATAGGAAGCTGCTTTAAATACTGTTTCAGATCCAGAATATTTTTTGCCTCTTCTGTATATTCCCAGTCTGTTTCTGTTAAATATTTCTCTACTGTAGAAGAAGTACTGATGCTCGAGGTAACTGCTGTCATATCCCGGAAAAAATTATAAATATTTCGATCTGTCTGCTGAAAAATCTTATCCTGGGATTCCACAAAATTTTCTACAAATGCCTGCTGGGATGCCCGAATATTTAAGATACTTAATCCTGTTGTCAGACATACAATTCCTGTCAGAACAACAAGAATAATTTTGAAAAAAAGTGTGTTGCACCGCTTTACCAATTTCCTTCCTCCGTCCTGCTTTTCCGCCTGTACTGACTTGGTGTTTCTCCCTTCAGTTTCTTAAATATTCTGCAGTAATAGCCGTGATCTGAATAACCTACTTCCATGCTGACAGCGGAAATAGGCATGGAACTATCTTTTAAAAGCTGACATGATTTTTCAATGCGAACCATATTCAGATACCCGCTGAATCCCTCTTGCATATGCTGGTTAAAGTAAGAAGAAATATAATGATAATTAAAGGAAAATTCCTCTGCCAGATCTGCCAGTTCCAGCCTCTCCTTATAATGCGTCTTAATATATTCCTTCATTTCTTCTATTCGTGAATCCTCATTGTGTCTGCATTCCGATACCATAGCATCCAGTTCTTCTGTAATCTCTCTGCAGCATAAAAGAAACTCCTTATCGCTTTCCGTTTTATCTGTTTTCTTAAAATAAAGTCTTCTAAGTTCCTCACTTTTTACTCCACATTTCTCCATTTCCATCAGCAAATTATATAGAAGATTCTTAAAAAGATTTTTGCACTGATAAGCATCGTATCTGCACCGGCAAAGGTATTCCATATAATCTTTCAAAAGCACCATTGCCTGAGAAAACTGATGTTTTTTCAATAATTCCGCATACTCTTCATATCGAAAACGTTCTGCCTCTTTGGTGATATATTCTCTCTGCTCAATTAAAAATTTATCTGCAAAATAAAATTTCTGTTCCAGAGCCTGTTTTACTTCTTTTTCGTAAATATCGCGGATTCCGGAAAACTCTGTAAATCCATTACTTAATACAAGAAAAAGATTTTCCGCCACTTTTCCAGCTTTTTCCGTTCCTTCTTTCAGTGTCTCAATAAGAAATATCTCATCTGGCTTTTTATAATTAATAACGCAGAAAAATACTTCCTGTTCCAGGTAAAAAGTCCCCAGTTTCTCAAATCCATTCTTCTGAAGATGCCTTATCATAAGTTCCTGGGTTTTCTCCCATTGTCTCGTATTGCTTCCACAGGCTTTTTTCATATTTCCCGCAAGAATACGAAACTGCATATACGGAAATCTTTCTTTGTATTCCGTCTCCAAAATGGTATCCTGATACCCTGTCAGATACCTCTCCATCTGTGTTTCCAAAGCTACACTTTCTCTCCTGTCAAGAGAAAATCCCGGTATGCCTGCAGCTGCTTTTTTCAGTGCCCGCAGAAGGATTTCCGGGTTTAATGTAGGCTTTAAAACATAATCTACCGCCCCGTTTAAAAGAGTTGTTCTCACGTACTCAAAATTATCATAGCTGCTTAAAATAATCAGCTTGATATTCGGATATTTTTCCTGTAAAATCATAGAAAACTCAATTCCATTTAATACTGGCATAACAATATCAGCCAGAACAATGTCTGGCTGATACTTTTCTATCATCTCTATTCCTTCCTGTCCGTTAGAGGCTTCCCCTACAATGGAAAATCCCTCCTGCTCCCACATAATCATATGACTGATTCCCTGACGTGTAATAAACTCATCATCTACAATCAGCACTTTACACTCTCTTCCCATTTTATTCCTAACCTTGTATTGTCTTATTTTTCTTTATTCTACAACGGTTTTATGAAAAATTCAACATCAAGCTTCTCATCAGAAGAGATGCGATACTGCTCATGAACCGGAGCTCCCCAGCTGTCATCTCCACCTACTCCCATCTGTTTTGCAAGAATACGAACCCATGTATAATGAGGAACGGAAAGCTCCTCTTTATGAGACGCAGCATCCAGCTCACGTGTGCTCCACGGAAGTACGCCTGCCTCAAAAGGCTGTCCTGCTGCTTCAAAACGAAGCCCTGTACCTTCTTCATCGCTAAGCTCCAGCCAGCGCACACCTGTCCTGTTTCCGCATTCCTGCGGTACAAGATAAGCGGATACATTTTTCTTTGCCGTAGTATTAAATATGCCAAGACGTGCTCCTTCGCAGCGGTCAATATAATTTTCCTCCGGACCCATTCCGTAATAGCGCACATTATGATATTTTTCTTTAAAGCGCCACTCAAGCCCAAACGCTGGAAGATCAGGAAGCCCTTTAACGCCTTCATAAGAAACGTGAACTTTTATCGTTCCATCTGCTTTTGCAGTATAAGAAACCGATGTCTTTATTTCCTTACTTACAGGAATTGCAAACTCAAACGTAATCGTTACACTATTCTCCGATTCTTCTACGGAAACATTTTTTATTTTTCTGTAAGCCCCCGCATTTGACCAGCATCCGCAATCATACCCAAGGCTGCAGCCACGGTCATTATCTGTCAGTGCCCGCCAGAAAGTAAGTTCCGGTCTTCTTGTAATAAACTCCTTTCCATTATAGCAGAGAGAGGCGATTCCTCCTTCTGTCTGAGAAAACATAGCCGAGAAATTTTTTCCTCTTACTCCAATATTTACATCTCCATGAACAACGGTAAGCGTATCTTTTTCTTCTTTATATTCTCTCTCTTCTTCTTTCCATGTTATCTCTCCAAACGTAATTTCAAATCCTTTTTCCGCCCATATCGTATCATGGGAAAGACAGGAAGAAATACGTAATGTATATTCACCGCTCTCTTTAAAAGCAAGCTTTGGAAGCGGAACACATTCTTCAGAAAGAGGACTGACATTTGCTTTCAATACACCTGCTTCCACCTCTTCTCCATCTCTGAAAAGAGAATACCGGAAATCCAGATTTTCTGTGGAAATGTAATTATTTCGGTTTTCAATCCTTACACTTTCCTTTTCCGGGAAAATACGGACAGGTGCATACAGATATTTTACTTCCTGCGCTTTTGGAGAAACCTTTCTGTGGGAATATACAATTCCATTTGTACAGAACTCATAATCTGTTGCTCTGTCATCAAAATCACCGCCATAAGAAAGAACCGTTTCGCCCTGATCATTTATCCTCTCCACAGCCTGATCAATATAATCCCAGATAAAACCACCCTGATATTTTTCATAAGCATCTTCCAAATCTGTATAAAGCTTCATTCCTCCGCAGGAATTTCCCATTGCATGCATATATTCACAGCTTATGTAAGGCTTCTCCGGGTTTTCCTTTAAATACGCCTCAATGTCTGCCGGTTTTGCATACATTCTTGATTCCATATCTGTAATATCCGGATAATTTCTGTTCCAGAATCCACCCTCATAATGAACAAGCCTTGTGTTGTCCACACTATGGAAAAAGTCGGTCATTGCCTGAATATCATCACCCGCATAAGACTCATTTCCGCAGGACCAGATAAGAACAGACGGGTGGTTTTTGTCTCTCATAAACATGGAATTTGCTCTGTCAATGACAGCTTCCTTCCATTCCTTCAGGCTTCCCGGTACATTCCAGGAAGGCTCACATGCTCCCATTTTCTGCCATGAGCCGTGACTTTCCAGATTTGTCTCATCTATAAGATAAATACCGTATTTGTCGCACAGGCGATACCATAAAGTCTGATTGGGATAATGAGAGGTACGGACTGCATTAATATTGTGCTGTTTCATAAAGCGCACATCCCAGAGCATCTCCTCTTTTCCGATTGCCCTTCCCTTCTGATAATGAAATTCGTGACGGTTCACACCACGGAAAATAATCCGTTTTCCATTTAAGAGCATAAGTCCATTCTTCATTTCAAAGCGACGAAAACCGACCTGCTCTTTTACCACTTCGATCAGGGTCTTATTCTCATCGTAAATGCGTATAAAAAGCTGATAAAGTACAGGATCTTCTCCGCTCCAAGGTCTGATTTTTTCAATTTCTTTTACAGATAAGCTTCCTGTTTTTCCAGGTTTTTCTTCTTTTAAAATAAGGTTTCCTTTCTCGTCAAGAAGGCTGATTTCCATATATGCCCCTTCTTTTTCCCCGAAAATCTCCCACTTAAGAGAAAGATTTCCTTTTGTAAAGGAATCATCAAGACCTGCTCTTACAAACATATCCCTCACATGAAGCTTCGGCACTGCGTAGAGGTACACATCGCGGAAAATCCCGGAAAAGCGCCAGAAATCCTGGTCTTCCAGCCAGCTTGCACTGCTTCTTTTATACACCTCAACTGCAAGTCTGTTTGTTCCTTCTTTTACATAATCTGTCACATTAAATTCAGAAGGCGTAAAGGTATCCTCACTATAGCCCACAAACTTTCCGTTCATCCACACATAAAAGGCAGTTTCCACACCCTGGAAAGAAAGAAATAACGGCTTTCCTTTTAAATTTTCTTTCAGAACAAATTCTTTTACATAGCTTCCTACAGGATTATATTCTTTTGAAATATGCGGAGGACGAAGTTCCTCCTGTCCATCCCAGGGATACATAGTATTAATATATTGGTTTCTGTCATATCCCTGCATCTGAATATGACCCGGCACTATAATCCTGTCAAAATGACTGTCATCATATCCCTCTTCAAAAAAATCCTTCTCTCTTTTTGACGGATTTTCTGCATAAGAAAACTTCCATATGCCATTTAAGCACTGTGCAAGAGGCATTTTTTCATCCAGACATACCTCTTCTTCTCTTTCATAAAATAAATGATCTGAATGGGCTTTTTCTCTGTTTACCTGAAATACTTCCGGATTTTCCAGCCATTCAAGAAACGCTCTTTCTTCTGTCATAACTCTGTCCTCCATGAAAAATTTATCATCCTTTTACAGAACCTGTCATACCTGCTACAAACTGTTTCTGCATCAGGAAGAAAATAAGCGCTGTAGGGATTGTTGCCATAACAACTGCTGCCATCATCATACCATAATCCGGTGTATATGACGAGCCCATTGCGGAAAGTACAAGAGGCAAAGTTCTCTTTTCCGGTGACTGCAAAGCAATCAACGGCCATAAGTAATTGTTCCAGCTGCTCATAAAAGTAACAATAATAGCGGCCGCATAAGTAGACTTCATAGTCGGCATAAACACTCTTGTAAAGATTCCAAATTCTCCAAGACCGTCAATTCTTGCAGCTTCAATCAGCTCTTTTGGAAAAGATTCCGTATTCTGACGGAAGAAAAAAATTAAAAATGCAGTGGCAACCGCAATAATAACGACTGCTCCTGGCGTATTAATGGCAATGGTTTTTAACACAGGAATGCTGCTGAATTTACTGAACAGACGGAACAGCGGAACCATTAATGCCGCAAACGGAACCATCATGGACAGCAGAATAAAATTAAAAACCTTTTCCCGCCCTTTTGATCTATAAATAACAAACGCATACCCTGCTGCTGAGGAAACTACCATTGCCAGAAGAGTAGTTACAGCAGCAATTACAAGAGAATTTTTAAATGCCATTCCATACTGAAGATCCGAGGAAAAGACTGCCTTTAAGTTTTCCATCAGATAATTTCCCGGCATAAGTGTTCCCTTTGTCACATCGACAGATTTGTTTGTTGCCGCAATAATCATCCAGATAAAGGGAAAAATCGAGATGATAGAGCAAATACTTAAAAATACATACTGAAAACCACGAAGAAATTTTTTAGTCATTTTTATCCCCCACTTTCATCTGAATAATAGAAAGAACAACAATCAGTACTACTACTACATACGATACAGCTGCTGCATATCCAAAGTCCGGTGAATATTTAAAGAGCAGATTATAAATATACTGGGAAATAGTAATCGTTGCATTTGCAGGTCCTCCCTGTGTAATATTCATAGTCTCGTCAAAAAGCTGTAGCGTTCCTATTGTGGAATTTATAGTTGTAAAAAGAATAATCGGCTTTAACATGGGCACAGTAATGCTTTTAAATCTCTGGAATGCACCAGCACCGTCAATTTCCGCTGCTTCATAAATAGAATCATCAATCCCCTGAAGCCCTGCCAGATAAAAAATCATATTATATCCTGTCCATCTCCAGGTAATAGCAATAATAATCAACACCTTCGCCCATACAGGATGAGTAATCCACGCAACCGGCTCGCTGATAATATGTAAATTCATTAAAACTGCATTTACGAATCCATCGGTTGCAAAAAGACTTTTAAAAACAATGGAATATGCTACAAGGGAAGTGACACATGGAAGGAAAATGGCAGTTCTGAAAAATCCCTTTCCCTTTAATCCCTTTGAGTTCAGCATAGATGAGATAATAAGCGCCAGAATGATCATAACCGGCACCTGAACTATAAGAAAAATTAGTGTATTCACAAGAGCCTTACGGAATGTAATATCATTTAATAAACGCTTATAATTTACAAGTCCGCTAAATGTAAGCTGATTTCCTGCTCCTGTCTGAAACGATGTAATAAACGCCTGAACCATCGGATAAAAAACAAATAACACAATTAAAATCAGGCTTGGAATAATGAACGCCCATGCTTTTCTGTTAAGTTTCGGGCTGTATCCACTTTTTGACATTTTATGCCCCTTCATAATCTTCCTCCTGCAAAATTTTCTTTAACCAGTTGGAGGACAGACAACCCTGTCTGCCCTCCTCATACTGTTGAAATCTTTAGTTTGCTACTGCGCCTTCAATCTGTGTCTGATACATTTCCAGAGTTTCGTCAATATCTGCGCCGCCTACAACTGCCTGCACTACCTCTGTCATAATATCCTCAATTGCATAAGTATCTTCACCGTAGTTTACAGAAGGAACTTCATTTGTCCACTCTGCAAAATCCTTGAAAATTTCCTGTCCGCCATAGAAATCTACACCCTTATTGTAGTTTTCTGCTTCACTTGATGCTTTTAATGTACTTACAAGGTTAATATCTGTTGCAAGCTGGTTCATAAGCTCTGTACTGGAAGCAAAAGTATCTTTCAGAAATGCTTTTGCAGCATCTTCATGTCCTACATTTTTCAGAACATACCATCCACCGCCACCAATGGAGGAAGCATTTACAGAGTTTTCATTTTCTGCCATTTTAGGGAATGGAGCAACTGCCCATTTACCGCTCTGATCCTCTGCTTTTAATACAGATGGAGAAATCCAGCATCCTGTAGGAACACTTGCTACATCTCCGCTGTTAAATGCACCTACAAACTGATCCCAGTCAGCTACCTGTTTGGAAATTCCGGAGTCCACAATTTTCTTATAGGTAGTAATCGCATCTTTTAATGCCTGGTTATCTTTAATCGTTACATTTCCCTCTTCATCTGTGTACCATGCACCTGCGCTCTGAAGCATCATACGAATCTGTCCCAAATCACTCGGGTCAAGAGTAAGCATATGTTTTCCTGTTTTTTCCTTTACAGCTTCTCCGATTTCAATATATTTATCCCATGTTAAATCCTGCATATCCTCTGTTGTATAGCCGGCTTCTTCAATATAATCAGTACGGTAGAAAACGGCTGCAACACCAGAGTCAAACGGAACGCCATATGTTTTTCCATCTACCTGGTTTACTCCTGTTTTGTACTCTGCAAAATCATCTGGTGATACAATATCTGATAAATCAGCAAATTCGTCTGGATATGCTTTTAAATACCCCTGTATTCTGTAGTCCTCTATCAGTACAATGTCCGGAAGTCCCTCATAAGAACCAGATGCAAGACTTGTATTTAATTTTGCCACAATGTCATCCTGTGCCATTGTCACTACATTTACTTTCACATCAGGATTTGCCTCCGCATACATCTCTTTTGCTACATTTGCTGCCTTGATATTAAAAGCTTCGTCCCATGCCCAGATTGTAATTTCATCTGCACCTTCTTTTTCTTCTGCACTTACCGGAATGCCCATTCCAAGCACCATTGCTCCTGCCATTAAAAGAGCTGCCATTTTTTTGAATTTCATGTTCGTTCCTCCCTGTTTCGTTCTTTTATTTGATGAACTTATCTTACCACAGGTTCACGAAAATCCTTAATACAATCTTCATTGAAATTTGGATTATCTTTTGATTCCTGAAAAAAATCATATTTTTCTTGTATTATTTTGGGGAAATCGGAGAATTTTAAGAATTTTATTTTTGAACATCTTATAGGTGTTTAAATAAACACAAAAAAACTACGAAAATATAATTCGTAGTTTTAAGAGGTGCCACCCGGATTTGAACCGGGGATAGAGGTGTTGCAGACCTTTGCCTTACCACTTGGCTATGGCACCATATTTAATTATATTCTGCTTTTGCAGAAAAGTGACTCCAAGGGGATTTGAACCCCTGTTACCGCCGTGAAAGGGCGGTGTCTTAACCGCTTGACCATGGAGCC
>Snoopy_p2__coassemble_220_pt1 | contig 116867 bp, 100 predicted proteins | sample Snoopy_p2__metabat2_high_PE_016 | metagenome-assembled genome bin Snoopy_p2 | reverse complement strand
GTATGTGTTTCACTGTTTAGTTATCAAGGTTTCTGTCGTTTCGACAGCTCATTTATTTTATCACATCTTTTCGAGCTTGTCAAGAACTTTTTTTCAAGTTTTTTCGAAGTTCTTTTTTTGATGTGTTGTTGTCGGCTGTTCGCTGACGACTTGTTTACTTTATCATGTATCCAGTCGCTTGTCAAGCACTTTTTTCATTTTCTGAAAAACTTTTAATTTTTCATGTTTTCAGAAACAATTATCTCCGACAGCTCAATTAGATTACCACAGACAAATCCATCTGTCAACACTTTTTTACAGTTTTTTCAAAAAATATTCTCAAAAACAGTTTTTACCAAACAATGCCGTAAAATCCAGGCAGAATATATAGCTTCCATCAAACAAAAACTCCCCAGGAGAAGCTGCAGCTTCCCCTGGGGAGTTCGATTTACCGTCCGTAAAAAATTCCGGTAAACAGCTTTGCCAGAATATTATTCTCATACAGCGCACGAAGTATATTGTCTTTTTCTATCATATCAAATCCTGCTTTTCCCACCGATGTTTCACAGAAAATCGTAAGAATAAGCATGGCGACCCATATAAAAAGAATTGCCTTTACCCCTCCAAGCAACCCTCCTGCTATTTTATTCACCCCATGAATAACAGGCAAACGGGCGATGAGATTTAAAGCGTATGTGACCATACGTATGGAAAGCGTCACAAGAAAGAACGACAGTAAAAAGGAAATCCCATTTACCACAACCGTCGCCAGATAACCCGAGATATATTCAATAAAAGACCGTGCCGAAAGATAACTGTATGTCTCCTGACTGCTGTTTTTCAGAATATTTTCTGCAATTATCTCAGGCACTCCCATCTCTTCCAAAACTTTTTGCTTTTCCTCTGTACCCGATTCCCCGGTTCTGCCTGTTTTCTCTTTTGCAAACTCCTCCACACTTTCCTGAATTTCTTTGTATACAGGAGTATTTTCCCGTATAAATGTATTTACATACGGATTAACAAACCATACTCCTACAAATGAAAGAAGCACAAGAAATGTCGATACTGCTTCCTTTATAAAACCTCTGCGAAATCCGACAAAGCAGGAAAAAACAAGAAACGCCGCTGTAATAAGCCCCAGCCAAGTCCAGTTCATATCATTCCTCCCGCTTTTAAGAAAGCTTTATCACGTTTACTCCGTTTTCCAGTACAAGAAGATAGCGATTCCAGCCAATCTTAAAGAAATCATGAATCGTTCCATCTACGGTTCCCGAATATTTCACAACTCCCCGGCTGTTCATCACGCACATCTGCGAGCTGTTGTACATCAGAATGTTTCCGTCACTGATTTCGATTTCTGTATAAGGAATATTAAAGTCTTCTTTAAATTTAAGCTTTCCGGAAGCGGAGTATACTTCCATTGTATATAATTTGTCTTTTTTGTCATTTTTGAATACAAGGCCGATCATCTCATCATCGAAAAATGTGCTCACAATTTCTTTCTCAACCTTTACTGTTTTCCCCTCTTTCGGAATCTGTTTTCCATCATATAAGGTAAATCCGTCATCGCGAAGGGCAACCGACTGATTTTCACCGATATATTCCACCTGAGGAACTACGACTCCGTCATACGTGTATCCACTTACAATCCTGTCATCCTCATTCTGTCCCACATCTCCGAAATTATAAAATGCCACATAACTTGTCGTTTCTCCGCCGTCCACAAACTGGTACGCTACCATCATAATAGTCCCATCATCAGAAATCGCCACATCCATAGGGTATCCGGGATCTTCCAGCTTTGTCTGGTTTTCTGCAATCAGGCTTCCGTCTGATCCGTAAAAATTAATCCAGGTCTCATCTCCCCCGTCCAGGATTGCCGCAACAAGACCGCTGGAAGAAATCGTTGCTTTTACGATTGTATAAGAAGTTGTTACTGTTCCAGTCAGCCCTTCCCTGTCAAAAATTGCAATCGTATTTCCATCTACATCTGCCACTACTGCCCTGTCCCCATTTACATCTGCCACCGGATTCTGCATTGCACATGTTTCGCTCCATACTGTTTCCAGACTGCCGGACACAAGAGAAATGCTGTCAGGACTGTAGCGTAGGATTTTTCCCGACATTTCCTCATACTTTGTAGAAACAATATCCTCCTGCTCGCTTGTCTGCAGAGTTTTATAATCATGATAGCTTCTTTTTTCCATATAAAAGAGCACGGCGAAAATAATTCCCGCTACTGCTGCCGCAGTGAGCACTGTTTTTTTCGCTTTTGAATAACGATGTCTGGAAAGCCGCGCCTTATACTCATTTCCGGAAGCTGCCTGCTGCTCTTTTAAAAGCTTCGCCTTCTGCGCTCTTAATTTTTTCTTTTTGTACCTCTTTTTTATATTTTTTAATGTATTTGCCATATTTCTCCCGCTGTTCTCCTGATTATTTATGTGTACCTACACGCCATTATAGCACAATTTTTTACGGCAGTACAATTATCTGTCCCGGATAAATAATTTCCTGTTCTGAAAGTCCGTTTAAACGGCATATTTCTTCAATCGCATCTGTACTTCCATAACGTGCAACACTAATCTGGTATAACGTATCTCCCGGACGAATAACATAAGATTCTTTTGTCCCTGCTGCTGTCTCCTGGCCTGCGGAATTGTTCTGTCCGGAATCCTCATGTTCTGGAATATTATGTTCTGTCTGTTCTGTGTTTTTCTGTTTTTCCAATGCCTCTCTTCTCTTTGCTTTTCTCACGTCAGACTCTTCCCTGTAAACAGAACTGCCATCTGTTTCCTGCGTTTCCTGAACAGGCATCGTCGTAATCTCCGCAGGCATCGAAGGCTCTGCTCTCTTTTTTTCTTGCGCAGATGTTTCCGATGGTTTCTTGGTAGATACGGGAGTCACAGCCGGAACAGAAGTAGGCAAAGGCTTCGGATCCTCCTTTTTTTTCTTTGTTTTCACCTCTATCACAGAAGAAACCTGCGCTGTTTCTCCCGCATCCTGTTTCACCGCTCTGTAATCCTGATAAAAATTCACACCCACGGCAAAGACTGCCGCAGCAAGCGCAGCTGTTGCAGCATACGAAAACACAGATGTCTTTTCTTCTTTCTTTTCTTCTTTCTCTGTTCCTTCCTCCTTTTTCTTTCCGTTTATTATCTTCCGTATATTTTTTACTGTATCGTCTCCTGTTTCCTCTGCCTTTTCCACCTGTATATCTGAATTATTATCAATCATATACGCCTGCATCTGCGGATTTTTTTCATAATAAATATAATACCCTCTCTGACGTACAAGATTTCCGTTTTCATATCTGAAGAATCCGTCCTCACGCTCCACAGGATCCATAAGCATAAGAACCTTTTCTCCTCCGAAGTTTTTTACATGGGCTTTCGTGAAAACTTCCGTCGCAGCAACAGGACACTCCGCTTGGGAAAAAAACCAACCTACTACCTCCTGATTTTCAAAATATTTTTCCTGCTCCTCATGTATATCTGCCCAGATTTCCTCTGAAAAATCAATATGCTCCCTGGCAGCCTCCATATTTTTGGCAAGAATTGCCCCTTTTACAAAGATGTAAGCAATTCCCTCCTGCCACTTGATTTCTCCTGTCAGTACAGCCGCACATCCTTCCTTACTCCCCAGTATTTTTTCTGATGATGCAGTTCGTCCAAGAAACGTGTATACATAATCCTCGATGTAAATGCGGCAGTCTCCGCTGATAAATCCTATCTGTCGTATGTTTCTCGGAACAGAGACAATTTCTGTCCCTTCCTGTTTCTCCTCCTTATAGATAACTTCTATCATCTTACATCACCCCTTCGGGTATCAGCATACCACAGGGAAAATGCGGATTTTATCAAATTATAATACCCCTTCTTCATAATTTAGCGACAGATTTTGCGCGCTGCATATTTTTTCCATTTTTCGGATATGATGAAAGCAAAAGAACTACGAAAGGATTTTTTATGGCTTTTTATATTAATACGAAAAAAACAGATTCTCCGGCGGAGATTTCTTATCTTTTAAAAAAGTGTATTCTTCATCATCCATCAAAGTGGACAGAGCTTGTTTTTCTCTGTATCGGAAGCGACAGAGTGACAGGAGACTGTCTCGGTCCTTACATCGGTCACTCTCTTAGCAGGCTGCATATTCCCGGGATTTTTGTGTACGGAACTCTTGCAGAACCTGTTCACGCCCTGAATCTTGCAGAAACAAACAAAAGAATCAAAGCAGCTCACCCGTCCGCTCTTGTCATTGCCATTGACGCCGCTCTCGGCACAAAAAAACACCTGGGTTATGTGACCATCGGAAATGGGGCACTTTACCCAGGTGCAGGCGTTCAGAAAGAACTTCCTCCTGTAGGTGATATTCACATTACAGGAATCGTAAATATTTCAGGGCTTCTGGAGCAGATGACGCTTCAAACCACCCGTCTTTCTACTGTTATTTTTCTTGGAGATACCATCATAAAAGGGATTACCGGCATGATTCCGGCAAAAGCTTTTACACAAACTCTTTAATCTGTTTGTAAATGCCTTCTGCATCAAGACCGTATTTTTCAAGAAGCGCCACTGCAGGACCGGACTCTCCAAATACATCGTTGATACCGATACGTTTTACAGGAACAGGAGCTTTTTCTGCCAGACATTCGCATACTGCGCTTCCAAGTCCGCCAATTACAGAATGTTCCTCTACTGTTACAACTTTTCCTGTTTCTTTTGCGGCTGCCACTACAAGCTCCTCATCGAGAGGCTTAATCGTATGGATATTGATCACCTTTGCATCAATTCCTTCTGCAGCCAGCTTTTCTGCAGCTTCCAGAGAAGGTGCAACACAAAGTCCGTTTGCGATGATCGTAAGATCTTTTCCCTCACGAAGAACAATACCTTTTCCAAGCTCAAATTTATAATCCGGGTTATCGTTGATAACCGGAACTGCAAGACGTCCGAAACGCATATAAACAGGGCCAACATGCTCGTAAGCAGCCTCTACCATAGCTCTCGCCTCAATATCATCAGAAGGGCTTGCAACTACCATCCCCGGAATCACACGCATAACTGCAAAGTCTTCGCAGCACTGATGTGTTGCTCCGTCCTCACCAACAGAAATTCCGCCGTGTGTTGCGCCGATTTTTACATTTAATTTCGGATATGCCACAGAATTTCGAACCTGCTCAAAAGCACGTCCTGCTGCAAACATGGCAAATGTGCTGACAAAAGGAACCTTGCCTGTTGCAGCAAGACCTGCTCCAATACCAACCATATTACACTCTGCAATACCGCAGTCGATGTGGCGTTCCGGAAATTCTTTTTTGAAGACACCTGTCTGAGTTGCTGCTGCAAGGTCCGCGTCCAGAACGACTAAATCCTCATGTTTTTTTCCAAGTTCAACGAGCGCTGCTCCGTAGCTTGCTCTTGTAGCGATTTTCTTTACTTCTGACATAATGCTTCACCTGCCTTTTCCAAATCTGCCATTGCAATTTCGTACTCCTCATCGTTCGGAGCTTTTCCGTGCCATCCAGCCTGATTTTCCATAAAGGAAACTCCCTTTCCTTTTACAGTCTTCATAATAATGGCAACCGGCATCTCTTTTGTTGCTCTCGCCTCATCAAAGGCAGCCTTTAACTGATCCATATCATTTCCGTCTTCTACGTTAATTACATGGAAGTTAAATGCCTCAAATTTTTTATCAATCGGATATGGAGAACATACATCGTCAATTTTACCGTCAATCTGAAGTCCGTTGTTGTCCACAATCACAACAAGATTGTCCAGATGTCTATGTCCCGCAAACATGGCTGCTTCCCATACCTGGCCTTCCTGGATCTCGCCATCTCCGAGAAGGGTATACACACGGTAGGAATCTCCGCTTAATTTTGCAGAAAGTGCCATTCCAACTGCTGCTGAAATTCCCTGTCCGAGAGAGCCGCTTGACATATCCACACCAGGAATATGTTTCATATCCGGGTGTCCCTGTAAATAAGAACCGAGATGACGAAGTGTCTTTAAATCCTCCTTCGGGAAGTATCCTCTTTCTGCAAGAACGGAATAAAGTCCCGGAGCTGTATGGCCTTTAGAAAGGACAAAACGGTCTCTGTCCGCTTTTTTCGGATCTTTCGGGTCGATGTTCAGCTCTTCAAAATACAGATAAGTAAAAAGGTCTGCCGCAGAGAGAGAGCCGCCCGGGTGTCCTGCTTTTGCTGCATGGACTGCTGTCACGATGTCTTTTCGGACTTCGTTTGCAATTTTCTGAAGTTCTAATTTCTCCATGATATTCTCCTTTGAAATTATTATTTGTCGCCAAAAACAGCTCTGTAATCTTCCTGGAATTTTTTGATTCCCGCATCTGTCAAAGGATGATGAAGCATCTGCTCCAAAACCTTAAACGGAACTGTAGCAATATCTGCACCTGCAAGAGCGCACTCTGTTACATGCATAGGATGACGAACGCTTGCTGCAATGATTTCTGTCGGAATGTCTGCAACTGCAAACATCTCTGCGATTTCACGAATCAGCGCAACTCCGTCTGTGGAAATATCATCCAATCTTCCAAGAAACGGAGATACGTATGATGCGCCTGCTCTTGCTGCGAGAAGCGCCTGATTTGCTGTGAAAATAAGAGTTACATTTGTCTTAATCCCCTCTGCTGCAAGGACCTTCACTGCTTTTAAGCCCTCTCCTGTCATCGGAATTTTCACTACCATGTTCGGGTGAATGGCCGCAATTTCACGTCCTTCTTTAATCATACCCTCTGCGTCCGTTGTGGTTGCCTTTACTTCTCCACTGATCGGACCGTCCACAATAGTGGTGATTTCTTTGATAACCTCATTGAAATCTCTTCCCTCTTTTGCAATAAGGGACGGATTTGTTGTAACACCGCAGATAATTCCCATATCATTTGCTGCTTTAATATCCTCGACTTTTGCTGTGTCAATAAAAAATTTCATCCTCGTTTCCTCCTGAATTTTCATTTGAATTTTCGTTCTGTTTCCTGATAAATTCATTATAGCAAACTCTTTTGGAAGTGCAATACAGGGTACAAGTTTATTAATAAATATAGAATTAATAATCCTATTTTTTATTAATAATCTTTTTTCATTTTCTTATCAACATATGCAAATGCTTCGGAAAAGCAGTTCTATTATTATTAATATTTTTTACTTCGCTGTTTATTTAATTTCACTTGTATGCTTTTGCATATCAGTCAGGTTCTGGCATAACCTGTTGTCCTTCGGACAATTACCTTTGGGGTATATTCTATGTTATAAAGGCTTGTTGGCTGCGTATCCATATAGAACTTTTCTGCCGTATCTATTTTTCGGATAATAATATCGCAGGCATCGCGCCCTTTTAACGCTACAAAATGATCAATCGTAGTGAGAGAAATCCTCTCAATTCCTGAATAAAAAATATTGTCGCAGCCGATAACGGACACATCTTTCGGAACATGAAGACGAGCTTTTCGAAGAGCATCAATTGCTCCAATCGCCATCATATCATTCTGTCCAGCAACTGCCGTAAAGCTTGCCCCTTCTTCCAGAAGCTCTGTTGTGAGCTGAAAGCCCATTGCATACTCGGAATCCATTCGAGGATTCCTGCGGTCCATTGCCTCGTCTGCCGCTTTTATAATTACATGACCCTTAAGCCCGGCATTTTCAAACTCCCGAACAAATCCGTCAATTCGCCTGGAGCGCTGCCACTGTCTTTTTGTAAGAGGCGGCGTAATAAACGCCACATCTCTATGCCCCAGATCAAGAAGATGGCGAGCCATCATTTTTCCCACTACTGTATTATCCTGATTGATCGCATCCACTGTCGTTGTTTTTTCTTTATTGCTTATAATGACAAGAGGAATGTCTTTCGCCATTTCCTCAACCTGCTTCTGAAAATCAGGACTTGGATTGGAGGCATATATAATTCCTCTCGGCTTTACCGCCCCCATCATCTTTAAGTACTTCTCTTCAAGCTTAGGATCCCTCTGGGTATTACAGATAAAAACACCGTATCCCTGCTCGTTTGCCACAGATTCAATTCCCTGCAGCAAAAGCACATAATAGGGACTTGTAAGTGTAGGACAAAATACAACGATCAGCTTCTCTTTTTTATTTTCTCTTCTGTTTCTTCGCCCCGGAAGCTCATATCCCAGTTCCTTTGCCGCCTGCTCCACTTTTCGTACGGTTTCTCTCGAAAAAGAAACACTGCACTTCTGATTCAGGATCATGGAAACGGTTGCCTGTGAAACTCCCGCCAGCTTTGCCACATCACTTGACGTCGCTTTTTTTCTTGCCAAAGTTTCTCTCTCCTTCTTTTGAAGATTAAAGGTTACTGCCACAGCAACGATTAAAGCTCCACTCTGCCTTCAAGAGCACGAAGAAGCGTTACCTCGTCAATGTATTCCAAATCTCCGCCTACAGGAACGCCGCTTGCAATACGGCTTACCTTAATTCCTGTGGGTTTAATCAGCTTACTGATATACATAGCTGTCGTCTCTCCCTCAAGACTTGAGTTTGTAGCAATAATTACTTCTTTTACATCTTCCTGAAGACGTCTCATAAGCTCCTTCAGCTTAATGTCATCCGGTCCGATTCCAAGCATAGGGGAAATTGCCCCGTGAAGCACATGATAAACCCCGTCAAACTTTCCGGTTTTTTCATAAGCCGCAAGGTCTCTTGTATTTTCTACCACCATAATGGTACTGTGGTCGCGTCTGGAATTGCTGCAGATAGGACAAAGCTCCTGATCTGTAAGCGTATAGCAGTTTTTACAATACTGTACATTTTCCCTTGCTTCCACTATGGCAGAAGTAAGCTGCTCCACCTGGTCTTTCGGCATATTCATAATGTGAAAGGCAAGCCTCTGAGCGGATTTTGCTCCAATTCCCGGAAGGTGGGAAAGTTGTTCAATAAGCTTTGTAATATGGGAACTATAGTATTCCATCAGAAAGGAAAGCCTCCTCCAAGACCACCTGTAAGTTTAGACATAACAGCGGAAGATTCTTCCTCCACTTTTCTGAGAGCCTCGTTTGTAGCTGCTACAATTAAGTCTTCCAGCATTTCAATATCATCCGGATCAACTACATCTTCAGCAAGCTTTACTTTTGTCACTTCTCTTTTTCCGGAAATGCTTACTTCCACAGCTCCGCCTCCTGCTGTTGCAGTAAATTCTTTTTCCTCAAGAGCTTTCTGGTTCTCTTCCATCTGACGCTGCATTTTCTGCGCCTGTTTCATAAGGTTATTCATGTTTCCCGGCATACCCATACCCGGAAATCCACCTCTTTTTGCCATAATCATATCCTCCATATCTTTTATTCTTTATCAGATTCCAAATCCGCCTCTGTCACAACATCCATGTGAATATTTTCCCTGATTGCCTCGTCTACCGTAATGCGGGACAGATTTGTATGCTGATGCTGGTTTGCCACAAGCATCTGAACATCCACCATTTTTCCTGTCTGCCGCAGAATAATTTCCTGAAGCTCTTCTTTTGCCTCCGGGTTATCCACATAGGACTGTCCCAGAAAATCCTGAAATTCCACAAACAGTACAGGTTCTCCTGTTTCCCCATTATATTTGGGAACTGCCTTCTGAAGCATCTGCTTGAAAACTCCTCCTGTCTGGGAAACGATTGCCCTCCAGCCAGCTACAATTTTCTGTAAATCCTCCGGCGCTGCTTTCTGAGGCTTACGTTCCTCCGGTGCCGCAGTCTTTTCTGTCTCAGTCATCCCTGTACCTGCCTGTACGATTACCTGCTGTACGGGAGCTTCCTCTATTTTACGCTCCAGAACACGCAGCCTGTCCAGAACAGAATCCAGGTTTGTCTCCATTGCAGGACGACAAAGCTTGATCAGAGCAATCTCCACAAGAACTCGCTTCTGTGTTGCAAATCGTATCTGATTGGACAAGTCTGAGAAAATACGGATATATCGCATCAGCGTCTCCGCGTCCGTCATCTCGCTTTCTTCTTTTAAAAGCTTAAGATTATCCGAAGAAACGTCAATGGCTTCCTCCGGGTTTTCTGATGTTTTTACAAGAAGGAGATTTCTCATATACCAGGTAAAGTCTCCTACAAACTGGCTGAGTTCCCTTCCGCCTACAATCAAATCCTCCAGAATATGGATACTTGCTGTTACATCGCCCTTTAAAACCATTCTCAAAAGACGGCTGAACACTTCCGTATCTACAGCTCCCAATACCTCCAGTACCTTATCATAAGTAAGCGTTTCTCCAAGATAAAAGGCAATACACTGATCAAGAAGACTCAAAGCATCTCGCATAGAGCCGTCTCCAGCCTTTGCCACATACCGTACAGCCTTCTCTTCTGCTTCTACTCCTTCCGCTGCCAGAAGCTCCTGAAGTCTTGAAGCAATGGTATCAATGGTAATTCTGTGGAAATCATATCTCTGACACCGGGAAAGAATCGTAACCGGAATTTTGTGCGCCTCCGTTGTTGCGAGAATGAAAATCACATAAGACGGCGGCTCTTCCAAAGTCTTTAAAAGCGCATTGAAAGCCCCGGCTGAAAGCATATGAACCTCGTCAATAATATATACCTTATAATTTCCCTCTGTAGGACGGTAAGTAACCTCCTCCCGGATTTCACGGATATTATCCACACCATTATTGGAAGCTGCGTCAATTTCAATAACATTCATTGAAGTACCGGCCTGAATCGCCCTGCACATTTCGCATTCATTACACGGGCTTCCATTTACCGGATGCTGGCAGTTTACCGCCTTTGCAAGAATCTTCGCCACCGAAGTCTTACCTGTACCTCTTGTTCCGCAAAAAAGATACGCATGTCCGATGCGGTTTGCTCTAATCTGATTTGTCAATGTTTTTACTATATGATCCTGACCTTTTACATCGTTAAAATTATCAGGACGAAATTTTCTGTAAAGAGCAGTGTAGCCCATAACACTCTCCTCTCATTCGCACAGCCGCCGCGGAAAAATTCCCGCGGCGGTCTTTTCTGCACTGTTTATAATACGTGAAAACACCTTGTCCCGTCAAGTAGGGATTGTGCTTTCTCAATCTCCAAAACTGATACCGATCTGTTTTGCAGCCTTTACTGTCTGGTCTTTCGGATTTACCATTTTAAGTTTGCCCGCGCATTCTTCCAGAGGCACACGTTTGATTTTTCCATTTACAATACCAATCATAATGCCATACTCTCCGTCAATGATCGCCTCGGCCGCACCTGCACCGATTCTTGTGGAAAGTACGCGGTCATATGCACATGGCTCACCGCCCCTCTGTGTATGTCCCGGCACAGTAATACGCACTTCACTTCCTGTTTCCTTAAATATCTGGTCTGCAATTTCATAAGATACGGATGGATATTTCTTTGCTCTCGCTTCCAGTTTCTCTTTATATTTCTTTTTCGGAAGCTGTGCATCCTCTTTTGAAATTGCACCTTCCGCAACTGCCAGAATTGTAAAGCGCTTTCCGGCCTTTGCTCTTCTCTGGATTGCCTCCACTACTTTTTTAATGTCATACGGAATTTCAGGAATCAGGATAATGTCTGCTCCGCCTGCAATACCGGCGTGAAGAGTCAGGCTTCCCACCTTATGCCCCATGATTTCCACAATAAATACACGGCCGTGAGAGGCTGCCGTAGTATGAATGCAGTCAATGGCATTCGTTGCAATATTTACCGCACTCTGGAAGCCAAATGTCATATCTGTTCCGTAAATATCATTATCAATGGTTTTTGGAAGGTGTATAATATTTAACCCTTCCTCACGGAGAAGGTTTGCTGTCTTCTGCGTTCCGTTTCCTCCAAGAATCACAAGACAGTCAAGACAGAGCTTATAATATGTCTGTTTCATTGCCTCTACTTTATCAAGGCCTTTTTCATCCGGAACGCGCATCAGCTTAAACGGCTGTCTTGAAGTTCCGAGAATCGTTCCGCCCTGCGTAAGAATACCGGAAAAATCTTTTGATGTAAGCATGCGATATTTTCCATAAATCAAACCTTTGTATCCATCGTCAAAGCCATAAACCTCCAGCTCGTCAATAGAATTGGAAAGACCTTTTACAACACCGCGCATAGTTGCATTTAACGCCTGGCAGTCTCCGCCGCTTGTCAGCATACCGATTCTTTTAATCATAATAACCTCCATTCTGTGCTTTCCGTCTGCACACTCACAATTCTTAATGGTTATTATATAACAATTTATTGTTTTCTACAACAAAAATAACCAGAGTTCTCCTTCCGGATAAACTCTGGTCTGATTGCTTTTTTACGCGCGCCGCACTTCGAAATGGTCCCACAGACGTTACCTCTACAGTTAACTCGGCTCAGGCACCCTCACGGCACACAAGAGCTCCTGCTTAGTGCTGCTGCATTCCTGCCCTGACACGGTTCACAGGTTCCTGTTGCGTAAGACCCAAACGTCAACGCCACTTATAAAGGGCAGCTCTGCAGGATACAGTCCTCAGATTGGCATCACCCCTGCTGTAGCGGATTGCAGGTACAGGGCACCGCTAACTCCCCGGCTGCGCGGAATTTAATTATAGATGTTTTCTGAGGATTTGTCAATCGTTTGTCAGAAACTCTTTTAATTTTCTGTTATCAGCATTCCTGTTTCATGGCAGAATATCCAATTAACACAGTCCATACGTAAGCACATGTCTTTGGAATCATCAGCATTCCAATCATAGGAATCGTATCCGCCCACAGTACTACCGGAATATAGAATCCAAAACTCAGCACAATCGTAAGCCACATCCAACGAAAGGCTTTATCCTCATGCTCTTTCGCACTGCGGTAGAATAAAACAATTACCAAAAGCCCTAAAAGAGCAAAAGGAATATTGCGGTAAATTCCCCAGGAAAGAGGAGCTTCGGCACTCAGCCATCTATTCTGCGGCATCATGCAGAGAATGATTCTAAGACCTGCCAGAATATACATGGCCGCTGTCAGACCCTGTCTTCCTTTAATCTGGTATCTCTGACGCCATACATAATAAAGCAGCACATAGAACACAGTCATGGTAACAGAAGTGATCCATTTCCCAACTCCCAGAGGAACTGTGTAATTTTCCAGTCCGGTCGTACAAAGAGCCAGCGCACGCGGAACAAGATGGAAAGAATCTCCCACACCTAACACGACCGCCATCCATCCAAACAGACGGAACTGATGATTTCCCTTACTGCCACGAATCATGATAATTCCGATGGTAATAACAGAAATTAAATAGACTGCATCAAATAATGTTTCTACAATTGCCTGCATAATTTATTCTCCTTTATTTTTCATTTTATTTTGAGCCGAATCATGAGCCAGAACGGCTTTGCCATAATTACAGCCAAATAACAATCCTGCCAGCAGAAGAGAAGCTCCAAGTCCAGTATAGAATACTGCAATAAAGCACTCCGGAGCCAGTCCGCTTGCCCTCAGGGCAATTCCGCCTGTCATCATCACTGCCATAATAATAAATGCCTTTTTATCAAAAAATTTCAAAAAGAAATGGCGTTCTTCGATTTGATAGGAAGTAATTCTGGCAGTATGCTTTTTTACCAATTTTCCAAAAACAAATTTTTGAAAAACAGCAAATACCAATATAGACAACAAAAAATTCAATACGCTGCAATAAGCCGGATATGCCATAACTCCAATACGAAGTATATTAAATCCCGCTATTCCCCATACAAAACAGGCAATGAGCAGCAATGTATTTCTTTTTACTTTCATATATTTGCCTCCTTTATGAACATCGTTCAGTTTCCGGGATAAAAAATTCCCACACTTAAGTGGAAATTTTAATATATCGTTCTGCGGATGATTTCCAGCACAGCCTCTACATCATATTCCTGCCGAAACAAGGCAGACAACATGAAAGAAAACAGTACATCTGCAAATTTCTCCACTGTAAACTGTTCTGTAAAAGCATCCTGTCGAATCTTATTATCTCTTCTCAGAACAAAACACAATCCATCTAAAATGTGCTGCCAGGCCTGCTGCATTCGTCGTTTTCCATCTGATTTATCTTCCTGCATAAAGCCCAGAGAGTGAAGGGTAAAAAAACCGGGATACTGTTTACATCCGTATTCCATTCGTTCATACATCCAGGTAATACATGCTATGGTATCCTGAAATACTTCCTCTTCATCCTGTCGATGAAAGATTTCAAACCAGATACTCTCTACCGCAGCTTCTATCAGAGCAGCTTTGGAATCAAAATAATTATAGATAGAACCAATTGATACTCCACAGGCTGCTGCAACGGAGCGGATATTAACAGCGGCACATCCCTGCTCCCGTATTAATTTCCGGCTGGTTTTTAAAATTTCTTCTTTTGATGTTACTGTTTTATTCATTCGATCACCTCAACTTGAACAATGTTCATTGTACAAAACCACACTATATTTGTCAAGACTTATTTATAAAAAAGAATTCTAAAAAACCGGAACATAATTACATGCCCCGGCTTTTGTCCGTTTTCCATTAGTTACAATATTCTGCAACAACCTGGTTGATTACTTTTCCATCTGCTTTTCCTTTTAACTCGCCCATAACAGCCTTCATAATCTGACCTTTATTTTTTGTAGCAAGAACATCTGCAAATTTCTCTTCTAGAACAGCCTTAATTTCTTCTGCATTCATCTGTTTTGGCGCATATTTTGCAATCACATCGTAGCGTGCCTGATATTCGTCACGAAGATCCTGACGGCTTTCCGGGCATGTGTCAATCTGTTCTTTCACTGTCTTCATCTCTTTTAAAATAATACGGTCCACAAGCTCCGGAGCAATGTCATCGCGACATCCTTCGTCAATCGCAGCCTTTTTTACAGCCGCAATCAGTGAGGAAACTGCCTCTTTTGTCACTTTATCTTTTGCCTTCATTGCCGCTACCATATCTTTTCTTAATACTTCTAATTCCATGATGATTCCTCCTCGTATAATATCTTTATTTTCTTTTATCATACTATATTTTCTTTTTCTCCGCAAATCTGTATTTCTTTTTCCGCTGCTTTTTTTTGCTTCTTTTGCCTGCTTTTTCTTTTCCCTCAACTTTTTAAAGAAAGCAGATAACATGGTGGAGCACTCTTCTTCCAGAACCCCCCGCACCACTTTTACCTTGTGATTAAATCCTTCCATCTCCAGAATATTAATCACAGAGCCGGCACAGCCTGCCTTTGGATTCATACTTCCAATTACTACCTCATCAATTCTCGACTGCACAAGCGCACCTGCACACATCTGACACGGCTCTAAAGTAACATACATAGTACAGCCTTCAAGACGCCAGTCCCCCAGCTTTTTGCTTGCCTTTCTGATAGCATTCAGCTCTGCGTGAGACAAGGTGTTCTTATCTGTATTCCTTCTGTTATATCCTCTTGCAATGATTTTACCTTCATTTACAATGACGCAGCCAATCGGCACTTCCTCCAGAGCCTCTGCTTTTTTTGCCTGGCGAATCGCCTCTTTCATAAAACGTTCCTGTTCCGTTAACATGTTTTTCCTCCAAGAGTTTTCTCAATCTTGCCTTTATTTTTTATATAATAAATCACTCCCACTGCGTCTGCAAGAAGCCAGCCAATGGGAACTGCTGCCCAGATTCCCTTCACTCCGATTATCGGAATTGCAGACAACCCATAGGCAAGGGCAACTCTTGTTCCGAGAGAAAGAATGGTAAGAACAACTGACATCCCCGGAAGCTTTACCGCCCTGTAAAGACCGTAGAGAAGGAAAAGAATTCCAATTCCGAAATAAAAGCTTCCCTCTATACGGAGATACTCCACTCCTACAGAAATAATCTCTTTTTCTGTGCCGCTCACAAAAATTTTCATAAGTGGCTCTGCAAAAAGAAAGACTGCGCTGCTGATCACCGCACAAAAAAGCACGGAAGTCATGACTGCGCTTTTTATTCCCTTCTGGATTCTCTCAAATTTCTTTGCGCCGTAATTCTGAGCAATAAATGTAGAAAACGCATTTCCAAAATCCTGAACCGGCATATATGCAAACGAATCAATTTTTACTGCTGCCGCAAATGCCGCCATCACAACAGGGCCAAAGCTGTTTACAAGTCCCTGTACCATCAAAATCCCAAAATTCATAATTGACTGCTGCATACAGGTAAGAAAGGAAAAACCTGCAATTTCATTCAGCATTTTTCCTCTGAAACAAATCTCCTTCAGAGAAACACGCAGCTCAGGGAAATATTTCTGCGTATAGACCGCAATCCCCACTCCGGATACAAACTGAGAAATGACGGTTGCCTCCGCCGCTCCTCCCACGCCTCTCTGAAATGTAAACACAAAGAGAAAGTCAAGAACAATGTTCAAAACTGCTGACACACCAAGGAAAACAAGAGGAACAACAGAATTTCCAATTGCCCTAAGAAGCGCCGCAAAATAGTTATATAAAAAAGTAGCACTGATTCCCACAAAAATAATTTTCAGATAATCTTCCATATAAGACATGACCTGTTCCGGAACCTGTAAAAGCCTTAAAATAAGCGGAAGCCCTGCAAAAACAATAATATTCAACACAATCGTCACTGCCGCAATCAGACCAAAGGCGTGCAGCATTCCCTCTTTCAGTCGTTTCATATCCTTCTGCCCGTACCAGATAGAAAAAGCAGCACCGCTTCCCATACACATGCCAAGCAAAATAGAAGTGAGAAACGTCATAAGCGTATAGGATGAACCCACTGCCGCAAGAGCATTCGCCCCCAGAAAACGGCTCACAATCAGAGTATCTGCAATATTGTAGCACTGCTGCAGAAGATTTCCCGCCATCATGGGAAACGCAAAAAAGAGCAGGTTCTTCGTAATGTTTCCTTCTGTCAGATTTCTCTGTCTCATAACATCCTCCCAAAAGTATTTCTTTTGAAATTATACGAATTTCCTGCTCTTCTGTCAATTAAAGGGCAATTTCATATTTTTCTATATTTATTTTTGCTTTTCCATCGCAAGAAAATACAATGCCGTCGGCTTCCGGCGGGGTACATATTACAGTACTGACTGCCTGAGCACCATCATTTACAAATAATTCTACAGACTGTCTGTCCATAATAAAACGCAGCTTCAGGTTTTCCCCACTTTCCTTCATGTTTTCCGGAAGCTTCCATGTTCTATGACATACTACATCTCTTATCACTCCGCAGTATGTTCTGTCGATTGTCATTAACTTTTTCTTTTTATGATATGTATAGTTTGTGGTATATTCTTCATTGTGCGCAAGCTCAATAGAAAACTCATCAAACTCGTCCCCGCCGATTTCTACTGTCATATCAAGAACACGTCCGCAAATACCCTCGAGCTCCATCTCTCCGGAAATCTCCTGCCCTTTTATTACACATGGATTTTTTCTGTAATTTTTCAGTTCCTCCACAGGATTCTGATATAATTTTCCATCTATATATTTAAGCTCTCTTGGAATTGTCATCATGCCCTGCCATTTCTGTCCGAAAGGTATTACACAGGCATCCCATGACTTCATCCAGGCAATCATAATTCTTCTTCCATCTGGAAGCTCTGTTGTCTGCGGTGCATAAAAATCAAAACCATAATCAAGAGATTTCGGCGCTTCTTTCTTAAAAACATGAGTTTCTTTGTCATATTCTCCAACAAAAAAGACCGCATTATTCCCATTATGAAATTCATATTTCTGCGCTTTCATATCCTGCGGAGAACAGATTAGAAAATGTTTGCCGTCCATTCCAAAAAAGTCAGGGCATTCCCACATGGTTCCGATTTCTCCAGTGCTGTTTTCTGCAAGCACGGTTTCAAATTCCCATGATTCCGGCGTTTTTCCAGAAAAAAGAACAACCTGCCCTCTCTGATCGTCATTTTTATTTCCCACAATCAGATAATATTTTCCGTCTTCCTTCCATATTTTAGGATCGCGGAAATCAATACGGCTACATCCCTTCGGCATCATCTCGCCTGTGATCACAGGATTTCCGGAAAATTTTTCATACACTCTTCCATCGCCATATGCAAGACACTGATTCTGTCTTTCCTGTGTAGTTCCGTCAGGAAGTGTTTTTTTGCTTACACCGGTATACATAAGAGCGTGCTTTCCATCTGCCTCTATTGCGCTTCCGGAAAAACATCCAAACGCATCATATTCCTGATCCGGTGCCATCGCAGCCGGAAGCATTTCCCAGGAAACCATATCTTTTGATACACAATGTCCCCAGTGCATGGGACCCCAGTCTCTTGTATAGGGATGATACTGATAAAATAAATGAATTTCTCCATTGTAGAAGGAAAATCCATTCGGGTCATTCATCCAGCCAATTGGAGGTGTCACATGAAATGCCGGTTTTTCCTCTGCCGCAATTTTCTGTTTTTCTTCTTTTTCGTATTTGTGAGCTTTTTCTAATTTTAAACTCATAATCTTCTCCTTTTATTCTGCTTTCTGTTCTTCTTTTAAGGATTCCTGGTACTTATCAAAATATTTCTGTTTGATTTTCAGATAATCAGAGAGGCCGTACTGTTCCATTTTTTTCAGATAACTGTCCCACTCTTCGTCAATACCGCCATTTAATATCCAGTCTGCCTTTTTCTGCTCTGCGTATTTTTTGATGTCTGTGTCATACTGTGATATTTTATTTGTATCTTCAATACTCATAAACACATTGGGGTATACGTACTTGCTGTTCATGTCCTTCAAATATGTCTCGTGCATATTATCAAGACGCCACTTTGCATCGGTAGGCTGTGTCACATACTCGCCATAATATTCATTTAAAATAGCAAGCGGTCCGTTTACAGACTGTGCCTCTCGTACTTCCACAGGAGATTCTTCTCCTAAATCCATATGCCGAAGCATTGGCTCACCCTTTTCATTTTCTCCCATTTCAAAAATATTAAAGGAATCTTCTTCTCCGTAAGTTCCCCAGTTGTTCTGCGGAGACTGAATAGGCGCATACATCTGGTCAATCCATGCCGCTGCAAGAGCTGTGTTTTCACAGCTTGTGGTAAGAACGCAGCGTCCTCTGTCAAATCCGCTTGTTTCACTGTTATTCTGACGGGTAATGTTTACAAGTCCATCCGGTCCTGCAAGTGCAGGAAGCATGACATAATCGTTATAGTTATCAATATTTGAAATATCCCAGGTAAAACAAAGACCGTATCTGTGGCTTTTTCCTTTTGCCACATAAGTACTCCACTCCTGCGTAAATGCTTCCGGGTCTACAAGCTTCTGTTCTACAAGACTGTGAAGCCATTTAATTCCCTCTTTATAGCCTTCCTGCACAGTTGTGTAAATGACCTCGCCCTCGTCTGTCACCGCAAAATGATCGCCTGTATCTCCATATCCTTTCCCAAATCCATTAATTAAAATAGAAGGGTCCTGGTCGCCATTATTGATAATAAAGGACATGGGAATCACATCTCCCTCAATCTGAAACTCTGCTTCCAGAGCGTCTGCGTTATCACGAAAAGCAATCAGCACTTTTTCAAGCTCATCTGTTGTTTTCGGAAGTTCAAGTCCGAGAAAATCCAGCCATTTTTTATTAATATACGGAATGTTTCCGATTGCCTGAATTGCTTCTTTTCCTTCTCCAAGCTGCTCAATCCAGGGAAAAGAATAAATATGTCCGTCCGGTGCTGTACACATAGTTCTGTATTCCGGATATTTTTCAAATACAGCCTGAAGATTTGGCATATATTTGTCAATCAGGTTTTCCAGAGGAATAATAATTCCCTGTTTTGCATAGCGAAGCAAATCATACTCATTCATTCCTGCGTTAAATAATCCGTCCGGCAGATTTCCAAACTGAGCAAGCGCCAGGTTTTTCTTATCTGCAAACTGGTCTGCCACAAAGCATGTCCAGTCAATATGTACGTTTGTCTGTTCTTCCAGTCTTTTAAATATTTCTCTTTCATTTGGTTCCTGTGTAGAAGTTGCCGGAGCGTTTGTAATAAAAGACAGTTCTGCTTTTTCTTCCAGAGGAAATGTTACCTCCTCAACAGGAGTATCCGGATTAATATTTGCTTTCATACGCTCCTCTTTTCCGCACCCTGTCACGGAAAGCATAAGAGCTGCTGAAAGCCCCGCTGCAACGAAAACTTTCATATTTCTTTTCATCATCTTTTCCTCCTTCTCATCAGCCTTTTACAGAACCAACCATGATTCCCTTATCAAAATACTTCTGGAAAAACGGATACATAACCAGAAGAGGAAGACTGGATACTACAATTGTGGCATATTTCAAAAGCTCGGCTACTTTCGCCATTTCTGCTGTACTTTGAATATCTGCAATCATTCCCGGCTGCGGTGTATTCTGAACCAGAATAGAGCGAAGCACAAGCTGAAGAGGCTGAAGATTTGCATCATTTAAATAAATCATTGCGTCAAAATAGCTGTTCCACATTCCAACAAAAGAATAAAGCGCCAGAACTGCGATAATCGGTTTGCAAACCGGCATCATAATCTGGAAGAAATGCTGAATTTCATTTGCACCGTCAATAGCAGATGCCTCTCGAAGTTCCTTTGGAATGGACTGATAATACGTTCTTGCCAAAATCATATTCCACACATTAAATGCGCCCGGAATCAAAACAGCCCAGATTGTATTTACCATGTGAAGCTGATTGATTAAAATAAAAGTAGGCATCAGACCGCCTCCGAAAAACATGGTAATAATAAAGATAGCATTAAAAAACTTTCTTCCCACAAATTCTTTTTTTGACATTGGATATGCGGCAAGCAATGTAACAAAAACAGAAATTACAGTAAATGCCGCCGAATAAAAGAAGGAATTTAAAAATCCTCTCCATATCATTCCGTTTTCCAGAACTCTTCTGTAGGCGTCCAGAGTCCAGTCTTTTATATTAAGACTGATCCCCCTGCTGTTTAATACATTGGGATCCATAAAGGAAGCTGCCACCACATATACAAGAGGGATCAGAACAGCCAGTACAAAAAGTCCCAGAAGAACGTATCCTGTTCCCAGTATTGCTTTATCCGATGCTCCAAGCTTCATTTTTCTTCTTGTTTCCATACGGTACCACCTCCTATAATCCTTCGCCTTCATTTAACTTTTTCACAACCCAGTTAACTGCGATCAGAAGAATCACATTAATCACCGAATTAAAAAGTCCTACTGCAGTTGAATAGCCGTAATCTCCATTTAACAAACCAATCTTATATACATATGTAGATAAAATTTCAGATGCCGGAATATTCATATCTGTCTGAAGCGCATATGCCTTTTCAAATCCAATACTCATAATATTTCCAGCCTGTAAAATAAACTGAATTACAACAATATTTTTAATTGCAGGAAGCTCTACATAACGAATCTGCTGAAAAATATTTGCACCGTCCACAATGGCCGCCTCTTCAAGGTCTTTACTCGCATTGGAAAGAGCCGCCGTATACATAATGGACGCCCAGCCTGCAGTCTGCCAGATTCCGCTTGCAATATAAATACTGCGGAATGCTTCCGGCATAGTCATCCAGTTGGTGTCAAGCCCGAGAACCTGATTAATCGGACCCACCGGAGACAGAAACATACGCACCATACCACAGAGAACAATAACAGAAATAAAATTCGGTGCGTAAATTAAAAGCTGAATTTTCTTTCGGATTCCAGCCAGGCGAATACGATTTAACAAAAGCGCCAGAATAATTGGAACCGGAAATCCCCACAGCAGCCCAAACAGACTGAGTTTTAAAGTATTCATAAGATAATTCATAAAATCGGGCGAAGATAAAAATCTCCGGAAATACTCAAGCCCTACCCATTCGCTTCCAAATATTCCATCAATTACATTGTAATCCTCAAATGCAATCAGTACGCCTCCCATTGGAAGATACTTAAAAATTACAGTCAAAAGAAGAGCCGGCATTAAAAAGAATATATATAACTGCCAGTTTTTCTTGATATACCCCAGCTTTTTTGCCGCCGTCTGCTTTACTGTTGCTTTCCCCTTTGCAGGTGTCTTCATTTGTCTTTCCTCCGTTTCCCTTAATTTTGTAAACCGGTCATGCAACCGGTAAAGTAACCGGTTACTTTTAATTTGATATTACACCTCAAACTCCTGCCTGTCAATAGATTTCAATGAATTTTCCAAAATAAAATAACCGGTTCCGTAACTGGTTATTTCCCCATTGCTTTTTGTTTTTATTCTTGCTATACTTATCCGTAACAAATCAGAAAAACAGGGGGAATTTATATTATGGATTCAAAAAAAGTAACATTTGCAGACATTGCAAAATATACCAATTTTTCCAAAACAACTATCTCCAGATATTTTAATAATCCCGATTCTCTTACCCTTGAAAATCAGGAAAAAATAGCCAGAGCCCTGGAGGAATTAGGTTATCAGGAAAATAAGCTTGCCAAAGTTCTAGCAAATGGAAAAAGCGAATTTGTAGGAATCATCATCCCTAATCTTTATCTTCACTATTATTCTGAAATGTTAAATCAGATCCTCTCCAGTTACTCCGACTACCATTACAAATTCCTTGTTTTTGTGAACAGCGATAAAAAAGAACTGGAACAGCAGTATCTCGACGAACTGATGGCTTATAAAATCGAGGGACTTATTGTATTAAGCCATACCTTTTCTTCCGAGGAACTTGCCTCCTACCATATTCCTGTTGTAGCAATTGAAAGAGAGGCAGAGCATATATGCAGCGTAAATACAGACAATTATATGGGCGCTGTACAGGCTGCCTCTCTTCTCATACATAACAACTGTGACATTCTGATTCACATAAATGTGCCTGTCCCGGAAAAAGTACCGGCTTTTCGCCGTATTCAGGGATTCGAGGACACCTGCAAAGAACAGAACATCCCATATAAACTGATACTCCGGGGACTGGGAAATACGTATGAGACAACCTTTGCCGCAATCAAGGAGGTTTTTGAAGAAATCGACTCTTCCTATACCGGAATGAAAAAAGGCATCTTCCTTGCAAACGATACTTATGCCAATATTTTTCTGAATCTTATCTTTCAGAAATACGGAAAACTTCCCGATGACTATCAGATTGTAGGATTTGATAATTCTCCTATTGCAAGCGAAGCAATTATCCCTATTACCACAGTAGGACAGCAAATTGACAAAATCGCCCGCACTGCAATGGATCTTCTTGTCCTTCAGATGAATGAAATGAAAAAAAGGAGACCAAATCCTTTAAAAAATCCAATCCATCAGCAAGTCACACCTGTTCTTATCCGCCGTAATACAACGGATTAAATCACAAAACCTACAGGAGGTTTTACATATGAAAATCTGCGGTTTTAACAAAACAACTTTATTAGATTATCCCGGACGTGTTGCCTGCACCATATTTTTAGGCGGCTGTAATTTCCGCTGTCCCTTCTGCCAGAACGGCGGACTTGTAGAAAGACCGGAACAGCAGCCTGAATATTCCAGAGAAGAGATTCTCTCTTTCCTGAAAAAAAGAAAAGGGATTCTTGACGGGGTATGTATCTCTGGCGGAGAACCTACCTTATCCCCCGCCCTCGGCTCTCTCCTTCCGGATATAAAAAGCCTTGGCTACTCCATAAAACTTGATACAAACGGTTCCCGTCCCGACATATTAAAATCACTTGCAAAAGACAGACTGATCGATATGATTGCTATGGATATTAAGACAAGCCCCGGGCGGTATTCCGTTCTTACAGGTATTGCTCACCCGGACTTAAATGCCATATATGAATCTGTCGATTTTCTGATGAGCGGAACCATTGATTACGAATTTCGTACAACTGTTGTAAAAGAGCTTCATACAGAGAGGGATTTTCACGAAATCGGGATATGGCTCAAAGGTGCAAAATCCTACTATCTCCAGGCTTACCGTGACTCGGAAGAGGTCCTTCAGCCTGGATTTAGCAGCTATTCCCAGGAAGAATTAATGTACTTCCGTTCCATTCTTTTGAATTCCATCCCTCTGGTGGAAATCCGGGGAATTGATTGACCGGTACCAGTACCCTCCCTGTCTGTCCGAAACTTGAATCTCCCGGCTTTTTTTAAAAAAAGGAAAACCGAACATATTCGCCATAAAACGTTCCTGTTGGTCATATACTCCCGGTACACCGAGAATCTGCTCTCCGTTTTCTTTTGTACAGATAAGAAGATGTCCAAAATTATAATATCCGTACAAAAGAAACCGGTTTTGGCGCAGAGGACAGTTTTTTCTGGAAAAACAAGAGAGATCTCCCGGCTTTATTTTTCTGCAGTTTGAAAATTCTTCATCTTCAAAAGGAGTACAGGGTTCTCCCGGCATGGAACGTTCCGGCTGTACTTCTGTCGCCGTCACATTCTCTTCGTCTGCGGACTTATCCTGCTGCGCTACAGCTTCTGTCTCTGTAACATTCTTTTTATGAGGCGTTTCTTCTTTCTCTAATATTTCCGACTTTTCCTCCGTCAATTTTTCTTTTAATTTCTCTTTTTTTAGTATCTTTCCGGCTTCCTCCTGAATCTCTTTCTCCTGCTTCCCATCTGTTGTCTCTTCTAATCCTGCTCCCAAATCTTCCTTAGCCTCTTTCTTCGGATTATCCTCTTCCGAAAATTCTTCAAACAGCTCCGGTATAATTTCTATATCGTCCCACTCTGTTCCAAAAAATGCTCCAAGCTCTGTTATAAACACCATTCCTCCAAGCGTTTCCAGAGTCGCTTCCCGTCCTCCGATTTTCCAGGAGGAAGTTTCCATTGTATGATTCACTCTGTTCGCTTCTGTTTTGCATGAGGAAAGAAGAATTCCTCTCATCTTCTTTCCTTCTCTTACAAATGCATAGCTTTTGCATTCTGTACCTGCAGGTATTCCCTGACACTGCAGATGCAATTCCATAGTACACCTCTCTCCCCAGGACTCCACTTTTACAAATCCGCAGTTCTCCTCCTTCTTTCCTTTTCTGTATTCATATACATAAGCAACAAAACGCCTGTATTCTCCCAAAATACACCCTCCGTTGATTCTTCTGTCTTTAAAATATATGACTTCTCTCTCCTTTCATGCCTTGCCTTTTCGATTTCCCAACTGCTCTGTTCAATTTTTTTAATTTTTTTCATTTTTTTGCTTGACAATTATATAAAAACCAGATATAATAGCTCTTGCAGTTGACGAAGCGTGGCTCAGTTTGGTAGAGCGCTGCGTTCGGGACGCAGAGGTCGTGGGTTCGAATCCCGTCGCTTCGACTGATTAAAAAACCTTGAAAACATCTGTTTTCAAGGTTTTTTTGTATGCTTTTATCCACCATACAAAAATAAGACAGAAGCTATCTACCCCTGTCTTATCTTTGCCATACTTTTATAATTCTTACATCTCTTTTCTCAGTCTCCAAAAATCTCCCATTGCCTTCCACCCAATCTTCACAATTTTTTTCAGATTAAGAGAGTTCACTCCGCCCTGACGCGGTTTAAAAGAAATTTCCCGAAAACACACCTTTTCCTTATAATATACAAAATATGTCGTCAACATAATATTAGGAATATTGTAATCCTTCGGAAGCCTTTTTATATATTTTTCCAAAAGCTCCGCCCTCATAAGGCGGAAAGGCGCATTCGCGTCTCTCACCTTGATTCCAAATATTATACGCAGCAAAATGCACACTACATTTTCCACAAACTTTCTGGATTTACCATCACCTCGGACAGAACGGCTTCCAATAATGGCGTCACATTCTTCTTTTAACTCCCAGAAAGCCTCAAATTCCTCCGGATTTGTCTGACCGTCCGCATCTGTCTGAAATACATAGTCCGCTCCATTTTTCACTGCGTAGCTGTATCCATAGAGAACGGAGCTGCCGTGTCCGCCATTTGGCTTTTTCAATGGTTCAAGAAGCGGCATTTCTTTTTTCATCTTACATAGAATTTCCCATGTGCTGTCTGTACTACCATCATTTACCACCACAAGACGGGACTCTCCTTCTCCTGAATGCCTTCGGACCACAGCATACCATTCTTTTACTGTCCTTTCAATATTTGCTTCCTCATTATAAGCAGGAATTACTATATATAATTTGTCCATACATATTGGTTCCTTTTCTAAAATTTCCATACCTGAATATTCTATCACAATCCTTTCCCAAACGGGAAAAAAAATATAAAAGAGGGCAGTATTTCTCACTGTCCTCTCTCTTTCGTACCCTGCTCTTTATCACTTCATTGCTTCTGTAAGTTTACGGATATTTTCCTGTTCGTATTGGTTCAATACCCTTTCGTCAAAGTTTTCCGGTTCAACTGTTCCGTTGTACCATGTTTTTTCCGAAAAATAGCTTCTGTATTTCTCGGTGGAAAATTTTCTTCCATGACGCGCATAAATCTCGTTAATTCCAAGCTGAAGTTCATCATCTGTCAGTTTTTTTATCTCTTCATCTGTCAGATAACGACTGTCGCTTTTATCAAGAAAATATTCGGATCCAAAGCATTTTTGAAGTGTGGCAATATTCTTTTCTTCGTACTCATTAAAAACATTTTCATCAAAATCGGAGGCTTCCACAGTACCTTTATACCATTCTTTTTCGTTAAAATATGCCTGTACCTCAGGAAGCAGAAATTTCCTTCCATGTCGGGCATAAATTTCATTAATTGCCATCTGCCGTCCTGCCTCATCTATGTTTTTCACTTCCCAATCCGCAAGTTCTCTTGTCTGAGATTCAGGAAGAATATAATAATCCGGCGAACGGTTCATGTTTTTTACAAGAACTTTTCCATCTGTAACAGCAGCAAAAACAAACGTATTTCCCAATAATCCCATTCCAAGTATTATTCCTGATAATATTCCCGCTAATTTTCTCTGCCCTTTCGTCATAGCAAAAACCCCCTTTCTGCTACACCTATGCGCCTCCTCCTTTTTATATTTGTATTATACCATATCCTTTTTTTAATCTGTAACTTCCGTTTTCTGGATTAAATTTACTGAATCCCCATTCCAGCCATGACACCGCGAATCTTCCTTGATATGACATAAGCAAGTCCGATTTTTACAAGATCCGGTATAATAAACGGAATGACGCACCAACCCAGAACTGTCATAAGCCCTACTGCTCCTGTTGTCCTTCCATAAACCACCATAAACCATATCGTTCCAAGTGCATAGCAGGCAATCAGCCCTGCCGCCATAGAAAGAAGACGAACTAGCGGTTTTTTCCCAAATAAAGATTCTGCCGCCCACACAATCAGCGCAGAACATAGAAATCCTACAATATATCCTCCTGTTGTGTTAAAAATAACACCGATTCCTCCTTGAAATCCTGCAAATACCGGAATACCCACTGCTCCCATAAGAATGTATACAAGAACTGCCATCGTTCCTCTTTTTCCTCCCAAAACCTCCACTGCCATAAATACGCCAAAGGTCTGCAGCGTAAACGGCACTGCTGCCGGTATGGAAATCCAGGAACATACTGCAATTAATACTGCAAAAATCCCGATATATACCATATCATATGTTTTTCCTCTCACTGCTGCTTCTGTCTGCATTTTTCTTCCTCCTGTCATGCTCTTTTCCTGTGCGCAAACTTTTCTGCTTCGATAAAAATAACACATGTCCCTTTGATTGTCAACTTTATTTTATTTTTAGTTTACAATCTTTTTTTGCTTCCCTCTTGTTTTCTGAATTGTACAGTTTTTGCTTTCAAAATTTTGACTTATATGATACACTGTAACTATTCAGATACACATGTAAAATACATCTGTCTTTTACTCCAATCTTATCTGACAATCAAGGAGGTATACGTATATGAAGAAAAAATATTTCAACATCACTCTTGCACTTGTGGCATGTGCCGGCTTTATTACTATGACAGGATGCGGAAAAAAAGATCCATTCACCGTCTACACGGATGCTGCCAAAAAGACAGCAGCGCTCTCTTCTCTTGAAATGACTTATGATATTGATATGACTCTTGAACTTGCAGGCGAATCTATGGATATGACTACCTCCTCCACCGCTAAAATGAGCGGTATGAATACAGATGATATGCAAATCAATATGGCTATGAAAGTAGGTGCACAGGGACAGGAAATGGATATGAACGTCTATTATACAGACGGTTACTACTATACAGACAGCATGGGCACTAAAATCAAATACGCCATGGATTTGGAACAGGCACAAAAAGAACTTGCATCTACAGGTCTTCAGACAGATATGAAAAAAGAGGATTTCAAAGAAATCTCTCTGGAAGATCAGGTTCTTACCTTCACAATCGACGGTGAAAAAATGAGCAGTCTTGTAGATACTGCAATGTCTTCCCTTCAGGGACTTATGCAGGGAACAGATGCTTCCATTGATATCGGAGATGTAAAAGGAACTGCCTCTGTAAATAAAGACGGATATTTCCAGACAAGCACCATGACAGTTCCTCTCACTATGGATATTATGGGAACAGAAATGAAAATCGACATGGATATGAATTACACATATGTGAATCCGGGAAAAGAAGTCACAGTAGAACTTCCGGAAGATTTGGCAGATTATCAGGAAATTGATATGACAGCCGCAGAATCTACATACAATTTGGGAGATTCCAGCGAAACTGCTCCGGAAGAAACAACCGCTGCTTCAGAAAATGCCGCATAACAAATAAATATAACAGGAGATTTATATGGACGTTCACAGCATAAGCACACATTGCACACGGACAGAATTTGTAGGGACTGCTGTCCTTGATACCATCGGACTTGTGATTTCCGGTATAGACGACACCCTGCTCAAAGAAATGAATATAGGAACAAAGTACCGCTGCCTTGGACTTTTAAGTTCAAGAACAGGAGCCGCAGGACAGATTACCGCTGTGGATGATGCTGTAAAAGCTACCAATACAGAAGTTCTTTCTATTGAACTTCCAAGAGATACAAAAGGCTGGGGCGGTCACGGCAATTACATTATCATCGGGGGAAACGATATTTCTGACGTGCGTCACGCTATTGAATTATCTCTTTCCCTCACAAATAAATATGCCGGAGAAGTGTATATTAGCCAATCCGGTCACCTGGAGTTTGCTTTTTCTGCAAGTGCAGGTCCCGCTCTCTCCAAAGCATTTCACGCTGAATCGGGACAGGCATTCGGTTTTATGGCAGGCTCCCCTGCCGCAATCGGTCTTGTAATGGCAGATACGGCAATGAAAGCCTCTTCTGTGCACATTATCAGCTATATGACCCCCAACAGAGGAACCAGCCATTCCAATGAAGTCATCCTGGCTCTGTCAGGAGATGCCAGCGCAGTAAAAGAGGCAGTTTTGCAGGCACGACAGGTTGGTCTTGAACTTTTAATTTCTATGGGAAGCTACCCGGAAATCCCAGGAGAACCATACCTGTAATAGAAATCATTTTCACATCTATTTTTTATTTTTCATACTCATCAAAAAAGGCGCTTCGGAATCCCAAAAAATTCCAAAACGCCTTTTTAATTACACACATTGTTTCCTGTCGTTCTTTATTTTATAACTGGTATACCTCTGCTGACTGCAGTCCGAAGCTTAATGCTTCCGCATGGCTGTCAAAATAAATATCTACGTGTCCGTAAGGAGTTCCAAGATCCTCTACAGTATATACAGTTCCATTAATTAAAAGCTGTGTTCCAAACGGCACTCCCGCCATTGCCACGGTATGTCCTGATGCAGGAACCGTTCCGCTTGCCGTAAGATTTCCGGCTGTTCCACAACACTGTGCACAGTTACAATACGCTGTAAGTGTAAAGTTTCCAAGATAAGTGCCCTGACCGGAAGAAGAACCTGTATCTTCAGCCGGCGCTTCCTCTTCTGTATAAGTTTCCTGCTCTTCATAAGACTCTTCCTCAACCTCTTCCACAACTACATCGCTGCTTGTGGAACTGCTGGAAGAATCTGTTGTATCTTCTTCCGGATTATATCCGTAATCTTCGTCGCTGCTCTCCTGGCTTTCTTCCTCAGCAGCCTGCTGAGCCGCTGCCGCTTCTTCTGCCTGCCGCTCTGCTTCCGCCTGCTGCACAAGAAGGGCAATGCTGTTGTCCGCACTGCTGATCTGGCTCATGAGCGCCTGTGCTTCTTCCTGTGTCGCACTGATCTGATTCATATAAGAAGCAATGTTATCCTTTGTTCCCGAAACAAGATTCTGTACTTCCTGCTGTTTTGCTGAACGCTCTGCCATCAGTCCGTTAATGGAAGCAGCTTCCTCTTCTGCCTTTTGTTCCTGCTCTTTAATAGAAGCCTGAAGGTTCTCATATTTTTCCAGCATATCTCTGTCATAATCAGAAATCTGCATAATATTATTTGCTCTGTTAAGGAAGTCTGCAAAATTTTCCGAAGAAAAAAGCATTTCCAAAGCAGAAGCTCCGCCTTTTTCATACATATAGGCGATTCGTATCTTCATTGCCTCATACTGCTTCTGTGCTGCAGCCTTTGCTTTTTCCAAATCTTTTTTTAACTGTTTTAACTCGTTCTCTTTTTCTCCTGCCTCTACACTGAGCTGCGAAATCACCTTTGTCAGCTCGTCATACTGCGCACTGAGTTCTGCAAGATAATTTTCCAGCTCCTGTTTCTGTCCTTCCAGACTGCTGATATTATTCTGTGCCTGCGCAAGCTCTGCCTCCGCCGCGTTACGTTCTGCCTGTATATTTGCAATTTCCGCATCTGTTCCTGACGCATATGCAGATGTGTTCATAGAAAACACAAGCGCACCCGCAAGCATCAGCGGAATCCATTTTCTGTTTCTCATTATGTACACCTCGTAATTTTAATGTACGTCAAGTATAACATATTTTTCACAGAAATCAATACTTTTATTTTATTTTTGTAACAAATGTGTAATATTTCCAATTTTATCATATTCATATACAGAAAGGCACTCCACAGGAGTTTTCTCTCCTGTAGAGCGCCTTCTTAATTAAGCCAACTCTCCATTCCCTTCATGATAAGAAATGATTGCCTTTTGTTTACTTTTGTTTACTTTTATTTACTCTTCCGCTCCCGCTTCTTCCGGCTCTGCAGCCATTACTTCTTCATATTTTTCCAGGATAATATTCTGAATTCTGTCTCTTGTGGCGGAATTAATAGGATGGGCAATATCGCGGTACTCTCCATCTGTAGCCTTTCTGCTGGGCATTGCAATAAAAAGCCCTTTCTCGCCTTCGATTACTTTAATATCATGTACTACAAATTCTTCGTCTATGGTAATAGACACTACCGCTTTCATCTTGCCTTCTTTTGCAACTTTTCTCACACGTACATCTGTTATGTTCATTTTTGCTTCCCCTTTCGTCTCGCCCGTATTCTGTCACCCTGTAGTCTTATAATACGTAACGCTCATTTTTCTCCACAACGATTTTTACTTCTCCCTCGCCGCAGTAATAGGAATTTGCCCGAATGGTATCCCTGCTCTCCACAATGCAATTCTCAATATGTGTGTTATCCCCCAGATATACATCATTGAGGATGACAGAGTTTTTAATCACACAGTTGTTTCCAACAAAAACATTTCGAAACAGTACAGAGTTTTCCACTGTACCATTGATGATACAGCCGCTGGAAATCAGACTGTTTTTCACATCCGCACCCGGATTGTATTTTGCAGGAGGAAGATCATCTATTTTGGTTTTAATCGCCGGCTCCTGTTTAAAGAAATAATTACGGATTTCCGGGTCAAGGAAAGCCATATTTGTTCTGTAATAAGCATCTGCTGTAGAAATGTTGCTCCAGTATGTATCAATTTTATATCCGTAGATTCTCTTCAGATTCTTATAACGGATAAGAATATCAGATACAAAATCTGTTCTTCCCTCGGAAGCCGCTTTCTCAATCAGCTCAATAAGCTGTCTCCTTCTGATAATATAGATACCTGTAGAAACAGTATTATAAGAAGAAACAATCGGTTTTTCCTCAAATTCTTCAATTCTGCAGTCTTCATTCATGCGAAGAACACCAAATCTCTCCACTTCAGCCGGATTATGGCAAGTTGTGCATACAACTGTAATATCCGCTCTTTTTGCAATATGATATTCCAGAACTTTGTTGTAATCCAGCTTATAGACACCATCACCGGAAGCAATGACAACGTATGGCTCATGACTGTTCTTCAGGAAGTTCAGATTCTGGTAAATTGCATCTGCTGTTCCCTGATACCACAGACTGTTTTCCTTTGTAATTGTAGGTGTAAAAACAAAAAGTCCTCCCTGCTTACGCCCAAAGTCCCACCATTTGGAAGAACTTAAATGTTCATTCAGAGAACGGGCATTATACTGCGTCAGAACAGCAACCTTCTGAATGTGGGAATTTGCCATATTGCTCAAGGCAAAGTCAATGCTTCTGTAACTTCCGCCGATAGGCATCGCCGCAATTGCCCTTTTATTTGATAATTCTCTCATGCGGTTGTTGTTACCGCCAGCTAAAATAATACCGATTGCTCTCATGCCTTGTCACCATCCTTTGCTGCAATTACCTGTCCGCTTTCCAGTAAACCGTCCGGATAATCTTCCGGCACTGTAACGCCGGAAATTGCTGTATTCTTTCCAATACGTACATTATCCGGAATAACACTTCGCTCACCTACAGTTGCAATCCCAAAGGCATAGACAGCCGGTTTCAGCACATTCGGCGCTTCCTCGCCACAGCCCAGAACTACGTTATTTCCAATAACAACATCCTCTGCGATAATAGATTTATCCATCACTACATTCTCGCCAACTATAGAATTTCTCATAATAATGGAATCTCTGATTACGCTTCCCTTACCAATCACTACATTCGGTCCGATAACAGAATTATGTACTTCTCCGTAAATCTCTGCACCTTCTCCTATGAGACAGCGGTCTACGACTGCATCTCCGGAAATGTACTGAGGCGGAATAATGTCGCCTTTCGTATAAATTCTCCAGAATTCTTCATAAAGATTAAACTCCGGAATAATATCAATCAGCTCCATATTTGCTTCCCAGTAAGAACCAAGCGTTCCTACATCTTTCCAGTAGCCGTTATATTCATAAGCAAAAAGGCGCTGTCCGTTTTCTTTACAGTATGGAAGAATGTGTTTTCCAAAGTCGCAGCTCTGCTGATCTTTCAGTGCGATCAGCGCATCTCTGAGAACCTTCCAGCTGAAAATATAAATTCCCATGGAGGCAAGATTACTGCTTGGATGCTCCGGTTTTTCCTCAAACTCTGTAATACGGCTTGTCTCGTCTGTTACCATAATACCAAAACGGCTTGCTTCTTCAATTGGAACAGGCATACATGCAATTGTAATATCAGCCTTATTCGCCTTATGGAAATCAAGCATAACTTCGTAATCCATTTTATAAATATGGTCACCTGATAAAATCAGAACATAATCCGGATTATACTGTTCCATATAATCCAAGTTCTGGAAAATTGCATTTGCTGTTCCTGTGTACCATTCGCTGTTGGAGCTTTTTTCATATGGGGGAAGAACGGTTACACCGCCCTCATTTCTGTCCAAATCCCACGGAATGCCGATTCCGATATGTGTGTTCAGACGTAATGGCTGATACTGTGTAAGAACACCTACTGTATCAATGCCGGAATTAATGCAGTTGCTTAAAGGAAAATCGATGATACGGTATTTTCCACCAAAAGAAACTGCCGGTTTTGCTACTTTCTTTGTCAGTACTCCGAGTCGGCTTCCCTGTCCACCGGCTAAGAGCATGGCAATCATTTCTTTCTTAATCATGCAATCACCTCTTGTTGTTATGATTTTCTTATTATACCACATTTCCTTTTAATAGTGAACATTTTTTACAATTATTTTGCCTAAATTTTATTTTTTTTATTGCTATTTACTATCTTTTTCGACGAAAACAATACCCATTTCGAGCTTATTTGTCTATTTCCTACACTTTTCTATAGGCTCCTCTCCATTTTTATGTCTTTTTCTGCCTTTTTTAGACAAAAGAAGTTCTTCCCATTTAATATATTTAGGGTTATAATCATGTTAACCTCAATTATTCTATAAGGAGATTTTATTATGTATCAGATAGACTTTCAGAAACCTCTTCACATTCACTTTATCGGAATCGGCGGAATCAGCATGAGCGGTCTTGCCGAGATTCTGATGGGAGAAGGTTTTACCGTATCCGGCTCAGATGCAAAAGAGAGCCCTCTCACAAAATCCCTGGAAGCAAAAGGAGCCAAAATTTTCTACGGTCAGAGAGCTTCCAATATTATGGACAGCACAGAAGCAGTTGTTTACACTGCTGCAATCCATTCTGACAACCCGGAATTTGCAAAGGCAAAAGAAAAAAATCTTCCTATGCTTACACGCGCACAGCTCCTTGGGCAGATTATGAGAAATTATGAGACTCCCATTGCAATTTCCGGAACACACGGAAAAACAACAACAACCTCTATGGTATCTCATATTCTTCTGGAGGGAAAATGCGATCCTACCATCAGTGTCGGCGGCATTCTTCCTGCTATCGGCGGAAATATCCGTGTGGGAGAATCTGAAACTTTTGTCACAGAAGCCTGCGAGTACACAAACAGCTTTTTAAGCTTTTTCCCGAAAATCAGCATCATCTTAAATATTGATGCTGACCACCTTGATTTCTTTAAGGATCTTGATGATATTCGAAACTCTTTCCGCCGTTTTTCAGAGCTTCTTCCATCTGACGGAACTCTGATCATTAACGCAGATATACCGAATTATCAGGAAATCACAAAAAATCTTTCCTGTCATGTAGTTACATACGGACTGGAACAGGATGCTGATTATCAGGCAAAAGATATTACTTTCGACAAATACGGCCACGCTTCTTTTACTGTTTATAAAAACGGCAAAAAGACAGGAAGCTATTATCTGAAAGTACCGGGTATGCACAATGTATCAAATGCTCTTGCCTCCATTGCTCTCGGTCATCTTCTTGGTCTTACCGAAGAAGTAATCATCAAGGGACTCGGAAGCTTTACAGGAACAGACCGCCGCTTCCAATACAAAGGAGAAGTTGCAGGTGTGACAGTTATTGACGATTATGCACATCACCCTACAGAAATCGAGGCAACTCTCCACGCTGCCGGAAATTATCCGCACCAGAAAGTCTGGTGTGTATTCCAGCCACATACCTATACACGTACAAAAGCTCTGCTTCCTGAATTTGCAAAAGCTCTTACTCTTGCAGACCATGTTGTCCTTGCTGACATTTATGCCGCAAGAGAAACCGACACCTTGGGAATTTCTTCCGAAGATCTGCAAAAGCGCATTCAGGAACTCGGAACACCATGCGAGTATTTCCCAACCTTTGACGAAATTGAAAACTTCCTTCTGGAAAACTGCTCCAGAGGCGACCTGCTTATTACAATGGGCGCAGGAGATGTTGTAAATATCGGAGAACATCTTCTTGGAAAATAAGTTATCCACATTATCCACATGTTTATACACATTTTTCCCGTGTATGGCATGTGGATTTTTTTGTGCATAAGTAACTTGACATAATTCAACATACAATTTCGACAATTCCCATGTTTTCTCTACAATTCCAGCGGTTACAGAAGTTTCCCATAATAAGTTATCCAGATACTTATCCACATTATCCACATTTTCCACAGTTGCAAATAGAAGGCTCTTCAACATTTTTCCTGGTTTTTCCACCTTTTTTCCCCATACATTTGCTGTTTATGGGGAAAAATGCCTATTCTCTTTTAAAATATCTTGTGCTATAATCCTATGGAACAACTATATTGTAACTGTCCACAGGAAGGGAACATTCATGAGCGAAATCATTTTAGAAAATTCCTCTCAGGAAGGAATTACCATACTTTCCAATATTTTTATTGACCAGTATATGCCCCGTGCAAACGGAGAGTTTGTAAAAGTTTATATCTATCTTCTGCGTCTTTTAAGAGAAAGCCGCGCCTCTCTTGATCTGGCAAAAATGGCGGATACCCTTCTCTGTACAGAAAGGGATATTGCCCGCGCACTGAAATACTGGGAAAAAGAAAAACTTATGATTTTTCATTATACATCTGCAGGAAAACTTTCAGGAATTTCCCTGACACCTCCAAAAGCAGAACAGGAAGAAAATGCGCAGTCTTCTTCCTCTCCGTCCCCCAGAAGCAGCCAGCGGCTCACACCTGACCGCGTGCGGGAGCTGAAACAGAACGAAGCGATCGTACAGCTTCTTTATATTGCGGAGCAGTATCTCGGCAAGACGCTGAGCCCTTCTGAAATGCAGAAGGTTCTCTATTTTTATGATGAAATGAAAATGTCCCCCGAGCTGATCGAATACCTTATTGAATACTGCGTAAGCCGCAACCACAAAAGTATGCGCTATATTGAAACGGTTGCATGTGCCTGGGCCAAAGAGGGGATTACAACTGTGGAGATGGCAAAGGAGGCTTCCTCCCGTTTCCGCAAAGAATATTACACAATTTTAAAGGCTATGGGAATTAATAACCGCAATCCCGTTGATACAGAAATTTCCTATATGGATACCTGGATGAAAGACTACGGCTTTGATACCGATCTCATCCTGGAGGCATGCAGCCGAACAGTCATCCAGACAGGACAGCCCAGCTTCCAGTATGCAGATAAGATCCTGGAAGGCTGGAAATCCAAAAATGTGCACACACTTTCCGATGTCCGGATTCTTGATGCGGAACATAAAAAACGCAAGCTTGCAAAAACGGCGCAGAAACAGCCGGCAGCGCAGCAAAAAACCCAGAACCGTTTTAATAATTTTCACCAGAGAGATTACGATTTTGACGAATATGAAAAACGTCTTCTTAATCAGTAAACGTAATCACAAAAAGGAGGGGTTACGTGTCTTTACAGAATTATCAATATGATACTATTATGAGAGAATACAGCAGGAGGCAGAATGAAAACCGCCGGATTCTCGAAGAACATCAGAAAGAAGCGTACAGCAGATTTCCCCGTCTCAGAGAAATCGATCAGGAAGTTGCCTCTTTAAGCGCTGAGAAAGTACGAGCCCTTCTTTCCAAAAATGAAACAGGAACAGAGGATCTTCGCACCTCTATTGCAGCTCTTGCTCTTGAGAGACGGGCTATTCTCACAGATAACGGATATGCTCCCGACTATCTGGAGCTGCCATACACCTGCCCCATATGCCAGGATACAGGCTATGTGGAAAGCAGAAAATGCTCCTGTTTTAAGAAGGCGGAGATTGAATTATTATATACTCAGTCAAATCTTGCTGAAATTTTAAAAAAAGAAAACTTTGAACACTTTTCTTTTGACTATTATTCTGATACAATAAAGAATGAAGCGACTGGTTTAACTGCCAGAGAAACAGCCCGCAGAGCATACGATATGGCTCAGGGGTTTGTGCGGGGCTTCGACAAAAATTTTGAAAATCTCTTTTTATACGGAGATACGGGAGTTGGAAAAACCTTTCTCTCCCACTGCATCGCACATGAGCTTCTGAAATCCGCCCACTGTGTTCTTTACTTTTCTGCTTTTGATCTTTTTGATCTTCTCGCAGGAAATACCTTTTCCAAAAAGGACAAAAGCACAGAGGACGAACTGATTTACGACTGCGATCTTCTGATCATTGACGACCTGGGAACAGAGCTTACAAACAGTTTTGTATCGTCCCAGTTGTTTTTGTGCATCAATGAGCGGATCATGCGCAGAAAATCTACAATAATTTCTACAAACCTGAAATTGGAAAACTTTTCGGAAACTTACTCCGAGAGAACGTTTTCCCGAATTGCAAGCAATTACCAGATGGTAAAGCTAATCGGAAAAGACATCCGTATACAGAAAATTTTTTTAGGAGGAAAGTAAAACATGGCACAGGCAACTACAAAAGAGCTGACTACCCTTCCGGTAGGAAGACTTGGACTGGTTTCACTGGAAAGCAGCAGAGATTTGGGGAATAAGGTGGACAACTGGCTTGTTCAGTGGCGTAACGAACGCAACTACCCGCAGATGGACTCCTTCGCATTCGAGGGTTATCAGAGAGATTCCTTCCAGATTAATGTACAGAATCCACGATTTGGTTCCGGAGAAGGGAAATGTGTCATTTCCGAATCTGTCCGCGGAGATGATATTTATATTCTTCTTGATGTATGCAACTACAGCATGACATATTCTATGGGAAGATTTACAAACCTTATGTCCCCGGATGACCATTTTCAGGATTTAAAACGTGTGATTGCAGCTATCGGCGGCAAAGCACGAAGAGTAAACGTAATTATGCCTTATCTTTACGAAGGACGTCAGAGCAAACGTGTAGGACGTGAGTCTCTCGACTGTGCAAACGCACTCCACGAGCTGATCGATATGGGAGTAGAAAATATCATCACTTTCGACGCACACGATGCCCGCATTCAGAATGCAACGCCTCTTCATGGATTTGAAACGGTACAGCCGTCCTATCAGTTTATTAAAGCTCTCCTTCAAAATGAAGAGGGACTCCGTATCGACAATGAACACTTTGCAATTATCAGTCCGGACGAGGGAAGTATGAGCCGTGCAATCTACCTTGCCAACATCCTCGGCGTAGATATGGGTATGTACTACAAACGCCTCGATTACTCCACATTTGTAAACGGACGCCACCCGATTGCAGCATATGAATTCCTTGGTTCCAGCTTAAAAGGAAAAGATGTAATTCTTGTGGACGACATGATTTCCTCCGGAAATACTGTTTTGAAAATCGCATCTCTTCTGAAAGAAAGAGGAGCCGGACGTATTTATATCTGCTCTACCTTCGGACTTTTCACAGACGGACTTGCAAAATTTGATGAAGCTCATAAAAACGGAGTATTTGATAAAATGCTTACAACAAACCTTGTATATCAGTCTCCTGAGCTTCTTGAAAAAGATTACTATATTACCTGTGATATGAGTAAATACATCGCTCTTATCATTGATACTTTAAATCACGATATGTCTGTCAGTCACCTTCTGAATCCGGTAGACAGAATCAAGAAACGTGTAAATGCTTACATGGAGCAGTACAAATAATTTATAGCCAACCAAGTTTCTTCATTATAGAAAACACCCGCGGGGCAGACAACCGCGGGTGTTTTTCATTTTCTTTTATATTCTTTCATTTTCAGGAAAGCAAAAGTTTTTGATATGGAATATTTTCGCGCTCCAGAAGCTCCATCTCCCGTTTGTGGCATGTACTGATAATAATCTGCTTCTGCTCTTTGTGAAGCCATTTCAGAACTGCACAGAGACGTTCCTCATCGTACATCCCAAATACATCGTCAAGAATTACCGGAAAGGATTCCCTGCCACAGAGAAGTTCTCCCGCCGCCATTCGAAGGGCAAAGTAAATCTGCTCAAGCGTTCCCCTGCTCAAACGTTCCAGGGCTACGATTCTCTCCCCTGTATCTACAGACATCTTAAAGTTCTCGTCCATAAGAACTTCTGTATATTTTCCACCTGTAATTTCACTTAATATCTGCGAGGTTCTCTCTCTTAATCTTCCTCCCACCTGATGATTGATGCTTCCGGAAAGTCTCTCGATCGTTTCAAGCGCCATATTCAACGCCTGTATTTCCACATCTTCTGCCGCCGGAAGATAAAGCTGGGCATCGCATTCCCTGTACTCCTCCTCAAGATTGCAGTACGCCATCTCCTTCTCTTTACTGGAGGCTTCAATTCCATCTCTGTTCCATTGAAGCTTTTCCTGCCTGGAAAGCCACCGCTCTTTCATTCGAATCCTCTTATTCAGCTCTCTTCCCAGCGTAAGACTTTTTCCAAGACAGATAAGGCCAAGCAAAATCCCTGCCGCAAGCGAAATGGTAAGCACAATACCATTAGGCGCAAATGCTGCTCCCAAAACGCCCAGAACTGGAAAAACTGCCATAAGACACCAGGCATACACACGTTTCCGGCTCGCCTTCTGAATCCTCTGTTCGAGAAGCTCGCCTCCGTTTTCCTCGCCTATATGAAGATTCCGTTCTTTCGCAACAACAGAATCAAGGCGCTCCTCAAGCTCATTTAATTCCTGTCGAAGGTATTCCATGTTTGCAGCTACTTTTTCTTTTTCTTTCAGAATGTCCTTTTTTCTTTTATCTACCTGAGTAAGAAATCCTTTTCTTGACATTTTCAGCATCTGCGCGGCTCTTCCCAGATCAATGGAGCTGTCTCCCGTCCCCTGGTAGCTTGCCATATAATTCTGAAGCTCTCTTACAAGATCCTGTCCTGTGACACTTTTCAACTGCCCTACAGAAACGGTATTGTCATAAACAGCCTCACTTACACCGCCTAAGACAGCTTCCATTGCACCTTTCTCCGCATTTACAAGCGCACCGCTGCTCTCACAGAGAAGTTCGTGAAAAGGGGCATTTTTGTAGAAATTCCGTGTAAGGCGATAGTTTTTTCCTCCGCACTCAAACCACAGAATCCCTCCGTATTCTCCCGGATTCTCCCAGGGTTCATATGTAGTGTAGGCATCGTTTTTCGCAGCCTTTCCCCTCTGTCTTGTAATCCCATAAAACATACTCTTTATGAAAGTATGAATCGTTGTTTTTCCGCTTTCATTTTCTCCGTACAGCACATTAATGCCTGGAGAAAGCTCCAGCGTCTTGTTATGGATTTTTCCGAAATTTTTTATTGTCAGACGTTTAATAATCATAAATTTCCCCTTATTCCCAGATTATCTGCCTGTTTCCAGAAGCGCCTGAAGTCCGTAATAAAGCGCTTTTTCTTCCACGGCACTCCTGTCCTTTTTGTCCATGAAATACTGAATATAATCCCCAATGAGTGTCCCGTTATACCGGCATAGAAGATCCTCCAAATCATATGCCGGCTTTGACTCGTCCTGCACCTCAATAATATTTCCCATTGTCTTTAATTTTTCCGGGAGAAGAAGAAGCTCAGGTGCCCGAAAACCTCTTAAAATCACGCGGTAAATATTAAGACCGCCTCTTCTGTAAATTTCCTCTTTCAACATCTCCTCAAGGGAAAGCTGCGTGGTATCTTCATGGAGTGTGAGAAGAATCTGCTCATACGCTCTGGCGGCAAAGGGAACAAAACGTGTACGGAGCCTTCCGTTTTCGATATGCCCCTCTATATATCCGTGCGCTCCCATCTCATTTCTGTCAACAGGCTCAAGAGAGCCGCTGTACGCCGCTGTGTCGCGTATGAGAATGGCAGGCTTATGAATATGCCCCAGCGCAATATAATCAAAACCTACTGCTGATAAAAGACTTATATTCATGGGAAGATGGCTCTCGTCTCCGCCGTGAGCAAGAAGAATATGAAGCCCCTCTCCTTCTCCCGGCTGTGCGTTTTCGAGAAGAGGCTGCGTAATTTCCCTGCGGCAGTAACTTAAACCATATACATAAACATCAAGCTTTCTGTCCTTCACGCACACAAGGCGTTCTTCCTTAAAAAAGATTACGTTTTCCGCCCACTCAAACTCCTCTGCCGGAGAATCCCCGCCCAGGTAATCGTGATTGCCCGCGATCATATAAACGCGTGTTCTCGGGATAGTGGAAAACAGATAATTTACTTCCTTTAATTCACGAAGAAGAGGTCTTCTGTGAAATAAATCTCCTGCTATAAACAAGAAATCCACCGGATTCTCGCGGATACCCGCAATAACCCGGCGGAATGTTTCCCAGATTTCCTCCTCTCGCTGACTGCTCCAGGGACAGCCCTTATCGGGAACTGCCCCGAGATGTACATCTGCAAGATGAATAAATCGCAATGGTGATACCTCCATTATTATAAATCGCAATTACCTACTGTTCTTGGGAACGGAATTGCGTCACGAATGTTTCCGATACCTGTCAGGTACATTACGCAGCGCTCAAATCCAAGTCCAAAACCGGAATGACGTGTAGAGCCGTATTTACGTAAGTCAAGATAAAAGCTGTAATCCTCTGCTTTCAGTCCCAGCTCATTCATACGGTTCATAAGCTTATCGTAGTCATCCTCTCTCTGACTTCCTCCGATAATTTCTCCGATTCCCGGAACAAGGCAGTCCATAGCGGCAACTGTTTTGCCATCCTCGTTCTGCTTCATGTAAAATGCCTTGATTTCCTTCGGATAGTCTGTAACAAATACCGGTTTCTTGAAGATTTCTTCTGTGAGATAACGCTCATGCTCTGTCTGCAGGTCGCAGCCCCAAAATACCTTGTAATCAAATTTATCATTGTTTTTCTCAAGAATCTCCACTGCCTCTGTATAAGTCACATGACCGAATTCAGAGTTCATAACATGGTTGAGACGATCAAGAAGTCCTTTATCTACAAAAGAGTTAAGGAAGTTCATCTCTTCCGGAGCATTCTCAAGAACATAGCGGATTACATATTTTAACATAGCTTCTGCAAGATCCATGTTGTCGTTTAAGTCTGCAAATGCACACTCCGGCTCAATCATCCAGAACTCTGCAGCGTGACGTGTTGTATTGGAATTCTCTGCACGGAAGGTTGGTCCGAATGTATAAATATTGCGGAATGCCTGCGCATATGTCTCACCGTTTAACTGTCCGCTTACTGTAAGATTCGTCTCTTTTCCAAAAAAATCCTGAGAATAATCAATATTTCCCTCTTCTGTTAATGGCGGATTTTTCATATCAAGTGTTGTAACACGGAACATCTCTCCTGCGCCTTCACAGTCACTTCCTGTGATCAGAGGAGTGTGCACGTACACAAAACCCTGCTCCTGGAAGAATTTATGAATAGCATAAGCGCAAAGGGAACGGATACGAAATACTGCCTGGAATGTATTCGTTCTCGGACGAAGATGCGTCATTGTTCTTAAATATTCAAGGCTGTGACGCTTCTTCTGCAACGGATAATCCGGTGCGGACGCTCCTTCTACAATAATTTCCTCTGCCTGAATCTCAAATGGCTGCTTTGCCTGTGGAGTTGCCACAAGTGTTCCCTTTACAATAATGGCAGCACCTACATTCAGCTTGGAGATTTCCGCAAAATTCTCCATGCTGTCATGATATACAATCTGTAATGTCTCAAAGAAGGAACCGTCGTGGAGTACGATAAATCCAAAAGTTTTGGAATCGCGGACGCTGCGCACCCAGCCACCTACAGTCACTTCCTTATCCAGGAATTTCTCCCGTTCTCTGTAAATCTCTTTTACTGTTGTAAGCTTCATATCTAATTCCTCTTTCTCCAAACATTCATTATTATGTTAGTATAAACGATTCCTCTTCTTCGCGCAAGGCGTAATCCTGAGTTTTAAAAAAAAGAATCCCGTTATTTCCGGGATTCTCTCTTTTCTGTCTCTTAATGGGCATTAACATAGCGCAGACAATAGTCATAAATTCTCTTATATGTTTTCACTGTATAGTGAAGACCATCGTCTTCTGAGCTGTCTTTTCCGTTTACTCCGTTGCTTGTTCCAAAGCCGTTCTGCATCAGCCAGGAATATGTGTCGATATATGTGTAATCATCAAGACCTGTCTTAATTCTGTCGTTAAATTCTCTTACATCTGCTTCCTTTCGAAGAGAAAGACGTCCTGTCTTCTCAATCATTACGCCGTTGATCGGATTAACAGACATATAATAAAGCTTACAGTTCATTTTCTCAAGCTCCGGCGCAAGTTCATTCATATACGCAACGTAGTCTGAAATCCGGTATAAATCATTTACGCCCAGATTAAATACAACTGCAACAGGCTTTGAAGAAGAAACCCGGATATGCTTGATCTGGTTGATTAAATGACGGTAGCCCTCGTCTTTAAACCACTTAAGTCCCTGTCCTGAAGCGCTCACAAAACGCACTCCATTCATATTGGCTCCGCAGTTCTGAGCTGCAAGAGCCTGACGCATACGCACAGTTCTGGAATCTCCCACCATGATCACACCACCGTAACGGTTCAGATCCGGTTTTGCCATCTGACTGGAAATGAGATTTTTCTCTGTATTTCTCTGATACATAACCTGATAAAGATGTATCGTTGAATTTACGGAAGGAATCACCTCTCCTGTCTCATACTGCACCTTGCCCGGCTTGCTTCCTGTAATGACTATGTTCGGCTTTGTGGACCACCCCATAAATGTATAGCCTTCCGGATTCTCAGCTCCCGGAAGAGTAAAAGAATCACCCTTTTTCACATAAATGGTTTTATACTCTGCTCCTCTTGTCTTATGGAGCACAACAGAAGCCGCCTGTTCCTGAACTGCATAAAATTTGCAGTTTCCATATACTTTAACCTTATCCCCTTCGTTATAATGCTGAGTTTTCTGACTCGTTTTCAGAATCCAGCCATCATTGATATATCCTTTTCTGGACGGAACTTTCGGAAGGGTAATGGTCGATTTTTCTGTCACTGACTTCTTGAGAGATGCGTAGGCAGAATCGGAAGAACCGTTACTCATACAGAAAGATACCGTATATTTTTTAGCCTTCCTGTATACTGCATAAAACTTTGTCTTTTTTGTGATTCTAACTTTCTGTCCCTCTTTATACTGAGCCTTTGTCTGTTTTGTCTTTGTTGCCCAGCCGAGAGCCGTATAGCCTTTCTGTTCCGGAACTTTCGGAAGGGTAATATACTGGTTCTTTCCGGCTCTTACATAAAGATTCTGAAACGCTTTATCCTTACTGGTGCCCGTGTTATTATTAAAAGTAACTGCATACGGAAGATATTCTCTCGCCGCATAGAAAGTTTCACTTTCTTTTACCGTTATTTTGGTCCTGCTTCCATAGACTGCTGAAGATGCATTTTTTGTGAGCGCCCAGCCCTTGTTTTTGTAATTTGAAATTTGCGGCACACACGGAAGAGAAAACTCGCTTCCCTTCTTTACTATCTTCTCCATTTTTCCGTATGTACTGTTTGTAGAACCGTTGGAGTCTTTAAAGGTCATTCTTGCATATTCCACAAGATACAGATTTCTGTTCTGATCCATAGTATAAGACCTGCCAAAACCTGCCCACACCCCGTTTCCGTTTTTATACTTGCTCCATCCTCTGTACAACTCGTTATTCGGGTCCGGAGATTTATAAAATGCAATATCTGTTCCCTCATAGGCTGAGAAGTCTTCTCCAATCTGTTTTGATCCGTCATTTGTAAAGTACCGGAAGGTACATATTTTTGTTCCGTAAAGCGTCAAAACATTTCCGCCGCCCTGCTCTGCAATCCAATCTCTGGCTGTCTCACAGGACATTTCCATTCCCTGCTCAAAATACTGTGTCGCTTCTGATACCTGAAAGGTAGTTTTCCAGGACGGCGTTCCCTGTGCTGCCATTTTTTCCAAAGGCACATCTGGAAGAACAATCGTTTTTCCCTCTTCTATCACCATATCCGGTATGCTGCTCACAGGATTTCCGCCGCTGTCACGAAACTGTACAATCACCCTGTCTTCTGACGCCGCTGACACAGCAGTCACCCCAAGCATCATCAGTGCCATCATCAGAAAAACCATTAAAAATCTTCCCGGATTCTTTTTTCTTTCATTCATTTTTTTCATCAAAACTCCTTTTTGCCGGTCACTCCGGCGAAAGCTGTTTATTAAGAAAATGTTACACTTGTCTCATTATATACGATTTTTTTCCATCTTTCAACAGCACCGATAAAAAAAGACCGGCTTTCGCCAGTCTTTTTCTCTTAAAGTGTTTCTATAAAGCGCATAAATGCAGCTCTGCCTTCCGGCGTACATTTATATACGCCTGCATCCTCCAAAACATGAACAAATACTTCGCCCACCTCTTTCTGGAGAACATCCTGAATGTTATCTTTATTCAGGTTATCGTATTTTGGAAGGAAGGTTTCTGCCCATGCGGCATGTTTCTCGATTTTTTCATTGGAGGAAATATCCTTTCCTTCCAGAATGTATTCTCCGAGAAGCTCAAGCTCTTCTTTCAGTCTTGCAGGAAGTACGGCAAGACCCATTACCTCAATAAGACCGATATTTTCTTTCTTAATGTTATGGTACTGTGCGTGCGGATGGTAAACGCCAAGAGGATTCTCCTCTGTTGTAATATTGTTTCTTAATGTAAGATCAAGCTCAAACATATCTCCTACTTTACGCGCAATTGGAGTAATAGTGTTATGAGGCTCTCCATCTGTTTCTGCGAATACAAAAGCAGCCTCGTCTGTATATCCTCTCCATGCATCAAGAACATGAGAAGCAAGGTCGATCAGGCGCTTCTCATCTTTATGACGGATACGAAGGACAGAAAGCGGCCATTTTACAATACCTGCCTCCACATCTTCATAACCCGGAATCGTAACTTCTTTTTCAATCGGCGCCTTTGCCATTGCAAAAGTATAATGTCCTCCCTGGAAATGATCGTGGCTTAAAATAGAACCGCCTACAATAGGAAGGTCTGCATTTGAGCCAAGGAAATAATGAGGGAACAGCTTCACAAAGTCAAACAGCTTGATAAAAGTGTTTCTCTCAATTTTCATGGGCGTATGCTGACTGTTAAACACAATGCAGTGCTCATTATAATACACATATGGAGAATACTGGAAGCCCCACGGCGTATCATTTACAGTGATTGGGATAATTCTGTGGTTCTCTCTTGCAGGGTGATTGACTCTTCCTGCATACCCTTCATTCTCCGGGCAGAGAAGACATTTCGGGTAGCTGCTTGCCTTTGCAAGCTTTGCTGCTGCAATCGCCTTCGGATCTTTTTCCGGCTTGGAAAGGTTAATGGTAATGTCGATTGTGCCGTACTCACTCTCCACACTCCATTTTCTGTCCTTTTTCACACGGTAGCGGCGGATATAATCACTGTCCTGGCTCAGTTTATAGAAATAATCTGTCGCCTCCTCCGGACTCTTCTCATATCTGTCCCAAAACTCCTTCTGCACCTGTGCCGGACGGGGCATCAGACAGTTCATGATTTTTGTATCAAATAAGTCTCTGTATACAACACTGTCCTCAATAATGCCTCTTTTTACTGCCTCGTCAAGAAGCTCTTTTAAAACTTCTTCCAGATTAATCTCTGTAAAAGTTTCAGCAGGTTCTTCATACTCATCCTCTTTAAAAAGATCAAGAAGAAGATTCACTGTATAATTTTTTTCACATGCCGGTGTCAGTCCTGTATCAATCCCGTACTGTACCAGTTTCCTTATACTCTCGTTCAGCATTTTCCAATCCCCTTTCGTATTTTATGCCAGCTTTCCGGCTCCGTCGCCGATTTCCACTACATAAAATTCTGCCTCATGTCCTACTTTTTCTTTATACTGTTTGCCGATGGTGTCAATAAAAGTATCTACCGCGTCATTTTTTACAATGCTGACTGTGCAGCCACCGAAGCCGCCGCCTGTAATACGGGAACCGATCACGCCCGGAATCTGCCATGCAAGGTCTACAAGAATATCGATTTCCTCACAGGAAACCGCGTAATCATCACGAAGGGAAACATGAGAAGCATTCATCAGTCTTCCAAACTCTTCGATATTGTTTTCCTTCAGTGCGTTTACTGCTTTGATTGTTCTCTGATTTTCATAAACTGCATGTTTTGCACGAACTCTGCATACCGGATCCTGGATTGCGTCCTTATGTGCCTCAAATTCTTCCTCTGTCAGATCGCCGAGAGTCTGAATATCTGTCACTTTCTGCAAGTCTTTCAGAGCTGTCTCACACTCATTTCTTCTGTCATTGTATGCAGAACCTACAAGGCTGTGTTTTACCTTACTGTTTGTAATTACGATCTTTGCATCCGGGAGCTTTACAGGCGCATACTCAAAGTTCAGATTACTTGTATCCAGGAAAATCGCACAATCCTTTTTACCCATTGCGCTTGCAAACTGATCCATAATACCACAGTTCATTCCATTGAAATTATTTTCGGAATACTGTCCGATAAGCGCAAGATCCTGCATAGTAATTTCATCAAAACCGAACAGATCTCTTAACATTACGCCTGTCAGGACTTCCAGTGATGCGGAAGAAGAAAGACCTGAGCCATTTGGAATATTTCCCCAGATAAGGAAATCCACACCGCTTGTCAGCTTATATCCTCTTTTTTCAAATGTCCACATTACACCCTTCGGATAATTTGTCCATCCTGCTTTTTCTGATGGCACAAGGTCGTCAAGAGAAGTCTCGATCACACCAAGTTTTGAGAAATTTGCAGAATAAAAACGAATTTTATTATCCTCTCTCTTTCTTGCAATTCCGTATGTACCGATTGTAAGAGCGCACGGAAAAACATGGCCTCCATTATAATCTGTATGTTCTCCGATCAGATTTACTCTTCCCGGTGCAAAATAACTGCGAACATCTCCCTCATTGCCAAATATCTCATAAAATTTCTGCATCAGTTCCTTCTGCATTTTATTTCCTCCTTCTCCCTCTTTGGGTTAAACGCATTCTCTCTTTACTTTATCTGATTCTGATAAAATTGTAAATATAGATTTTTTTTTTAAATCTTAGAATAATTTAATAACTGGGGTTCTCCACATAGCTGATGAAAATATTTCCCGCCTTCTGGAACAATTCTGTACTGTCATTCATTCCATATGGCTTTGTCTCCCCTGTTGCAGGATCATAAAGCCATGTATTATATTCATCATATCCCACGATCACTACGCTTGTATCACTTCCTGTTTTTGCCACAACGGCTCTCTGAGCGCTTACCTCATATAATACGCTGTCAAGACTGCAGCCGGAAAGGTCAAGTACGGTTCCTGTTTCTCCCAGTCCTTCCTGCAGTTTGTTTTTATCCCATGAGCCTGTCCGTATCACTTCCGGAACATCCTGAATGTTTAACTGGATCTGTGTTTTTTTGTTTCCTCTCTCCCATACATACTGCTGAGAACGGTTTAAAACAACGCCTGTTTGGGCATCTGCCTTTTTTACTGCCTGAGCAGGATTTCTATAAGTCCCTTCCAGTCCGCCTTTTGCATATACATAATATATATTTTCATTCGGTGTTTGTGTATCAAGTGTAACCGGCTCATTCTCAACACTTCTCACTTTGGAAGTCACTACAAGCGGCTTGTCTATTGCAGGTTTTTCTTCAAAAGCAAGACGCACAAGCGTACCTGTCCGATTTGTAGACGTAAGCTCCACAGACACCTGACTTGTGGCTGCTTTTTTATTATTCATAATGTTATCTTTCTTTTTAAAAGTATAACCGGACTCTCCTTTTGCGGAAAGCTGAAATTCCATCAGAGTATCTCCGATAGAAACATTTGTAATGTATAGACCTTCTTTTTTGTATTCTTTTTTTACATTTCCGTCAAAGGCCTCTATTCTTACTGTATGGATTCCTTCTGTCGCTTTCCCGTTTTTGTCTTTTAGAATATCTTCCTGTTTTATCATTCCATACACAAGATCCTCATTCATAAAGCCCAGCGTTTTCAGTTTTTCTCCCTCCGCCGGCGTTAAAAATCTTGTCTTAAGAGTGTCAAATTCAATCTCCTTAAGCTGACCCTTATGCTCTCCGCTTTGCACTACCCACGCAGCATGCGCGTTTGTATCAGATACGACGAAGCTGCTGCTTTGAATTCCCTCGTCCAGAATTTTATATCCTCCGCCATTAATATTTACCATATAAAGCTTCTGTGCAAACAGAAGAAACAGCATATTGTCACCGCTCACGTAAGACAGTGTTCCGAGATCTTTTTTCAGAAATTCAAAAGATTCTGTAGATGGAATGAAAACTTTTTCCTCCACTACATTCTGGTCGTTGTTGTAATGATATACTCCCACACCACTGTAACCTTCTCGGATTCCTCTGTTCATATATCCGTAAAGAACAAAATCCACGTCTCCGTTATCTGCCATACGGATAATCTTTATATCGTGTTCCTGCCGCACATACCGGAAATCTTCCTGTTCCTCTCCCCGGAAACTGAAAATCTTCACAATTTTTCCGTTTTCAGGAGAATAACTCCACAAATCCCCCTGCTGCACAAAGGCTGCTGCTGTACCGCTTTCATTTACTACGTAATGTACGTCCTTATCTCTCACGCCCAAAAGAAGTCCCTTATCGGAAACAACCGAAGCTTTCGGATTAAACACCTGCTGTGCAGAACGCTCAAAATCAAGAAGCATAATACGTGTTTCTGTATACCGCATTCTGTAGAACTCTGTCACATCATAAACCTCAATGGCACCGTTATCCGCTATAGCAGAAATCTGGTAATCAATAGAAACACTCGCCGTTGTCTCATTAATATCTTTAATAACGGGAACTCCTTTTTTATAAATCTGAGGCTTTAAATCTCCCCAGCTTATTGTTGCAAATGTAGAACCTATATTTACATCAGAAAAATTTATTCCGCTGCCAGAGGTTCCTGCTTCCAGATAGGCTGTCAGCTCCTCTGCAGTTTCCTTATCCATACATTTTTCATAAAAGCTGTTGACGAACTTTAAATACTGCTCCGTATTCAGCTGTGTTCTCGATACCAACCTTGTATAATAGTAGGCAGGGCCTTTCTCCGTATCAAGCGAAATCTGAAGGGAATATTCCTGATTCATAAGAAGATCGCTGTTAATAGTAGCCCGGGCTTCCAGATACTCTTCCCCTGAAGAAAGATTTTTAATTTTTCTGTTTTCAATCACCTTGCTTCCGTCTGAGGTACGGATTTCATAGGAAAGACTTTTTACCTCCGTTCCATAGGGCACAATAAGAAACGTAAGCTGCTTCGTGGTATCAATGGGGGTGATGCTGTCCCTCATAAAATCCGTCTGCATTTCCTGTTTGTATCCGCACATTCTGTTGGCTTCCGTATCTCCAAACTGTACCATAACCTCCGGAAGACCCGGCTCGTTCATATCGGAACGATTGTCTGTTGTCCTGTGATTCTGCAAAAGAGACGTTATCGTAACTCCCGCTACAAATACAAGAAAGAGTATAAGAAACTTCCGCAAGAATTTTTTCATATCACTCCCCCTTGTCCTGTTTTTCTTTATCCTGATTCTCTTCGTCAAAAAGAAGCCGTTCAAGAGAAGGACGGATCTGAAGCTCCCGCATCATCTCCGTGATTTCCTCTCTGCTCTTCTTTCTTCCTGTCTTCACTCCGCGAATAAGAAGATTCTTAGGCGTATGCTCCATATCCACAAATTCCAGAATCTGCGTATCATATCCCATTGCCTCCAGAAGATTTGCCCGCACGCCATCTGTAATAAGAGCAGACATTCTTTCCTTTAAAATCCCGTATTTCAAAACAGGAGAAAGCATCTCGTTTTTAATCTGACGGTTCACCTCGTGCTGACAGCAGGGAACAGAAAGAATCACCTCTGCGCCCCACTCTACTGCTTTAAAAAGCGCGTAATCTGTAGCTGTATCGCAGGCGTGAAGAGTCACTACCATGTCTACAGAAGATACTCCCTCGTACTGTGCAATATCTCCCTGATAAAAATGAAGCTTCTCATAGCCGTACTTTTCTGCCAGAGAATTACAGCGAGCTATTACGTCTGTCTTTAAATCAAGTCCGATTATATTTACATCATATCCTTTTAATTCCCTGAGATAATAATACATGGCAAAGGTTAAGTATGATTTTCCGCATCCAAAATCAAGAATGGTAACTTCCCGTTCCCTGGAAAGCCTCGGAAGAATATCTTCTATAAACTCCAGGAAACGGTTAATCTGCCGGAACTTATCGTATCTCTGCGAAACAACCTGACCTGTTTTTGTCATAACCCCCAGGTCAATAAGAAAGGGAACCGGGATTCCTTCTTTTAAAATATAGCGCTTCACTCTGTTGTGCGCCTGAATTTTCACTTTTTCTTTTACAGGATGGTTCTTCGCCTTTACTGTGATTTTTCCTTTTTTACTTACAAGAACAGTACCGTCAAGAGTTTCTCCCTGTCCCTGAAGCTGGGTAAAATTCTCTGTAATCTCTTTTTCAAGAAAAGCAAGTACCTCTTCTCTCTCATAGTTTTTATGAAAAACCTGCGTTCCTTCTGTAGAGGACGCCTGATATAAAATGTGCCCTTTTATTTCCACCGGGCGGACTTTAATAAGAGAGGGACCTTCTCCCTTTCTCTTTCCACTTAACACAACCTGCCTTAGCTGTTCATTTATCTGTTTTTCCAAATATTCTTTTAATGTTTTCATCATCACATTTCCTTAATATCCTCTGCACCTGCGGCGTCTGCACCGTCTCCTTGAAATTTCCTGATAAAGAAGCACCTGGATTAGCTCATCAAGAAAGCCTCCCGGCATTCCCTGAGAAGAAAGATCCTCCTTTGGATTCTTTTCTATCTCTTTTTTGATCCTTCCTGCCATAGAAGCAATCATCAGTCGGTCCGGGTGCTCGTCATAAAGGCGGCTTCCCTCATAATCCTGAAATTCGCATTCCCGCTCTACCTTTTCCTGGATCATTCTCGCTGTTTCCGGGTAATAGGATTTCATCAGTTCAAATTCGTCCTGGTGCATTTTTTCTCCGCTGTATAACAGAGGATTTCCATATGTCATATAAAATGGGTAAAATTTATCATAATACATAGAAATGTCTGCATCCCCTTCACATAGTCTATTCCAGTATATGCAGAACCTTTCTTTTATGACAGCTTACACCCGTTTTATAAACTCCATTGTAAGATTTACGCTATGCTCTGCTGCTGCAGCTTCAAAAGCAGGATAATCCATAGTTGCACTTCCGTCTGCCTTATCGGAAATGGCACGAATGATCAAGAATGGAATGCCGTTTAAGTAAGCCGCCTGACCGATTGCAGCGCCTTCCATCTCTACTGCAAAACCGCCGAAATTATGTATAATCTCATCTTTTACTTCTCTGTCGGAAATAAACTGATCTCCGGAAACGATTCTTCCCTGGAAAACCTGAATATCCGGATTTACCTCGTTACAGACTCTTTCCGCAAGGCTTCGAAGAGCCGCATCTCCCGGGAAAGAAAATTCCTGCATCTGCGGAATCTGTCCCTTTGGATAGCCAAATCCTGTCGCATCCATATCGTGATGAAGAACATCTGTTGCGAGCACAATATCTCCAATATTAATTTCTTTATTCAGGCTTCCTGCAATTCCCGTATTGATCACTGCCTCTACCTGGAATACGTCTGCCAGAATCTGTGTGCAGGCTGCTGCGTTTACCTTTCCGATACCGGAGCGCACTACAACAACTGTTTTTCCGAAAAGAGTTCCCTCATAAAAATCCATAGAAGCTTTTTTTGTGATTTTTACATTTTCCATTTTTTCTTTCAGTCTGGAAACCTCAACTTCCATTGCTCCGATAATTCCAATTCGTTCCATAATATAAAATTCTCCTCTCTATGTGCCACGGATAGTCCGTAAATTGTATTTTAACAACTTTATTATACCAAAAGTTTAATTTATATGGAAACTTTTTTTATTGTCTGTTATAATAGTATTATCTCATAATCAAATTAATATAAAAAGCCCTTAAGGGCAAAGCAACTGGAGGATAAGACTATGATGTACAAAACAAAAGGCGTATGTGCGCAGGCTATCGAATTTGAAGTAGATGACAATAAAAAAGTGCACAACGTAAAGTTTATCGGAGGATGCTCCGGAAATACACAGGGCGTTGCTGCTCTTGTTGAAGGAATGGACGCAGATGAGGTTATTCGCCGTCTGGAAGGCATTCAGTGCGGTCACAAACCTACTTCTTGTCCAGATCAGCTTGTAAAGGCTTTGCACGAAGCAGGAATCTGAGCATCTTCTTTTCGCTCCAACAATATTTCAGCCCCGGAAACATTCCGGGGCTGATTTTATTTTATCCTGTTTTATATATCATTTCTATCCCACTTATCACAAAGAGACTGCACATCTCTGGAAAACTTCTCCAAATCCTTATTTGGACTTCCCTCATTTTTCCGGATAACACTGATAAGCCTGTGTCCAAGGGAAAGAAGCTTCTGATAAACCTGCGCTGCCTTTGTTGCCTTCGGCGATGTAGAAGCACGCACAATTTTTACACCCTTTGCTTCATACAGACATTCATTACCCAAAAGGTCATACGCCGTTCCGCTGAACGGCGCCATCGTATCATATCCAAGCTCTTCTGTAAGTCTCTTTGCAAAAATCTCCGTAACGCTGTCTTCTCCATGTGTCACAAAAACTTTTTTCGGTTTTTCCTCAAATGCTTTCGCCCAGTCAAGAAGTCCGTTTACATCTGCATGCCCGCTGATTCCCGGCATCTGAAGGATTTTCGCAGCAACGTGTACCGGCTCTCCAAAAAGCTTAATATCCGTCGCCCCCTCCAGAAGGGATCGTCCCAGTGTTCCGATTGCCTGATAACCAACAAAAAGAATGGTATTTTTTTCATTCCAGAGGTTGTGTTTCAGATGATGCTTGATTCGTCCCGCATCACACATACCGCTGGCAGAAATAATAACCTTGCAATCTTCATCAAAGTTAATAGCTTTGGAATCATCGCTTGTAATCGAAGTTTTCAGGCCCGGAAAAGAAATCGGGTTGATTCCCTTATGAATCAGCTCCATAGCCTCCTCGTCATAACAGTCATAAGTATGCTCCGCAAAAATACTGGTTGCCTCATTTGCAAGGGGACTGTCAACATATACCTTAAATCCATCATGCCCATATACAAGCTTTTCTTCCTTTATCTGCCGGATAAAATACAGCATTTCCTGCGTACGTCCCACCGCAAAGGAAGGAATCACGAGATTTCCTCCTCTGTCAAACGTTTCCTGAATCACCTCAGCAAGAAGTCTGACATAATCTGGTCTTTCTCCGTGGCTCCTGTCTCCGTATGTGGATTCCATAACAACGTAATCCGCCTTGTTAAGATACTGCGGATCGCGTATCAGGGGCTGGTTTGTATTTCCAATATCTCCGGAAAAAACAATGGTTTTCTCCTGGCCTTCTTCTGTGATTTTTACTTCAATGCTGCTTGAACCAAGAAGATGACCTGCATCCACAAAGCGAACGCTGATTCCTTCTGCCGGATGGATCACCCTGTCGTACTGACATTCCACAAAATTCTTCAGCACGCCCATTGCGTCTTCCATGGTATAGGCTGGAACAAATTCTTCCTTGCCCTGACGACGTCCTTTTCTGTTTCTCCACTCAGCCTCGAATAGCTGAATGTGTGCACTGTCACGAAGCATAATATCACAGAGATTACAGGTTGCATCTGTGGCGTATACAGGCCCCTGGAATCCTTTGGCATATAATGCCGGCAGATTTCCGGAGTGGTCCATATGCGCATGGGTTAGAAGTACAAAATCCAAATCTCCCGGCGCAACAGGCAGTTCTTCATTTTCATAGTAATTTGGTCCCTGCTCCATACCACAGTCTACCAGGAATTTCCTGCCTGCTCCTTCCAGATAATAACAGCTTCCGGTCACTTCATGTGTGGCTCCCAAAAAGATAATCTTCATGCGCAAAACCCCCTTTTTCGTCTGTCATCTCGATGTAATTATTATACACGACATAGAAGGATTTTAGTAGCTTTTTTCTGTAATTTTTTATGAATTTATTATGAAGTCTGATTTTATTATGATAAAATCAGGAAGGCAGGGAAAGTATAAAACAAAGGAAACTTATCTCTTCGAACTCCCTCAAGCCTTTAAACCTTGGGGAACTTGCTCCGCTCTCCCCTAAATTCCTTCCCTCCCTAAAAAACACAATTCCTCTTCAGGATTGTTTATAAAACGCCAGTTTACCTCCAAATAAAACAAACTTCTCTCATGTTTGTTTATATAATGCCAGTTTGCCTCCAAATAAAACAAACTTCTCTCATATTTGTTTATATAACGCCAGTTTACCTCCAAATAAAACAAACTTCCCTCATGTTTGTTTATATAATGCCAATTTACCTCCAAATAAAACAAACTTCCCTCATGTTTGTTTATATAATGCCAGTTTACCTCTAAATAAAACAAACTTCCCTCATGTTTGTTTATATAACGCCAGTTTACCTCCAAATAAAACAAGCTTCTCTCATGTTTGTTTATATAATGCTTCGCAATACTCCAAAACAAACAATCCAGGATAGGACAAAATATATTGCTTTCCTGGTAAATGAAAAAGAATCCTGCTCGCAGGATTCTCCGCCTGCGGCGGGTCGCTTTAGCGACGTACTTCTTTTCCGCCGCAGTGCGCTCCTACGCGGAGCGTTTTTTTATGCTATGGAACATTACGGAGTAATTTCTTATAGCATAAAAAACGGCTGCCGGATAATTAGATAGATTATCCGAACAGCCGCCTTCATCTATTTTTGACTTTTTCCCGATTGCAGAATACCTGATATTTCCAGAACGGTAATGTAATTTGCAGGTTTCAATAATCCCGTAAAACATTCTTTCATATCCCGGCTTCTGCCTTGCTATGTACAGATAATAATGGATGCTGACATTAATATCTGACTATTTGACTAAAATTCCACTTGTCAAAGTTGTTGTGGATTCCTTCACTCCGCCTTCCTTTGCAGCATGGTATCCACGCACACGGTAGTAATAACCACTTGGGACAATAACGTTAATGCTCTGGTCTAATGCCGTTACATTATTCTTTGTAAAATCCCAACTTTTATATGTGGAATATACACCATTTACTTTTCTCTCAAGATAAAGAGAAAGATACATGGTGTCGCAAAGACGATGCCCCTGTGTTAATCCATACACATTAATCTTATTGCTTGCAAGCTTTTTTATCTGTGTAGTGCCAAAACTCAGATTGTTACCTTTCAAAAGACCATAACTCGTGTCTTTTGCAAAGTCTTCCTCCGTCTCCAATGGCGTTACTTCCTCTAAAAGACTTGCTGCTGAAACCGGCACTACGCTCAATACAGCCAACATACCTGCCAGAATCACTACAACTGCTTTGTGTAAAAATCCCTTTTTCATTCTCTTCTCATCTCCTGTCGCATCTGCAAATTACCCTTACATATAGTAATACGACTGAAACTGAGAAAAATCACGCTAAAAAATCATTTCTTTTAAAATTTTTTCAAATATTTTTTTTGGCATCTTTCCAATCACCTGATAATACACATTCTGATATGTCCATTCTGCAATATAACCAGGAACTAAATCATTATCTTCTTCTATTTTCATCATACTAATTGGAATATTGGCTTTATCCGGATAGATAACATCAACATTATCACCTGGAATACTTAAACCGCTACTTTGCAAACCTTCATTTGTTGTTTTTATATAAACACTTATAATATTCTCTTTATAAAGATACTGCAAATTAGCAATTCCCGCTTCTTTCCTTATAAAACAATCATAAAACTCAAATGTCTCCGGTCTATACAAAAACTCTGGCACTTCCACTCCCATGGTTTCTTCTATTTCCTGCCGCACCTGCTCTTCTTCCAGAGACGGTCTTTCATTTTCTGAGTCATTGTCTATCAGAAGTTTCGTATCATTCCCCGTCAAATATTTCACACTGTCCACAAAATAATTCCTGTTTGCTTCAATCGTCATACTTGCCGCGAAAACAGCAATCGCACATACGATAACAAAGCCAGCCACTTTGGAGAGTTTCCGATAGCCAACAGCAGAATCCCCCTTAAAGGAAAAGCGCTTTTTCCACTTTTCTTTACGAAGGTGTTCTTTTTTCTCCTCTTCCTTCTGCAGTTCCTCCTGCATTTTGATGCGTTCCATTGCCTCTGCAAAAAACCGATCCAGCTCCTCATCAGTAATGTCATTTTTTCTTCTGAAAACTCTGGAGAAGAAATTATTCTCCAGTGACCTGTTTTCTTTTTCCATCTGCTTTTTTACCCATTCACGCAGCTCTTCATCACTTAATTTCCTGAACATTTTTCTCCTGATCTCCTATCTTTCCTTGACAATTCTGTTTCCCGGGGGCATATTATAAATGATACCGTATGTATCATGGCGTAAAAGCCTTATTACGATTTTTCAGGAGGAACCCCTATGAAACATATTGTACTTACAGGCGGCGGTACAGCCGGACACGTAACTCCAAACATTGCCCTTATCCCAATGCTTCAGGAAAAAGGATACAAAATTTCCTATATCGGCTCATATGAAGGTATTGAAAGAAAACTGATTGAAGAACTGGGCATTCCCTATTATGGAATTTCGTCCGGCAAGTTAAGACGCTACTTCGATTTAAAAAATTTCTCTGATCCCTTCCGTGTGTTAAAAGGATTCGGTCAGGCAAAAAAACTTTTAAAAGATTTAAAACCTGATGTTGTATTTTCCAAAGGAGGATTTGTTACAGTTCCCGTTGTAATTGCCGCAAAAAAATGCAAAATTCCGGCTATTATCCACGAGTCCGACATGACTCCCGGCCTTGCAAACAAGCTGTGCCTTCCCTCTGCAGCCAAAGTATGCTGCAATTTCCCGGAAACCGTAAAAAATCTGCCTGCCGAAAAAGCAGTTCTCACAGGCACGCCAATTCGTAAGGAACTGATGAGCGGAAGCAAAGAAGCAGCCCGCAAATTCTGCGGTTTTACAGATGACAAACCGGTTCTCCTGATTATCGGAGGAAGCCTAGGAGCTGCATCAGTCAATGAAAATGTGCGAAAAATCCTTCCAAAGCTCCTTCCGGATTTCCAGGTAATTCACCTTTGCGGAAAAGGAAAGCTGGACGAAAGCCTCAAAGGAACCTCTGGTTATGTTCAATTTGAATATATCAAAGAAGAACTTCCTGATTTATTCGCACTGGCAGACATTGTAATCTCCCGCGCAGGCGCCAACGCCATTTGTGAACTGAAAGCTCTCCATAAACCAGCTCTTCTGATTCCTCTTTCTGCAAACGCAAGCAGAGGCGACCAGATTTTAAATGCCCGTTCCTTTGAAAAACAGGGATACAGCATGGTTCTGGAGGAAGAAGAAATCACAGAAGACATTCTGTTAAAGGCAATTAAAGAACTGTACGAAAACCGCCAGACTTATATAGATGCCATGTCTTCCGGAGAAGAAAAAGATTCCATTACTCAGATTGTAAATCTTATTGAGGACTGCGCAAAAACATCTCGCTGAATATAACAGTTCGCTTACATTCTTTGTACTAGTACAACGAATATAAATTAACTACCCTATTCATGTGCATGATTGCTCGATTACATCGTTGTCGTCAATCGTCGTAGCCACCGCTACGCCTCATTCCTCCGCCTCGTACTCGAAACAATCATCCTCCATGAATACGGCAGAAACTTATTATTCGTTGTACTAGTCATATATTCTGGACATTTCCCGCTCTATCCATTGTTTTGTCCGAAAAATACGGTTATTGACTCCATTTCTTGTCAGTCCGTATTCTTTGGCAACTTCATCAGGCGAAATGTCCAGATATTTTACTTTTATCAAAATTTCATAATTCATGGGATTTGCCACCCGAAGTCTCTGCAAAACAAGTTTCGCGTATTCCTTTTCTTCCATTTGAAGAATTCTCGCTTCCAGATTGCACTCTTCATCTACCAACCGATCTTCCAGAAAGTCCTCTTCTGCAGTGCTCTCGCGCTTGATATGTCCGTATTTCCGATAATCCAGCGCTTTATTTACCGTTGCTCTTTTTACAAAACCATATAACATTTTCTCATCTTTTTTAAGATTAAGATGTTTGCTTTGCTGAAACAGACTGCAGAACACCTCCTGCGCAATGTCCTGTGCTGTATCTATATTCTTTACAATTTCATTCGCTATACTTATTGAGAATCTAAAGTATTTTTTATAAAACTCTCTAAAATCCTCACGTTTCATCTTTTGTTCATATCCCACCGAAAAGCTTTACAGACAGGCTTTTACTTTTTCTAAAATTTCATCTCGTTCTTTTTCAGACAGTTCTCCAGGCGTCCATGTAATTCCTGCATTGTCTCCTTTATATCGTGGAATCAGATGCATATGGAAGTGAAATACAGTCTGTCCTGCCGGTTCTCCGTTATTCTGCACAATATTAAAACCGTCGCACTGCAAAGCCTCTGTCATTGCCCCTGCCATTTTCTTTGCAAGAATCATTGCCTTTCCTGCAAGCTCGTCAGATAACTCATAAATATTTGCCGCATGAGTCTTTGGAAGAATCAGGGCATGACCTTTACTGGCGGGACCAAGGTCAAGAATTACTCTGAAATTCTCATCTTCCCACAAAGTTGCTGCGGGAATCTCTCCATTTGCAATTTTACAAAAAATACAACCTTCCATTTTTTCTCTCCTTCTCTTATTTATACTTTTTTGTCGCAATTTTGCGAATTTTTCAACACGAATTTCATTGATAATTATATACCAGAATGCTACACTTTTTTTGAGGTGATGACTAATGAAAACAAATGCCACAGCAGAACAGATACGAGAAGAATTTCAGTTTACCCTGTCGAAATTTTCTCACGAAATCCGAAATCCTGTATCTCTCATAAGCAGTTCCCTTCAAATGATGGCAAGCGCTCATCCGGATGTAACAGATTATGAAAACTGGGACGATATTATGGATAATCTTGATTATGTAAAAGAACTGTTAAATGAACTTTCCAACTACAATAACGCAGGACGAATTTCCCCAAAACCAACTGACATAAAATTATATCTGGAAAATATCCTGTCCTCCGTACGTCCTACTCTCGATTACCTGAATATCCATTTAGAAACTGATTTTTCTCCGCTTCTGCCTGAACTCGCCATTGATCGGACGAAAATAAGGCAGGCGCTTTTAAATCTTCTTCGGAACGCCCAGGAAGCCATCTCCAATCCTGATGGAAAAATCCTTCTGAAGGCAGAGCCCTGGGAAAAAGGAATCTGCATTTCCGTTTCAGATAACGGCTGCGGGATTCCTCCCAGCGAAAAAAATAATATTTTCAATCCCTTTGTTTCCTTGAAGAAAAATGGCACCGGTCTTGGGCTTGCAGTCACAAGGCAGATTGTTGAAGCGCATAATGGGCATATCGAAACAGACAGCCGACCTGGTCACGGCTCGACGTTCCGGATTTTCCTTTGATGATACAATAAGATACTTACCAGAAATCCGCAGGCCATTCCTCCGATATGTGCTGCATTATCTACACCGCTGTCAGTAAGTCCCAGAAGAACAGCAACAACAGCCATGAATACAATCTGTTTTACAGTAAGGTCTTCCACTCGGCCTTTTCTTCGCAAAACAACGTATATCATGGCTCCCATTACTGCAAATACAGCTCCGGACGCACCAGCAGAAACTGCATACTCCTGCGTTACCGTATCCAGATACAGAGAAACAAGATTTCCGCCTATTCCTCCCACAAGATAAAGGACAAGGAATTTCCAACCGCCAAACACCCTTTCCATACGCTGTCCAAGCACAAAAAGAACAAGCATATTATTGGCGAGATGCTGTATCCCAAAGTGAAGGAACATGCTTGTAAAAAGGCGGTAATACTGTCCGTCCTCCAGAATAAAAGGCGTATACGCAGCACCATGCTGCAGCATATTTGCAGTATTCAGAGAATCTCCTCCCAGATCCACAGCCAGAAAAATCAGAATATTTATGACAATCAGCGCGACTGTAACCGGCTCTTTTTTCAGTTCTTCCAAAAATATCCACTTCTCCCTTTTATTATCGTGTTGTTAATCTGTACGTATTATATCAAATTCTTTTTCTCAAATCAAAGGAATTTCCGGATTTTATTTTACTTTTCCCATTAGCGCCTCCTGCAGAACCTGTGAAAAATTCACTCTCGCCTTACAGACCACGCTTTTGCACTTCCTGTATGACAGTACTTTCGAAACAGTTCCAAAAGTTCCATCATATCTGTCCCAAACCCACCTGCTATCTCTGAAAACCGAAAAACAACTGCAAGAATTTCTGTTGTCTCTTCTGTCACACGGGTACGGACAGAATCACTTGTAGGATTTCCAAATGGACCATTCTCATCTTCCAGAACCGGAAGAAACTCCACATTAATCTCATCTTTGCCGATTCCCTTATAACACGTGCCCTCCGGAGCAACACGCCAGATAATCTTCTCTCCTACCTTTTCTGCATCGTATATTCCAAGCGAATATCCCGTTCTTATGGAAAACAGATTACCACAGTCTACCACATTATTAATATGGTACAGACCTTTTCCCTGTACTATGCGTCGGCACATGGCTTCCGCGGAACAGCGGTAACGGCTCGGGTCTTTTCCAAATGCTCTGTATGCTCTTCTTGCAGCTGCAATCTCTTCTCTTTTTGGAATATCCGGCACCTTCTGAACAGTGTTTTGAAGTTCTTTGGCAAAATCATCTATTTCCTGCAAAAGCTCCTTTGAACTTTCCTCTACTTTTACTTTACAACGAATACAGCCAAGAGCGCTGTTCTCCCATAATTTTTTCATTTCTGAATCTATCATTATGTCTTTCATACTCTTCAACCTTTCCTTTTATTTTATCCCTCCCGAAATTCTGTGGGAGTCTGACCCATTTCATTTTTAAAAGCTGTACAAAAGCTGTGCTCGCTTTTAAAACCACACCTGTAACCGATTTCTTTTACCGTGTCTTCTGATGTTTTCAGATAAAACCGGGCAAGATGAATACGCGAAGTATAAATATAATGATACGGTGTGTATCCTGTCTCCTGTTTAAAACGCCTGGAAAAATAGAACGGACTTAAAGACACCCTTTTTGCAAGACACTCCAGAGACAGCTCCTCTGTAAGATGGCGATTTATATACTGCAATGTATCGTCTATAAAATCCCGGCTTTTTTTTCCGGTATTTTCTTCTTTTTCCATTAAAACAGCTGTTAAAAGCCCGGAAATTTCATGAGAAACTATGGCAGGACGAAATATCTCCTGATAAAGAAAATGATTATAAATTTTCTCCCAGGCACGTTCAAATTCTTCCGTTTTTTCAAGAGAGATTTTCAGAAACGTACGGTCTGTCAGAAGTTCAAAAAATTCTCTTGCGATTCCTCCATCATAATGAAGCCATAGAATTTCCCAATCTGTTTCCGCAAAATATTCATGCGGACGGTAACAATCGAGAATGCACACATCTCCCGGAAACAGTTCCTCTGTCACCCCGTTTACACAGACTTTTCCTTTTCCTTTTTTTGTATAAAGAATGAGAAAGCTGTCATACCGGCTTCTGTTTACTCTGTAAGGAGGAATACAAAAATAATGTCCCACGCACAGCGGATAATAGAAAAAATCCGGAATATTTTTTTCCGGCGTATGAAAAAACAATGTGGAATACTCGTAAATCCCATCTCTGCAGCCTGTCGCCATATATCTCCTCTCCACAGATTTTCATCTGTTCTGTATCTCTGTTTTTCATTATAAAATTCCCTTTTAGGAGCGTCAAGCGCTTTCCTCCTACTTTTCTTCTAAGAGAGCAATTTTTTGATACGAGTGGGCAATTTAATCAAATGTTTTTTTTGATTTTCTCCGCTATAATTCAGGTAACAAAGATAGAAAAACACTGATTCTGAAAGGAGAAGCTTTTATGAAATCTTATACTATTTCCCCAAAAGACCGTGAAATTTTAAGGGAGGTTGCAAAAAAACAGTATGCCCTCTCCCAGGAAGAAAAAAACTTAAAACGTATTCAGGAGTGGTATGCCCACAACTCCCTCAAAGGAGAACGTCCTATGATTCATCTGGAAATGTGGACTTTTTCCCAGGAAATCCTTCCTCAGCTGCTTCGCTGCGAGGGAGAATTTGCCCGTGAAATAGAGACAACGCTCTACACAAATTTCCTTAATCAGGAGCTTTTTGACGATGACCGCGTAACACCGGATCATTTTGCTCTCCAGTATGACACACATTTTACACTTTTTAACATTCCGGTTCATCAGCATAATGCGGAAGGCTCTCTTGGACACGAATTTCTCTCTGTCGTAGAAGATCTGGAAGACGATTACCACAAGCTTCAGAAGACAGATTTTGGCGTAGATATAGAGTCAACTCTTGCAAAAAAAGCAGTTCTTGAAGAAACCTTCGGAGATATTCTTCCTGTAAAGCTTGAAATGGACTGCCTTTACAGCGTTCCTACCCAGATGTTGGTTCACTTTATGAAAATGGAAAATATGATGTACAATATTTATGATTATCCTGAACTTTTTAAGGAAATGATGGATTGCATTGCAGAAGATACTCTCGCTTACTACAGAATGCTGGAAGAAAAACATCTGATTCTTCCTACGGTATCCGGTCAGGCTCTCGGTCAGGGAACATGGTGTTACAATCACGAGCTTCCCGGAGAAGAAGAGGCAAAAAAACGCCCGCTCACAACAAAGGACGTCTGGGGATTTATGGATTCTCAGGAAACAGTGGGACTTTCTCCTGATATGTATGAAAAGTTTATTTTCCCATGTTATCAGAAAATTGCCAGCCAGTACGGTCTTTTATCCTACGGCTGCTGCGAGCCGGTAAATCCAATCTGGGATCGCTGCATTTCCAAACTTCCAAACCTTCGCAAGGTTTCCATCTCCCCCTGGTGTGATGAGGAATTTATGGGCGAACGTCTTCAGGGCGGACACGTTATTTTCCATCGCAAACCATCACCAAACTATCTTGGTGTAGGAACAGAACTGGATGAGGACGGACTTCGCCAGAGCCTCAGAAAAACATTTAACGCTGCAAAAGGCTGTAAACTGGAAATCACACAGAGAGATGTATATACCATTAATCATGACATTTCCAAAGCACGGAGATATGTAGATATCATCAAAGAAGAAATTGAGAATAACTGGAAGCAGTGAGAAATAATAGCTTTTCTATAAACGATTGCATTTCCCCTCCAAATCCGCTATACTTGGAATCACTTAACACACAAACGTTTCTGCCGGCTGCGGCAGTTTTGATACGGAGGTAGGATTATGTTTCGTTTATGGGGAAAAATCTGGAAGGATAACCGGCTGCTGCGTGATACCGTAGTGGAGGATGACAGAGAGGATACAAGAACACATAAGATTTTTAAAGGCTTAGAGGAAATCTGCTACCAGATGGATCTTGGCAATCCCATCTGGCTGGATTCCACTATTAAAGATTTCAAAAAACACGATAAAGCAAGATTTTATCAGGACAGTTTTATTGAACAGATAGACTTCGACTACCTGGAGATCCAGGTAATCGAGGAAGACTGACCACTTCCTGCAAGCTGACAAAAGGGCGCATATGCGCCCTTTTATACGTCATAACTTCTGCCTCTGCACTTTTTCCAGGCTTTTAATACACCCGATTCTTCCTATCCCCCGCCTGAAAGCGTCTGATGTTTTCCGCCACTTCTTCCACAACGCGAAATCTTGTTTCTTTCGCAGCCCAGCCAATATGCGGGGTAATGAGAAGCTTATTGCTGTCCTGAATTTTTAAAAGAGGATTCGATGGCTCCATTGGCTCTTTTGTAAGTACATCAAGGGCTGCGCCTGCAATACTTCCTTCTGTCAGGGCAGTATAAAGACCTCCCTCATCTACAATCGCACCTCTTGCCACATTGATAAAAACAGCACTTTTCTTCATTTTGCGGAAAGCTTCCAAAGTCATAAGCTTTTCTGTATGCACATTTAAAGGTGCGTGAACAGAAAGGAAATCTGAGCGTCTCAAAAGCGCTTCAAACTCCACCTGTTCATAAGGGGAATCGTATTTTTTACCGGAAGCAGAATAGCATATTACATGACAGCCAAAGGCTTCGGCAAGCTGCGCTACACGTCTTCCAATTGCTCCCAGTCCGACAATCCCCCAGGTTTTCCCTTCCAGCTCGCAGAAGCTCTGTCCAAAATGGGAAAAGCACGTTCCTCTGGCATACTCACCGGATTTCACATAGTCATCGTAATAACGCAGCTTTTCCAGTATGTAAAAAAGAAGTGCAAATGTGTGTTGAGCCACGCCGTTTGTAGAATATCCTGCTACGTTATACGCTGCAATTCCTCTCTTTTTTAAATATTCTCCGTCCAGGTTATTAATTCCTGTAGCTGTCACACATACAAGTTTTAAATTTTCTGCGTTTTGAATTGTCTTTTCACAAACGGGAAGCTTGTTCGCAATGATGACATCGGCATCCTTCACACGCTCCGGCATTTCCGTTTCTGTTGTAGAAAGATAAATCACCACATCTCCCAGTTTATGAAAAGGGGTGAAGACCATGTCTTCACCCAAACTGTCTGCTTCTAATAATACAATTTTCATATTATCATAGAAACTGCGGCTGTAATTACAGTCTTTTCAGCAGCTCTTCTCTTTCTTTTTCAAATCCCGGCTTTCCAAGAAGTGCGAACATATTCTTCTTGTAACTCTCAACACCAGGCTGATTAAACGGATTTACCCCAAGAATGTAGCCGCTTACACCACATGCGAACTCGAAGAAGTAGAAAAGCTGTCCCAGATAAAACTCATTCTGCTCCGGAATATCTACTCTTAAATTCGGAACATTACCGTCTGTATGTGCAAGGATTGTTCCGTTCATTGCGCTCTTATTTACAAAGTCAACTGTCTTGCCCGCAAGATAATTCAGTCCGTCAAGGTCAACCGGCTCCTCGTTGATGACAAGCTCTGCGCCTGATTTTTCCACATTCATAACTGTTTCGAACATGATTCTTGCGCCGTCCTGGATAAACTGTCCCATAGAATGAAGGTCTGTTGTAAGGTCAACTGCTGCCGGGAAAATACCTTTCTGGTCTTTACCTTCACTCTCGCCGTAAAGCTGTTTCCACCACTCATTTACATAATGAAGGCTCGGCTCATAGTTTGCAAGAACTTCTACATTTTTTCCTTTACGGAGAAGAATGTTACGGATTGCAGCATATTTTAAAGCATCGTTTTCCTCAAACGGGCTGTTCAGAGCAAGGTCACGTCCGGAAGCTGCACCCTCCATTAATTTATCAATATCTGCACCGCTTACTGCGATAGGAAGAAGACCTACTGCTGTAAGAACAGAGAAACGTCCGCCTACATCATCCGGTACAACAAACTCTGCATATCCTTCTTCATCTGCAACCTGTTTCAGAGCTCCGCGCGCTTTATCTGTTGTTGCGTAGATTCTCTTTGCAGCTTCTTCTTTTCCGTATTTTTTCTCAAGAATTTCTTTAAATACACGGAATGCGATTGCCGGCTCTGTTGTAGTTCCGGATTTGGAAATAATATTAATGGAGAAATCCCTGTCTCCTACAACGTCCATCAGACCTTTGATGTAGCTGCTGCTGATGGAGTTTCCTACGAAATAAATCTCCGGAGTTTTACGGATTTCTTTGGAAACATTATTATAAAAACCATGTCTTAAAAATTCGATGGCCGCTCTTGCTCCAAGGTAAGAACCGCCGATTCCGATTACGATTAAAACCTCAGAATCCTCCTGAATCTTCTTCGCTGCCTCTTTGATGCGGGCAAATTCTTCTTTGTCATAATCAACCGGAAGGTCAATCCAGCCGAGGAAATCATTTCCTGCACCTGTTTTGGAAACAAGAGTTTCCTTTGCTGCTTCAGCAAGTTTCTTCATAGCCTCAACTTCATGTTCTGCCACAAAACAGCCTGCCTTTGAATAGTCGAATGTTACTTTACTCATGGCTCTCTCTCCTTTAATTCTGGAAATTCTTTTGTTACTGTTCACTTATCAATTATTCAGTATAGCAAAATCCCTCGGATTTCTCAAGTATCCCTTTGTTAAAATCACATAAATTCCCGGATAATCTCTCTCATGATCTCTTCTTCCTCAGGAGTCAGCATTTTGCTGAAATGGCTGCCTGTTGCCGCTGTCTGGCGAATACTGGCTGTTATTTTCTCAACAACCTCCTCCTGAAGACCTTCCTCCATTCTTTTGGGAGCCGGGATTTCTTCTACCCACGTCCGCATCTGTTCCACATAATCTGTGAGCGAATTCATCACAAGCTCTTCTTTATACGAAAAATCAAGCGCCTGGCGAAGAAGCAGAAGGACTACGGGAACAAAGGCTCCCACATACAGATAGCTTAAAGGAAGTCCGGAAATCTCAAGCTTCGTAGTAAGAAACAATGCCGCAAAAAGACATATCGTACAGAAAAGCGACGGATACCACACCAGTCGGTTCATGCGGTTTAAAAGTCTGTCCCTTGTCTTCCAGAGGTTCAGCCATTTTTCCTTTAAGTTTGTCATCTGTCCTGTATGTTTCATTCTTCTTCTGTAGTTCAGATGTGTAGCCAGCATTCCAACAGCTCCCACGGTTCCAAGACCAGCCATGCCGTAGAGCAGTATATGCAGGTTCATGATTTTTTCCAGCATAATCCCCTCCTTTAATACATTGCGGGCAGGAACGTAAAAGTTCAGGCTGCTTTTACCCCTGCGCCCTGTTTCCATTATACAGCCGAAGCCCTCCGGTGGAAACAAAAATCGTTCGTCAAATTCTCGCAAAAAGAAACGGGAAACACAGCTCTTCGCCATGCTTCCCGTAAAATCCTATAATTTTGAAAGGGCTTCCACCACTTCCTCAAACTTCATAAAGTGAGAAGCTTTCACAAGAACCGTATCTCCCGTCCGGATATAAGATTCCAGATTTTTAAGAAGACTTTCTCTGTCCGGCTCATAAATCACAGTAAGGTCAGGATTTGTCTCCTTTGCCTTCTCTGCCATATGCTTACAGAGACTTCCCACGCAGATACATACATCTATGCCGCAGTCCCCTGCGTGAACACCAACTTCTTCATGAAGCTTCACTTCATCCTTTCCAAGTTCTCCCATATCGCCAAGAATCGCAACTCTTCTTCCCGCACCGTCCCTTAGCACATCAAGAGATGCCTTCATAGACATGGGATTCGCATTGTAACAGTCGTCCACAATCAAAAGTTTTTCTGTTTCGATCATCTTAAAACGGCCGCTTACAGGCTCAAGACTTTCAATACCGGCTTTAATCTGTTCCTTTGTAAGCCCGTAAATTCTGCCCACTGCCGCTGCTGCAAGCGCATTATACACCATGTGACGTCCAGGCATTGGGATATCCACAACAAAGCTTTCCCCGCCCATATGAATGCGGCAGGTCATTCCCTTTAATCCTCTGCTTACCACTTCATCTGCATATACATCCTGTCCTTCTGTCATTCCGAAAAATACAGGACAAATTCCATTATGCTCTTTTACTGTGGAAAGCTTGTCGTCATCTCCGTTTAATACAATATGTCCGCCCGGCTTCACATAATCAAAAACCTCTGTCTTTGCTTTTAAAACACCGTCTCTGTCTCCCAGGTTTTCCAGATGGCACGTCCCTATATTTGTGATCACGCTTGTATCCGGCTTTGCAATCTTTCCAAGGCGGCTCATCTCGCCAAAATCACTGATTCCCATTTCCAGAACTGCAATTTCATCTTCTTCACGAAGACGGAAAACCGTGAGAGGAAGACCAAGCTCATTATTGAAATTACCCTGCGTCTTTAGCGTACGGTATTTTTCCTTCAGAACAGAAGCTATCACTTCCTTTGTACTTGTTTTTCCAACACTTCCTGTAATTCCAACAACAGGAATCGAAAGCTCTTCTAAATAAAACTCCGCAATGTCCTTCACTGCCTGAAGAGAAGATTCCACAAGAATATACGGATAGGGAGCATCCTCCAGAACTTTTTCCGAAAGTGTGGCAAGCGCTCCCGCTTCCATTACCTGGGGAATAAATTTATGAGCATCCACACGCTCTCCTACGATAGGAACAAAAAGGCTGTCCGCTTCCACTTTACGGCTGTCTGTCGTAATAGAAGAAACTTCTTTCTCAAGAAGACTGCTGTTTCCGTGATACACGCCGCCGCATACCCGGGTAATATTTTCCAAAGTCAAACTTTTCATATCTTCACCACTTTATCCTTTTATTTCTCGTACTTTTTCATGGAAACATGAATCAGCTCCTCGCAGAGAGAAGGATAATCGATTCCCAGTACCTTTGCCTCCTGCGGAATCAGACTTGTCGGTGTCATTCCGGGAAGTGTGTTTGCCTCAAGGCAGTACATATCCCCGTTTTCTTTCATGATAAAATCAAGACGGCAGTAAGCTTCCAGAGAAAGGGCCTTCGCTCCTGCCTCCGCATGACGCTGCATCTTTTCTGTAAGTTCATCCGAAATTTCAGCAGGGCATGTTTCCACAGTAGAACCCGGCTGATATTTATTTTTGTAATCATAAAATCCCTGAAGAGGCGCAATCTCAATAACAGGATATGCTTTTCCATCCACAACAGCAACAGAAAACTCTCTTCCCTTTACATATTCCTCCACTACCACTTCATCTTCATAGGAATATGCATTATCCAGAGCTTCTTCATATTCTTTCTGGTTATTTGCAATATAGACACCTACACTGGAGCCTCCGCAGCATGTTTTTACAACAACCGGAAACTCCATTCCAAGTTCTTCCAGATTTCTTACACAGGATGCTTTTTCCATTGAAGTTCCTGCGGGAGTTGGAACGCCGTTCATGCGGAACATCTGCTTTGTAATTCCCTTATCCATCGCAAGGGCACTGCTTAAATATCCTGTTCCTGTATATTTGATTCCCATAAGGTCAAAGGCTGCCTGAAGCTTTCCGTCTTCTCCGTTCGCTCCATGAAGTCCCAGAAATACAATGTCGCAAAGCTCGCAAAGCTTGATTACATTTGGTCCGAAAAAGCTTTTTCTCTCTTTTTTCATATCCTCGATTTTTTCATCGAAGCTTTTCATGTATGCGCTTGCCGCTTCTACATCATATTCCTCCGGGAAAGGATTTTCCCAGTCCACATTTTCTATTCCCCCGAAAACATCCACCAAAATTGCCTGATGTCCTTTTTCACGAAGAGCTGTACAGATACCTGTTCCTGAAACAATAGAAATAGCTCTCTCTGTACTTGTTCCCCCTGCTAATACTACAATCCTCATTTTTTATCTCCTTTATCTTCTGCCCCTGTTACTGATAAACAATAACCGGCGCACCGATTTCAATGTTATTATATATGATCTGTGCCTGCCCATAAGGCGTATTGACACAGCCGTGAGAACCTTCTGTCATATAGAGGGTTCCTCCGAATTCTGTCCTCCAGGATGCATCGTGTATTCCCACATTTCCTGCAAAAGGAAGCCAGAATGTAACTGGTGCTTCGTAATCCTCCCCTGTAAGCGTAGCCGGAGACTGTTTTGCATCTATCGCATAACAGCCTACAGGAGTGGCTGTATCTGTATTTCCCGGGTGTCCTGTCACAACCGGCGTATCTACAACCGGAACTCCGTCTTTATAAAAGACCATTCTCTGATTGGTAAGGTCGATTTCCACATAAGTATATCCTATATCGTTTGTGGTATCCCGACTCCATGCAGAATAGGCATAAATTGGCTCTCTCACCTGGGTTTCCCCGTTTAATATGGCTTGATAAAGAGCCTCTGTCTCTGCCTCCTGATCGATCGCCCATCCATAATCGCCTCCGGATATGGTGACGATTCTTCCGTCATATGTACGAAAATCCCTTGTACAGCCAAAGGTGTCGTATTTATAACCAAGATTATTTACGTATTCTGCCGCCTTTTCTTTATCAAGAGTGTAGCTTCCGTCTTCCCCTCTTACAATCCAGCTTTTGATTACGCTTCTGTCAACTGTTTCTGTCTTATCTGCGAAATCGTATGTAATGACTACATCTGTAAGTTTGTTCAGACGGTCGCAGTCTTTTTTCAGATTCTCATCACTCTGATAAACAGAAGGTTTTTTATAACAGCCTTCTTCTTCAAGATTAAGCCTTGTCTCTCCCAAAAGCGCGCACTGCACCACAGAGTTTAAAAGTTTTTCTTTGTCCGGGGCATTTCCTTCTGTCTCCGGTACAATCTCATATCCTGCTTCTGTTTCTTTTATGGATGCATCCACAGGTTCCTGTGCGTTCTGCACACAGAAAAGTCCTTCAATGGCCGTTCGAACCATTTCTTCATTATAGACTACTGCCCCGGAAGCCTGGTATTCTTTCTTTTCTGAAAAAGAGAGGAACCATCTTCCTTTTTCCTGGTTTTGAAGAAGCGCCTGCACGCTTCCTTCCCCTTTATAGGAAAGTCCCATCTCTTTTGCAGTAATGCCCTCCTGACCGTTATTTTTTGTCTCGAGTGTGAGGGCATATGTTTTTATCTTTTCTGTAAGAAGGTTTTCTGCCTCATCCGCAGTCATATAAGAGCAGTTCAGACCGTTTATATAAGAGCCAGGCAGAAAATGGCTGCCAAAGTACGATACGCCATAAAAGTACGCAGCAGCCGTAAGAAGGAGAAATACAACGATAAGAGCTATAAGCACCTTTCTCCCTGTACTCATTCCTGTCTTTTCTTCTGTCATTTTTTAACCTCAGCGCTTTCTTACTATATCTTATGCCTGTGCAAGTAATTTCTCCACACTTGCAAGTTTTACGCAGAGAACAAAAACTTCTGCTGCTTTTTTCAGTTCTTCAAGAGACGGGAATGTAGGCGCTATACGGATGTTGGAATCTTTCGGGTCTTTTCCGTATGGATAAGTTGCTCCTGCTCCTGTCATGACAACTCCTGCCTCTTTTGCTTTTTCTACGATTGATTTTGCGCAGCCTTCCATAGAATCAAAGGAGATAAAGTATCCGCCATGCGGTTTTGTCCACTCACCGATTCCAAGACCTTCCAGTTCTCTTTCCAGTGTCTCAAGAACAAGCTCAAATTTCGGACGGATAATATCCGCATGTTTTCTCATGTGTGCATGAAGTCCCTCAAGATTTTTGAAGAAGCGCACGTGACGAAGCTGATTCAGCTTATCGTGACCGATTGTCTGAATCTGCATATACTGGCGAAAATCTTCAAGATTTGCCTTGGATGCTGCAACAGCTGCGATACCGGAACCTGGGAAGCTTACCTTTGAAGTAGAAGTAAATTTATATACTAGATCCGGATTTCCTGCTTTTGCACACTCTGCCAGAATCTCCTCCAGGAAATCCTGATTATCATCATAAAGGTGATGAATGCTGTACGCATTATCCCAGTAAATACGGAAGTCAGGAGCTGCCGGTTTTAATCTTGCAAAACGATCTACGGTCTCTTTTGAATAAGTATAGCCTTGAGGATTGGAATATTTCGGTACACACCAGATTCCTTTAATGGCATCGTCTTCACTTACCAGCTTTTCCACCATATCCATATCCGGTCCTTCCGGAGTCATCGGTACGTTGATCATCTCAATTCCAAAATATTCTGTGATTTTAAAATGGCGGTCATAACCCGGTACCGGACAGAGGAATTTTACTTTGTCCAGCTTGCACCACGGAGTGTTTCCCATTACGCCATGTGTCATGGAACGTGCAATAGAATCAAACATGACATTCAGACTGGAGTTTCCATAAATAATAATGTGCTCCGGGTCAACCTCTGACATTTCTCCGAGAAGGCGTTTTGCTTCCGGAATACCGTCAATCACACCATAATTACGGCAGTCTACGCCTGTCTCACATTTAAGCTCTGCGCCTCCTGCAAGAACGTCCATCATTCCCATTGAAAGATTAAGCTGCTCCACTCCCGGTTTTCCGCGGGACATATCAAGGGCAAGGCCCTGGGCTTTTACCTCTTCATACTGCTGCTCCAGTTCTTTCTTTAAGGAAAGAAGCTCTTCTCTGCTCATTTCACTGTATTTTTTCATAATAATCCTCCTCATGCCACTCTTTCGCCTTTTTCTCATACATTTTAGTATGGTAAAGTCCTGATTGTCAAGCCTGTTCTGGGCTTTTTTTAATTCCTGATGTTAAAATAATGAGGGATATGTTATAATAGGATGTATCAAAAGAAAAAAGAAAGAGGTTACAACAATTATGTGGATAGCAGATGGCTGGAAAGAATATGAAGTCATTGATACTTCCTGTGGAGAAAAACTGGAGAGATGGGGAGATTATCTTCTTGTCCGCCCGGACCCGCAGGTTATCTGGGATACACCCAAAACCCACAAAGGCTGGAAAAAAATGAACGGTCATTATCACCGAAGCAAAAAAGGCGGCGGCGAATGGGAATTTTTCGACCTTCCGGAACAGTGGGACATTCATTATAAGGAGCTTACCTTCCACTTAAAACCATTCAGCTTCAAGCACACCGGACTGTTTCCGGAACAGGCTGCAAACTGGGACTGGTTCGGAGATAAAATCAGAAACGCAGGACGTCCTGTTAAAGTTTTAAATCTTTTTGCATATACAGGCGGCGCAACCCTTGCCGCTGCTGCAGCAGGCGCTTCTGTTACTCATGTAGACGCATCAAAGGGAATGGTTTCCTGGGCAAAAGAAAACGCACTTGCCTCCGGTCTTGGAGATGCTCCTATCCGCTGGCTTGTGGACGACTGTGTCAAATTTGTAGAACGCGAAATCCGAAGAGGAAATCACTACGACGCAATCATTATGGATCCTCCTTCTTACGGAAGAGGACCTAAAGGAGAAATCTGGAAGATTGAGGATGCCATTCATCCTCTTGTAAAACTCTGTACAAAAATTTTAAGCGATAAGCCTTTATTTTTCCTTATTAATTCCTACACAACCGGTCTTGCCCCGGCTGTACTTACTTATATGCTTGCCACAGAGCTTAAGAAGTTTAACGGACGTGTAGATTCTCAGGAAATCGGTCTTCCTGTTTCCTCAAACGGTCTTGTCCTTCCATGCGGTGCATCCGGCAGATGGGAAGCTCTGTAGAATCTCAGGAGGTGGGATTGTGGAACTGGATAAAAAAACTCTTTTCAAACATGAAATGATGCGCTATGGCGGCGCCTGCATTGCCGGTGTCATCTTTGCCATAAACATTAAGACTTTTGTGCGGGCAGGCGGGCTCTACCCCAGCGGATTCAACGGCATTACTCTGCTTCTGCAGAATATTTTTGAAACATATATGGGAATCTCCGTTCCCTACTCTGTCATCAATATTATTTTGAATGCCATTCCCGTTATGATCGGATTTAAGTTTATCGGCAAAAAATTCACTATAAGCTCCTGCATTGTAATTATCCTGTCCAGTGTGCTTACAGATATGATACCTGTACAGCCAATCACTTATGACCGGCTCCTTATCAGTATTTTCGGCGGTCTGATAAACGGTCTCTGCGTCAGCTTATGTCTTATTGCGAACACAAGCAGCGGCGGCATGGATTTCATTGCCATTTATTTTTCGGAAAAAAGTGGTCAGGACATCTGGAATTATATTTTAGGAGTCAACGCCGTTATCCTTCTGATTGCAGGTTTTCTTTTTGGATGGGACAGAGCTCTTTACTCTATCATCTTCCAGTTTACTTCTACGCAGGTGGTGCAAATGCTTCACCAAAGATACAAGAAGCACACGCTTTTTATTATTACAAGAAAACCCGCCGAGGTTTATAAAGAAATTTCCGATCTGACCCGCCATTCTGCAACCTGTTTCTACGGAACCGGCTGCTATACCGGAGAAGATACAAGTATGCTCTATTCCGTTGTCTCCAGAACAGAGGCGAAAATTCTCGTAAAAAGGGTGAAAGAACTTGACCCCAGCGCTTTTGTAAACATTATAAAAACCGACTATATCAATGGTCGTTTTTATCATAAGACAGATTATTAAAAAAAACTCTCCCAACGCTTCAGAAGCACGGGAGAGTTTTTTGTTTACCGTTTATTTATTTTTCTTCTTCATCGTTGCAAGTACAGACTGAAGTACAATGAAGAAGCAAAGGAGTGCGGAAAGCACAATTCTTACCCACCAGCTTGAAAGTGTACCCTGTACAGTAATCAAACTGGAAATGGTTCCTTTAATGAGAACACCAAACATAGTTCCAATTGGTGTTCCCACACCGCCGGAAAGAAGTGTTCCACCGATAACGGCTGCGGAGATGGCGTCCATCTCAAGACCCTTTGCCTGCTCTACGAAGCCGGCGCAGGTATTTAAGCAGAACAGGAAGCCGCCAAGTCCTGCAAGGAAACCGTCGAGAACGTATGCTTTGAATTTTGTTTTTCTTACGTCAAGGCCCATCATAAGAGCGCTCTGCTGACTTCCGCCGATTGCATAAAGCTTACGTCCGAATTTGCGGTATTTTAAAAGAATTGCTATTAAAATCACTACCACAATCGCAATGACTACTGTCGGCGGAATGTACGCCGGAATAAATTTACCTTTTTTGTTCGTGGAACCGAAAGGCATATAGAAACGGTAGTTTGCCCATTTCAAAAAGACTTCGTTTTTAATAGAAATCATCTCTGTGCTGATAATGGCTGTCATACCTCTTCCGAAGAACATACCTGCCAGAGTAACGATAAACGGCTGAATATCCAGGTAGGCTACAAGGAATCCCTGTACAACACCGAAGGCAATACCAATTGCAAGCGCCGCAAGAACTGCCACGTATGCGTTTGCCCCTTTATTTTCCATCATATCTGCCATTACCATACATACGAGGGCTGTGACAGAACCTACAGAAATATCAATTCCTCCAGTGATCATTACAATAGTAAGACCACAGGCAATTACAAGAAGTCCCGCATTTGATACAAACAGATTTAAAAACATCTGCGGCTTTGCAAAACCTTTGTCTGCGAAAATCACCATTCCCGCGATATACATCACGAAAAACAGAACAATGGTAATCAGAAGCAGGAAGCCATTTCCTGTCATTTTTCTTTTCTGCATCTTATTTGCTTTCATTACTTCTGACCTCCTTCTACGGCAGGTTTCCCTGCGTTTCTTTTTGCTTTGAAGTTGGCAATGTATTTCTTAAATACTTCACTTTGCAGCGTTACGATAATAATAACTACGATTGCCTTGTATACGGGAAGCTGGTCAGCTTTTACGTTCATTGCGTAAAGAGTTGTTGTAAGAGCCTGGATCGTATATGCTCCAATTACGGAACCTACAAGACTGAATTTACCGCCGCCAAGGAAGTTTCCTCCAAGAGCAACTGCGAGAATTGCATCCATTTCAAGGTTGAGGCCGATGTTATTTGCATCTGCTGAGTAAATACGGCTGGAGGCCACAATACCTGCGATACCTGCAAGTACACCGCAGATCACATATGTTAAAAATTTGATCATTGTAGAATTTAATCCTACAAGACGAGCTGCTTTTCCGTTGATACCAACACTCTCTATGTACAGTCCGAGAGCTGTCTTTTTCAGAATCACTGCAACGAGAACGACTGCAATCACAGCGAAGAAAACAGGGGTTGGAATCGGGCATTTTCCAATGTAGCCTCCTGCCATTTTATAGGAATCTACACGAATGTAAGTAATCTGTCCGTTTGTAATAAGCTGTGCAATACCACGACCTGCAGTATAAAGGATCAGAGTCGCAACCATAGGCTGAATGTTAAGCTTTGCAACAAGAAATCCGTTAAATGCTCCGCAGAGAGCTGAGGCAAGAAGCGCTGCCACAACTGCTAAAATCAGAGGACTTGCATATTCTGTAACAGAAACTTCTCCGCCGGAAAGCACCTGACAGCACACTGCAGCTGCCACTGCCATAATTGCACCTACACTGATGTCCTGTCCGCCGGAAGCCGCTGTTACAAGGGTCATGCCGACTGCAAGGATAACAAGCTCAGACGCGCGGTTGATTACGTCAATAATGTAACCGTAAAGTACGCCGTTCTGGATAGATACATTGAAAAAGTCCGGTGTCTTGATCACATTTAAAAGAAGAACTGCAACGAGACACACAATGGGAAGAAACAGGCGCGCACTTGTGATTTTCTTTACTTTATTCATTACTTATCGTCACCTCCTGCTATTGCCTTCATAATATTGCCCTGAGAGAGCTCTTGTTCATTCAGCTCTCCTACTTTTTCACCGTCTCGAAGAACTGCCATACGGGAACAGGTACGAAGCATTTCTTCCACCTCGGAAGAAATAAAGGTTACTGCCATTCCCTGATCTGCAAGGTCGAGAACCAATTTCTGGATCTCTGTCTTTGTACCAATATCAATACCTCTTGTAGGCTCGTCAAGAATCAGGTATTCCGGATTTGTGAGAAGCCATCTGCCAAGAATTACTTTCTGCTGGTTACCTCCGGAAAGACTCTTTATCGGTGTCTCACGGCTTGCTGTCTTAATCTGGAGAAGCTCAATATATTTGTCAGCCGCTTCCTCCATCTCTTTTTTGCTTAATGGGCGGAACATTCCTCTTTTCGCCTGGAGCGCAATGATAATGTTCTCTCTTACAGATAGGTCTGCAATAATGCCTTCTGCTTTTCTGTCCTCAGGAAGATATGCCATTCCAAGTTTCATTGCATCAAGAGGACTGTTGATTTTTACTTCTTTTCCTTTTACTTTCAGTACACCTGCATCAGCCTTATCCGCGCCGTAAATCGCACGTACCAGTTCAGAACGGCCGGAGCCTAAAAGTCCTGTAAGACCAATAACCTCACCTTTGTTAATGGTAATATTAAATGGTTTAATCGTTCCTTTATGTGCAAGTCCCACTGCCTCAATTACCGGTTCTACTGCTTTTACACTTTTTCCTTTATGCTCGCCTTTGATGTCTGCAAGATCGTCAAAATCCTTACCCATCATCTTGGCTACCAGCATAACTCTCGGAAGGTCTTTCGTCTCATATTCTCCCACAAGCTCACCGTTTCGAAGAACTGTAATTCTATCGCATACGGCGTATACCTGTTCCAGGAAATGGGTAACGAAAATAATTCCAACGCCTTCGTCACGAAGTCTTTTCATAAGAACAAACAGTTTCTCTACCTCGTCGTCATCAAGAGAAGAAGTCGGCTCGTCAAGAATGAGGACACGACATTTCATATCAACTGCACGGGCAATGGCTATCATCTGCTGAATTGCCACCGAGCACTCATCAAGCATCTGAGTTGGAGGCACATGAATGTCCAGGCTCTCAAGAAGCTCTCTTGAACGCTCATTCATCTGCTTCCAGTCAATCATGCCAAATTTTCGTGGTTCTCTTCCAATAAACAGGTTTTCTGCCACTGTCAGGTTCGGGCAGAGGTTTACCTCCTGGTATACGGTACTGATTCCGTTATCCTGAGCTTCCTGCGGAGAATGATTGATAATCGCCTTATCGTTTCCCTCCATGCGGATACTTCCGCTTTCGAATTCGTGCACACCTGTAAGCACCTTAATCAGAGTAGATTTTCCGGCTCCGTTCTCCCCCATCAACGCATGAATCTCACCCTTACGGAGAGTAAAATCCACATGGGAAAGGGCACGGACACCCGTAAAATTCTTGGTTATGTCCCGCATTTCCAATACTACGTTCTGTTCCATATTCCTTTCACCTGCTTTCCTGTAAATTCTCTGTTTCGGAATAAAGAGAGCGTGGCGCAAACCCGGATTTTCCGAATTATCCACCACGCTCCGGACTCACTCTTTATTCATCAGTACATATATTTCTGTTAATTAATATGCACGTCCGTCAATGATTTCCTGTGTGATTGGTGTTACTGCAAATGTTCCTTCTTCTTCAAGGCTGTTTACAGCGGTAACTTCTTTAACTGTATCATCAACTGCAAAGATTTCCTCATCTACGTAGTTCAGTTTCTCAACTTCTTCGCCTGCTTCCAGAGCTTTGATCAGTTCCTCAGCACGTGGTCCGTGTAATGGATTACACTCTACGTCACATGCGATTTTTCCATTTAATGTATCTGTCAGACCTGCATTTGTTGTATCAAAGGAAATTACAAGGATTTCGCCGTTTGCAATATCAGAACCAACTTTTTTACCGGCTGCTTCAATCGCATCGATTGCTCCAAATGCTTCGTTGTCGTTCTCACAGTAAACTACGTTAATGTTGTCATACTGTTTCAGCATGGACTCCATAACTTCCTGTCCTTTAGCCTGTGTAAATTCACCGGACTGCTGTGCAAGTAAATCCCATCCGTATTTCTCAACGCCTTCTTCAAGTCCCTGTGTACGTCCAATCTGAGCTGTAGAACCGATTGTTCCCTGGATGTCTACAATGTGAAGGTCTTCCGGTTTGATTTCTTTTGCTGTTGCAAATGCATTCAGCCATTCTGCTGCTTTGCGTCCTTCCAGAAGAGCATCTGTTCCAATCCATGATGTATAAAGGCTGTCATCAGATACATCAACCATACGGTCTACGATAATGACAGGGATTCCTGCGTCTTTTGCTTCCTGAAGAACCGTGTCCCAGCCTGTCTCTGTTACAGGAGCAAGGAGAATATAATCAACTTCCTGCTGAATAAAGTTACGAATTGCGGTAACCTGGTTTTCCTGTTTCTGCTGTGCATCATCAAAAATCAGCTCATATCCGTTCTCTTCGCTGAATGTTGTTTTCATAGATTCTGTGTTGGCTGTACGCCAGTCAGACTCTGCACCAACCTGTGAAAAGCCAACTGTAATTGTGTCTGCCTCTTCTGCTGCTACACTAACTGCTGATGCTGCGCCCATGCTGCATACCATAGCGGCTGTTAATAATGTTGCAACTAATTTTTTCTTCATTTTTGTTTCCTCCCGATTCATTTAAGATGTTTTTATTATAGTAAATTCACAGAAAAACTCCATAGAATTTTTTCATAAAAAAGTTTAATCTTCTATGAAAAATCCACGGAGTTTTGAAAAAGTTTATTTTTTTATTATGGAAGTTTAATTTTTTAAGAAACAGCTTCATTCTGCATTTTTTTTGCCAGATAAAGCTCCATCACCGTACCCTCCCCTTCTTTTGAAGAGATTTTAAGACCATATCCGGACCCGTAGTAAAGATGGATTCGCTCAGACACAGCCGCAAGGCCGAAGCCTTTTCTCGCCCCGGTTTTTATGGCAGTCTGCACCTCTTTGAGACGTTCCTTTGTCATTCCCTGTCCTGTATCTGTCACTCGAAGGATCAAATCCTCACCCAAATCAATTCCTTCTATGAGAATTTTTCCTTTTCCCCTTTTATTTTTAATTCCATGATAAAGAGCATTTTCTGCCAGAGGCTGAAGCGTGAGTTTTGGAACAAGAATCTGTTTCAGGCTTTCCGGAATCTGAATTTCAAAATCCAGAATATCACGGTAACGAAATTGCTGAATTTCCAGGTAGCTTAAGGTATGGCGTTCTTCTTCCTCAAGTGTAATAATATCTTTCCCCTTGGAAAGAGAAGTTCTGAAAAATACAGAAAGACTTGTAATCATATTCAGGGCATCCTCGTCCTGTCCTCCCTCTATAAGCCAGACAATTGTGTCCAGTGTATTATAAAGAAAATGAGGGCTGACCTGCGCCTGAATTAACTGAAGCTCTGTCATGTGCTGTATTCTCTGCTCTTCTTTTACATTTTCAAGAAGCAGTTTGATACGCTCTGCCATTTTTCTTATTCCTATATCCAGCTCCTGTATTTCCAGACTGTCAGCTTCTACTTTCTTCATATCAAAATTCCCTTTTCCCACAGCCTTCACGTTACTTAAAATTTCAGTAATAGGTTCTGTAGTTTTATAAGAAAACCAGAAAAATCTGCGTAAAAGAATTAAGACTGTCAGAATCACAAGAATTGCCATCCCTGCAGCAAGCATCCTTCCGGTTTTTCCAAGCTGAGATTCTATCTGCACCAGATTCATAGATTCCTGATAAATATAATTCTGCATTTCTTCCACAATCAAAGAAGTACAGACATAAATATAGCTTTCAAGAAAACTGATACGGTCATCATACCGTTTTGTTTCCGTAAGTTCTGTCATATACTCCTGCAGATTGGAAAGATATGACTGCAGATTGTAAATACTTTTCATACTTTCTTTTCTGCCTGTGCTTTTTTCCAGTCGATCTACCGTGTCCCTGGCTTCCTGAACAATATAATAAGGGAGCGTTTCTGTGCCCCTGCTTCCAATTGCCACATAATAAATCCGCGCATCCACCTCATCTTTAAAATTCAAATTAAATTCACTGCTGACTGCCAGATTATGGGACAGCTTACTATATTGTTTTGTATACTGCCAGAACATAAACAGGAGAACCGTCATGATTAAAATTACGGGAATCATAGTTGTTAAAAGCAAACTTCGGATTTTATTTTCAAGTTTCCTCTTTTTTCTTTCTGTTTTCCACACTTTATTCGTTTTCTTCCCCTTTCCTCTTCCTGTACTCGCTTGGCGTCATCCCCTGTGTTTTCTTAAAAAGATAACTGAAATAATGAGCATCCTTATACCCCACCTCGCCTGCGATTTCACTGGAACGCTTTGCGGTACAACGGAGAAGTTCCCGCGCCTTACTCATACGAAGTGAAGTAAGGTATTCAATAAAAGTCTGTCCCATGTTCTGGCTAAAAAGGGCGCTGAAATGATTGGCACTTACATTTGCCACATGAGCTGCTGTATTTAAAGACAGCTCTTCATCCATATAGTGATGATTAATAAATTCTACTGCTCCCTGAAGCACGCTTTTCGTCTGATTTCCTGCATTTTCATCCCGGATTTCAATAGCTTTTTTAATGAGGTTTTGAGCGTAAGAAATTGCCGCTTCTGTGGATCTGCTTATTTCTTCCATTACTGCCTCTGTCTCTTCTGTTTCCGTCTCTTCGTATCCACACCCCAGCTTTTTCAAAAAAGACATTACAGAAAATCTTACATTTAAAACTACATAATTACGGAAAACAAGAGATTCCATTGGTTCTTTTCCTATTGCATAAAAATAATCTCTTACGAAACTTTCTACCTCTTCCATCAGACCGTTTCCAAGAAACTTCTGCAGAATCGCGGGATTTAAGGCATTCACGTCTACATTTTTCAAATATTCCCCATCTTTTCTAAAAGAACTGTCCTGATTTTTTTCCAGATTACTGTATCTTAAAATATGCTGCCCGTCACAAAGATAGCGGAAAGAATACGCCCTCATGGCAGAATAATAGCACTGTTTAATAAGGCTCAGACGACTTGCAGATTCTCCGATAGCAACAACCCACTCCATGCTTCTTCCTGTCTCTTCCATAGTATTCTGAAGAACTTTTACACAGGTTTCTGTACGCTCTTCAATATTATCCTCCGTACCTTTTATCAGAACTGCGTAACTAAATACCTGATGACGGAATAAAAGTGCGTATTGGTGTCCAATAAAATAGTTTCCTATTTTTTTATGTACCTCCGCCTCCCGGTCAGAATATTCAGCAGAATCGTATGTGTTATCATTAATGTCTGGAGTAAAAATCAGAATATTGTATGCCTCAGATACAATATCAATGTTCAGCTTATCTGCGCGGCGGTATATTTCTTCCGCATTCATATTTCCCCGCACGAGATTTTCAAAAAAATCCCGACTTGCATATTTCTCATATTCCTGCATTTCCATGCGGAATTTCTCATAATATTCCTGTTGTGTTTTTTCATCTTCACAGTGATTTCTGATTTCTTCCAGACGCTCAAGAAGGGCCTTTTTTGTGATTGGCTTTAACAGATAATCCTCCACACCAATGTTGATTGCCTGTTTTGCATAATTGAAATCATCATATCCGCTCAGAATCACGATTTTTATGTTTGGTATTTCTTTTTTTACGAGTTTGCTTAAAGTAAGACCGTCCATAAACGGCATTTTTATGTCAGTGATCAGAATATCCGGACGGCTTTTCCGAATCAGAGGAAGCGCCATTTCGCCGTCCGCAGCTTCCCCTACAAGTTCAAATCCATATTTTTCCCAGGGAACCATCCTCTTAATGTTTTCCCTGATGATTACTTCATCCTCCACTAAAAAAGTACGCAGCATTTTTCTTCGTCCTTTCTGCATCCTATACAAAGCTCCGAATCAAAACAAAATCCGGGCATTATATAATTACTTTAATACTTGTCAGCAGAGAAAACAAGTTATTTTTGCAGGAATAAAAATAAGGCTGTCTGCGTTTTCACATACAAACCTTTGACAGATTTCTGAAATTTTGCAAATCCGTCACGTTTGCTGTGAATCGCAGACAGCTCTTTATTCTTTCGGAAAACTCACTGTAATCTCCGTTCCCTGTCCTGGTGTGCTTTCAAGCTCCACCTCTCCACCCAGGAAGCTTACGCCATGTTTTACAATAGAAAGCCCCAGTCCCGTGCCTCCTATTTCTTTTGAATGGCTTTTATCTACACGATAGAATCGCTCAAACACACGGCTCTGATCCTCTTTTGGGATTCCGACGCCATTGTCTTTGACAGAAATACAAACGCTTTCCTCATTTTCTGTAAGGCAGATACAAACGCTTCCGCCTGGTTTATTGTACTTAATCGCATTGTCACAAAGATTAAACAGCACTTCTTCCAAAATATTGGGAACCGTATGAAGCTGCACTCTATCCCCTTCTATATAGAGATGAACATCCTGCTTTTTGGCAGCTTCGCTTAAAGTGCCAAAGACATTTTTTGCAGTCTGATACAGATCCGTCTCTGTCCACTCATACGGAACTTCTCCTTCATCAAGCTGTGAAATACGGATCACATCTTCTACCAGAGTAATAAGACGCTGCGCCTCTTTGTAAATCCGTCCCGCAAAAGCGCGGACATCTTCCTCCTTTACATATCCATCCTGAATAATCTCAGCAAATCCGGAAATTGAGGTAAGAGGTGTTTTCAGCTCATGAGACACATTTGCTGAAAATTCTCTTCGCAGCTTTTCTCTTTCCAGTTTTTCTGTTACATTTACAAGCAGAAGAACTGCACCTTCCACCTGCTCTTCCCGCATAACAGGATTGGCAACCACATGAATATCGCTTCCGTCAACTTTTAATACCGCCTCATTATGCTTTCCGTCAAGAGCTTTGTCAATAATGCTCTGGAATTCCTCACTTCTGTTTAAAACATAAACGCTTTCTCCGTTTTTGGGACCATTTACATGGAAAAGTTTCCAAACACTGGCATTTCCGGAAAGAATCATTGTGTAACGATCTATTACTACAAGTCCTTCCTGCATATTTTCTGTGATAATCGAAAACTCCTCCTGCTGTCTTCTGGCAGTATCGATCTGATTTTTAATCTCCCGGTTCTGCTTATACATCCTGCTCAGAAGAGGAGCCACCTCTTCGTAAACCTCATTTTCCTCAGGATGTTCAAGATCCAGCTTATTCACAGGTTCTACTACCTTTTTCGACAGTCTTGACGCAAACAGACCGGACAAAACAATCATGAGAAGAAGAATCCAAAGTACAGGAACAATCAGCTGATAAACAAGCGCAAGAACAGAATACTGCGTGCTGGATACACGGAGAATCTTCCCGTCTTCCAACCTCAAAGCGTAGTAAATTGTTTTTTCAGAAAGAGTTTCAGACATACGTACTGCTTTGCCTTTTCCTGTCTCTGCCGCCTCTTTTACTTCTTCTCTGTCTTTGTGGTTCTCCATAGAAGATGCTTCTGCCTGACTGTCATAAAGTACACTTCCATCCTGGTCAATTAATGTAATTCTGGAATTTTTTCCATCTAATTTTTCCAGATATTCCATTCCGGAGCTCTCTACTCCCTGCGCTGCATAAAAAGCTTCTTTTTCAAGCTCTGTAGAAATCTGCTTTCCAAAATACCGATAAAGAATCCCCATCACAAATGCAAGCCCAAGGATAAGCACAACTGTACACACTGTCATAATCGATTTAAAAATTTTCTTTGTCACGCCTCTGCCCTCCGTATTTCTGTCCTTTATACTCTGGGCTGATGTTCATTATTCCGGTGTTCTCCGGTAATAGAATACTCCACCCATTCTGCAATATTTACAGCATGGTCTCCGATTCTCTCAAAATACTTTGCCGTCATAAGAAGATCAAGACCTGCTCTTGCATCTAGTTCTCCACCGTAAATCAGCTTCGCCAGCTCTTCTTTTATTTCATTAAAACAATCATCTACCAGATCATCATCTTCTATTACTTTTCTGCAAAGCGCAAGATCTGTATTTACAAAAGCATCTACACTTTCTGTAACCATATGAACCGTATGCTCTGCCATTTCCTGAATTTTTCCCGGAATTTTTACATTTTTTTCAATGTAAAATGAAATATCTGCAATATCAGCTGCCTGATCTCCGATACGCTCCATATCAGAAATCATTTTAAGAGCTGCAGATACTTCCCGCAGATCTCTTGCGACAGGATGCTGGTGAAGAAGAAGACGCATGCAATGCGCTTCTATCTCTCTTTCCCTCTCATCAATTTCTTTATCTGTCTCAAAAATCTCTTTTATAATTTCCCGTTCTCCCTGTTCCTGAACCGCTTTTGCAGAAAGAGAAATCGCTTTCTCACAAAGCCCTCCCATCGTAATAAGAAGAACGTGAAGCTCCTCCAGCTGTCTTTCAAAAAGTGTCGTCATATCATCCAAACCTCCCTGTAATATAATCTTCTGTACGCTTATCTGAAGGCATGGAAAACAGCTTGTCCGTTTTATCAAATTCAATCACTTCTCCCAAAAGGAAGAAAGCTGTCTTATCTGAAATACGTGTTGCCTGCTGCATATTATGTGTTACCATAACAATGGTATAATCCTTTTTAAGCTCTGCTGCCAGTTCCTCAATTTTTGATGTGGAAATCGGGTCCAGTGCAGAAGTAGGCTCATCCATAAGAAGCACTTCCGGCTGTACCGCAAGAGCTCTTGCAATACAAAGACGCTGCTGCTGTCCACCTGACATTCCAAGTGCGCTTTTTTTCAAACGATCCTTTACCTCGTCCCAGATAGCCGCATCTCTTAATGATTTTTCCACAATATCATCAAGCTTTGCTCTGGAACGAATTCCATGTGTACGCGGTCCGTATGCAATATTATCATAAATACTCATGGGAAAAGGATTTGGCTTCTGAAATACCATACCCACACGTTTTCTCAAAAGATTTACATCCATATCTCCGTAAATATCTTCTCCGTCAAGCTGCACCTTTCCTGTAATCACACAGCCTTCCACAAGATCATTCATTCTGTTCAGAGATTTTAAAAGTGTAGATTTTCCGCAGCCGCTCGGTCCTATAAATGCCGTAATCTGCTTCTCCGGAATCTCCATATTTATGTTTTTCAAAGCATGAAAAGAACCGTAATGAAGGTTCATATTTTCAACCAGAATCTTTGTATTTTCACTCATATTTTTATCCTTTTCTTCTTATCCTTTCGCGATTCTCTTTGCCACAAAACCAGACAGTGCATTGATTACAAGTACAAACAGAAGAATCACGACTGCTGTTGCGGAAGCCTGGTTCATATGAAGTCCCTCACTGGAAAGTACATACATATGAAGGGCAAGCGTACGTCCGGAACCCATAATGCTGTCAGGCACTGCCGCAACAGTACCAGCCGTATAAATAAGGGCTGCCGTCTCCCCGACTACTCGTCCAATAGCAAGAATAATACCTGCCAGGATTCCCGGTACCGCAGAGGGAAGAACAATCTTAAAAATAGTGCGGAGCTTTCCTGCACCAAGACCAAAACTTGCCTCTCTGTAAGAATCAGGAACCGATTTTAAGGCTTCTTCCGCTGTACGCATAATAAGCGGAAGGATCATGATCACCATAGTAAATGCACCCGATAAAATGGACATTCCCCATTTCAGAGTTGTAACAAAAAACAACATACCGAAAAGTCCATATACAATCGAAGGAATACCGGAAAGTGTCTCTGCTGCCAGGCGGATCACATTCACAAATTTGCTTCCTTTTTTTGCATATTCCACAAGGTAAATTGCTGCAAAAATTCCAAGTGGAGCCGCAATTACCAGGGAAATAATCGTCATTATAAATGTATTAATCAGAGAAGGAACAAGAGATACATTCTCTGAAGTATATTCAGGACTGAATAAATCTGCAGTCAGATAAGGAATACCCTTTACAAGAATATAACCAATCAGGAAAAACAGAAGCGCAAACGTAATAATTGCTGCCAGTGCTGTAAAAAATGCCAGGATTCCGGAAGCGGGATGAAGAAAATAAGATTTCATCTGCTCTCCAAAGGAAACGCTGTTGCGCTTCTTTTTATTTTCTGTCTGCTCTATCACAGCTGTCGTATCAATCTGCATGTTCCGCCCTCCTGTTCAGTAACGAAAGACTTAAATTAATAATTAAAATAAACACGAACAAAACAACTGCTGTTGCAATCAGAGCTTCTCGGTGAAGACCTGTTGCATATCCCATTTCTGTTACAATATTTGCTGTCATAGTTCGAACACCTTTTAAAATTCCCTGAGGCATTCTGGGCTGATTGCCTGCTACCATAACAACTGCCATTGTCTCTCCGATCGCTCTTCCAATTCCAAGAACAACTCCTGCCAGAATTCCAGATTTTGCCGCCGGAAGAATCACACGGAAAATACTTCTTTCCTTTGTTGCTCCAAGAGCAAGAGAACCCTCATAATAGCTTTCCGGAACGCTGCGGATTGCAGATTCCGTAACACCGATAATTGTAGGAAGTATCATAAGTCCAAGAAGAAGAGATGCTGCCAGCATACTGCTTCCTGTTCCCCCAAATGTTTCTCGAATAAGAGGAACGATTAATACAAGTCCAAAAAAACCATATACAATGGAAGGTACTCCTGCCATAAGCTCAATACCTGATTTTAAAGGTCCGTAAATTTTTTTCGGACAGTAGCGCGCCATGAACACCGAAGTAAAAAGCGCAATGGGAACACCAAAGAGAATTGCTCCTCCTGTTACATATATACTCGCCACAATCATGGGCAAAATTCCGAATATTTCGTTAGAAGGTCTCCATATTGTTCCGAAAAGAAATTTAAAAGGACCGATTTTCCCAATTGCAGGAACACCACTGGCAAACAAAAAGATACATATTAAAAATACTGCCAGAACAGACGCACAGGCTGCAATAAGAAATACCGCCTTCATGCCTTTTTCTTTTATGTGATTCATAACACACCTCTTTACTTAACAGGAGCGACTCCTGGATTACCACAGGTAATCTGAGCCGCTCTCATCATTTTCTATCTAAATGTTTCTGCTTTACAGGTTTCTTATTTTGCAAGCTCTTCCCACTCTGTTGTCTCGCCTGTGAAAATAGCTTTTACCTGCTCGCTTGTAAGCTCATCTGTATCATTTTCATTGTTTACAATCACTGCAATACCATCTCTTGCAATTACCTGTGCATCAAGACCAAGCTCTTTTTCTTCATCTTTCAGTTCACGGGAAGCCATTCCAATGTCACAGATTCCTTCGTTTGCAGAGTTGATACCTGTTGTGGAGTCACTTGTCTGAATTTCGATTGTTACGTCTTTATTTACTTCCTCATAAGCTTCTTTCAGTTTTTCCATTACAGGAGAGATAGAAGAAGAACCTGCAACTACTACTTTACCGGAAGCCTCTCCAGCCTCATATGCAGCTGCCTCTGCATCTTCTTTGATGTAACCGTTATCTTCTACAATCTGCTGTCCTTCTGCACTCATAATGTAGCTTACGAAATCTTTTGCAGCATCGCCTGCTTCTTTGCTTGTAACAATGTTAAACGGACGGGATACTTTATATGTATCGTTTGATACATTTTCTGCGGAAGCTTCTGCTCCATCAATTTTTACAGCTTTTACTGTATCGTTAAGAGAACCTAAAGAGATATATCCGATTGCATTTTCATCTCCAGATACGGTTGTCATCATAACAGAAGTGCTGTTTGTGATGCTTGCATCCACTGTTGTCATATCTACTTTTTCGCCATCTACTTCTTCCTGAATGCCAAACAGTTCTACGAATGCTCCACGTGTTCCTGAACCATCTTCACGGGATACGACTGTGATTGCTCCGCTTGGTGCTGCGCTTACTGCTGTTGCAAATGCTGTTGCTCCGATTACTGCTGCTGTTAAGATGCTTGCGATTTTTTTCTTCATAATTTTATTTCTCCTCTTTATTTCAATTTTTCTTGTTGCCTCATTTACAAGTGCTATTATAAGAGTCGAAGGTAAAATATAAAATCGCTATTCTGTAAAATAAATGTAAAAAAGAACTGGAAAAAATACCAGTTCTTTTAACTTTTTTTACATTCCCTCATGATTCAATTCTTTCTGCCATGACATAAGCTCTTCTAATGTCACCCCGTCTACTACCTGATAAATAGCGTCATTCAGCCTTTTCCAGAGAATCTGTGACGCACATTTTTCCTGTCTTTTACACGTCCCGCCTACACTTACACATTCTACCGGGGAAAGACTTCCTTCTGTAAGCTCCAGAATTTCTCTGACCGTATATTCCTCCGGTTTTCTCACAAGGCGATAGCCTCCCATTGGCCCCCTTACGCTTTTTACGAATCCAGCTTTATTTAATATAGAAATAATCTGTTCCAGATATTTATCGGATATACCCTGCCTTCCCGCAATTTCTTTCAATCGAACAGGACTTTCTGTCTCACTCATAGCGAGATCCAACATCAAACGCACTGCATATCTTCCTTTTGTAGATATTTTCATTTTACAACTCCTGTCGCCTTATTCCTGAAAAAGAGGGGTGGAATAATATCTGTCGCCACTGTCCGGAAGAAGAACAACGATTGTTTTTCCTGCATTCTCCGGTCTTTTTGCAAGAATCATGCCTGCATGAAGAGCCGCCCCGGAGGAAATCCCAGTTAAAATGCCTTCTGTTTTTGTGAGAAGTCTGGATGCTTTATATGCCTCATCATTTTCTACTGTAAGCACTTCATCATAAATCTCTGTATTTAAAATTTTCGGTACGAACCCCGCTCCGATTCCCTGGAGGCCATGAGGTCCTGCCTGTCCGCCGGAAAGTACAGGAGACCCTGCCGGCTCCACTGCAACAATCTTAATATCTGCTTTTTTTTCTTTCAGATATTCTCCTACTCCGGTTACTGTTCCACCGGTTCCGGCTCCTGCAACAAAAACATCTATCTCTCCATCTGTGTCCTCCCAGATTTCCGGTCCTGTTGTCTCTACATGCGCCTTTGGATTTGCCGGATTGTCAAATTGTCCCGGAATAAAGCTTCCCGGAATCTCCTTTGACAGCTCCTCTGCCTTTGCAATAGCTCCTGCCATTCCTTTGGCTCCTTCTGTCAGCACAACTTCCGCTCCATATGCTTTCAGAATGTTACGGCGCTCTACGCTCATTGTCTCTGGCATGGTAAGGATAATGCGGTATCCTTTCACTGCCGCAATAGCTGCAAGTCCGATTCCTGTATTTCCTGATGTTGGCTCAATAATGGTGCTTCCTTCTTTTAAAAGCCCTCTCTCCTCCGCATCTTTTATCATATATAAAGCTGCTCTGTCCTTCACACTTCCGGAAGGATTCAGATATTCTGTCTTAATAAGAAGTCTTGCTTTTAAATTTTCTTTTTTTTCCAGCCTCTTCGCTTCAATAAGAGGGGTATGTCCAATTAATTCCAGGGCGCTTCCATAAATTCTGCTCATAATGATTCCTCCTATTTCCTAGTATTCAGATATGAATTATATTTTATTGCATTATATACATTTGAGGCGGTCATGTCAATATGGAAAATAAATTCAACCTTTCACGCCAGAAAAAGCTTCCACCTGCTTACAAATTCCCGGATAAGCTTTTCAATAATTTTCTTTGTCTCCGGCTTCAGGGCATTTTTCTGTTTCAGCATCAGGCGCAGCGTTTTTATACCGCCCTCCTGAAGCTGTGTGAGAGTTTCCGCTCCCGTCGCTTCCAGAACAGAAAAGAAATCATTGATAAACGCCTCACGTTCCTCTCCGTCTATTCCGGAAAGCCATGCCTTTATTGCTTCATCAAATGCTGCTGCTCCACGATTTTGCTCTTTACATTTTATAAAGCGTCTCCCTTCTGTCTCCCAGGAAAGACAGTCGTGCTGCATCACACCTTTCGCGCTGCTTTTGATGAAAACCGGCTCTTTTTTATGAGCAAGAAGCGTTCCTATAATGCTTCCCTCGGTTATATATCGTTCTATTTTGGGAAAAATTCTCTGAATCCCCTCACTTTCCAGAAATTCCTCAGAAAATCCAGGAGCATCATTACTATATATCTTAATTATTTTATCCTGAATTTCTTTTTCACAAAGAGCAGCTCCATATACTGCAAGATTTCCGCCTTTTGAATGCCCTCCCACAAACATTTTGCAGCAGTTTCTTCCTATATTATTTATATATCGCAAAGCCTCCCTCTGAGCTCCCACAATACCATTACTTAAAAAGAAGTCCTCCTTCCACCCTACAATTCTGTCATCTGTTCCCCGATAAGCAAGATAAGAAATTTCTTCTGAAAGAACGAATTCCACAGCAGAAAACTGAATGTTTTTTTCCTCCGCTATATAATTTACATAATTTTGTATCTTAATATCTCCAAACCGCTTCGTTTTTGCCATCTCTCTCATTCCATAAGGCGCCATGCGAATAAAAGAACGGTCTTTTTTCAGCTCCTCCTCGCTGTATCTCTGAAAAAACGCATCAGAGACTTCTTTTAATGTAAAAAAGCCTTCCCCTTCTCCCGGTGCGATCCCATCCAGATTCACATATGACAAATAGGATAAAAGAAGATTATCCACTTCACAAAAATCATCTCTCTGAAACGTCAAATCTCCTCTCCACTTTAAGTAATCTATAATATTTCCCATAAATCCCTCCCTGCTGCTTTCCTTGACAAAAGAACTTTAATGTGCTAAAGTTTTAATGAATTTTGGTAACTGTGACAATACTGAACAGTTACGAATTTTATATACAAAGGAGACAAATCGTGTTTATTCTTATTGTAATGTGCGTAGGCGTTTTAGCAGGGCGCCTGCTTTTTCCGGAAAAGCTGAAACGCACAAACGAAATTTTTCAGATTGCGTGTACGCTTACTCTGATTTTTGCAATGGGCTACTCTCTTGGAAGTGATGAAAATTTCTTTCAAAAGCTATTCAGCCTTGGACTGGAAAGCTTTTTGTTTTTCCTGATTCCTTCCGGCTGCTCCCTGCTTCTTGTTTTCTTTTTGACAAAACGCTTTTTTAAATCTCACTCAAAAGAAAAGGAGACAGAAGAGAAATGACACTTTTAGCCATTTTAGCATTAGTCGGAGGAGTTTTATGCGGCTCTCTCCATCTTCAGAACGTTGTTCTTGATTTTTTAACTACACATGAGGATCTGATTCTGAACTGTCTGATGTTTTCTGTTGGTATCAGTATTGGTTTACATAAAGGAATTGTTCAGAAAATCCGTCAGTATCATGTGAAAATTTTTATTATTCCAATCGGAACAATCATCGGAAGCCTTCTTGGCGGTCTGATTTTAAGCTTTTTTACAAGATATGGGCTTGGGGAAAATCTTGCTATCGCAAGTGGGCTTGGATGGTACAGTCTCTCCGGTGTTACTCTGGAGAACCTTGGAAATGCCACACTTGGAAGTATTGCTTTTTTAAGTAATCTTATGCGTGAGCTGTTTTCTTTTATCAGCATCCCCTTTGTAGCGCGCCATTTTAATTTTTATTCCTGTATCGCCCTTGCCGGAGCTACAAGCGAAGACACAACCCTTCCTATGATGATGAAATATACAAATGAGGAAACTGTTGTACTGTCTGTAATCAACGGAGTTCTCTGTTCCGCCGTTGTGCCTGTGCTGATTCCGTTTTTTATGGGGTTAGGAATTTGATTACCGGCTTTTCCGACTTTCAAAATATATGAACTGCTCTATAGAGGTCAGTATATCTTCAAAATCCTCTCTTGGCGCAATTTCTATATATTTTGTAAGAAGCTCTGTTTCCTGTTCTTTATATCTTCCATAATAAATATCATAAAGATTATGACCGCGCATATGGATTTTAATTTCTTCCATATGCGCTTTTACGTCTTCTATTGTCTCGAAATCTTTTCCCATTACTTTCAAAAGAGCTTTTCCGCTTTTGATTCTGTAAAGATATTCCTTCCATTTTCCCAAAAAGATTTCATAAAACTCTTCTTCTGATTTTACAATCTCCAGTTTTGCCATTACAGCCGGATTCAGGAAATAGTTTTCAAAGGAATAATACTTTAATATCAGTACATTTTTCTCCCGGACTCTTGGAAGCTTATCTACATCTTCAAGGTTTCGTTCCTCATAATATTTACAGAGCTGACGTTTCAGCATTTCTCTGTCTTTCCCGTCTCCGTCACGAATCATCAGGAAATTATCCTTTAAATACACCTGATTCATATATTTCAAATTGGCATAGGTTTTAATATTTGTACAGCTGTTTGTTGTAATAATCGCAACTGTAGAAAGCTTTCCTTCCTCATCGTAAATCTCTGAAAAATATTTTCGCAGCAGAAGCGGCAGCCTGCTTTTATCCTGCTTTCCTTCTACAATAAACACAAAGTTCACATTCATTACATCGGTGGCCGAATATCCCAGATCATCAAGAACTGCGCTGATATCTGTCTTTTTGCACACGTCAGAATACCCTTCTTCATCAAGAATCACCTGGCGAATCTGTCTGCTGTTAAAGCTTGGAAGAAGATTTGGAGAATGTGTGGAAAAAATCACCTGATTCCGCTTGGAAAGACGGTACAGGATTTCCCCGGAAATCTTCTGAAGTTTCGGGTGAAGAAAAATTTCCGGGTTTTCCACAATGATAATATCTGCATTTGCATCGTTATCCACCTCATAAGTTTCAAGAAGGGATAACATGTAGATACTTCTCATTCCTTTCCCCATTCTGTGAATCGATTCTCTTTTATTTTGTCTGAGGTTATACAATTCTCCTGTTACTGTAAGCATTTTTTCCATATCCAGCTTCATAGAGTAGCGGATTTCTTCACGTCCCCCATTTCTGCGAAAGGTTCTGTTTACCTTCTGGGAAAAAGCATCCAGGTTAGAGCAATACAGCTTATATTCCAGAAGTTTGGCTGTCTCAAACGCATTCAGCTCTTCTGTCTTTTTCTTATTAATAAGCCCGATGCATGAAAAACAACGATTGCATTCTTTTGCCTGATCAAACATACAGCATCCTGCGCGCATCTTGCGCAATATTTCATCTTCCTGAAGCATAAGCACCACATCCTGAAATTCCCCCATGTTTCTCTGGGCATTCAGATAATACACTCTGGGAATGATTCTGGGAATATAAGGATTATTTTTCTGCACTCCATCTGTATAACGCACTTTGCCCTCTCTATTTGCAATATAGGAAAAACAAAGTATTCCTTCTTTATAAGAAGGAAGCTTCTTTGAAAAATCACGAAGCCAGGACTCATATCTTCTGTATGTACTCACAAGACCGTTCTTATGAAAACGTTTCAGGTCCTCCTCCTGAATTTTTAAGGATACTCTGATTTCTATATTTGGATAATCTTCAAGAAAATCTTCCTCCCCGATTTCATAATTTCCAATAACCGCACGAAGAGCATCAAGGACCACAGTCTTTCCAGTATTATTCTGTCCCACAAGAATCAGAGCGTTTTCAATATTTTCAATGTGCATGCTTCTGATTGATTTAAAATTTCGAATCCACAGGTCTGTTATCTGCATATCTATCCCTCAAATTCTTTTTTTAATGCCTCTCTCATCACATCAACCGGCGCTTCTTCCTCTGTCCATAAAGTAAAGTTCAGAGCGGCCTGCTGCACCAGCATCCCTAGACCGTTTACTGTCTTTGCACCTTTTTCTTCTGCTGCCTTTAAAAATAAAGTTTCTGCCGGATTAAATACAACATCGCAGACACACATATCGGAAGATATTGTATTGTAATCTATATCCGGTCTGCTGTTTACATCAGGTGAAAATCCTACTGAAGTCGCATTGATTAAAATCTCTGTTTCCTCTGGAATTTTTACACCTTTTTCCCATAAAATAAACTCTGCTTTTGTATCTGTATGCACGTTTAAAAGAGACGCCAGTTCCTGCCCTTTTTCTGCGCTTCGATTAATAATGTAAATTTGTTCCGCTCCATTTAATCCACATTCTACCGCAATGGCTCGCGCCGCCCCTCCGGCACCTAAAATCGTAACCTTTTTCCCCTTCAGAGATTCGCCTGTATTTTTTAATGCCGTCACAAATCCTTTTCCGTCTGTATTTTCTCCATAAAGCTTTCCATCTTTATGAATCACAGTATTGACTGCCCCGATAATTGCAGCCGCCGGACTAAGCTCATCCAGATATGGAAGAACTTTAATCTTGTGGGGCATAGTAAGATTGATTCCTTTCATACCAAATATTCTTACGCTCTTCATGGCTGTCTCAAGATCTTCCGGAAGTACTTTAATCGTCAGATACCGATAGTCCAGATTTTTCACCGCAAAAGCAGCTTCTTCCACAATGCCTGTAGGATTATCATCTACCGGATCACCAAAAACACCTGTCAATTCTGCTCTGTAGTTTTTCATAAACGTTCTCCTTTCGTTTAACATCCTTTCAATTTCCATAATCTTATATTGAAAACAATATAAAAGTCTTGTTTTTTATATTGTATATCTTAATTTAATGAAAATCTACTTGTTTTTTCTTTATATTTCCACTGCAGTGCGCTTCTACGCAAAATATTTTTTATGCTATGAAACATTACAGCGTAATTTCTTATAACATAAACAATAAAATCCCCTGAAGTTCCAAACTTCAAGGGATTTTCTCTAATCTTTTATGCCATTTTCCTTCCTAGCTCCCGGCATTTTTTTATGCCTTCCTCATCTGGTGTATTCTGAATAATCAAACCTTCTTCTGCCAAAATTTCTGCACCATCATCTCGAACACGTTCATACCAGTCTCTCATCCACTGTCCGTCACCCCAGTCATAAGAGCCGAAGAGAACCACTTTTTTACCTGAAAGACTCTTTTCCAGTTCTGCAAAAAAAGGTTCAAATTCACTTTCCTCCAACTCCTCATCTCCCATTGCCGGGCAGCCCAGAGCCAATACCTCATACTCCGCTGCCTGCTCCGGAGAAATCTGCCCAACTTCAATAAGTTCTGTCTCTACACCTGCCTCTCTGGCACCGTCAGATATTGCCTGTGCCATCGCCTCTGTATTTCCTGTTGAAGACCAGTAAATCACTGCTGCTTTGTTCATTTTGTACCTCCTGATTGTAATTGTAAAATGTTTCTATTTCCATGATCTGCAAGTATCTGCAATATAGAATACCCCTGTTTTATCTGTCCGCACACAAATGCACGGCATCTGTCGTAAACTTCAAACTGAAGTTTTGCCTTTTCCACGTCTCCGTAAACCTTCCAGTAACCGCAAAATTTACAGCCTGCTCCTGAATTTATCCGGAAACCTTTTACATCTTCCAGCGGATAGCCAAGAAATAATCCGATTTCATGGGGAAATTCTTTTTTTTCCTCAAAGCGCTTTCTTAAATAAGAAAACTTTTCTTTAAGTTCTCCTTTTTTTGAATAACCATCCTGAACAAGAAGTTCCACTACTTCAGGCTGTTTTAAATACTCTTCCAGAACTTCTTTTCTGTACACAAGTACAAGATAATGCTTTCTGCAGCCACAAAGCACTTCCATATAAATATCCTCATCAGAGAGTTTTTCTTCATACATCTTCATGATATTCGGAAGTTCCGGCATTTTTTCCTTTGAAAACGAAACAAGATTTGCCGGCTTTTCTCCCATAAGTACAGGCGCACAATGTTGACTTATAATTTCCTCAAATTTATGGCAGTCCATTTCAACCCTCCTAATTAGTTAGTTTCATTTAACTTAGTCTCATCTTATCATTATAGTTAGTTAATGTCAACTTTTTTTATCATCTCAGTTTATCCTTTTATATTTATTTGAAAATATAACTTGACAATTTTAGTTTAATATTGTATGATAGCAATATCAGTAATGGTTATTGTTATCAAGGAGAAAGGAGGCTACCATGGCATCACTGAAATACAGCCGCCAGAGGGAATCCATAAAGGAATTTCTTATGACACGGAATGACCACCCAACGGCTGATATTGTTTATGAGAATATGAAACTTCTCTATCCCAAAATCAGTCTTGGCACGGTATACCGTAATCTCTCTCTACTTGCTGATATTGGTGAGATTAAAAAGCTTGCCAATTTTGACGGAGCAGACCGCTTTGACGGACGCACCGATCAACACTGTCACTTTATGTGCAGGCAATGTCATCGCGTTATGGATATAGAAGACCTGGACTTCTGCAATATTCTCGATGATGCAAGCAAGGGATTTAAAGGTGAAATCCAGGACTATAGCGCCAGATTTTTTGGATTTTGTGAAGAGTGTATAGAAAAAAATAAAAATGGTTAAAATTATACTTGACAAGTCCAGAATGATGTGTTAAATTAAAATAGTAATAATTACTATTATCGAAAACAAAAAAATTAATTATATTATAAAGAAAAGGAGAACAAAATTATGGCAAAATGGGTTTGTAATGTATGTGGTTATGTTCATGAAGGAGAAACAGCACCGGAGGTATGTCCAATCTGTAAAGCACCGGCAGACAAATTTACAAAACAGGATTCTGAAATGACATGGGCTGCTGAGCACGTTGTAGGTGTTGCACAGGGCGTAAGCGAAGACATCCTTGCAGATTTAAGAGCAAACTTCGAGGGTGAGTGCTCTGAAGTTGGTATGTACCTTGCAATGGCAAGAGTTGCTCACAGAGAAGGATATCCGGAAATCGGATTATACTGGGAAAAAGCTGCTTACGAAGAAGCAGAGCATGCTTCTAAATTTGCTGAATTATTAGGCGAAGTTGTAACAGACAGCACAAAGAAAAACCTTGAGATGCGTGTTGCAGCAGAAAACGGCGCTACAGCTGGTAAATTCGACCTTGCAAAACGTGCAAAAGCTGCTAACCTTGACGCTATCCATGACACAGTTCATGAAATGGCAAGAGACGAAGCTCGTCACGGAAAAGCATTCCAGGGTCTTCTTGAAAGATACTTCGGTAAATAATAATCATACAGGCTATAAATGATATTCAAAAGCCCTGCACATATCTGATTCAACCAGATATGTGCAAGGCTTTTTTGTTTAACTTCTCTTCTTCTTTACCAAAACAATCACTCCGCCTGTTGCTGATGCAAAAATCAGAAGCAGCAATGTACGTTTCAAAGGAGTTTCATCTCCTGTTTTTACCGCATTCTTTTCTTCTGAAGAAGCTCCTCCAGAAGAATTATTTGACGGAGGAGTTCCGAAATTTTCCTCCGGCGTGATACTCGGCGTTACGCTTGGACTTACCTCCGGCGTGATGCTCGGCGTTATGCTTGGACTTACCTCCGGCGTGATACTTAGACTGGGAGTTGACGGAAGTGGTTCTGCCTTAGGAGATGCAGGAACATCATATATCCAGCTTTCTCCGTCTATCATATACGGTATGGCTGCAAGAAACGATTCCACTGTTCCATAAACGCCCTTTTCTGTCTGTCTTAAAAGATAAATTCCCTGCTCAAGATTGGGAAATGAGAGAACTCCCTGTTTGTCGGTTTTTCCTGCAAAATCTGCTGTCTGCGAAACAGCCTCCTTCTCCAGAATATCTGCCGCCTCTTTTTGTGCCTCTGCTGTATTCAGTGCATTTAAATCTACTTTACAGCCTGCAAATTTTTCTGTTAGCTGCCACTGAAGATTGCTTTCCCCAACAGGCTTTCCCACTTGATACACGGCAAACTCCACGTTCCCTTTATAAGAGCCTATATCATTTAAACGAATCGTAATACTGCCTTTTTTTCCAGGCTGGTAATCATCTGCCCAAGCTGGTCCTGCAAACAAAAAGATTGCCATAAATAAAACGGTTGCTGTAAGAAGACTTTTTCGTACCTTATTTTTTATTCTGCTCACTCAGTCTCCTCCTCTTCTTTTTTTCATAAAAGGAATCACGATTAACAGGATTCCTGCCGCCAGAATTACAACTGCGGACACAACAAATAAAATTTTCATCCACTGCCATATTCCATGTGTAATTTTCTCCTTTGTTTTTTCTTCCTTCTCTTCCCAGAGAATCCTTTCCCCTCTCACAAGAAGGCGGTGAGAATTGATTCCATACGGAGTACATGTTACAAGGGTTACATAATCTTTTCCCGGAATAATTTCCAGAGCTTCTGTCTCTTCCGGCTCTACTGTCAAAATCTCCTCCACCCTGTATGCCATCTCTTCTCCCAAAATATCCAGAAAAAACAAATCTCCTTCTTTTAGCTGATCTAAATCAGTAAACAATGTTTTTGATGGAAGCCCTCTGTGGGAAGAAAAAACTGAGTGAGTTCCTTCTCCTCCTGTGGGAAAAGAGCTTCCATAAAGATGTCCAACACCTTCTTCTAAAACCTTCGCAGAAGTACCGTGATAAATAGGGAGATGTACCTGGATTTTTGGAATACGTAAAACTCCCATAATTCCGTCTCCTGAAGTATTTAGAATCCTTTCATATCTGTCGTCTCTCTTACTTTTCACAGAAAATCCGTCTGAAACACCAGTCTGCTTTTCCAGAAGCTCTTTGTTATACGCCTCTGCTTCCTGTTTTATGGCTCTTTTTTTCTCCTCTTCAAGAACATCTATCTGCTTTTCATAAGATTCCACAGCCTGGCTTTCGCTCCGCCTGTTTACCCACTGACTGAGAAAGGGATAATTTAATATAGAAAGCCCCACAAGGAGAAATAGAAATAAAATTATATTCTGTTTTTTCACATTATATTCTCCTTATGCGTATGATTTTATAAATGCCAACGAAAAGAAAGATAATAAAAATTCCCGCCGCTGCTCCATAAAGATACTGGCGCATCCATTGGCTTCCTTTCCGCTTCTCTATCTCTTTATCTGTCTCTTTTTCCACAAAAGGAATCCTTTTTCCCCGCACAAGAAGTCTGTGGGAATTGATTCCATACGGAGTACATGTTACAAGAGTTACATAATCTTTTCCTTCCTGTATCTTCAAATCCTCTGTATTATGCGGCTCTATTACCGTTATCCTGTCTGTCTCGTACGCCAGCGTTTCTCCGAAAACATGAATGTAAAATATATCTCCCTCTTTCATAAGCTCCAAGTCTGTAAAAAGCTTTTTTTCCGGAAGTCCTGCATGGGCGGAAAGAACAGCGTGTGTTCCCTCTCCTCCAATTGGAAGAGAGGTATTCTTTAAATGCCCGACACCGTTTTTCAAAACATTTTCTCCTGTGCCATGATAAATCCCAAGCCTGACATCAATGACAGGAATTTCCAGATATCCCATCATGCCCTCTTCATTTACATTAAGAAGGGTTTCATATTCTCTTCTGCCGAAACCGGATAACCCTTCCGGATCAAAAGGGTCTGTTACTGTCACATTTGCGGCAGCAAGAGATTTATTATATTCTTTTACATTTTCCAGCTCTTCATTTGTCTCTGTGTCTGTTTTCTGCTGCGTTTCATATGAAGTGATTATATCCTGCTGTCTTCGCTCATATAAATAATTGCTGATAAAAGGATATGCCGCAATGATAAGACCTGCCAGCACAAGAATCCCCGGCAGCCATACATGGAGCGCTTTTTTCATATTCTCTTATTTCGCTTTCCGTTCTTTTTTTCGAGCAGCTACATAATAGACAATTCCTGCGCCAATTACAAGAACACCGCACACTGCGAAAATACCTGCTCCTCTGCCGCCTGTTGCAGGAAGCTGGAAACCGGAAGTATTATTTACGGAAAGATTTACTTTTCCATCTGTATTATCCTTTTTATCCAAAGCTCCTGTATATTCTGAATTTCCTGTATTTACTGCATCTGCTACGTAGTTATTCAGTCCCTTTTTCCCTGTTATCACTATTTCCACAGGTTTTTTCAGAAGGTTATAACCTTTTATTGTGGAAATCTCCTTCAGATAATAGGTACCCTCTTCAAGACCGTGGATTTCAATTTTGCCGCCTGCTGCAGGGCTCATTTTTGTCGCTGTATCTTTTGTTGCGGGAACATTTGTCATCTTATAAATGCCGCTGCCTTTCGATGTTTCCTTAAGCTGATAATATGTTTCTGCATCAGTTTTTCCGGAATAGAGGATAAACTGAATCTCTTTTCTGTTGTTTTCTGTAATGCCATCTGTCTTTCCATTTAACTGTTTTGTCACATCAATGCCAAAAGTAAACTCTGTGACCTTATCGTAGGAAGTGTTCATTTCCTGATTTCCAGCTATCTGATATGTTAATTTTACTTCATTTGGATTACCGGAATTTTCTGCTGTACCCTCTGCCTTCGGTCCTACGACTGCATTCTCATTTACAACAGCGCTGTAATAAAAATAAATTTCTCTTTTGGCTGTGCCTCCATCTTTCGCCCAGTCAGACAGTTTTGTAAGTCCTTCTTTTGTGAAAGTAATTGTGAATGTACTGCCATTCTGATATTCTGCCTCTTTTTCTGAATAATTACTCGGAGCAGTTACCTCATAATCACTGTTCTCCAAAGTAATCTGTGTTTTACCTCCTACAGTTCTTACACCATCAATTTTTACAGTTCCTTTCTCTGTACCTTCCCCTTCTACAACTACTGGTGTAAGACCTTTGCTGATGTTATCTGTAAGAACGTATTTCGTAATATCATTTCCATTTTTTGGAATAAAAGGCACGGTTCCTTTCAAACGAAAATGAACCGTATCTCCAATGGAAGTAGTATCTGTATCTGCAACTGATTCCTTTCCATCTGTTAATGCTTCATTATCTCCAATTACAATCTTTTTCTCAACCTCTGCGTCATCTGTGCTGTTTTTTACATTTGCTGTAATCTGCTCTTCCCAGTATCCGGTTCCATCTGTAATGTAAGTAGGAATGCTGATAACAAAGGGATTTCTGCTGCCTGTGATAGAAACAGGAACTGGTTTTCCCTCTTTCATTACATAAGCCCCTGATACATCTGTCTCCATTACAAGATAAAGGCCATATGGATTAGGCGCAGCCAACTCTGCAGAAATCTGTCCGTTTTCTCCTGTTGTTGCTTTCTTCAAGTCTAAACTCAAATCCAGAAATTTCTTTTTATCCTGCTCCTGCACAGCCTGATTAATTACAGAACTATCTTTATAAAAACACATTTCGCCATGTGTATAATCTGCGCTATTTTGAATTCCGGCTGCTGTTGCTACTTTATTCTGAATCCCGTAAGCCATAACCGTAGCATCTCCATCCTGTATCTCATAGAGATTTCCGATTTTTCCATATTGAAACGCAATTCCTCCAATGGGCTTACTTGTATCTGCTTCTTCTGAATTATCCGCTTTATTTATGTATTTGCCAATGGTAAGAGATGCCTTCCCTGTCAAAGGTGCTCCGTTTCCCTGCAGGGTTTTAAAATATTCTGCACTCATCTCTTCTGGTGCTGTAATAAGCTGTGTCGGTTCTGCCTGCACAAGAGACGCTGCTCCTATAGACATCATCAATGCCGTTCCTGCTGCCAGAAGACTTTTCCATAATTTTTTTCTCATTTTTTGTCCTCTTCTTTCCAGGCGGCATATTCATACCGCCTTTTATATTTTATTTTTTAGATGCCTTACGTTTCTTTTCTTCTCCAATGACGTACCAGATTCCGGCTGCGCCAACAAGAAGAATTCCTGCAATTCCCGGAAGGAAAAATCCGCCTCCTGCAGTAAGTGGCATCGTAATACCTGTATTATTCTCAATCAGAAGGGTTACTTCTGCATAATATTTTTTGCCTCCCATTTCATAAAATGGTTTTGTTTTCCCTGCCGGGTTTTCCTTTGTCGTCTCATATGGAAGAGAAATTTCTACAGGTTTTTCCAGCTTATTGTACCCTTCCGGAACAGATACCTCTACAATTCTGTAATCATATCCAGTCATCAACTGATTAAAAAGGGCACAGCCTTTCTTTTCTTCATCATGAACGATTACATTGCCTGTTTTTACCTGTCCAGGCTGCAAACCGGAATTCTCCGGCGGATTTACAATAGAAGGATTCCTACATACGGTTTCATCTGCCGGTTTGTAAGTATCTCCGCCCTTTTCTTTATACTGAAGTTCAAAGACAACTCCATCAAGTGGCTTATTGCCGCCTGTCTTTTTCTCAATGACAATCATACCAAGACGATGGTTCACAGCTGTGATTATCGGCGTATCAACTGTTTTTTCTTCTGGAATCTTTATCTCTCCTTCAGATTTCTTTCCGCCGGAAGTTTCATAAGATACTTCATATCCCTCTTCTGCATTTTCCTTCACGGTATAAGTTTTTCCTTTTTCCAGACCATAAATCATGACATACTGACTGTCCTTTAAGGTAAAGGTATTTCGTTCTGATGTTAAAGTGAAAGTCTCTCCTTCCTGTAGGTCCTGTCCCTCTGAAGAATCTGCCTTTGTATACTTCCTGCTGAAATAAGTTTTTCCCTCTGTCAGACCGCTAATAGTAAAAGTAAATTCTTTGCTCTTTTCATCTGACGAAAGTTCAGCTCCCTCTGGTCTTTCAATGCGCTTCTCTACTTTCAGCTCCGTAAGGCTGTTCTGATATACAACCGGGTTTTCCTTTGTCTCCCCTTTGGAATCCATATCTTTTAAGACGTATGGATTTTCTTCTGTTCCCAAGCCTTCTGTTCCTCCTGTTGTTTCATAAGAAGAATCTGAAATTTCTACAATACGGTAAATTGTAGTTCCCTTCTTATCCTTTACAGAGCCGGACATTTTTGCAGGAATACCGCTCCATTTTGCCTTCCAGGGAGCATATTCCAGATATGCGACATCTACATTTTCATCTGCCTTTCCATCAAGAACTATCTTTGCAGGTGTTTTAAAGCTTATCCAGGAGTTATCTTTTTCATTCTGATATTGAAGTTCAAATGTAACCGGAGCTGTAAGCTCATTATCTTTCCAACTCTTATCGGCAAATCGGCTTGTAACCTCCATGGTATTTGTCACTCTGGAATAATAATCTGCATCCGGCATATCTGAATTTTTAATTTCATCTGCTGTCAAATCTTTTGATTCTGCCTGATATGCTTCGTTATAAATTCCTGAATTTTCTATTACTGTTTTGTCCGTATCTGTATTTACCTCTCTCGCCCTGTAAGTATATTCTGCAAACTCATAGCTTCCGTCTTCTGTTTTTACAAGGCTTCTTGCAGGAAGAGCTTCTATATCTGTTCCTGCACTGTCTTCTGCATTCTTTCCGGTAAGTCTGACAGGATTTGGTTTACATACAGATTCCGGACAATTTTCCCAATCGCCGTTTGCCTTTCTCTGAATCTCAAAGAAGACCTCCCAGGATTCTTCGTTAAAAGGAGCTCGCAGACCATATTTATTATGACTGTCATTTTCCCAGACCTTCTGAATATGAAGCTTTTGTACATCTACAAGATTATACATATCGTTTCTTTCCGTCTCTCCTACGATGCCCTTTGATGTTTTCGCTGCAAGAAACGGCCAGGCAAATGAATTATTCATAGGAAAACCTGTTTCAGCAAGCTTCTGTCGGAACGGAGAATCCTTTTCACAGAAATCCAGCAGCTTCTGCCTTTCATCAAAAAGTGGAGGAAACCATATATCCTCAGTTTCTAAAAGTTTATCTCCTTTCCAGATTTTTGCTTTTGGCTCAAGCCAGTATCCTACTTTTTGCCTGTTTTTGTCATTTTCGTCTGTGACAATCTCAGGATGTAAGACAAATCTTTCCTCATAAACGGTTTGTCCGCTTTCGTCCTTAAATTCCAATCCTGTTTCTACAAAAGCGTATCGAAAATATATTGTATTTCCCTCTTTTGTTTTTATCTTTACCGGAATATCGGAACATCGGTAGCGGCTGCAGGTATTGTTTTCATTTTGTCCCATTGTTTCATTATTTCCAAATGTCCACTCTGCCGTCAGCCATTTCCACGGTTCTTTATTTGTAGATACTTCTGTTTCGGGATTTCTCTGATTAATAAAAGCGTCTATCTGCTTTCCATATGGAGATTGATCTACCCGCTCCCAATTTGTAAGTCTGTCCAGTTTATCCGGGTCTTCTGCTGCAGCTACATAAAGATGTGAAATAAGCCGAATCTTATAACCTGTATGGTTTGCAACCGGTTTTGACAGATTTTCTGAATCCGTTGTAAACTTATATATCTCTGCATTTGTGTTTATCAAAGCATTTGTAAAAGAATTTCCCATTCCGGCAGTAAAGCTGTTAAGGGATTTATCATAATAAAAATCTCTTCCTGCTGTTTCTTTTACCTTATACGGCTCTTCCACCTGCTCTGCCAATCTGTAAATCCAGGGTGTACCGTTAGGCGCATAAATTTCAAATTTTGCCGGAAATGTAATATCCCACTGTCCATTATCACCTTTATTCTGCCCCGCCAGATTAGAAGTCACTGCTTTTATTGTTACCTTAGGATTTTCTCCAAGAATCTTTTTTAATTTATCAGAATTCCCCAGATATTCTCCTGTCACCATCGCCTCCTTTTTTCTCTTTCCGGTATTAGGCTCATCATCATAAAACTCTTCATACCAAAATACATCTGGTACAGTAAGCTTTATTGTTCCAATCTTCTCTTCCGGAATCTTATTATTATCGTCCGGTTTGCTTGACTGTGCATCTGCTCTTCTATAGAAGTCCAGAATAAGGGACTTTCCCCGAAGACCTGCAAAATTATGACGGTCGTTCCACCACTTTCTTAACGTAAGAGGAACTTTCTGTACATTTGTATATGTGTTTTTATAAGTCGCAGAATTATTTGTGTTCCACTCAGGCTCTTTATCTTCTGTTTTCTGTACAGGGTATAATCCTGATATTTCTTCCGTAAACACATACCCATTCTCTGCGCTTTCATCCAGAAGTCCTTTTCCTCCCACAACTTCATAACCGCCCTGAATAAATCCATTTGCGTTTTCTGTAATTGTATATTCGTATCTGTTTCCATTGGGCGCATAGATAGCAAGATTTTCAAAGATGACTTCTCCCATTCCGTCCTCTTTAAATTCTTTATAATTCAGATATTTTATTTCTGAATATGCCGTATCCTTTTCCCAACTTCCATCTATTTTTTGGAATTCTCTTGTAATAGTAAAAGATACTCCAGGATCTGCATACTCCAAAGCATCTGGTTTATCTATCCATTTACGTACCTTCAGCATTCCTTTCTGATTTTTCAGATACCCGTTTGTAACTGCATAATTGTGAATCTCAGGCTGCTTATACACAAGATGAACACCCGGCTCTTTTCCGCCTGCCTCAATTCCTGCATCTGTTTCTCCAAAGCTGTCCAAAACTTCTTCCCTTAGAATATAGGTATATCTTTTTCCGTCATCGTCATATTGAGGAAGAAGACTTTCATTCTTTTCATCCACAGGATTGACAATTAACTTATCTTCAATGACTGCATTTACATTTTCTCCCTGGTATTTTATTCCAAACCTGTACTCTCCTTCTGCGTATTGGTCTTCCCAGTTTTCTACTTTTAAAACAGCAATTGGCTCTTTGTCCTCGATTTTTCCTTCTGGAATATGGTCTCCTTCCAAATACTGGTACAATTTGAATTTCATTCCCGGAAGTTCTGTCTCCGGAAAACCAGCCGGCATATTTGCCCATATTTTCTTTCCGCCTACAAAAACACTTTCTTCAATCTGATTTACAAAAACACCTTTTTCTTTAAGAAGATAGACACCATCTGTATTCTGATAAAGAGCTGTTTTATAAGAATCATCCGGCATGATGCTTCCATCTTCCTTCGTTATAAAACCTTTTTCATCACCGATTTCTATATATTTCTCAATGGATGTTTCCGGAGTGGAGTCGTTTAGATATTTATAATAAACATCTGTATAATCAAAGAACTCTTTATCTGTTCTCATTTTCTCCCTGGCATAATATATTATCTCATAGCCCAGTTCATCGTATTTCGGCATTTTTCCAAAGCTGCACATATTTACATCTTTATCATCATAGAAAGTCCATTTTCTATCTTTATAAATGGAAGAAATTTTTTCTGTAATCTGCCCGTTTTCTTCTACGTGACATAGCTGATATAAATCGAGATAAATATCCGGACGCTCTCCCATTTCGTAGCGATAAGCATCTTTCCATTCTTTCAGGAAATACACTTCTTTTTCTTCCGACAGCTGATTTGTAAGCCTGATTTCCAGCTCATCACATCCATTTAGTCCATTATTTGGCTCATAGCTGCTTGTAATCTGAAGTCTATAAACAGGAACATCTTTCTCGCCTTCCAATGCCTTCTCTACAGGTATCAGACCTTCCCCGCCTTCTGTTCCCTTTGGTCTTGCAAGCTCTTTTAAAGTATAGCTTAAAAGATTTCCGTAGCGATCATATTTAGGAAGATTGTAAAAACTGAATTTCTGGACTGTCTCTTTTCCTGTCACCTCCTGTATAACAGAACCGGGACTGCCATTTTTGTCAAGAATTTCTATAGGCTCATTTCTTACCGTAATCGTATTATTTTTATAATCAATAGCACCTTCCTGACTGCATTCCAGCTTTAATACAAGCTTATATCCCTTTTCTTCCAGTTTATCAAGCAGTTTATTTCTTATATTGTTGTTATTATTTCCGTCAATCCATTTCTTCTGTGCATCTATGTTCACAGAACCGAGACGCCTGTTTGTCGAAGTATAAAAATGAATATCCCCTACCTCTTCTGTGGAATAGCTGACCTCATAGCGATGATTATCTGTATTGTATTTTATATATGGAGTAGATGCTCCTGCAGCTCCATGCTGTACTTTATAAATCTTCTCCATATCTTCCTGTGTGTATGTAATTTTATGCTCTCCCACCTGTGTTTCAAGAATCAGAAGCTCATTTTGGGGAACATTTGCAGGCATTCCTGGTATTTCTACCCACCAGTTATCCTTTGCGCTTATCTTACACTCTTTTATCTTTTCGTAATCCCCCTCCTGTTTCCTTTGATAAATCGTATAAACAACCGTCTCCCTATGCTGGGCATCTCCATCGTCTCTCCATATTTTTTTCAGATAAACCTTATAATCTCCCTCTGGTCCGACTGGTGGAATCGGAACATTTTCTATGTTCATATGTTTAATGCCATCACGGTCTGTTATGTCGTTATAGAAAGACTGCCATTTCCCCTGTATTTCCTCCATTACCATGTATTCATAAGGATGGCCTTCTTTACTATATAAATCGAGATCTCGAAACTCTCCATACCACGGTGTTGTTTCCTGTACATACCCCACAATTTCATCCGGTTTTCCTTCTATGTAAAGTTCCAGAGGCGCTTCGTCTGGTTCTCCATCCATAACAAAGGGACTATTTTCTTTTGTCACAAGTCTTATTTTCTTATCTTCGTGCTCAAACCGATACATCCAAAGGGAAATTGGCTCTGGAGAAAGATTATCTTTCCATGTTTTTGTTACTCTGTATTCTGTTTTATCTTCCAGATTATTTTTTACAGTTGTTACAAATATGCCGTTTTTTTCTTCTGTTTTGGAAGCAGATGTATAAATAACCTCCATCCCTTTCTGATGAAGTGTTATTTTTCCTGTTTCCGCATCAAGGCAGTTTTCCTTGCTGTCTCCCTGATAAACTGCTGTTTCCTGCCATCTGTATTCCATTTCACGGCCATATTTATCATATCTGGGCATTTCTTTTGTAAAACTCTGTGTCAGTTTTTCTGCAATAAAGTTTTCCAGGATTTTTATATCGCCCGTACTTTCCCAGGGTTCTCCTGTTCCCTTCAATCTTTTCTGGAGGGAAAATTCCACTTTTACATCGTATAATTCACTCTGGAATGCCATAGCATTCCACGTTTTTTCAACAGATACAAATGTAGTTCCTGTAAGAAGATTGCTTACTGTTCCTCCATCATAAATACTGTTGTCATTTTTATCTCGCACTTCCCATGCAGGAAGAACATCATGGAACTCTCCCGTAGACATATCCAGCTTCCCGTATACTACTCTGTAACGCTGTGCACTTGCCCCTTCCATGTATTCTCTTGTCAAATAGCGATAAGGATATCCATGAGAATCATATTTAGGAAGATACCCATCTTTCCCTTCCTGCTCTTCAAAAATCCCTGAAAAATCAATAGTATGGCTCTGTCCCTCACTTTTGGCAGGGATTGTAAAAACTGCTGTTTTTCCATTTTTATCTTTTACTGCTGCCGCAGTCTGGTAAAGAAGCGATACGTCTGTACTGTCACTAGGATTACCTGTAACTGTATCGGTAACTCTCCAGAGATAAAAGTCAACTTCCGGTCTGTCTGAATTATCTGTTACGTCAAACCATTCTTTTTCCGCTGTATAACCACGTTCTCCTGTAAGTGTAAGAATCAGCGTACCTCCGCTGTAAACAGCATCCGTAGCTTCTCCATGATTAGACACCGCATTATTTTCAATTGTCTCCTGCAGTCTGTCTCCACCAGGCAAAAGCTCTGTCCCTTCTATTTCCGCTGGTGGTTTTACTCCTCCATCTTCTTTCGCAATCAAGCTTTCTATTGCTCTTTGCGGCATATTTTCTTTGTTGTGCTCTATTTTATACGTAATTTCAGAACCGTCCAGATTATAGCGCAAAAGACCTTCTATAGAAAATTCCGCCGTTCCAGGTACTGTATCATAATGAAACGTCCATTTTGATCTAGGAATTGCAGAACTATTTAGTGGAATTCTTCCGGAATTTATATCCTCGTCACTTCCATCCGGTTTTTTTATTCCTGTTGCCCAGCAGAAGTCATAACTTTCCAGAATTTTTTTATAAATCCCATACATTCTTGTATTTCCACGTCGAACCTGAACATTCATATCGTAGTCCATTTTGACCGTATAATACCACCCCGGAACGGAAGCTCCCGGATGCTGACTCATATTATCATCTGTAACTTCTGTAAGTCCGTAATTCGGTTCAGAAATTTCACATGCATTTATAGTCCAGTTCAGATTTACTGTCTGTTCTTCAATCCCTTCTCCTCTCAGCTTCGCTTTTGTTGGAAGCGCATTCGGAAGAATCGTGTAAATATCATGACCTGTTCCTCCCATTTCCATATAAGATACTTTTTCTTTTGTAATACCCAGGGAAGCAAATGGTACTGTCATTGTGCTTTTGACCATTTTTCCTTCTCTGTCCTTGTATGTGTAGAAAGTTGTAAAAGTAAGACTATTCTCCAATATTAAAGGTACTTCACTTACAGCAGGGCGTTTCTTTCCGCTGTTATTATTATCAATCCAGAAAACATCTCTCTGTATTTCTTCTGACTGTCTGGCAGTTACCTGAAAAGTGAATCCCGTTGCCTCGTCTGTAAAAAAATCACCAATGCCATTTACCATATCCTTCGGAGGGACCGTTGGAGTTGGCGTTGGCTCTGGAGTTGGCGTTATGCTAGCTTCCGGTTCCGGAGTTGGCATTTCTGTTGACTCCGGCGTCGGAGTTACGCTTGGCTCTGGGGTTGGCGTTGCGCTAGCTTCCGGTTCCGGGGTCACACTTGGCTCTGGGGTTGGCGTTGCGCTAGCTTCCGGTTCCGGGGTCACACTTGGCTCTGGAGTTGGCGTTACGCTCGCTTCCGGTTCCGGGGTCACACTTGGCTCTGGGGTTGGAATTACACTTGGTTCTGGGGTATCTGTTTTTTTCGGAAGATTTAGAAAAATTTCCTGATATGTTCCATCTTCATATGTCTGAATTTTCCACGGATATACCTGTTGCTCCTCTGTTAAAATTTCCTCCTTGTATACCACCTGCAGCTCCATCTGTGCCACAAAAGAGGAAATGTCTTCTATGTCCTGAAGAAATTCCACTTCTACCTTCTGATTTCTGACGGTATACTCTCCAACCTGTAAATCAGACTCCTTATCGTATACAGGCATCCCTTCCGATGTGTCGGAAACTGTCATGCATTCTTCGGGCATAAAAAAGAACAGAGTATCTTTTGCTTTTATACCCTGCTCTATTAAAGCGTCCTGAAAAGACAACTCCATCCCTATCTTCTGTTCCAACGGAAACTCTGTCTGTTCAGCATACATAATCTCATATATAATATCTTTATTTTCACTTAAATCTAAAGGTAAACGGCTTTCTTCTGTTTCATCCTGCAAATTATCTTCACTTTGAGAATTTTCTTCCGGTAAATTTTCCCCCGAGTTTTCTTCCGGTAAGTCTTCCTGCGATTCTTCTTCCTGTTGTAATATTTCTCCCTCTGTTTCTGGAACACTTTCCTCCTGAAGCGTGAAATCATTATTTTCCGGTGTTGAAAGAATATCTTCTGCGTAAACTGTTGTATTACTTAGTAACATAGAAAAACATAAAAACCATGCAGCAGCTTTACGTACTGTGTTCATGTATGATCACCTCTCCCTCTTTGATATGAAACACAGTATACTCTTTTTGGATATTTTTTACAATATATTTGACCTTTTCCATTGCCTATTATACAATAACAATATATTATGATTTAATAAAAATATATGATTTTACATTATCATTAATTTTTACTATTATAAATGAGAAAGGAAACACAATCATGCTGGATTTCAGAGTGGAAACCTTCCTGGAGGTATGTAAGGATTTAAATTTTACCCGGGCAGCACAACGGCTGAACCTGACGCAGCCCGCAGTATCCCAGCACATCAGATGGCTGGAGGAAGCGTACGGAGTTCCTCTATTTGTATGCAGAGGAAAAAAAATGCAGCTTACTTCTGCCGGAGAAATGCTCAAAAATTCTGCTGCCACCATGAAGCATGACATCATTTCCCTCAGAGAAAAAATGCAGAAAAGTACAGAAAATCAACTGATCAAAATGGGACTTACCCTTACAATAGCAGAATTTGAGATTTCCGGAATTGCCGCTGCTTACTTAAACTACTACCCTTCCGCTTCTCTTCATCTTTCTGTCGCCAACACAGAAGAGCTTCTTCATGAGCTGGAAACAGGAAAGATTGATTTTGCACTTGTTGAGGGAAATTTCCCAAGGGATATTTATCATCATGAACTTTATCTGAGAGAACGATACATAGCTGTCTGCTCTCCCGAAGATTCTCTTGCAAAAGGCATTTATACCCTTGATGACCTGATTTCTCACAGGCTTATCACCCGGGAGGCCGGATCCGGTTCACGAAGCATTCTGGAGCATTATCTTCAGATGAAGGGAATGCAGGTAGAGAGCTTTGATTCTCTTGTGGAAGCCGGAAGCATTGGACTTATCAAACAGCTTGTAGAGCAGGGCTGCGGTATTTCTTTTCTTTACAGAACTGCTGTAAAAAAAGAACTTGCCGAAGGCAGATTGTGTGAAATACAGATGGAAGATCTGGACATTGTTCACGATTTTACTTTCATCTGGAGGGAAAACAGCATTTTTGCAGAAGATTATCTGGAAATCTACGAAAAGCTGAAGCAACAGGAAAATCTACTTTCTATGAAAGATTAAAATGGAGGAAAACGCATGAAGGTATTAGTAATTGGCGGTGTCGCAGCCGGAACAAAAACAGCGGCAAAATTAAAAAGAGAAAACCGTGATGCAGAAGTTACAATTCTCACAAAAGATAAGGACATTTCTTATGCCGGTTGCGGGCTTCCTTATTATGTAGGAAACCTTATTGAAACCCGTGAAGAGCTTGTAGTAAACACACCTGCCAAATTTGCAGGTCTTACCGGCGTAACTGTTCATACAAACAGAGAAGCCGTCTGTCTTGACCCGGCTTCCAAAACCCTTCAGGCGAAAAATCTGGAAACCAGTGAAACAGAAAATTATTCTTATGACCAACTTATAATTGCAACAGGAGCTTCTCCTGTCATTCCTCCAATCCCCGGCGCTGACAAAAAGGGCGTTTTCAAAATGCGTACACCAGATGACGCTGTTTCCATGCGCACTTATCTTGAAAGCGAAAATGTAAAAAAAGCAGTCGTAATCGGCGCAGGCTTCATTGGCCTGGAAGTTGCAGAAAACCTGAAGGCACAGGGACTTTCTGTAACAGTAATTGATATTGCCTCTCAGGTTATGCCAAATATTCTTGACCCGGAAATGGCTCTTTATGTAAAAAGGCATCTCCAGAAAAACGGCATCCGCGTAATCACTGGTGTAAAAGCAGAAGAAATTCTCGGAAATGATCAGGTTACAGGTGTACGTACAAGTACAGGATTCCTTCCCTGCTCCCTTCTGGCTGTTGCTGCCGGAATCCGTCCCAATACAGGATTCCTTGCAGATACAGGCATTGAAATGTTTAAAGGCACTATTCTTGTGGACGAACACATGCGTACAAATCTTCCTGATATCTATGCCGCAGGCGATTGTGTCATGGTAAAAAATCGAATTACCGGAGAAGCTAAATGGGCTCCGATGGGTTCTTCTGCCAATCTGGAAGGCCGAACCCTTGCTCAGGTTCTTGCAGGAAAAAATAAAAGTTTTAAGGGCGTTCTCGGAACAGCTGTATGTAAGCTTCCCGGCTTAAACTGCGGACGTACCGGTCTCACGGAAATCCAGGCAAGAGAAGCCGGATACGATGTTATTACAGCGCTCTCTGTAACTGATGACAAAGCTCATTATTACCCGGATTCTTCTTTCTTTATTACAAAACTGATTGCAGATAAAACTACACATAAGCTTCTTGGAATTCAGGTATTCGGACCAGGCGCTGTCGATAAAATGGTAGATATTGCAGTTATGGGAATCAATATGGACGCTTCTCTGGAAGACTTCGAAAATGCAGACTTTGCTTATGCACCTCCATTTTCCACTGCAATTCATCCATTTGTACAGGCTGTATACGTTCTTATGAATAAAATTGACGGAACTCTTACAAGTATGACTCCTGCAGAATATTTGGAAGGAAAAGCAGATGACTACCGCATTCTCGATGTAAATCTTGCTCCTTCCATTCCAGGTGCAGATTACATCAATCTTGCAGAAGTAAACGGACCAATTCCTGGAATTGAAAAAGATGAAAAGCTTCTTCTTGTATGTGCAAAAGGCAAACGAGGATATTTCCTTCAGAACCGCCTGAAACACTTCGGATACACAAATACTGTTGTTCTGGAAGGCGCAACCTTCTTCAATGAAGTTCATGTAAAAAATATTGCTTCTGCGCTTCCTGAAGAAGAAATCAAACGTGTGAAAGCACTTGGCTTCCTTATGGATAAGCGTACAGGAAATCACTTTAACGGACGTGTTATCACAAGAAACGGAAAAATCACAGCAGAAGAAATCCGCGCAATTACAGAAGCTGCTCAGCTTTACGGAAACGGGGAAATCACTATGACAACCCGTCTTACTATTGAAATTCAGGATGTTCCTTATGAGAACATTGAACCGCTTCGCGAGTATCTTGCCCAGGCAGGTCTTATGACCGGCGGAACCGGCTCCAAGGTTCGTCCTGTTGTATCCTGTAAAGGTACAACGTGTCAGTATGGCCTCATTGATACTTTTGCACTGTCTGAGGAAATTCATGAACGCTTCTTCCTTGGCTACAACGATGTTCTTCTTCCTCATAAATTTAAAATCGCTGTAGGCGGCTGTCCAAATAACTGTGTAAAACCGGATCTTAACGACCTTGGTATTGTAGGTCAGAGAGTACCGGAAGTAGATATTGATAAATGTAAAGGCTGTAAGAGATGCAAAATCGAGACAACATGTCCTGTAGGCGCTGCCAAAATGGTTGATGGAAAAATCGTAATTGATTCTGCCATCTGTAACCACTGCGGACGCTGCGTAGGTAAATGTCCGTTTAAAGCATTTGAATCCTCCACTTACGGTTACCGTATCTATATCGGAGGCCGCTGGGGCAAGAAAGTTGCACAGGGACGCTATCTGGATAAGATTTTTACAGATAAAGAAGAAGTTCTTAACACCATTGAAAAAGCCATCCTTCTTTTCCGTGAACAGGGAATCACAGGTGAGCGTTTTGCAGATACTGTAAATCGTCTCGGCTTTGAAAATGTACAGGAACAGCTCCTCTCTGACAGTCTTCTTGCAAGAAAAGAAGAGAATCTTGCTGCGAAAAAACACTTAAAGGGCGGCGCAACTTGCTAATAAAAAAGAACTTTCCAGGCAAAAAAATAACCCGAAAGGAAATTCCTTTCGGGTTGTTTTTAAGTATCTGTGCTATTTTCCATAGACAATATTGTCTCACCTAATCTGTTGTAAATCTCTACTGCATCCTGTACATGACGGGCAGCTCCGGCTCCTCCCGCAGCTCCCGCTGTCACAAGGATATATTCCCGTCCTTCTATCTCAGCAAAGCTTGCAAGACAAAGACCTGCTTCACTTGTATATCCCGTCTTACCACCCTTTATTTCCCCTCCTGTAACCGCAGGACTGGAAAGATTTTTAAACATGGTACTATAATAGGTTATTCCATCGGGATGAATATTGGTAATTCCTGTAGAATGGCGGGAAGCTTCCATGATTTCCCTGAATGTATCATTTCTGAGAGCATATTTTAAAAGAACTGCCATATCAAGAACTGTACTGTAATGTTCCGGATTATGAAGCCCTGTGCTGTCACAGAAATGTGTGTTTTTCATTCCGATTTTTGCTGCCTTCTCATTCATCAACTCTACAAAAGCTTCCTCAGAACCAGAAATATAATCTGCCAGGGCAATACAGCACTCTGCACCTGATGGCAACAGCACTCCATATACCAGATCGATTGCCCGTACATTCTCTCCCGGCTGAAATCCCGCCTGTGTGGCATCCTGCTCATAAAGCCCCGCAAACATTTCCTGAGTAAGGGCAATCTCCTGGTCTAAGTCTTTTATCTCTTCAATTGACAGGATTGCTGTCATCATTTTTGTCATAGACGCAGGATAAATTCTTTCTTCTGCTCCCTGAGAGCCCAGAATTTTTCCGCTGTTCGCCTGCATAAGAACTGCATACGGGCTTTGAATCCCGCTTATATCAAGCTCTTTTACAACAGGCTGGCTGAATTTTAAAAGCCATTCTCCCACTCCCTTATCCCAGCCTATCATCATAACAAGGGCAGCAATTACAATGACTTCCACAAATGTACAAAACACAATACGCCCTGTGTTCCTCTGTTTTTTCCTTCTTCCTCTGCTTCGTCTTCTAGTTCTTCCTGCCGGTGACATAAAATCCCCTCTCTTCTCTCTTTTAAACCTGTATGGTAAAGTTTTATTGTCTGGGGATATTGTAACATAAACCCGAATATGGTGCATCTAAATAATCTATAAAATAGAGCCAACCTTTATTCCTATACACACAACAGAAAAACCCCGGAAACCTTACGGTTCCGGGGCATCTTACGCTTGGACACAAAGTTATCTTTCGATAACACTATATATAATTTATCTGATAATCAGTGATTACTCGATGATGGAAGCAACACGACCTGATCCTACAGTACGTCCACCTTCACGGATAGCGAAAGTAAGACCCTGGCTCATAGCGATTGGGTGAATCAGTTCGATTGTCATTTCGATGTTATCTCCAGGCATGCACATTTCTACGCCTTCTGGAAGGTTACAAACACCTGTAACGTCTGTTGTTCTGAAGTAGAACTGTGGACGGTAGTTGTTGAAGAATGGTGTATGACGGCCACCCTCGTCTTTTGTCAGAACGTAAACCTGAGCTGTGAATTTTGTATGGCATGTAATTGTTCCTGGTTTAGCAAGAACCTGTCCACGCTCGATTTCGTTTCTCTGAACACCACGAAGAAGAGCACCGATGTTGTCACCAGCCTGAGCTTCATCAAGAAGTTTACGGAACATTTCGATACCTGTTACAACAACTTTACGTGTTTCTTCTTTGATACCAACGATTTCA
>Snoopy_p2__coassemble_219_pt1 | contig 117057 bp, 94 predicted proteins | sample Snoopy_p2__metabat2_high_PE_016 | metagenome-assembled genome bin Snoopy_p2 | reverse complement strand
ATTTCACCTCCGGATCTTTTGTCAGTCTTCCCATTAAGATTGTTTTGTTCATGTAATTTCTCCTTTCTCTTTTCATTTTTTCTTTGTTCTTGAATCCGGCCCGATTCTTTTAAGGCAAATGTAATTTGTTCCTCATATAACGAAAGGCTCAGAGGGGAAAATACAGGGTAAAAAAGGAAATTTCTTATTTTTCTGCACAAAAATACCCCTATGACTTCAAAATCGAACTCATAGGAGTATTTAATTCAACCTACTCAGTGGGGTGTTTTATATTTTGTTTTACACATGTCATTACAGTGTTTTTCAGTTCGACAAGCTGGAATTTATCGTTCCTGTATTTCCTTACCGCTGAGGTGCTCCACTTCTATTTCGAAAATTTGCACAGCCTTTCCTGCGTGGGCAATTTCCTCATCAACTAACTGTTCGCTGGGATAGTATTTCATTGCAAATCGTTTTAACAGAGTTGTTGCTCTTGCACCGGATTCTACGAGGTGACATCGGCCGAACACCACAACGCTCTGCACAAACGGTGCCCAATCTTCTTCTTTAATGGTTTCATTTCCATATACCGTGAAGCATACTTTGTCACAGGCACGCAGTGCATCTACTTTATGACCTACGCGTGCTCCATGAAAATAAATTTTCTGCGCATCGTCATCGTAGACATAGTTGATAGGAATTGCATAGGGATATCCGTCATCTCCATTTACAGCAAGAACGCCACGGCGGCTGGACTGCAAAAGAGCCTTTGCCGTGTCGATGCTGATTTCATTTTTCTTTTTACGAATTGTTCTGAACATGATATTATTCTCCTTCTTATGCTGATACAACTTCTAATTTATCGTTTTCTTTCAGTATATCATAATTATAATCTTTCCATAAAACAAAAAATTTTAATTCCTACGGATTTTTCTACAAAGCATATAACCACATATTATTACACTTCATCAGAAAAACTTTCTCAATCTATATTGAAAAATCATAGCAGAATATCCGACATTCTATCTATCAATAGTTTCTCTTTAGCAAATATAATCTTGGTACGGTATCCTGTTCTCTCCGGTGCAAATTTTACTATACTTCTTATAGCTTCAAAAGCAAACACACAAACTACTTTCTTACTAAAAAAGCCTAGAAGAGACATTTTCTCTCCTAAGCCTTTATACTTTATCACAGAATACTTTTTGATTTTATTCTCCTCATGGTCACGAGGCTTTTTTCGCTTAAATCGTACCTTTTGAACACGTGTTGTTACATATAAAAGTCTTAACCCCACTAAACACTCTTACCTCACCTCATAAACAACCTTCACAAAAACGCCTCTTTTGTTACATCCATATGTACCGTACTTTTGCTGATTCCAAACTTCTTCGCCGTCTGGCGGACAGTAGCCTTTGTCTTTATAATATAATCACCAATTTCTACTGCACGCTCTTCAATATAATCTTTCAAGGAAAATCCCCCGAAAATACCGTTTTTACAATGTATGCCTAACTTTTCATGTATATGTTTTAAGTTCTCATTCATCCTTTCTCCTGTACTCTCCCGGCGTCTGCCCACATTCCCTCAAAAATATTTTTCCGAAATATGCACTTGTGGAAAATCCTGTTTCCATAGCAATCAACGTAATTGTCATATCTGTAGATGTGAGGAGTTTTTTTGCCTGCTGAATACGATAGTGAATCAAATAATGAAACGGGGATTCTCCCAATCCAGTCTGAAAACACCGAAGGCACTCCCGCTTGCTCACGGACGCAGACGCTGCGATTTCTTCCAGTGTCAACTTTCTATTATAATTTTCATGAATATAAGAAAACATTGTAAAAATTCTATCCTGATTTACGGAATTTGGCACTGTATGCTCCCTGTCCGAATCTTTTATTTCCTCCAATAACAAAAGCCATATTTCTGAGAGAAGATTCCTTGTCTGAAATTCTACATCTTCCTTATCCTGCAAAACCGGATTCAGATACTTTGTCTCAAATATGCTCTTATAATGCCCCCTCAGGAAAACACCTGTAGTGTACCTTTCAGAATATAAATAAATTCCAACTCCTCATGCCAGTGCCAAGGAATTTCACTTTTTTCTAAATCTACTCTGTGAAGAGTATAAGGATACGACGGCTTCAATCCCTCTATTTCTTCCATCTGATTTTCCGTTATCTTTATTTTCATTTATGGTTTTCCACCTCATTCTGTTGCACTATTATGATATTATATCCTATTTTTGTCTTTATAATTATATATTATGTCTGTATCTTTGTTTTTTTAATCGTTTTTTTGCTATATTATAACATTAAAATCAAAGAACTTTATCCTGACCTGGAGATTTCCTCCCTGCCTTTGCATGAGTTGGAACATCTTATTAAAAATACGGATATTCCGGAGAGAGACCGATCCTTCCCCGTTCTTTTTTCCTCAAAAAACCCGTAAATCCCTATTTTCAACCTTCCTTTTCCGTGATAAAGTTATCTGGAGGAGGAATTTATTATGAACTATCAGATACTTGTTCTGGACCTTGACGGTACTTTAACAAATTCACGCAAGGAACTTACAGAACCTACACGAAAAGCCCTTATCGAAATTCAGGAAGAAGGAAAAAAAATTGTCCTTGCAAGCGGACGCCCTATTAATGGTGTTACCCCTCTTGCGGAAAAACTTGAACTTTCCAAATACGGCGGATATATGCTTTCCTTTAACGGTGCAAGAATTACACAGTGCTCTACCGGAGAAATCATTTACAACAAAACACTTCCCTGCGAAGTATTTAAGCCTGTGTATGATATTGTAAAAGAATATGAAGGTGTAGACCTGATTACTTACGACGGAAATTATATTTATTCCGGACTGACTACAAATGAATACACAGAAAAAGAATCATTCATTAACAGCATGGAAATTATTCACAAGGAAAACTTTATAGAAAATCTGACTTTCCCTGTAAACAAACTTCTTGTACCTGGAAAACCGGAAATCCTTCAGAAAATCATGCCGGTTCTTCAGAAAAAATTCCATAAGCTTTTAAGCATTTATCTGTCAGAACCGTTTTTCCTGGAAATCATGCCTCAGAATATTGATAAGGCACATTCTCTGCAAAAGCTTTTAAGCAACATCGGGCTTACTGCCGATTCTATGATCTGCTGCGGAGACGGATTTAATGATATTTCCATGATTGAATACGCAGGTCTTGGCGTTGCTATGGAAAATGCTCAGCCCATTGTAAAAGAATCTGCTGACTTTATTACAAAATCAAATGATGAGGACGGCATTCTTCACGTAATCAACACCTTCCTTCGAGCATAACCTGCTTCACATAAAAAACATCTGTTTTAATCACCTAATAAATTAAAAGATACGGGGGCCATGCCTCCCGTATCTCTCATATCTGCTTATTCTTCTGCTTCTGCATCTGCTTCTTCTGTGCCGTCTTCTGCTGTATCTGCACTGTCTTCAAAAGGAATCACGGCTCCGTCATATGTTTCATTAATGTATTCTTTGATCTCATCTGACTTGAGAACTTCAACAAGGGCTTTTATTGCTTCGCTGTCTTCATTTCCCTCTTTTACTGCAATCAGATTCACATATGTTTTTGCTGCCTCAGAATCGGATTTTTCATATGCCAGAGAATCCTTTGCAACAGAATAGCCTGCCTGAAGAGCATAATTTCCATTTAATACCACATAAGACATATCCTGTACCACACGTGGAATCTGAGCAGCTTCCAGTTCTATAATCTCTACATTATGAGGATTTTCCTCAATATCATTCTTTGTTGCTTCCAGTCCCACACCTTCTTTTAACTTAATGATGCCGTTATCCTGAAGGAGGAGAAGCGCTCTCGCCTCATTTGTCGTATCATTTGGAACTGCAATGGTATCGCCTTCTTCTATATCGTCAAGGCTTTCTTTTTTGCCCGGGTAAATTCCAAAGGGCTCATAATGAATATCTCCCGCATCTACAAGATGAGTTCCCTTTTCCTCATTAAAGCTTTCCAGATACGGAATATGCTGGAAATAATTTGCGTCAAAATCTCCGCTCTCCACTACTTCATTTGGAATAATATAATCCTCAAATATTTTCACCTCAAGTTCATATCCTTTTTCTTCAAGAAGAGGTTTTGCCTGCTCCAGAATCTCTGCATGCGGAGTTGCGGACGCTGCCACACTGATTGTCTTATCTTCATCTGCAAATACATTTACGCTGAACGCTCCTGTTAAAATAGCTCCTGTTAAAACGGCTGCGATTATTTTTCTGTTCATTTTCTTTTCCTCCAAATTCAATTCTTAATTTAAAAACTTTATTTTCTTTTATCCAGTTTAGATGCGACATGCATTCCCACAGACTGAAAAATCTGAAACAGTACGATAAGTAAAATAACTGTGACTATCATAATTCCTGTTTCATATCTGTAATATCCGTACTGAATGGCAATTGCGCCAAGACCGCCGCCACCGCAGCATCCTGCCATTGCGGAATATCCGAGAATTGTACCAACAGCTATGGTTGCTCCTGTTAAAAGAGAAGTTCTTCCCTCCACAAGAAGCACCTTCCACACAATCTGGAAAGTTCCTGCTCCCATAGACCTTGCTGCCTCCACAACGCCCTCATCTACTTCCTTCAGGGAAGATTCCACCATACGTCCAATAAATGGAATCGCCGCTACCGTCAGAGAAACGATGGTCGCTGTCGGACCGTAAATCTTTCCTACCATTAATCTTGTAAACGGGATAAGCACAATTAACAGTATGAGAAACGGTACGCTTCGCACAATATTTGCAATAACATCAAGCACCTTATAAATCACTTTATTCGGCTTTAAGCCTCCCTTATCCGAGATCGTTAAAAGCACCCCCATAGGAAGCCCAAAGAGATAACCCAGAACCGTAGCACAGAGGGTCATATAAAGTGTTTCTCCTACTCCTGTTATTATCATCTGAATCACTTCATCTGTCCACATACTCCGGCGCCTCCTCCACTGCAAGTCCTCTCTCTTCAAGGTACTTTTTCATTTCTTCTACATTTTTGCTGTCCTTCATAAATTCCAGAACCATTTCACCCTTTGCAACGCCGCCTACATTTTTCGTATCTGCACGGAGAATGTTTACCGGCTCACGGAAATTTAATACAAGATTGGAAATTACCGGTTCAAATGCAGAATTCTCAGAAAATACAATACGAATAATAGTTCCACTTTGTATTTCACCGGGAAGTCCTGATGTTTTTGTCTCCACATCTGTTCCTGCATCTCTTCGTATGATTTCTTTTGCCACTGCTGATTTTGGTCTTGAAAAAATCTCTGACACAAGTCCCTGCTCTACAACCTGTCCCTCATTCATAATGGCAACATGCGTACAGATTTCTCTGACAACCGACATCTGATGGGTAATGATCACAATTGTGATTCCAAATTTTTTGTTGATGTCTTTTAAAAGCTCCAGAATAGATGAGGTAGTCTGCGGATCAAGGGCGCTTGTGGCCTCATCACAGAGAAGAATCTTCGGGTCTGATGCAAGTGCTCTGGCAATTGCAACCCTTTGTTTCTGTCCTCCGGAAAGCTGTGACGGATAAGCTTTTTTCTTTTCTTTTAATCCTACAATTTCCAAAAGTTCCTCTGCCCGTTTTCTTGCTTCCTGTTTCTTTTTTCCCTGGATATAAAGAGGAAAACACACATTTTCCAGCACTGATTTCTGCATTAGAAGATTAAAATGCTGAAAAATCATTCCTATGCTTTCCCTCTGCTTTCGAAGCTCCTTCTCAGAAAAATCTCCCAGCGATTTTCCGTCTATTAATACCCTGCCCTCTGAGGGCTGTTCCAGAAAATTCATACACCGGACAAGTGTACTTTTTCCTGCACCGGACATTCCGATGATTCCATATATATCTCCTGACTCTATGGACAGGCTGATATTTTTTAACGCCTCTACTTTTCCATCTTTTGATGAAAAAGTCTTGCACACATTTTCTATTACAATTCCTGCCATTTCTTTTCCTTCCCTTTTTGTTGATACGCATACTATACTACGTTTTGAAAAAATGCGCTAATTCAAAAAAAATACAGCCAGCTATAGGATAAATCTATAGCTGGCTTATTTTTCACTGCATTGCTCTATATTTATATTTTGAAATCTCCTCAAGATATTTTTTTCCAAGCAAACTGATCGGCGCTCCCTTTCTCGCAAGATAACCGATTGTCATGACTTCATCCGACTTTAATCTGACTGCGCAGTATTCTGAACCATTCAGTTTCTCGCAGATAATCCCGGAGCACAAAGTATAGCCGTTTAATCCGACCATTAAATTTAAGAAGGTCGCCCTGTCATCTGCCTTGATCAGACGCTTATACTCATATGTGCTTAAAACTTCCTCTGCAAAATAAAACGAATTGTATTCTCCCTGTTCAAAAGAAAGGCACGGATACTCCAAAAGTTCGGAAAGCTCTATTTCCTCCCTGTCTGCAAGAGGATGCCCCTTCCACATATACACATAAATACTGCACTTTAACAGCTCGTGAAATTCCAGATTAAATTCATGGAAAAGCTTCGTGAGTATCTTACTGTTAAAGTCATTAAGATAAAGAATCCCTATTTCACTTTTAAAATTTTTTACATTCTCTATTACAGAGTAGGTTTTTGTCTCATGAATCGCAAATTCATATTCATCCATCCCAAACTGCTTTACCATCTCCACAAAAGCATCTACCGCAAACGTATAATGCTGCGTGGAAACACTGAACTTCTTTTTGGAAGGTTTTTTTGAAATATATTTTGATTCCATCAGTTCATACTGTTCCACGACCTGACGGGCATAGCCCAGAAATTCCTCTCCCTCCGGCGTAACAAAAATCCCTCTGTTGCTTCTTCTGAAAAGCTCCACACCGATTTCTTCTTCCAGATCCTTCACTGTCGAAGACAGACTTGGCTGTGAAATAAAAAGATTTCTTGCCGCCTCATTCATAGAGCCTGCATTTGCTATGGCGATTACATATCGAAGTTGTGTCAGTGTCATTGTTTCGCTCTCCTGTCATAAATTACTTTCATTATAAATCCAATATAGATTTTTGTGAAGACTTTGTGAAGTCTTATATTTCCTCTTGACTTTTATCTTTTATGTGTTATAGTACATATAGAACAAAAGAAAAGGTATTAACAGAGAGGAGAATGACTTATGATGATGCCTAGTATTTTTGGAGAAAACTTATTTGATGACTGGATGGACTTCCCATTTGAAAATGAATTTTTTGGAAAGAAAAACCCTCTTTATGGAAAACATGCAAAGAACATGATGAAAACAGATGTCCGCGAAACAGACAACAGCTATGAAGTTGACATTGATTTGCCGGGCTTTAAAAAAGATGAAATTTCTGTTGAACTGAAAGACGGATATCTTACTATAAATGCTGCCAAAGGTCTTGACAAAGATCAAAAGGATAAGGACGGAAGCTATATCCGCCGGGAACGTTATGCCGGCAGCATGACAAGAAGCTTCTTTGTGGGAAACGGAATCACAAAAGAAGAAATTCATGCAAAATATGAAAACGGTATTCTGATGCTTTCCGTTCCTAAAAAAGCAGCAAAAGCAGTAGAAAATAATCACTATATTTCCATTGAGGGATAAAATCCCTGTTTATAATAATTTCTTCCCCTATAAAAGAGGACTCCGCCAGTGCGGAATCCTCTTTTTTTATTCTGCTGCTATTTCTTTCGGAGCGTTTGCTTCTCTTTCTTTTTTCTTCTTTGCCGTCAAAAGAATTCCGCTTGTAATCGCTGTAAAAGGCGCTACCGTCACAAGCCCGAAGCTTCCTACGATTGTATCCAGAATTTCTGCTGAAACATACTTATAGTTTAAAATATTATCAATAGGGGTTCCCTGAGCCATAAAGGTCATAAGAAGGGCAATGTATCCCCCTGAATATGCAAGGAGAAGTGTCGTTGTCATAGTTCCCATTGCAGCACGCCCCACATTCATTCCGGAGCGGGCAGCTTCTCTCCAGGAAATATCCGGTTTTTTTTCGATAACTTCGTTTACTGCTGAGGTAATATCAACAGCAAGGTCCATCATCGCTCCGGATGCACCGATAAAAATACCGCTCATAAAGATTTGTGTAAGATTCAAATCCTGATAGCCTGCATACAGTAGGCTCTCAGAATATGACATGACTGCTCCGTGAATTTTGAATAAATCTGTAAAAACACAGCCGATAACGCAGGTCATCAACACGCCAAGAAGCGCTCCGCTGCTTGCGGCCGCCGTTTTTCTGTCAAACCCGTATACAAGGAAAATAATCAGCACAGTCAGAAATGCTGTAATTAAAATCCCGCACCAGATGGGATTCACCCCTTCCAGATATGCAGGAACCATAATTTTCCATATAGTAAGCACCGTTATCACAAACGAATACACTGCACGAAGTCCTGTTTTTCCCGCAAAAAGAACAAGAAGCACCACAAACATAGCTCCTAGGAGCAGTTCTTTGTCCAGACGGAAATGATCTGACATCATAACCGAAAGAATCTCATCTCCCTTATGGCTGATAACCACCTGCGCTACATCTCCTGTTTCAAACATCTTATCTGACTCAAGAGAACCGCTTAACATATTGACACCTTTTATTTCTTTCCCCTTAAACATTCCGTCCAGAATTTTAATCTTACAATACTGCTCTCCTGACTGAATCAGACCGGAACTTTTCACTGTACTCTCATCTGTAGAAAGTACCTTTGCCCTTACTCTTTCTGTTCCCTTATAAATAGCAGCATCCTCATAGCCTGTTGGAAGGGCCATGAGGATAAGAATTAACAGTACTGCTATAATGGAAACAGAGCTTTTTTTAAGTCTGTCTGCCATATTATTTTACTCCTGTAAGAGCTGCCATCTTGTTAAAAATATCTGTATTGTCGTAGTAGCCGCTGAAGTCTTCCTGTCCTGCTCCCATTGCGAATACTTCTACCGGAAGTCCTGTATGTGCATAAGAAGAGAAATTAATACCTGATTTATTATTCAGAATATGTGTAATAGTTACAGTGAGAGGCTCATAGCTTCCGTAAAGAAGATATTCTTCCTGTCCAAACTCCTCTTCTTCACCTGTACGGCTCATTGTCTCCTCGTAAGCAGCTTTTAATTTATTGTATTCATAATCTGTCATTACAAGGGATCCTTTATCTTCTGATTCCGGATGTTTGTCCTTGCTGTCTGCCTTATTGGTAGACTCTTCCTCTCCCTGAGGCGCCTGAAGTCCAAAAAGCTCTGTTACATCTTTCATAACCGTATCAAAATCTGTTTTATTTTCTTTGTATCCTGCTACGTAGTCCTGATCGAATTTTGCATAGGAAATTTTCTGATTTTTCATGTTCTCAAGGAATGCATCGTAATCTGTTCCCGCAAATCCCATACCAAGACCGCCTGTCTCATGGTCGCCTGTTACAAGAATTAAAGTTTCCTCCGGATGCTCATTATAGAACTCAACCGCTTTTCCAACAGCATCATCCATAGCCTTTGTATCTGCGATTGTTGTAGCTGCATCATTTGCATGACAGGCCCAGTCAATTTTTCCGCCTTCACACATCATAAAGAATCCGTTGTCATTATCAAGAACTTCGATTCCTTTTTCCACATAATCTGCAAGACCCCATTCTCCTTCTTCCAGATCGATAGCATAGCTCATAGCATCGCTGTCTGCAAGAGTTTCATCAATTACAATGGCTTTTCCGTCCTCTGCTGTGAGTGCCTCTGCATCCGCTTTTGTATTGATCACTTTATATCCAGCTTCCTCTGCAAGCTGGTACAGATCTGTCTTATCTTCCTCTGCTCCTGTAGGCTGAAGAAGTCCGCCGCCTGCAAAGTAATCAAACTCGCTTGCGATCATTTCTTCACCAATTTCATAGTAACTGTTTCTTGATGCCTGATGTGCATAAAAAGCAGCCGGAGTTGCATGATTTAAGTTTACAGAAGAAAGGATACCAATCTTATATCCCAGCTGGCTTTTCAGCTTTTCTGCGATTGTTTCAAAAGATGTCTCCTTATTTTCATCCATGTTGATTGTTCCGCTGTGTGTTTTGTGACCTGTGGAAATGGAAGTTGCTGTAGAAGCGGAATCCGGGTTAAAAGATGTACTGTCATAAGTCTGTGCAGAACCTGCTACAGGGAAGTTCATCATATTTAATTTATTTTCACTTGTAAGAATATCATCTCCGTCATCTTCAAGGGCATTCAGATAATAATTTGTAGTCTGCACCTGCGGATAGCTCATTCCGTCTCCAATAAACAGGAAAATATATTTTGGAACTTTAGTCTCTGCAGTTGTCTCTGCTGCTTCCTGAGCAGCCTCCTCTGCAAATACTGCCTGTGCCGGTACACTGCCTGCAAGAACTGCTGCCGCCATAAGTAATGCGCTGATTTTCTTTACTTTCATAATCTTTTCTCCTCGTCATCTCTTTTTCAAATATAATACAATTGTGTTTCTGACAAAGAGAATTATAGCGAATTCATATAAAGCCCGCTGTCCTGCTTTCGTTAAATAGAAGTTAAACTTTGAAATAGAATGTAAAACGATTCATCAAACTATTACCATCCTCTTTGTCATTCAATGTCATCTATTTTTTGTATCATTAATTGTTTTATCTATTTTTACAAATAGAGGTACAAGAACGATGTTCCTGTACCTCTAAAATTCTTCCGATTACATTTTTATTCTATTCCTTCTAGATCCGCCTCTGTAATAGATCTGACATTTGTATTGCGACCGCTTTCATCTGTTGGCAATTCCAGTTTTCCTTCGTTAATCAACTGTACTGCTTTTTCATGCAGTTCTTCATCCCAGTTGTATCCAGTCAATTTCCAGTTTCCGGTCAGCTTGGGAGCCTCTAAAGCACCGCCTTTTACATTCATAATGTAATCACCGATCAGCTCACGGACACCACCGATATCTCCCCTTACATCAATTTCCAAAATCTTCGGAAGCTCTTCACCTTCCTTATAAATTTCGCCATATGTGGTAAGCTGAGAAGCTGCACGATAATTATTTACTGCGACGCTCAGAATATCATTCTCTGCAATTTCTGTTCCGTCTGGACGTGTCAAATTCTGAATGCGTTCTCCCGGTTCCTTTGAGATATCAATCTCATAATTTACACCGCTGAAAATATCATAATTGAATCCAGGGATTTCTTCATTGAAAGAAATTGTCAAATCACCGTCTTTAAATGTATTATAATAACTTGCAGACCATTCCATATACTTTTTAAGCTGAGCACCAGTCATTTCCATCTTATACAAAGTATTTGCATATTTGTAAATGAGAGAAAGGTCACATTTACGAATATCACCATTCTGCATATTAGTCGCATCATTAAAGAGTGCCACTGCCGACACATCCGCACCAGTGTAATACATCTGTACTTCGTTAATCAAATCTATCAGAGCAGATTCCTGCAATTTTGCCTGCGCAATTCCGTTGATTTCGGATTCCGGAGCAAGCGGACCTCCTGTCAGTGTTCCAATCACTGTATTGGCATCTTCTTTCGCGCATGTGTCCGCATCTGCCAACGCTTCCATAAATCCTTTGTCAGCTTCATAATCTTCCACCGCATAGATTGCAGAAGTCTTATCTGCTACTTCAAAGGAACCATCTTCCTGCTCTTCCACCGTCAGTTTAACCTGCGCTAATGTTTTGCCCGCATCCAAATTTTCTACGATCAGAACCCCATTTACTTCCGTTCCTTCCACCAGTTTATGCTCATGCGCCGCAAGGATTACATCTAATTCCGGACATGCATTTGCCAAATCTACTACTCCCGAGTTATCCACTTCGTATTCATTAGATTCTCCCATGTGCTCCGCAGCAACAATGATATCTGCCTGATCTCCAATTTCTTCAATAATTTTCTTGGTCTCTTCTACCGGATCCGTCACCTTGTATCCTTCCAGATTTGCGGAATCCCATCTGGTAATGTTCGGTGTCACCATACCAATCAAAGCAATTTTCACACCATCCTTTTCAACTATGGTGTATGAAGTACCAGTCAGAAGCTTTCCCTCTTCATCATAGACATTGCCGTTCAAAACCGGCATCTGCGCACCTTTCATGACATGTTTCAAAGTGTCAACTCCATAATTAAATTCATGATTTCCAAGAACCCACGCATCGTATTTCATATAATTCATTGCCTGGATCATCGGGTGTACTTCATCCTCAAGAAATAAATCTGACGAATTCCCCTGAATCGTATCGCCGACATCTACAAGAATCGTATTATCGGTACGGATTTCATTTAAAATCGTTTGAATCTGCGCCATACTTCCAGATGTACTTTCTTCGTTTACAGCGTAATCATACGGTGCAAATTTCCCATGAAGGTCACTGGTGGAAAGAATCTGAATTTCCTTTGTCTCGCCGGTTTCTTCCGCGTATGCCGGAACGCATCCAAGCATTACTGCAGACGCCAGAGCAAACAGTATTACATGGTTTCTCTTTCTCATAATAGATCCCCCTTTAATTTTCATATTTATCATATGATTTCATTATGTTTTTATAATTCTCAAATAATTTTGTATATTATTTGTCATGACATGTCCTATATTATCAGTTAAAGGTGAAATCCAATACCTGTGTTTTGTAAAAACCAGATTAATTTTTTCAAATTCTTTGTAACGAAAGATGAAATAAATATTATAAACTATAATAACAGAAAACACAGAAGGACTGCCAATGACAATCCTTCTGTGTTTTCTACTCCATTAATTCCATCTGCACTTCCCCAAGATTGTCCTTCGTAATTATCTTATAAGGAAGTCGGATATATTTTCCATTTAAAAGCTCAAATTCTTCAGGAAGTGGTTTTTCTGTTTTTATGGAATAGGCAAGCTCCAGCATTCCCTGTGCCTGTCCTCTGAAATTATTAAGAACTGTTCCCAACATTTCTCCTTTCTTCACTGCATCGAGTCCTACAACCGTTCCGTCAATACCAAGTACTACAGGCCAGTCTTTGTCAGACTCTTTCATTCCCATGTCCTTGAGCGTATCAATTGCACCAAGCGCCATATCGTCATTATTGGCAAATACAACCTCTATTTCATCTCCATAAGATTCCAGAAACTGCTTCATTTTATTTGCCGCCTGATCCCTGTTCCAGTTTGCAATTCCATCCTCAAGCTTTTCCACAAGATATCCGCTGTCTGTAACTTCGTTAATCACTGACATACTCCGTACCATAGAATCATTATGACCGGGTTCTCCTTCAAGCATCACATACTGGAGAATCCCATCGCCGTTTTTATCAATGGATGTAAAGTTTTTTTCACATTCTTCTACAAGAATCTCTCCCTGCATTTCTCCTGATTCAAAGGCATCGGCTCCCACGTAGTACAGCTTATCCCATCGTTCCAGATCCTCCTCTACAAGTTCCCGGTTAAAGAAAATCACAGGAATGTCACTGCTCTTTGCTTTCTCAATAATTGTAGATGCATCTGTTCTGTCCACCAGATTGATACACACAATATCAAAATTATCCCCTATAAAATCATCCATCTGATCGTTCTGCACAATCTGGCTGTTTTTGGCGCTTTTTATTTCCAGTGTAATAGGAATCCCCCACTCTTTTTCTTTTTCCTTTGCGTACTCCTGAAAACTGGATACCATCTGAGATACAAACGTATCATATTGATCATACACACTGATCCCTATTTTCAAGCTTTCTTTTTCTTCCTCACCTGCTCCGGGATTTCCGCAGCCGCACATAAGCGCTACACCTGTAAAGATAACACAAAGTCCTGCCCTTCTCCGCACTTTTCTCATATTCTTCCTCCTTATTGATTGGAAAACAGAAGACGTTCGTTTTCCGACTCATATAAAGTCTCTCTTGTAACAAGCTTATACATAATATCGTATTCTTCCGCTACGTATCCTTTCTCCTGCTTTTCCACAAGAGCTTTTATTCCATTGTACCCCATATTAAATTCATTCTGATACACAAAGGCTTCTATTTTTCCATTATCCAGGTCACTGACTGTCTGTGCCGTATTTCCAATTCCATAAACTTTTACAGGTCTCTTATCTGTGGAAACAGGAGCAACGGTACGGTCAAACTCATACCGGTACTGATCCCACGCCTTTGCAGCTTCCTCTGTTGTATACTTGTCAAGAGCGGTAATGTAACGATATTCCCGCATCACTTCGCCTATATAAAGACTTAAATTGAAATCTCCTTTCTGACGGGAACGTGCCACAGTTTCTACGCCGCCTTCATGAAGCGCAGCCATAAGTCCCTCATATCTTTCCTTCACACTATCCCTTTCCATGTATTCTCGTATAACAGCTACTGTTTCCTTTTTTCCCTCTTTCTCCATATCTTTAAGAATTTTTTCTCCCAGCATCTGTCCCATGGCATAATTATCTGCACTGATATGAGCTTCTGTCTTTGGCATTTCACTTTCTATCCCTGTCTCAACTGTCACTACCGGAACAGAAAATTCATCATCCTTCAAATACTGTCCGATTCCTTCACTGTCAACAGCAGCAAGAAGAATTCCATTGGCACCATCCTGAATTTCCCGTTTTATCATATCCATCTGCTCTTTTGCCGTTCTGGCATTTCCCATTGTCACATACCGGATATCCACCTCGAAATCCTTCTCTGCCTGATTGATTCCTTCCATAAGTGTATCCCACTCATTTGGACTGTCTTCATAAAGAACAACAGAATATAGCGCCTGTTCTGCGTTTTTATCTTTGTAAACTGCACCGTAATAATAGACAACACCAAGTGTTATCACCGCTGCCAGCGCAGCTATAAATCCTCTCCAGTATTTCAGCCTTCCCATTTACTATTCCTCTTTCTTCTTTTCTTCCACATTTTCTGTCTTTGGTAAATGAATACGTACGGTCGTTCCTTCGTCAGGCTCACTTAAAATTTCCAGCCCGTATTCTGTTCCAAAATAAAGCTGGATTCTCTGATGCACATTTCGTATTCCGATACCGGAGCCTTTGCTTCTGATTCTTGTTCCGTCTGTAAGAATGTTTTCTACCTGCTCTTTCTGCATACCAAGACCGTTATCTTCCACCTCGATAAATAAATCACTGTCTTTTGTATATGCCCGAACATAAATCTCACCGTCGCCATCCATATATTCCATTCCATAGTAAATCGCATTTTCTATTAGCGGCTGTATAATCAGTTTAATGGTTTTATACTTTTCAATTCCCTCTTCTATTTCAAAGTAAGAGGTGAATTTATTTTTGTATCTGTACTTCTGGATATCAAGATAATTCTTGGCATGCTGCAGCTCCTCTCCTATTGTGATTATGTTTTTTCCTTTGGAAAGACTGATTCTGAAAAGTCTGGAAAGAGCCTGTACCATAGAAATCGCATCTTCATACTTCTCAGCCTCTATCATCCACATAATCGAATCCAGAGTGTTGTAAAGGAAATGCGGATTAATCTGAGACTGAAGCGCATCAAGCTCACTTTTTCTTTTTTCTTCCTGTTCCTTTACAATATCGTCTGTCAGTTGACGAAGCTGTTCTACCATAGATCGGATTGTCTCCCCCAGATGCTGAATTTCCGGAGGTCCTCCAATATAAATCTGAGGCTCTCTGTCTATCCCGATTCCGGTAAGGGAGTCTTCCAGATTCCTTAATGGTTTTGCCACCCTTATCGCTACAAACTGATTTGCAAAAATCATAACAAGAATAGCCACAATGATGATCATAACAGCCATTGTCCTTGTTCTGCTGAAATCTCCCAGAAACTTTTCCATCGGCATGACACTTACAATTTTCCAGCCTGTATAACCCACTGTTTTCACAGCGACCATTCTGTCTTCCCCTTCAAAAGTCTCTCTGTGCGCTCCATCATCATAGCCTTTTGCAACTTCATTATTTTCCTGTATTCTGTCAGAAAAAATAAGATTCTGTCTGGGATGATAAATAATTTTTCCGTTGCTGTCCATAAGATATACATATCCCATATTCTGGCTGTTTACCTTTGCAAAAAGCTGACGGATACCGCTGAAATCCATATCTACAAGGAGAATTCCCTCTGACATTTTTCCACTGTTTGTAAGCTCCACACCACGGCTTAGTGAAATCACCCAATAATAACGGTTCGTACTGTTTTCAAAAATATTCTGCACATGTAAATCCGAAAAATGAAGGTTCTCCATTTTATCCTGGGCATCCATAAACCATTTCTGTTTTGTTACATCTACGTTTTCCTTCACACTGCCCATCGGAACTGAGCTTATTAATTCTCCTGTATCTGTGAAGCACGCCAGACCCACAAGACTGTCTTTGTACACCTCATAAAGCAGATTCATTTCCTGGCTCATATTTTCTTCATCCAGATCCGTATTTTTTATTACATTATAATAAATCGCATCTGAAATACGCATCATATTTCGAAGATATGTATTCAGATTGATCTCTACCTGATCGATCACCTGCTTGCTGTTATTTAAAACCATGTCCTCTGCAGCACTTCCATATCCCCGGTACAGGAAAACCCCTACAAATCCCATTCCCAGAATTGCCACCAGCGTAAAGGAGGCCGCAATTACAAACTGAATTCCTTTATGATTAAAATATTCTCCAAACTGCCTCAGTTTTTCTTTTATATATCTCATACGTCCTTATCTTTCCTGTCTGCTTCCATCGCCATATTCGCGCGGTATTTTGAAGGAGAAATCCCATACTGCTTTTTAAAAACATAGCTGAAATAATTGGGCTCTGTATATCCTACTGCCTCGGCAATCACATACGTTTTATCTTCTGTTGTACGCAGAAGCTCAACTGCGTGTTCCAGTCGAATTTTTGTAAGATATGCCACAAAGCTTAATCCCACCTCTTTTTTAAAGATAGTAGAAAAATACGCAGCACTTACATTCAGCTGGTGACACAGTGTTTCCGCAGAAAGGTCATTTTCTTTATAGTGCTCACCAATATATGCCTTTGCCTGCTCTGTAAGCCGAATCGTAGAATCGCTTCTCTCATGGCGGAGCGTGTGGCGAAGATTATTACAGATTTCCCTAAGCCAGCTCTCCAGCTCATCTACAGAAAGGTGCTTATAAAGCTCCTGCCACGGAATATGCTCTCCTGCCCCGAATATCTGCTTTGTACGAAGCTTATAGGAACGGCCGATTTTCATAAGCTCTGTAGAAAGTTCCATACAAATAAGCTGATACTGGTTTGGTGTAATACATCCATTTCGAAGGCTGTCCATAAAAGACTGAATCGCTTCATCTGTCTCTTTTCTGTCACCGATTTTTACAGCACGGACAAGATTCTGAAAATCATATTCCATAAACGCCACAGAGTCCTGAGGATTGGGCTCTATATCTTTGATATAAAGAACCTGACTTCCGCCTAAAATAGTTCTGTATTCCATAGCCGTCTTCGCTTCCTGGTAGGAGGACAATAATGTATCCAGTGAATTACATGGCTGTCCTACTGCACCGGTAACCTGTACGTCCAGAACACGGGAACCCATCTTACATATCTGGTCCACGTGATACAGTACGTTTTCTATTTCTTTATCTTCCTGAAGCATAAATATAAAAATCACTTCATCCAGATAGTTAATGCAGTAAAAAGACATTTTTTCCTTAAGGTACTCCTCCGCCATATCGCGAAGAGAAAAATTCAAAAGCTGAGCTGTTTTTTCCGACTGCTCTTTTACGGCTGCTTCTGCGTAAAGATTGACTGCAACATAATATGGAGCATTTAAATCAAGCTCATACATCTCCATCATATTTTTCAGACGTTCTCCCGTGATTTTGCCTTCCAGAACACCCATAACAAACTGTTCCTGCATTGCAGGGAGACTTTTCCTGTAATATTCATAAAGCTTATTTACATTTCTGTGCTGGTTAAATTCCTCATCCAGTTTCTTCTTTATTTTCCCGAAAACATTTTCCATATCCTTTGAACTGATTGGTTTTAAAAGATACTCCTCCGCTTCCAGATGGACCGCCTCTCTGGCAAACTCAAAATCATCAAACCCGGAATAAATAACAACCTTAATATTCCGGTAATTTTCCTTCAGTTTCTTACATAAAGTAAGTCCGTCCATATATGGCATCTTAATATCTGTCATCACCACATCTACATGGAGCTGCTCTGCCATTTCCAGGGCTTCCTGCCCATTCTCTGCTGTTCCTGCAAGGCAAAATCCCAGTGCCTCCCAGTCAATCTTCTTCTTCATAGCCTCCAGCACATCTGTCTCATCATCTACAAGCAAAATATTATATAACTCCATACAAAAACCTCACTCAACTTCGTAAATTCACACTTATATCCCCTATTATACCACGATACCTCCTATCATAAAACAAAAAATGCTCATTCCTTCCCCTTCTCTTTAATGCACAAAAATAAGCGATTTGGAAAAATCCAAACCGCTTATCCTATCTTTTAACCCTATTCCCTTCCCCTGTCCGAACTCTCGCTTCCTTGCGTGCCCGAGAGGGGAGTTTGCGGGGGCGTGCGGGCTTCGCAACTTTGAGCCCGCCCCCTCATTCTTTTTATTTTTTAGTAATATATTTACGAATATCAAGTGCGATAGCAACAACGATAACGATACCCTGTGCGATATACTGGTAGTTTGTATTTACTCCAAGGAACTGGAGAGCAGATTTCAGAAGCTCGAATACTGCTACACCGATGATAACACCGGATACTTTACCAATACCACCGTTTACAGATACACCACCGATTGTACAAGCTGCAATAGCTTCCAGCTCGTAACCCATACCCATGTTAACACTTGTTCCACCGGATTTACCACCGAGAAGGAAACCAGCGATTGCGTACATAGCTGCTGCTGTGATGTAAATGATAATTTTTGTTTTCTTAACATTAACACCGGAAACCTCTGCTGCAACCTCGTTTCCACCAATTGCATACATATATTTTCCGTGACGTGTGTAGTTATAAACAAACCAGAAAATAGCAGCTGCAATGATCAGGTAGATGAACAGTAACGGAATCGGTCCAACCTTACCCTGTGTAACTGCAATATAGTCTGCACGGTATCCACCAATCGGAACAGAGTTTGTTACAACAAGTGCAATACCATAAACAATAAGCTGCATACCAAGTGTACCAATGAATGCCGGTACATTCAGATAAGAAATAACAACACCGTTAATTACACCAAAAACTGCACAGATTGCAATAACAATAAGAAGAACTACCCATACGTTTAATACAGGAAAATTCGGCCAAATCTTACCAGGTGCATCCGGTTTCTGGAGCATAATACCTGCAAGACAAGCACTTAAACCAACAACACGTCCTGCGGAAAGGTCTGTACCTTTTGTGATCAGGCAGGCGCTGATACCAAGAGCGATAATAACACGAGGTGCTGCGTTGATCGCAAGGTTCATAAGGTTTCTAAAGCTTCTGAATGTTGGTACTGTAATACTTACATAAAGTACCAGGATCATTAACAGTACAATAATACCGTTATCCAGTAAAAGTTTTTTCAAATCAAATTTTTTTGACTTATCCATTGTTTCTCCTCCCTCTTTTAGAACTGTGTTGCATAGTGCATAACATTTTCCTGTGTCATTTCATTACCGGAAACCTCACCTGTGATTTTTCCGTTACACATAACCATAACACGGTTTGATACACCAAGTAACTCAGGCATCTCAGAAGAAATCATGATGATTCCTTTTCCCTGTTTTGCCAGATTGATCATAATCTGGTAAATCTCGTATTTTGCACCTACGTCAATACCACGAGTAGGCTCGTCCATGATCAGGACATCCGGGTTGTTTGCAAGCCAACGGGAAATAATAACCTTCTGCTGGTTACCACCGGAAAGAGACTGAATCAGGGTTTTACTGCTTGGAGTTTTAATACTCAGTTTTGATACGTTATCCTGAACAAGCTCCTCAATTTTTTTCTTATTCAGTTTGATACCTGCTTCCAGATACTGGTTCAGAGAAGCGATGGATACGTTATCGGCAATAGACAGACATCCGAGAATACCGGAACCACGACGGTCTTCTGTAATCATACCGATACCATTATTAATAGCATCCTGAGGACGTTTAATATCAAGAGTTTTGCCATTAAGTTTTACTTCTCCGCTTGTAATATGACGGATACCGAAAATTGCTTCCATAAGCTCTGTACGCTGTGCACCTACAAGTCCGCCAAATCCAAGGATTTCTCCTTTTCTCAGTTTAAAGGAACAGTTTTTGAAAGAACTGTCATGAATACTTGTAAAATTATTTACCTCAAGGAGAACATCTCCCGGATTGTTATCAAGAGGAGGATAAATATTTGTAAGCTCACGACCAACCATCTGTTTTACAATTTCATCATCACTGATGTTTTTCATTTCCCATGTTCCAACGTAGCATCCGTCTCGCATGATTGTAATATCATCGGAAATCTGACGAAGCTCTGCCATTTTATGAGAAATAAATACAAAGGATACTCCTCTGTCACGTAAATCACGAACAATTCTAAATAATGCCTCTACCTCGTTATCAGTTAAGGAAGATGTCGGCTCATCAAGAATAATAAGCTTTGCTTCCTGAGAAACAGCCTTTGCGATTTCAATTGACTGCATCTGGGAAATAGACAAATGACCAAGTTTTTTTCTTGGGTCAAATGGCATTTTTACGTTCTCCAGCCATTTCTTTGCCTCTTCATTCATTGTTTTATGATCGATTACCTTAATCGGGCCAAAAGATTTTACAGGGAAGCGACCAAGGTACATATTTTCTGCAATGGTACGCTCCGGAACCGGCTGCAGCTCCTGATGCACCATAGCAAGTCCTTTATGTAATGCTTCATCCGGATTCTGGATTTCTACTTTCTGTCCATCAACAAAGACTTCTCCTTCGTCCATGTGATAGATACCAAACAGACATTTCATGAGCGTGGATTTACCTGCACCGTTCTCACCCATCAGAGCATGAACAGTTCCCGGACGTACTTTCAGATTAACTTTATCCAAAGCCTTAACACCCGGAAAGCTTTTGCTTACTCCGCGCATTTCCAATCTATATTCTGCCATTCCACTCTCTCCTTTCATATGTTTTCATAAAATCAGGTGTGTCTCTTTCAACACACCTGATAGTTTGATTCTGTTTAATTCATTCCCTCAAATATAATTATTTGATTTTTTCAAGAATTTCTGCTGCATTGTCTGCAGTAACTTTTACGTAGTCTACCATGTTAACTGGCTCAACTTCTTCACCTTTCAGGAAATTAACTGCCTGAGCTGCTGCTTCCTGAGCCTGGCTGAAGTGATCGTTGAATACTGTACCTGTGAAGTTTCCGTCTACGATGTTCTGAACAGCATCTGTAAGAGCGTCTACACCAACAAGGTAGATGTCTTTGTTGATTGTTCTTCCAGCTGCCTGGATTGCCTGAAGAGCACCAAGAGCCATAGCATCGTTGTTACAGAATACAACTTCTACCTGCTCACCGAACTGTGTAAGAGCGTCCTGTGTGATCTGCTGTCCTTTAGCCTGATCCCAGTCACCTCTCTGCATAAGAAGTTCTTCTACTTCCATACCACCATCTGTAAGAGCTTTTACAGAGAACTCTGTTCTGTACTGAGCATCTACGTTTTCCGGGTCACCCTGGATCATGATGTAGGAAACTTTTCCATCACCGTTGATATCACCTTTGTTTTCTGTTTCAAGGATTTCTTCACCCTGGAATGTACCGGACTGTCTGGCATCTGCACCAACGTATGTAGCTTTGATTCCTTCTTCTGCCCATCTGTTGGATTCTGCTTCGTCTGGCTGACGGTTAATGTAAACTACAGGGATTCCTGCTTCGTTACACATATCTGTGATCTGCGGAGCGGAAGAAGCCTGTACAAGGTTCAGGATCATAACGTCAACTTTATCTGTGATGAAGTTGTTGATCTGGTTTGTCTGCTCAGCCTGGTCATTTTTACCATCCTGTACGATGATGTTTTCCTCTTTGAATCCAAGGTCTTCTGTCAGGTAACGAACCAGCTCTGTACGATACAGTGTCATGAAGTTATCAGCGAACTGATAAATACTGATACCGATTTTTGTGTTTTCTACATCAACACCTTCCAGGTCGATTGCTTCTGCTGTTTCTTCTGCAGCTTCCTCAGCAGCTTCTTCTGTTGTCTCTTCTGTAGCTTCTTCTGTTGCAGCCTCTTCTGCGAATACGCATGTAGCACCAACAACTGTTGTTACGCCCATTGTTAAGCAAAGTAAGCTAGCCAGTAATTTTCTTTTCATTGTAAAACGTCCTCCTTTTTTTGCGGTTCTCTCCGCTTCATGTTTTACATTTTAGCAACTTCTGTTCAAAAAGAACATACAAATTTTTTCTCATGTCCTATAAATTTCTTAACAGTTTTGGTTATCTGTTATAAAAATCTTCTTATATATTGTGCATTCTGTACACCTCTTTCCGTCTTCTCTTTTATATTCCCTATCTCCTATCTGACCGGATATGTGCTATAATATTTTTTACATAAACACAGGAGGCCAATATGAATAAAAAAGAAATATCGGAAATAAAAAAACAGTTTTCTCCAGATAACTGCTGTATTACCCGTATATGCGGCTGTTATGTTGACGGAGAAAAAAATAAAAAAACAGAACTGAAGGAAGCATTTTTATCTCTATCAGAAGAAGAAATGTTTAAATACTTTGATATTTTCAAAAAAACCCTATCCGGCACAATAGGAAAGAATCTCCTGAATATGGATTTTCCTCTTGACCAGGAACAGGAAGGCGGAACTCAGTATTTTCTGCGAAAACTGAAAGAAAGCAAGCTGAAAGATGATTCTCTTGTGGAAAGCTTCTATGACAAAATCATTGAAAATTATGAGTACGGGGAAAACTATTATATTATTCTTATCCATGCAGTTTATGATATTCCCGGAAAATCTTCCGACGGACAGGATATGTTTGATGCTTCTGATGAGATTTATGAACACATTCTCTGCAGCATCTGCCCTGTAAAGCTTTCCAAAGCCGGGTTGTGCTATAATGCTCAGACAAATAATATAGAAGACAGAATCCGTGACTGGATTGTGGAAATGCCGGATCTTGGTTTTCTTTTTCCTGTTTTTAATGACAGAAGTACGGATCTTCACAGTATACTTTACTATACAAAAAATGCAGAAGCTCTCCGCTCCGTCTTTATAGATGAAATTTTTGGCTGTACTGCTCCCCTTTCTGCCGGAGGACAGAGAGATTCCTTCAACACCCTTGTGGAAGAAACCCTGGGTGAGGACTGCGCCTACGACACAGTCGTAACTATTCATGAACGATTAAATGAAATTATCGAAGCGCAGAAAGACGAACCAGAACCTGTCGTTCTCACAAAACATGAGGTAAAACGTCTCTTTGAGGACTGTGGCATAGAAGAAGAAAAACTTGAACGATTTGATGAGCAATATGAGCTTACAGCCGGAGAAAAATCTTCTCTTATGGCTTCTAATATTACAAATACAAGAAAATTTGAGATTAAAACCCCCGATGTTGTAATAAACGTTTCCCCTGACCGGGCTGATCTCGTGGAAACAAGAATGATTGACGGCAGAAAATGTCTTGTGATCCCAATGGAAGACAATGTGGAAGTAAACGGCATCCGGGTTACTATGCAGGACTTTTCAAAATCACAGGAGGAAGACATATAATATGGAAGCAAAAGATAAAAAAATACTTTTTTTTGATATTGATGGAACACTTTTAACACCGCCACCATTCTCCATTCCGGAAAGTACAGTTATCGGACTGAAAAAAGCCCAGGAGCAGGGACACCTTACTTTTATCAACTCCGGCCGAACCCGTTTTCTTATTCCTGAAAATATAAGAGCCCTCGGTTTTGACGGCTATGTATGCGGCTGCGGTTCCCAGATTTATCTTCATGACGAACTGATTTTTGAACAGACCATTTCTCATGATGTATGCGAAGAAACAGTGCGCCTCCTTCGGGAATGTAAAATCGGAACGATTTTCGAGCGTCCTACCGGGCTTCTTATGGATGGCGCTGCTCCTGTACAATGTTCTCTCACGAAAAATTTTATAGGAAAAGTACCTGTGGAAGACCTGTCTGTTTTCCAAGAAAAAGACACCTACACCTTTGATAAATTTTTAATTGAAGTTTTTCCTGATTCCGATTTTGAGACTTTCCGGAACTTCAGCAAAGATAAGTACCTTCTTTTTCAACACAGAGAAAACATTTATGAAGTCACACGGAAGGACACAAGCAAAGCAACCGGAATCCAGTTTCTTCTTGATTATTTCAACCTTCCTCTTGAAAACAGTTATGCTTTCGGCGACAGCAACAACGACCTGCCCATGCTGAAATACGCCGGAAACAGCATTGCTATGGGAAATGCAATGAAAGAAATCCTGCCGTTCTGCACATACCAGACAACAGATATTGAAGATAATGGAATTTACAATGCGCTGAAACATTTTGGATTGATCGGATAAAAAGAATAAAACGACAGAGGCGCTGCTTCACAGTCAGATAACAACTGTGAAGCAGCGCCCCTTTTTAACCGTCTATTCTATTTGTCTTTCTGTATTTCTTCATAACATAGATATAATATGGAATCAGCGGAATCAACGCCGCAATCCAGGCTGCCGGATCTGCCAGGCACACACCTGCAAAACTTGTTTTTCCTGCAATAAAGAAAACAATTCCTGCTCTTGCCACAAGCTCAAATATACCTCCAAGCATTGGAACAAGTCCATATCCCATACCCTGCAGCGCATTTCTGTAAAGGAAGATGCTTCCAAGGAACGGATATGCCCAGAATACTGTCCTGAAATATGTAACCGATACATCCAGCACCTCTGTCTCTGACGGACTTACAAAGATGCAGGTAAGATATTTTCCAAAGAAAAATACCATCACCATAGAAATTACACTCCAGCCGAGAATCATAAGCTGCGTACTTTTTACACCTGCTTTTACACGATCCATCTTTCCGGCTCCCCGGTTCTGTCCTACAAATGTAGCTGCAGTTGCTCCAAATGCCACAAAAATTGTAGTCACAATATTCTGCAGTTTTCCTGCTGCGGAAAATCCCGCCATATGAACAGCTCCGTAAACATTAACCGCACCCTGCACAATAATCGTTCCGATTGCTGTAATAGAAAACTGCAGTCCCATTGGAATACCAAGTGCAAGAAGTCTTTTAAAGCTGTTTACAGAAACTTGAAAATTCTTTTTCTCCAAATGAAGAAGCGGCATTTTTTTCTTAATGTAAACGAGACAAAGAAGCGCTGAAATTCCCTGAGCAATTACAGTTGCATATGCACAGCCTTCTACTCCCATGCCAAAACACACAATAAAAACAATATCCAGCACTATGTTAAGCAGTGCGGAAATGATAAGAAAATACAACGGCGATTTGGAATCCCCTAAAGCACGCAAAAAAGAGGATAAGGCATTATAAGCTGCCGTAACTGCAAGTCCTGCGTAAATAATCGCCATATATTTGACTACGTCCCCGATAACCTCGTCCGGCGTGTTCATCATACGGAGAATCGGCGCATTTGCAATCTCAAACCCAACTGTCATCGCAATGGTAAACGCTGCTGTCAGATAAATGGACATTGCCACATAATGACGCATCTCATCGTATTTCTTTGCCCCGAAAAGCTGAGATACTAAAATGGCAAAACCACTTGTCAGTCCATTCAGCCACCCTGTTACAAAAAACATCAGAGAGCCTGTGCTTCCAATGGCTGCCAGCGCATTTACACCAATAAACTGTCCTGCAATAATTGAATCCGCAATATTATAAAACTGCTGAAAAATATTTCCGAGACACATGGGAATCATAAACTGTATAATCAGTTTCACAGGACTTCCCACTGTCATGTCATTTGTTGTACTCTTTCCCATGAATAGTTCCCTTCCTGCTTCTTTTAATCCGGCAAAACAGCATCGGAAAATCCGATGCTGTTTCTGTTCCTTATTCTGCTGTTTCTGTCAGTTCCGGAGTTGCTGTTGCTTCTGCCTCCGGTGTTGTTTCCGCTTCTTCCGGTGCTTCTGTTACTTCTGCCTCCGGTGTTGTTTCTGCTTCTTCCGGAGCTTCTGTTGTTTCTGCCTCCGGCATTTTCATTGTAAATTTATGCTCGTCTGTGATTTTCAGTGTTTTAAGTACTTTGTCATCCGCCTTAATTTCTGCATCCTCAAGCCATTTATCCGTTGTTTCTGTGTAATACTCTGTTTTCTTTTCAGATTCCAGAGATTCTCTTTTCGACTCTGTTGCCTCTTCATCAAGCTTTTTATCAAGACGCACTACATAATAGCCTGTATCTGTCTCTATCACTTCAGGAGCCATTTCTCCCTCTTTCAGCCCGCGAAGAACTTCAAGAACCTCTTTCGGATAGTATGCGGAATCTCCGTCCTCTTCTTTGCTCTCTGCAGTTGTAAAGGTTCCGGTAAGAGCGCTGTAACTTTCATCTGCGGCTTTTGCTGCCTCGCTCATATCTCCAGTCGGGTCTTCTTTCATCTTATCCAGGATTTCCTGGGCCTGCTCTTTCTTCTTCTTTTTATCGTCTTCTGTGAGGTCCTCGCCGCTTGTAGAAATGCTTACATATGTGAAGGAAGACTGATTTGCCTCCTCATCTGTCACTTCTACTTTAGCCTCATCCATAATCGCATCATACATTCTCTGTTTATATGTCTGAAGCTCAAGATATGTTTTTACCTGCTCTTCTGTAACAGAAAGCTCTGCGATTGTCTCCTCGCTGTTTGCTTCTATAAATGCTTTTGCTGCCTCGGCAATTGCCTTTTCATCTTCTTCTGTTACTTCTACCTTATAATCTGCTGCCTTATCTTTCATAATATACATAAGCTCAACCTGTTTTAAGGTATCTTTTGCAGCCTGCTCTCCGTATGTTTCTCCGGTTTTTTCATCAGCAACCGTATCCCAGATATTCACACCGCTTCCTGTAAAGCTTGCGTACATAGCATCCATCTGTGCCTGCTGCTGTCTTGCCGCAATACTTACAACACCCATCGGTATTTCTGTTCCGTTTACCGTTGCAACTGTTTTTGTTCCATCTAATTTTTTCTCACCGCATCCGGTAAGCATACCTGCTGCCAGTACGCCTGCCAGCACTGCTGCTGCGGTTCTTCCTGCTGCTCTTCTCATTTCTTCCTCCATTACTACACGATTCTTCAGTCCTTCATTTTGTTACAAGACTGCACTATCGTAAGTATAAACTCTTTTTTCTTTTTCAGCAAGATAAAATTTTGAAAAACACAAAATGTTCAGACTATTTTGTATCCTCTATTCTTCTACCAGTTTCTGCAGTTCTTCTGCAAATTCTGTAAGAGCCTCAACCACTTTTCCCTGGGGCAAAAAGATAAATTTCGGCTCTTTATCTGTTTTAAACTGAAGACGCCTTCTGTACTTATCCATAAGAGCCGGAATTCCTGCAGGATTTATTTTCGCCTTCTCATAAAGAGTGATTTTGATTTCTTTTCCAGTCTGTTTAATCTCTGTCACATACGCCTGATGCGCCATTGCTTTCATCTTTGCTATGGCAAGAAGATTTAAGACTGCTTTTGTCGGTTCGCCAAACCGGTCGAGAAGCTCTTCAAGCATATCGTCGTAATCACTCTGATTTTCGATTCCCGCAATTCTCTTATAAATATCGAGCTTCTGAAACTCGTTGCTGATATAAGTATCCGGAATAAAGGCATCTATATTCAGATCAACCGACGTCTCGAAATCTTCCATTGTATGAATGCCCTTTGCTTCCTTGACCGCCTCACTTAACATTTTACAGTAAAGGTCGTATCCCACCGCGTTCATATGTCCGTGCTGCTGTGCACCAAGAAGATTTCCTGCTCCTCGAAGTTCGAGATCTCTCATGGCAATCTTAAAGCCGCTTCCCAGATCTGTATACTCGCGGATAGCCGCAAGACGTTTTTCCGCAGTTTCTCTCAGCACCATATTGGGGCGGTACATCAGAAACGCATACGAGGTTCTGTTGGAGCGTCCGATTCTTCCGCGAAGCTGATAAAGCTGAGAAAGTCCATATCTGTCAGAATCGTGGATAATCATAGTATTTACATTGGAAATATCAAGTCCCGTCTCAATAATAGTCGTAGATACAAGAACATCAATCTCTCCGTTAATAAATCCGTACATTACCTGCTCCAGCTCCCGTTCACTCATCTGCCCGTGAGCAAAATCCACTCTTGCATCCGGCACAAGCTTGGAAATTCGAAGCGCAACCTCCGCAATATCTGTTACCCTGTTATATACGTAGTAAACCTGTCCTCCACGGCGAAGCTCCCTGTTAATTGCTTCCCGGACTGTCTCCTCATCGTATTCCATAACGTACGTCTGAATCGGTATCCTGTCCATTGGCGGCTCTTCCAGGACACTCATATCCCGGATTCCAATAAGGCTCATATGGAGGGTTCTCGGAATTGGCGTTGCCGTAAGGGTAAGAACATCCACATCTTTTTTCAGCTGCTTGATTTTTTCTTTATGGGCAACACCGAAACGCTGTTCCTCATCAATGATTAAAAGACCAAGATTCTTAAATTCTATATCTTTGGACAGAACCCGGTGCGTTCCCACTACAATATCAACCTGTCCTTTTTTTAATCCCTCGATTGCTTTTTTCTGCTGAGCGGGAGTACGGAATCGACAGAGAAGCTCTACCTTAACTGGAAATTCCTTCATTCTCTGCACAAACGTGTTGTAATGCTGCTGTGCAAGAATTGTCGTAGGCACAAGATACACCACCTGCCTGCTTTCCTGAACTGCCTTGAAAGCAGCACGAAGAGCAACCTCTGTCTTACCGTATCCTACATCTCCACATACAAGACGGTCCATGATTTTTGTACTTTCCATATCCCGCTTTGTATCTTCTATGGCATTTAACTGATCTTCTGTCTCTTCATATGGAAACATTTCCTCAAACTCTCTCTGCCACACCGTATCCGGTCCACATACATAGCCTTCCTTTTCCTGGCGCACTGCATAAAGCTCCACAAGCTCTTTTGCAATATTTTTTACTGCTCCCCGAACTCTGCTCTTTGTCTTATTCCATTCCTGTCCGCCAAGCTTATTTAATTTTGGTGCTTTTGCCGTGTCTGCCCCGGAATATTTCTGAAGCGCATCAAGCTGGGTCGCAAGAATATAGAGATTGCTTCCTCCCCTGTACTCGATTTTGATGTAATCTTTTACAATCTTATCTACTTCTACCTTTTCAATTCCCCGGTAAATTCCAAGACCGTGTTTTTCATGTACCACAAAGTCTCCAATAGAAAGCTCTGCAAAATCCTGGATTCTCTGTCCGTTATAATTCTTTTTCTTCTTCTTTTTTTTCTGCTCCTGACCAAAAATATCTGTTTCCGTCATCACAGCAAATTTAATTAGAGGGTACTCAAAACCTTTTTTTGCATGACCATAGGCAACCATAATCTCTCCCGGCTGAATGAGACGGTCATAGTCTGTACTGTAAAAGGCATTTAAGCCTTCCTCCTGCAGATCTTTTGCAAGACGTTCCGCTCTCGTTCTGGAACCGGAGAGGAGCGCAATTTGAAATCCCTGTTTTTTGTATTGAAGAAGGTCTTTTACAAGAAGCTCAAAGCTGCTGTTATAAGAATTTACAGTTTTTACTGTAACGTCAAACTTTTCTGTGATTTTCCATTTTCCCCGTTTCGGCTCAAGGGCACAGAAAGCCGCGCAGTTATACTGATTCAGTGCTTTCTGAAGCGTATCAAATCTGCACAGCCAGTTATCCGGAAGCTTCTGCTCTCCTTTTTCTTCCCTGTGCTTACGACTCTGAAGATACTCTTCCTCCACAGCCATTCCTTTTTCCACAAGATGGTTCGGTTCATCAAGAAAAAGAATGCTTTTTTCTCTGGAGAAATATTCCAGAAAAGATACCATTTCTTTTTCTCCGACTTTTTCCACTGCAGGATAAATAGTGATCTCATCAAGATTTTCAAGAGACCGCTGGCTTTCTGCATCAAAACTTCTTATAGAGTCAATTTCATCTCCCCATAACTCGATTCTCCAGGGATTTTCCTCTGTAAGAGAGTAAATATCAATAATGCCTCCCCGAACTGAAAACTGTCCCGGCATTTCCACTTGTCCTACTCTCTCATAACCGAGAGCGACAAGAGAGTCTTTCAGATCATCCAAATCAATGGGGCTGTCGCTTTCATAATGAATCAGACTTTTTTTGATTTCTTCTAAAGGAAGCAGAAAATCCATACAGCCATCTATACTTGTTACTACTGTGATTCTCTCTTTTTCGAGGAGCGCCTTAATCACCTGCATCCTCTGTCGTATCAGTAAATTCCCGTGAATATCCGCCTGAAAAAAGAGAAGGTCCTTTGCAGGATAATAATATACCTCTTTATCATAAAAGCGGTAATCCTCGTAAATTTCTTTTGCTCTTTTCTCATCTTCCGCAAGAATCAGATGAGATGGAAAAAGCCCGGAAAGTCCATACATCAGATGGACTTTCTGGGACTCTATACAACCGGAGATTTCCATAATTCCTCTGTTCTCTCCGGCACATTTCTGTATCTGCTCAAACTCTGCAAGACTTTGCAGAGGCTGTATAAATGCTTTCATATAAACCTCTCAGGCTTTTTTACGATTATATTCATTCATAGCTGCATCCGGCCCCTGGGAAAGTATTTTTTCCACAGCATCCCCGGCATTTTCAATTGCTTCATCCACAAGACGTCTGTCGCTGTCTGCAAATCTGGAAAGCACATGGTCTGCCAGATCCCATCCTTTCGGCTTTGCTCCCACACCTACTTTGATGCGCAGAAATTTCTCTGTTCCAAGGCAACGGATAATATCTTTGATTCCGTTATGCCCCCCTGCACTTCCCTGCTTGCGGATTCGAATCTGTCCCGGCTCCAGATCAATATCATCGTAGATGACAACCATCTCTGTCTCCGGATCTATCTTAAAATAATTTGCCATTTCCTGAACAGGACCGCCGCTTAAATTCATAAAGGACAGCGGCTTCATAAGAATTACTTTTTCTCCTCCTATGACACCCTTTCCATACATGGCGTTGAATTTTACCCCTGCCTGGGGAATATTGTATTTCTCAATCAGATAATCAATGGCATCGAACCCCATATTGTGGCGGGTAGCCTCGTACTGCTTACCGGGGTTGCCTAAACCAACAATTAAATACATTTTTTCTGTTCTCCTATCAGTTAAAGTAAACCATTTCTTCTTCAAGCGGGTCACAAATCTGCACATTTTCTGCATACAGAACAATTCCTTCCCCCTGGTATTCCATTCTTCTTTCAAATGCCACTTTTGCTGTAACTTCTACCCATGCTCCCTCGGCAATTTTCGGGGTATATGCGCTTTTGCACACATATCCCAGAAATGTAGTATCGTCTGCACAGCAGGTCATTGCTGTTCTTCCCGGCACAAAGAATTTACTTCCCATTCCTCTTGGTTTTAAAGCTCTTCCCTTAAAGCGCACTGTTTTTCCAACATATGTTTCCGGATGGTCCATTGCGTCCACAAACCAGATTCCATAATCCTCCGGGAGAATATCAATTACAGGTGCATTGATGTCAAATGGCATTTCGTCTTCAAAAATATCGTCAAGCTCGCCCTGCTCATCTTCAAAAATAACCTCTGCTCTCTGATTTGCCACCTTGATTCCTCTTCTGTAGGTTGGAAGTGGGTCGCCTTTTTTGCAGCGGTTAAATACAACCATGTCTGTATTGCGTACCATATCCATAAAAATAGATTTCATATTTGCCATATACATCTGGAAGGTACTTGCGTCTACACATGTAATCTGCTGCTCCACACCCCATCCGGAAGGAAGCTCCATTTTATCAAAATTACTTACAAGCCACATTCCGTTATACTCGATCACAACACGCTCCGGCTGATGGATAATCTCCATTGCGGTAAGACGTTCCGTTGTAAAATCCTCTTCTTTTTCAATAATTTCCACAACTGTATTTCTCTGTTTCAGGGCATCAAGATCGTATTCTTCCTCACCCTCCTCACAGAGAATCAGAAGAGTTTTTCCTTCGATTTCAAAATAATCCTGATTCAGGGTAAAATTAAGGAACGTTGTTTTTCCACTTTCAAGAAAACCTGTGATTAAGTATATCGGCACTCTGATTTCGTCCATATTTATTTTCCTCTCAGATTCCGAAAAGCTGTGCCAGCTTCTCTTCGTTTAATTTAGATCCGATTACACAGAGACGGCCTGTATATTCCGGAGCACCTTCTCTGATTTCTGTTTCTTCCGGAACCATATCAAAGTAAATCCATGTGCCATCTTCACAGGGAAGCATTCCCTTGGCACGAAGAATCACGCCATACTCCTCAGAACCGGACAGGCTGTCCAGAATACCGGTAAGCTCTTCTTTTGTATATTTACGGATGGTTTCTTTTCCCCAGCTTGTAAATACCTCGTCTGCATGGTGATGATGATGCTCATGGTGATGGTCATGGCCGCAGCCGCATTCATGCTCGTCGTGATGGTGATGCTCATGGTGATGCTCGTGACCGCAGCCGCATTCATGCTCATCGTGATGGTGATGCTCATGGTGATGCTCGTGGCCGCATTCATGCTCGTCGTGATGGTGATGCTCATGGTGATGCTCGTGTACATGTCCACACTCAGGGCATACTTCCTCTTCCATCATTTCCTCTTCAAGAGATACCGGATGTTCCATAACCTCCACAAGCTTCTCTCCGGAAAGCTTCTCAATCGGAGTAGTGATAATAGCAGCTTTTTTATTGATGCTTCTAAGAAGCTCCATTGCTTCCTGCGCCTTTTTTTCATCCACAATATCTGTACGGCTCATAATAATAGCGCCTGCATACTCTACCTGATTGTTAAAGAACTCCCCGAAATTACGCATATACATACGGCACTTTTTAGCATCCACTACAGTTGTATAGCTATTGAGCGCTATATCGACTTCTTCCTGAACGCCCTGTACTGCCTTGATTACATCAGAAAGTTTTCCTACACCGGACGGCTCGATTATAATTCTGTCCGGATTATATTTTTCTACTACTTCTTTTAAGGAAGCTCCGAAATCTCCCACTAAAGAACAGCAGATACAGCCGGAATTCATCTCACGGATTTCAATTCCTGCCTCCTTTAAAAAACCACCGTCGATTCCGATTTCTCCGAATTCATTTTCAATCAGAACTACCTGCTCATTCTGAAAGCCCTCTTTCAAAAGCTTTTTAATCAGTGTTGTTTTTCCGGCTCCCAGAAATCCGGAAATAATATCAATTTTAACCATTTCAAATTCCTCCTAAAATAAAGAGGACATGACCCCGTCATGCCCCCGCTTTTTGTATCATCAGCTTTATCAGCCGTTAATCATAAAGTTCATTAATCTGTCAATATCTTCTTTCTCGTATGCAACGATTTCCAGTTCCGGAATTTCTCCGCCAGAGAAGATGTTTGCAAGAGATACGTACTGGGATAATTTAGATTTCAGATTTAATCTGTCTCCCTCTCCAGTTACCAGCTCTACTTTACCTTCACAGCTGTCTACTACCTCAAAAAATTTCTCTACGTCTTTAATGTTTGATACTTTCATGTTAATTCTCCTTTCTGGCTGCCGACGGCAAACCTAACATGTACTTTTTTCATTTTCCTGCTTTCGCGCTCATTATAACGCAGGCTTCCCAAAATTGCAAGAGCTTTTAATATAAAAATATTGCAATTCCGTAAGCCGGAAGCGGATATGCAAAAGAAAACGGCCTGTTGTCACATTCCTTTTTCTCCGCTTTAAATATTTTCGGATCTGTTATTCCGTTTTCATCAAGAATCAATTTATACTGTTTCTTCTTCGGTACTCCCACTCTGTAATCCGGACGTGCAACTGGTGTAAAATTACATACAACAAGAATATTATTCCGTTTTGTAGGAGATTTTCGTACAAAACTGAAAATACTTCTGTCTCCATCGTTTGCATTAATCCATTCAAATCCTTCCGGATCGCTGTCACCTGCGTAAAGTGCCGGATATTTTTTATACAGATGGAGAAGGTCCTTCACAAAACTCTTTAAGTTTCTGTGCCCGTCCTCTCCAAGGAGGAACCAGTCAAGCTCTCTTTCCTCACTCCACTCACGAAGCTGTCCAAAATCCTGTCCCATAAAGAGAAGCTTCTTTCCGGGGTGACAGAACATAAAAGCATATCCTGCTTTCAGATTTTTAAACTTCTCGTCCAATTCTCCCGGCATCTTACTTAACATGGAACATTTCAGATGAACTACCTCGTCATGGGAAAGAACAAGTATGTATTTCTCACTGTAAGCATATACCATAGAAAATGTCATTTTATTATGATTGAATTTTCGGAAATACGGGTCAAGCTTCATATATTCCAGGAAATCGTTCATCCAGCCCATATTCCACTTCAGGGAAAATCCAAGTCCGTCCTCTTCTGCCTTTCCTGTTACCTTAGGCCATGCTGTAGATTCCTCTGCTATCATCATCGTTCCGTGATTTCTTCCCAAAACTACGGTATTCAAATGTTTGAAAAATTCAATAGCCTCCAGATTCTTATTTTCTCCATACTTATTTGCCACCCATTCTCCATCTTTTTTTCCATAATCAAGATAAAGCATAGAAGCAACTGCATCCACACGAAGACCATCTACGTGACACTCCTCCACCCAGAAAAGTGCATTCGCAATAAGGAAGTTTTTCACCTCAGGTCTTCCGTAATTATAAATCTTTGTTCCCCAGTCAGGATGCTCACCCTGTCTCGGATCTTCATGCTCATATACAGCCGTTCCGTCAAAGTTTGCAAGACCATGTGCATCTTTCGGAAAATGAGCCGGAACCCAGTCAAGAATGACACCGATTTTCTGTCTATGAAGATAATCCACCAGATATTTGAAATCCTGCGGTGTTCCGTATCTTGATGTAGGCGCATAATATCCTGTCACCTGATAGCCCCAGGAACCATCAAAAGGATGCTCTGCAATTCCCATAAGCTCCACATGTGTGTAGCCCATTTCTTTTACATATTCCGCAAGTCTTGGCGCAGCCTCTCTGTAAGTGTAAAAACCTTCTTTATTTTCTTCGGTAGGAGAATGCTTCAGCCAGGAGCCAAGATGTACCTCATAAATAGACACAGGCTGAACCTTTTCATCAAAATTCACCCTCTGCTTCATCCATTTATCATCTGTCCACTTATAATCTGTAATATTTGTAATTCTGGAGGCAGTTCCCGGACGCAGCTCTGCTGCATTTGCGTAGGGGTCTGCCTTATAAAGCTCCTCCCCATGCGCTCCTTCAATATAAAACTTATAGAGCTGCCCCTCCTTTGCTCCCGGAACAAACACTTCATAAACGCCTATCTCCCCTGCTTTTTGCATGGGATTTGCCTCTGTATCCCAATCATTAAATTCACCGACAACAGAAACACTTTTTGCATTAGGCGCCCATACTGCAAAATAAACGCCTTTTTTTCTTTTTACAGAAGTAGGATGTGCCCCCAGTTTTTTATATATTTCATAATGTGTTCCCTGTCCAAAAAGATACTGGTCAAGCTGTGTAAACTCCATTTTTTCTCCTCCCCGTTTTCCTTATTTAAACGCTGCTATCTCACTTTCATTTGGTTTCAGACGAATACGGAGCACTCCATTTTCTTCATGGATTTCTTCTCCGCTTAAAAGGCTTGTATATGTTTTTCCTGAAGCAGGCACGCGTATGCAGAGCTCTGCTTCCTGTTCGTCGTTATTTACTGCCATAAGAACGCCTTCCTCTCCCAGAATTCTTGCAAAAGCATACTGCCTGTTTGTAAGAAGAAGTTCCTGATACGTTCCTTCAGAAAGCGCTTTCTGCTCTTTATGAATTTTTCCAAGCGTGCAAATCCACTCATAAAGATTTTTATCCGGCATATTTTCCTTCATTTCCTGAAGATCAATCTTCGGACGAAGAGGTGCGTCATTTCCCCCTTCTTTTCTTCCCTGCACACCAAATTCAGAACCATAATAAATAGAAGGGATTCCCGGAAGCGTAAACAAAAGTGTATGAACCGGATAAATATGTCCCTGCACGTTTAATTTGGAAGCGATTCTGTCCACATCGTGATTATCCACAAAGGAATACAGCTTCATTCCTCTGTAAATTCCTCCGTTCTGGTCGAACTCTCTTCTTATTGTATGAGCAATCTCAAAATAATTATGGTCGTTATGCCCGGAATAAAGCCCTTTATGAAGCTCATAATTTGTTACGCTGTTTAATTTATCCGGAGAAATGTACCGGCTGTAGTCTCCGTGAATCACTTCTCCCATCAGCCAGAAATCTTTCTTTCTGGCATCTACGAAACGCCGCATTTCTTCCATAAAAGAAAATTCCAGACAGTCCGCGCAGTCAAGGCGGATTCCGTCAATGTCAAACTCATCAATCCAGAACCCGATTACATCAAGAATATACTCCCGTACCTTCGGCTCCCAGTAATTTAAGTTTACCAGCTCAAAGCAATTTCTCCATGCTTCATATCCAAATCCATCATTATAAGGGCTGTTCCATCCGAAATTGATTCCTTTATACCAGCTGCAGTATGGAGACTGCTCTCTGTTTTTGATAATATCCTGAAATGCAAAAAACTCACGTCCTGTATGATTAAATACACCATCCACAACAATGCGAATCCCAAGATCATGCGCTATTTTCACAAACGCTTTAAAATCTTCATTATCTCCAAGACGTCTGTCTACTTTTTTGTAATCCTTTGTATCGTATCCGTGTGTCGTGGATTCAAATAACGGCCCTATATAAACAGCCGTACATCCAAGAGAGGCAACATGGGGAAGCCATTCCTTCAGTTCCTCAAAACGGTGAACTGTTTCTTCCTGCTCATTTCTCGCCGGAGCCCCTGTCATTCCTATCGGATACATATGATAAAATACTGCTTCTTCAAACCATTTTCCCATTTTGTCCTCGATTCCCTGCATCTGTTTAAATCTGCAATTTTATTCTAAATGACTTTCGGTCAATCATATATGGTTATATTATACCAATATGTATATATCACGTCAATTATTTTTGGTTGTTTTAACGACAAAACAGGGACGGTTCCTGTCTTTTACCCAGTGCCCTGTCCCTGTCTTATCTCGGCAGCCAAAACTGCTATGTAGAATTGTATTTCCGTATGAAATTTTACTAAGCTTCTTCTCCCGAACTTCCGTCCGACATTTCTTCTCCCGAACTATCGCCTTCTCCGCTTCCGTCCATACTGCCTTCCGAGCCATCTGATACTTCGTCACCGGTTCCGTCTCCGACAGTTCCCTGGGAATCATCTGATACTTCATCCTCTGAGCCGCCTGTAAGAGAATCATCTTCTCCTTTATAACCGGCTACCAGACCATTATCAAAACTGCTCTGCCAGAAATCTGAATAACTTGCATTCTGAAGGTCTACACCTTTTGCCTCTGCCATTTCGCTTACTGTTACAAGCTTATATCCCTTTGCGATCAGATTAGGAATCAACTTCAGAGCTGCCTGCACAGAAGGTTCGTGAATATCGTGCATCAGAATAATAGAACCGTCTGTCAGATCACCATTCATCACTGCATCATAATCTGCCTGAGCATTCATAAGCTTCCAGTCAAGCGTATCAAGAGACCACATGAAAAACGGTTTCTGCACGATATCATAAACGTGCTGATCCGCGCTTCCATAAGGCGCTCTTGCCACAGAAGCTGGCTGTCCGCAGGCTTTAATAAGAGCTTCATCTGTCTTCGAAAACTCCTCCGCTATGCCATTTTCATCGAGTGTCATTAAATCCCAGTGATGCCAGGAATGGCTTCCAATCTCACATCCCATTTCCTGCATTCTTTTTACCGTATCCGGATATAACTCCACATTCGGTCCCAGCATGAAGAAAGTCGCTTTTGCATTATTTTCTTCAAGGCAATCAAGAAGCTGATCTGTATACTCTCCCGGACCATCATCAAATGTCAGTGCAAGCATCGGACGTTTCTTTTCTTTATTATAAGTTCCATCTTCATTAAAGAAATAGTCTTTCACACCCTTTGTCACCCAACCGGTCTGTATATAACCATTTTCGTCAAAGGAATATTCTGCTCCGTCTATTTCCTGAAAACCATTTGCATAATACGTTCCGTCCGCATTCTGATACCAACGGCCTTCATCGCTTTCATGCCAACCGGGAGTCATTACCGATAGCTTACTGGCATCGCCCTTTCCCTTCAACGGCTGGCGAATAGCTGCGTTAGGATCTGCTTCTGCTGTCTGAGCCTGTACTTCTATTGTTTTACCCTGAGATTTCTTGTCTTTTTCTCCATCTCCGCGGTTCATAATCGGAAAAATCACGCCTTTTATTACAAATACAACAACCAGTACTGCCGCTATTGCATAAGTGGCAAGCCGGGTATATTTTCGTATCAGCATCTGGCGTTTTTTCTGCCGCATCCTCTCCTGTATAACTCTCTTATCCATTCTGTTTCTTTCCCCACTTTGTCTGCATCACTCATATTGTACGTTTTTTGTACGGTTTTATTTTCCAAATCCATAATAGCTCATTTTGCAGATAATTACAATGGTTTTCATCTAAAGATTTTATTAAATCTTACAGCACCTGTTTCAGCTCCAGATCATCTGTCACCAGAAGAATATCGGCGTCTTTTCCAGGAGTGATGGAACCTGTCTCATTATAAATTCCAATACTCTTTGCAGGATTTCTTGTAGCTGCAAAAATTGCTTCTGCAAGCGGGATTCCAAATTCTACCGCCTTACACATACAGCCGTAAAGGTCTGTTGCAGAACCGGCAATTGTTCCGCTCTTTAAAGTAGCTTTTCTGTCTTTTACTGTAACCTCCTGGCCTCCAAGCTCATATGTTCCATTTGCCATTCCTGTCGCTCTCATGGAATCGCTGACAAGAACTACTCTCTCCGGTCCGAACATCTCAAATGTTGCACGTACAACAGACGGGTGAATATGGATTCCGTCACAGATAAGTTCCACCATACAGCTTTCATCGTCTCTTGCAGCGCCAATAAGTCCCGGATCTCTGTGTGCAAACGGCTTCATTGCATTAAAAAGATGAGTAACGTGATGCGCCCCTCTTTTCATTGCCTCTTTTGAAGTCTCATAGTCTGCCGCCGTATGTCCAAGAGAAATGCATACCTCATCATGAACTTCATCAATGAATTCCATCGCACCTTCTGCATCAGGAGCCAGAGTTACAAGTTTTACCATATTTCCGGATTCCTCATTCAGCTCTCTGAAAAATTCTGCCATCGGCTTTTTAATATATCCTTCTACATGAGCGCCTTTTTTGCTGGAAGCCAAAAACGGACCTTCCATATTAATGCCGCGTACATGCGCGCCTTCTTTAAAATCTCCAACTTCTTTTATTGTTGCAAAAATCTCTTTCAACTGTTCCAGCGGAAGAGTCATAGAAGTTGGGCAATAAGAGGTAACGCCGCTTTTTTTCTCATATTCCAGGATTTTTTTCAATCCCTCCACATCTGCATCACAGAAATCAAATCCTGCAGCTCCGTGGCTATGCACATCAACAAGACCTGGAATCACTTTCAGACCGGAAGCATCCACTACTGTTTTATCTGTTACCAGTGACTCATCCTCCACTATCTTATTATTTTCAATGTACACATCTTTCACACAAAAAGTACCATCCTCCTGAAATACCTCTCCATTTCTGATGATCATAATACTTGCCTCCCGTTTTCTTTTTTTATTTTAATTTGTATTACTTACTGCTCTACAGTCGGAGTCTCTTCGGAAGCTGCTTCTTCTGAACCGGATTCCTCCGCTCCTTCTGTCTCCTCCACAGCTTCTTCCCCTTCTGCTGAAACACTTCCGTTTCCGCTTACTCCTACTGTTCCGTTTTCTGAAATCTTTTCTTCTATATTCGCATTCTCTGCAATAAATCGTTCCACACGGATAAGCCCGATTGTTGTATCCACAGACGTCTGTCCATATGTGTCCACAAGAGCTGCAAGATCCTTCACTCCATAATTTTGAATCAGCTCGTCCTGAACCGCAAGGCTTTCCTTATCTTCCAGAGTCATACCCTCTGCGTCCATGATTCCCTGAAGGATCAGATTCTGTTTTACTCTTGCCTCCGCATACTCCTGGCATTGTGTCTCAAATGCTTCCTTAGACACCTGCTGGCTTTCCAGATAATCTTCCAGCTCCATTCCACCCTGTTTTGCATAAGACTTTATCTGCGTCTCAAATTCCGCGTATGCTTCTTCTACATCTTTCTCCGGATATTCCTTTACTTCAGAAGCTTCATAAACCTGATTCCATGCATTCTGATAAAGAACGCTTTCTGCCATCTTTTCTGCGCTTTCCTGAAGAAGCTTCTTCTTATCCTCTTTATATTCTTCGACAGTCTTAAAGTCTGTATTCTTTGCCACCCAGTCGTCGTTTAATTCCGGAGCTCTCTTAAAGGACTGCAGGGTAATTTTAAATACCACATCTTTTCCGGCCATGGACGGCTCAATATAATCCTCCGGGAAAGTAAGGGGAACATCTTTTGTCTCTCCCTTTTTCATTCCCAGAATACCGTCCTCAAATCCCGGAATATAGCCGCCGGAACCAATTGTGATTTCCTGATTTTCTGCAGAACCGCCGTTAAATTCCTTGCCGTTTTCTGTTCCTACATAATTGACAACTACGGTATCTCCCTCTTCTACCACGCCGTCTTTTACTTCTTCCTTAGTCATCGCAAGATCCTGGGAGATACTTCCTTCCACCTCTGTATCTGTGATGGTTTCAACTACTTTCTCAAGAGAAAGCCCTTTATACTGTCCAATTGTAATATATTTATCGATATCCTTCACAGAAACAAGGCGTGTTCCCTCTCCTGATTTCTTCGTATCTTCTTTCTCTTCTGTCTTTTCCTCAGAAATTTTTGTTTCCTCTGCTGCTTTTTCCTTTGTGCCGCAGGCTGTTCCTGCAAATGCAATACATAATGTTAAAATCATAAGATATACTTTTTTCTTCATGTCCGCTTCCTTTCTACATCTCCGGTACCGGTGTTGGTCTGGATGAATCCCAGACTTCTGATACATCAAATAAATCGCTCACCATATCCGGATTATAATACATTCTGTAACCGTCCAGGTTTCTTCTTCCCTGCCGGAAATATTCATCTGTAATCTGGACCCAATATTGGTTGGAATCCACATTGCAATAGTAATTATAACCCCTGCTCTTATAATATGCAAACTTTGGATTATCCATAGAATAATTCTGCCAATCTCCAATATCTGCTCCAAAAGCAAAGATAATCATATCTGTTTTTCCCAGAATCGGCGCTACATTTGCTTCCCATCTCTCGTTATCTGCCTTAAGTTCCTCTGCACTTGACGATGTAGCGTTTTTATGACCCCAGGTATGACTTGCGAATTCCCAGCCGTTCTTCTTGAGGGCTTCCGCTATCTTCTTTGCGTTTTCTACCTCTTCATCAAAATTGAAATCCGGATTGTTTTCCAGAAATTCTTTCTGATTATCCTGAAGATTTTCCCCTGTTTTATAGGCGCTGTCTGTCCTGTATCCAAACACACCGTTATAACCGGTCATTGCAAGAATTCCTTTTCTTCCGTGATAAGAAAAAGCAGGATTTGCCTTTACGAATCCGTCAAGAAGCGGAACCATATCATAATCTCCCACCAGAACCGTTCCATCGTCCTGAATATATTCACACTTCACATCTCCGTTTTCATCGAGCACCATTTTACTCGCAAATCCATCTCCATCCATATAGTGATAATAACTCACATCGTCCTGTGAAAGAACAAAAGCTTTTTTTCCGGGAGGAAGCATAATTTTTCCTCTGGACATGGTTCCGTCTTCATTCACAACAGCCATATCATGAGGGCTCACAAGAACGTATCCTTTGTCATACATGCTCTGCATGATTTTATTAAACTCACTGACTGTTGTCATCATCTGATTATAGCCTGCCTCATCGGAATCCCCGTCAAATGCTTTGGAAGTATCTACAATCAATGTATGGAAAAATACATGTGTCACTTCTTCTAACGGATATTCCACACAGGTGGCCTTTATATTTTCATACTGTACAACTGCATCTTTATAAGCCTGTGTCGCCTCATATTCCGGTTGTTCCTTCAAATATTGTATCGCTCCGTCATAATCATACTGCACAGACATCAAATGTGCCTTATCAAGCACCTTCTGCATATTTACCGCACTTTCGTCTTCCTTCTGTTCCACCGGCACCTCTGTTGGTTCCGGTATACTTTCTGAAGGAGTCTCCACTGCTGCTGTTTTTGCATCTGCCGCCTTTTGTCCATCCTTTGAATAAAATGCTTTTTCTTTAAAAGGAAGAACGCCGCAGCCGCCTAAAAAAACAGATGCACAGAGAACCGACAGAAAAATGCCAATTCCTCTCTTCTTCATTTTAAAATCCCCTTTCGTATTTATAATCCCCTCTGTACTTATTAACCCATAGGTTTTACCGGTGTCGGTCTTGCCGGGTCAAAAACTGCTTTTGCATCAAACAGATCCTCCAGCATCTCCGGATTGTAATACATGCGGTATCCGTCCAGATTTCTTCTTCCCTGACGAAAATACCGGTCACGTATCTGTACAAAATACTTTCTCGAATCTACATTACAGAAATAATTATATCCCTGGCTCTTAAAGTATTCGAATTTATCGCCGGAGTAATCTGCATAATCTGTTAAATCTGTACCGAATGCAAAAATAATAATATCGGTTCCTCCAATGATTGGATCTACATTTTCCTTAAATCTCTTTGTATCTGCCTGAAGCTTTTCAAGGGGCGCAGTCCCCACATTCTGATGCCCCCAGGTATGGCTTGCAAACAGCCATCCATTCGCCTTCATTGCCCCGGCAACCTTCTTCGCTTCCTCTCTCTCTTTATCAAGGTCAAAATCCGGATTCTCTTCCAGCCATTTTACCTTATCTGCATCAAGGTCATCCGGCCGTGTCTCATAACTTATATCTGTGCGGTATCCCAAAATTCCGTTATATCCTGTGAGAGCCACAATTCCCTTTGCCCCTCTGTACGAAAAATCCGGATGCTTCTCCACGAAGCGGTCAATTAAAGGTACCATATCGTAATCTCCCACAGAAACACTTCCATCATCTTCTATATACTCATTTCGGACTTTCCCCTCCTCGTCCACAATAAGTTTTGACGGATAACCGTCCCCTGCCATATAGTGATAATAGCTCACATCATCCTGTGAAAGAACAAACGGAATTTTTCCCGGTGGAAGAAGAATCTCTCCCGGCGTCATATTGCCGTTTTTATCTGCCTTCGCCATGTCATAAATACTGACCATGACATATCCCCTGTCATACATTTCCTGGGTGATTTTATTAAATTCATCAATAGTAGTCATAACCTGATTATAATCTGCTTCTTTATAATCTCCGTCAAAGGCTTTCTTCGGATCCACGATCATCGTGTGGTAAAATACATGCGTCACTTCCTCAAGCGGCCAGGATACGCAGGTTGCTTTTGTCTCCTCAAATTTCTTTACCGCCTCCTGCATTTTTTCATTTTTCTCATAATCCGGCTCCTTTTTTAACAGTTGAATTGCGCCGTCATAATCGTACTGTGCTGCAAGAAGCTCCGCTTTCTGAAGCGCACCGCCCGACTCCTTCAGTTTATCTTTTTTCTTCTTTGAATCTGTATTCTCTGCTTTCGCATTTTTTTCAGATGCTTTGTCCGTATTTACTGCCTGCGCTTCCTGATTTTCCTTTCTCTGCGTTTTCCCTTTTTGACGAATCCCCGCATAAATACCGCCTGCTGCAATTACAACTGCCACTGTAGCAACTGCTGCAATCTGTATTCTTCTCTTTCTCTTTTGCTTTTGTCTTCGAAGCTCCATGCGCTTTTTCCGCATTTTCCTGCGTCTCTCATATTCCTCATCGGAAAGCTCCTCCGAAACCCCCTCTGTCTCTTTTATTTCTTTTTCATCTCTGCGAATATCTTTCATTTTTTGTATTTACTCCTTCGTAAACGCTTTTCTTATAGTATTTGCTTCTGATGTATCTTATTATACCTTTTGAGGCCTTTAATTTCCACTGTTTTTGTCCCAAAAAGAAGCGTAATTAAGAATTGCCTTTTTTTATAAATAATGATAGAATAATCTGTATGAAATTATTTACATATTCAGGAGGATTCTTATGAGTACAGTAACAACCGTCCTTCTGGTCATTCTGGTGATTCTTGTAATTGCTCTTATTGCTCTTTATTTCTGGGGCAAAAAAGCTCAGAAGAAACAGGACGAACAGCAGGCTCAAATCGAAGCAACAAAACAGACCGTTTCCATGCTGGTAATTGATAAAAAGCGAATGCGTCTGAAAGAATCCGGACTTCCACAGATGGTTATCGACCAGACTCCAAAGATGCTGCGCCGTTCCAAACTTCCGATTGTAAAAGCAAAAGTCGGTCCGAAGATTTCTATTTTAATTGCAGATGAAAAAGTTTTCGAACTGATTCCTGTAAAAAAAGAAATTAAAGCAGAAGTAAGCGGTTTATATATTGTAGGCGTGAAGGGCATCCGCGGTTCTCTGGAAGCTCCGGCACCAAAGAAAAAAGGCTTTTTTGCCAGATTCAAGAAAAACAAAGATAACAACAAATAAAATAAAAGCTGGGGCACATCTTCTAAGATGCGTTCCAGCTTTTATTTTACAGAGAAAAATTCTCCGCATTTTTAGACTGCGCCTGTATAGATAAATAACAGTCTGCAACATGCTCCTCATTCATATCAAGCGCATAATCTACTTTCATATTCACTGCGCCTTCTGTTTCTTCCAACTCCAGGTTTGTTGCTGCAATCCCCATCTGAAGCGTACCATACGGCGTAGTATAATAAGTCATATTCTTTTTTCCCTGCTCAAAAACCATATGTACATTGACCAGGCCCTTCTTCCGTACCTCTACGCCTTTGTGAGACATCTTAATATAATTCACAGTCGGAGGGGCTGATTCCTCCAGAATCTCCTCAAAGCGAAGATAATGACTTCCGTTTCGAAAATAATATTCTCCCGGAACTACAATCTCAACAGGCTCCTGTTCATCTGTACTGTCTATAAGCTGAAGCCCCTTTACATGTATTAACACTTCTTTTTCCATATGTATATCTCCTAATATTTCTCAATATCTATCTTCTTTGTCATTTCCACATCATACGGCAAAATCGAATTTGCAAAATCCTTAAATTTATCTGCCAGATCGCTGACAAAAAAGCGATATGGAAATTCCTCATGTTCTGTCTCTGTGCTTAAAAGCTCTTTTTCCTTTAAAAGTCTTCCAAGCTCAAGTGCCGTCTCATATGCCGGATTGACAAGACGGACTCCCTCTCCCATCACCTGACGGATGGTAGAACGCAGAAGTGGATAATGGGTACAGCCCAGGATCAATGTATCAATCTCTTCCTCCTGAAGCTCCTTTAAATATCTGGAAGCCACCTCTGTTGTTACAGGATCATGAAGCCATCCTTCCTCAACAAGAGGAACAAAAAGAGGACAAGCCTTCCCGATTACCTGAATTTCCTTATCAAGACGTTTTAAATATTCCTCGTGAATCCCGCTTCCTACAGTTCCCTCTGTTCCGATCACGCCGACACGCTTATTCTTCGTCTCTTCTGCCGCTACTTTTGCCCCGGATTCGATCACACCCAGTATGGGAATATCAAGCTCATCTTTTACTGTATCAAGGGCAAAGGCGCTGGCTGTATTACACGCCACCACGATCGCCTTTACCTCCTGTTCCTGAAGAAAACGGATAATCTGGCGGGAATACCGGATTACCGTCTCCTTTGATTTACTGCCGTATGGCACTCTGGCAGTGTCGCCAAAATATACTATTTTCTCCGAGGGGAGATTGCGCATAATCTCACGCGCAACAGTAAGCCCTCCCACTCCGGAATCAAACACGCCCACCGGCGCATTTCTGTCTGTCTTCATCTATCCTTCTCCATTTTCCGGTTTTGAATATCGTTTATTTATGATACCACCATTCCAGTTGTTTCGCAAGCCAGAAGGAAATCTTTACCTCCGGCTCTTTTTCATCTGTATTCTCCTCCTCATTTTCCGCAAAACAAAACTGCGGATACATACTGCCCCACCAGGCAAGGGCGGGAATATTTTTCTGTACACCTGTCCCTGTAACTACCGTAAGAAAAAGAGCCGCAATTAAAGAAATACCTAACCGTTTTTTTCTATTTTTTAAAGAATCCATATTCACACCTCCAGTATCTGGAAGTATGTCCTGTATTTTCTTTTTTATTCAGACATCCGGCACTGCCTGAAGCTCATCTCCTTCCACGACAAGTCCCGGAATCTTCGGTAGTGTTCCGTTTTCATATTTTTCATGATAAAGAGTCCGAAGAGTCACGCCCTTTTTCTTTCTCTTTCCGCTGAAATCATTCTCAAGAAGTCCTCGCAAATACTCTCCCACAGAACTTCCCTGCCCTCCGTTCCATTTAAGAATTTCTTCTGCATTTTCCGCCTGGAACACATAAATATCTTCGCCTACAAAAGGCTGTTTTTTGAGGTACGAAAGAACAGCCTCCCATCGTCCGTCTGCAATCAGATCTCTCCCTATTATAATTGCCTCAAGATGTCCCATATCCATAAATTTTTCCTGAGAACGCCCGTATATTTCCTGAATCTTCTCAAACGTCTCTCCTTTTATGGTGAGCACCTCCCGTCCATTCTCACCCGGCTTCTCCTGCCCAGTAGCCTCCGACATATCGGGTGTTCCGTATGTGACAGCAAAACCTTCCGGAGCCGCGTCTACACCAAGAGCAAGGGCGTACATACGCTCCTCCGGCTCTACTCCTGCACATCCTCCCAGGAACAGGCAGATGAGCAGAGCTGTGACACTTCCCGCCACTTTTTTCAGCCTTCTTCCTCTTCCCCCGGAAATAAAGCACACCTGTATGATAAGAAGAACAGGCAGAAAAATATATGCCAGATAAAATCCGTAATATTCCTGGATTCCAAATCCTCCCGGTTTCCAAAAAGACAGAAGATATATAACACCGGCAAGCCAGTACCTTCCTGTCCCAAGCTCTGTCTTCCTTATAATCTGATGTCCATAATGAAGAAGACTTCCTATGGAAAACAAAAGGCCGTAAATAACGAAACCAAGCCACAGCACATCAAATCGGGAAAGCACGTTTCCGGGCATATCTGCCCCTGCAAGGAGAGGCAGAACCGGATATTTTTCCGTAGTCACACGATTCCATCCAAAAACTGCCGGAAGAATCATCTGCACCGCAAGAATCAATCCCCCAAGTGTGAGAACGCCAAGCATCACCGTTTTTCCTGCGCTTCCCTGTTTTTCCACATCTTCGAGCGCAAAGGGCAAAAGTCCAAGTCCTGAAAACGCACAGAGAACTCCGTATCCTCCTGTGAAAACACCTCTCGTTTCAAAGGAAAAGGGCATTTCCGATAAATATGACACCTTTCCCTGAAAAGCAGATAAAACAAGCATAGCTCCAATGGCAACAAGGAAAATTCCTCCTGTTACTTCCGCAGCCCTTCCCCGCCTCTGCATTCCTCTGTGAGTTCCGATACTGGCACAGACAATGGCAAAAAAGGAAATCCACTCTCCGGAGACACCTGACACAAGGCTTTTCGGAACAATCTCCTCAAGAATATCAAGAAGAAACGAAGCAGTAAGAATTACATACAATACAAAAAATACTCCCGCCGCTTTCCCGAAAAAGCGTCCCATTGGTTTTAAAGGGTTCGCAAAATCAGGGGAAACTCGAATGAGAAAAATCACATAAAATAAAAGAAGGATAATCGCCAGAACTGTTCCCACAATCTTTTCTGCACCCAGAAGCTTTCCTCCTCCGAAAAGACAGAGCAGAAAAGGCGCTGTCAAAGCGAGCACCATCTGTCTGTAAAGCTGTCTGTGGGAAATCCTGTTATTTTCCGCAAATGTCATAACTGTCCCTCCTTCCTTTTCAGGCGGAGACTTTCTTCTTCTCTTGCGTATGCAGGCCGCATTTTTCTTTTGCGGAAAGGAATCCGTAATATTTTATTTCCTACATTCCGTCTTCTCTCCTCTGATACAAATGGCACAAGATAGGGTAGACCATAGCTTAAAAGTCCCGAAAGATGCGCTACTGTAAGGTAAATTCCAAGGACAATCCCGTAAATCCCAAGATAGCCGCCAAGGAAAAGAAAGAAATATTTCAAAAGCCGAAACGCCGAGGCAAATTCTTCATTTGGAATGACAAGAGAACCAAGTGCAGTGAGCGCCACAATAATCACAACAACAGGGCTTACAATATTTGCCTCCACTGCCGCCTGTCCGATAATAAGCCCTCCTACAAGCCCGATCGTATTTCCAAGCTCTCCCGGAATCCTTACACCCGCCTCCCGGATAAGCTCAAAAGAAAGCTCCAGAAAGAAAAGCTCCATTACGCTTGAAAAAGGAACTCCCTCCCTTGCCTGTGCAAAAGAAAGAATCAGATTCGTTGGAAGTACCTGTGTATGAAACCGAATAACAGCAAGATAAAGCCCCGGCAGAAGTACCGCAGCCGCCATTGCAAAATATCTTAAAATTCTTAAAAAAGAAGCCATTTCAAACCGATTGTACCAGTCCTCGCTGCTTTCCATAAAGCTGTTGAAATTCCCCGGCAGAATCAGAGCCTCCGGCGAGTTATCGCAAAGCAGTACAATTTTTCCGTTTAAAAGTTCCTGCGCTGCCCTGTCGGGCCGCTCCGTTGTCTGGTACTGAGGAAATGGCGAATACCAGGAATCTTCCGTGAGCTGCTCGAGCATTCCGCTGTCAAGAATCCCATCAATCTCAAATTCATCCAGGCGTTTTTTCATTTCCTCAAGAAGCTCCTCATGTACAATATCCTCAATATAAAGCATCTGCACCATTGTATGGGAACGCACTCCAAGCTGCTTTTCTTCCACCTTAAGGCTGGTGTCCCGAATCCGCTTTCGCACAAGGGCGGAGTTTGTTTTTACTGCGTCGGAAAATCCTTCCCTTGATCCCCGCAACACTTTCTCCGCCTCAGCCTTGGAAACACCCATGTTGGGATAGCCTTTGCTTGCTATTTTCATTGCCTTCGTATATCCATCCATAAAAAAAACGGCATTTCCCGCCAGCATGGCAGAAAAAGCCTCTTCCATATCCGAAAGTTTTTTTACGTCTGCAATCCCAAGGCTGTTATGCTTTAAAAACTCTTCTATCTCCTCCGGGGAAATCTCCCAGAAATGATTTATCATTTTTCCGATTGCAGAATCGTCCAGCATCATATTCGATACGGTAACTTCCAGATAAACCATAAGGCAGTCTACCTTCCGCTCCCCGCCGAGACGCATGGGGCGTATCAGTATATCTGCACAGTTTTCGCATCTGCTTCGGATATATTCTTCGTTTTCCCGCAAAACAGCCGAAATTGCCGTTTTTTCTTTCGTCGCCGATTTTGAAAATCCACTCAAGAGCGAGCTCCTTTCTCTGCTGTCCAACATTCTGGACAAACAGTCTGACCTTTATACTCTGAGTGTTTCCAAAATCTATAAATATTATACTGTTATTTCTTTTCTTTCCCTGCTTCTTCTGCTTCAATAGACTGGATAATCGCCCGTCTCTGATTCTCTATATGGCGGAAAGAAATTTCCTGAGCTTTTTTTACATCTCTCTCCCGAATGGCCTTCGTAAGCTCCTCATGCTCTTTTACAAGGACATTTCTTGTTTCTTCTTCCTTGAGATATTCTACTCTGTACCTGTAAATCTGCTCCCTTAAGTTATTCAGCACCTGGTTCAGACGCTTATTGTCAGATGCTCTGTAAATAATCTCATGAAACTCCACATCTGCCTCTGCAAGACGCACAAGGTTTCCCTCTGCCATTGTGCGCTCAAATTCCTTCGCTGCAAGCCAGAGCCTTCCCATATCCTCCTCGGACATGCGGGTACACGCCTTTTCTATGGCAACGTTTTCAAGAGCAATTCTTACCTCAAGAACATCGTTTAAATCCTTCTCTGTAATATTCGCTACCTGCGCACCTCTTCGCGGAATCATTACCACAAGACCTTCCAGTTCAAGCTTGCGCATCGCCTCCCTGATTGGAGTTCGGCTCACGCCAAGCTTTTCTGCAAGGGCAATTTCCATAAGACGCTCTCCCGGTTTTAATTCCCCCTTTAAAATTGCCTGTCTCAGGGTATTAAATACAACATCTCTAAGTGGCAGATATTCATTCATATGCACGGTAAAATCACTTGTCATTCGTATCTTCCTCCACCTTTCTATACTCTTCTGTTAAAAACCTCTGTGGCAAAAACTGTCTTCGCCAGCTCGCCAGCTCGCAGTCCTTCTGCTGCACGCTCCATTTTTTCTCTGTCATCAAAAATTCCAAATACAGTAGGACCGCTTCCACTCATCATTGCACGGAGCGCTCCCTTTTCTTCCATAAAATCCTTAATCTCCTGGATGACAGGATATTCCCGGATAATTCCCGGTTCAAACACGTTTGCCATTTTTTCTGTCATTTTTTTGAGGTTTCCGTTTTCAATATCCAAAATCATTCCGTCAATATCCGGATGCTTTTTAATTGTTTCCAGATTGAGATTTTCATATGCCATCTTTGTGGAAACAGAAACTGCCGGTTTTCCTATAAGAACATAGCAGGGCGGAACCGGGGGCAGTGCTGTAAGCTTCTCTCCAATTCCTTCTGCAAGAGCCGTCCCTCTCATAATGCAGTAAGGTACGTCTGCTCCCACCTTCACCGCACGTTCCATAAGCTCCTTCTGGCTTAATCCCAGATGAAACAGTTTGTTTACTCCTACAAATGCCGCTGCCGCATCAGAGCTTCCTCCTGCCATTCCCGCTGCAACAGGAATAAATTTGTCAAGTCTTATGGAAAGTCCTTCCTGTACATGAAATTCCTCCATAAGCATAGCTGCCGCCCTGTATACAAGATTTCTCTCATCTGTGGGAATAAACGGTACGTTCACAGTAAGAGAAATACCCGGTTCCTTTTTTTTATGAAGTTCCAGAACGTCATACATCTGAATTGTCTGCATGATCATCTTCACCTCATGGTATCCGTCTTCTCTTTTTCCCAGAATATCAAGACCAAGATTAATTTTTGCCAATGCCCGTAAGCGCATACAACCCCTCCATCTTTTGTACTTTGTATACAATCTTTATTATTTGTATTTTATCTGATTTTTTTCGGATTTTCAACAGGAAACTTTCTTCACCAAAAGAAGAGGCTGCCCGCTTTCTATCTCTTCCTCCGACAGCTCATTTAACTCCTCAATTTCCTCTACAGTCGTATAAAAACGCCGCGCAATGTCCCACATGGTATCTCCCGGTTTCACCATATACACAGTAATCCCCGGCATACTCTGGATTTTTTTCATATCAAGAGGCTTTTCTTCCACCTTCTCGATTACACGCACCTCTCTGCTGCAGAATACAATCGCATTGAGACTGACTGCCGCTTTTACCTCTATGTCACTGCTGTCTGCCATAGTCGTAGACAACTGTTCCAGCTCCGCCTGAAGACAATACCTGCAGTCCTCCGTAATTCCCTGCGCCTCCACAATATGAGAAAAAGGAATCATCGCTTCCATAGAATAAAATGGCATATCATCGTTTCCTACAATATAAAGCACTTTCATATAAACAACACCGTCTACCTGAATGCCGTCCTCCACAATCTGGCTTCTGTCAATTTTTACATGCCCCTGACTGTGACATATCTGAAGAATTTTCCCCTGCGTCTCTTTCACCTGAATTCTGTCTCCTATACGGCATTTGGAATAATTACGCACAAGGAGACTTTCCAGTTTTTCTGTTTTTCCCTGCGGAATACATTCTCTTGACGGCGTATATACATCCAGAATAATCTCATGCTCCTCTTCTTTATAAATCTTCATATCCAGTTCCAGAACAACGTCTGCCATTAAAATCCGTTCTTCCCCGTCTGCATCCGGCTTTACTTCCAACCCCTGGCTGACAACAGAAGCCTCAATATCCGGTATCATTTCCTCTCCGCAGCCGCTGCACTCCGCTTCCCCTGTAAACGGCAGGGAATATTCCAGCCACTGAAGCGGTTTTCCCTCGTCATCTCCCTCATAAAGGACAAATACAAAAAGCTCGCCTTTTGCTTTTACTTTATTTTCCTCCGGTCTTAAATCAAGCCCTCTCACCTCAACTGTGCTCCAAAGAACCTCCGCAATATTAGGTTTATTCGATGCCAGCGGAATTTCTTCTTTTATCCGGAGCGTATCCTTTTTATGTACGCAAAGACTCATAAGGCGAAGCTGTTTTTTCTTTATAGAAACACTGTCGTCATCGATTCCCACAGGAAGACGCACTCCTGAAACCTCATCTACCACTGCGTAGAGCGTAACAATCGCTTTTATATTCAATTTTCTTGAATGTATAATATGAAGACTTAAATCCTCAATCTCCCACTTGAGGCGCATTTTATCACCCCCCGAGATTCCTTCCAGGTTCAAAACCTCCTCAAAAGGCAGTTTTGCTCCCATACTGTACACTTTTCCTTCTTCTTCTCCCACATAAAGAATATCCACATTCAGATTTCCTCGAAGAAATGCTTTCCCTTCACTCAAACGCACCTCGTCCATAGTAACCTGCCCTTTATGCTGGATCATGCGCCCTACATCCTGTTTTGCATCCGGTACATTATAATCCACATCAAAAGTCACCTGACTTGTTGCTTTGCTTTTTGCACGAAGCATCTGAATACTTTCTTTTTTTAATTCCACTTTCCATTCTCCCTTCCTGATACTTATAATTACTGATGCCTACCGAAATTCCACCGGTTCCTTCCTGTATTTCGTTTTCACTACAATGCAGGGATAAGAAGGCTCTCCGCCGGCATTTTCGGAAGGTCCGATAAGCTTTGTTTTAAAACGCAGGACCTTTCCCATAATTCCCAGCTCTTCGACTGCGATACTGTACCCTCCCGTCATCTGCCTTCCATAACCTCTGATCAGGTACAAATCCTCTCCGCTCTGATAAGTAAGCTGAAATTCCTTCTCCCGCTTTTCCTGAATCAGAGACAGGGCTTCTGCCGGAATATCCTCCTGACTGACTATTGTATAGTCTACAGGTGATACCTCCCCCTCTTCTATCCGTATCATCTGGCAGCCTCCCAGTATAAAAATCAGAATCGCTGACAGAAACATAACTGAGATTTTCCTTGCCATTTTATACCTCTGCCCTCTATTTCATATTTATTCTATGCCGGAGACAAAAGATTTATTGCAAGTATTTTTCTTATTGGGTATAATGTGTATAACAAATATTTCAGGAAGGATTTTACTTATGATACGTTTTATTCTTGTTTGTACCTGTGTAATCGGGTATTTAATTTTATCTATCCCTCTTTTAATTGCAGAGTGGATTATTGGAAAGTTTTCTCCTATGAAAAAAGATATAAGCTCTCTCCGCATTATACAGACCGTATTCCGATTTGTCTTATGGATTACCGGCGTAAAAGTTACTGTGATCGGTGAGGAAAATGTCCCAAAGGACTCTCCGGTTTTATACATCGGAAACCACAGAAGCTATTTTGACATTCTTCTTACCTACTGCCGCTGCCCTATCCGAACAGGATATGTTGCAAAAAAAGAAATGGAGCGCTTCCCTCTTCTCTCCAACTGGATGAGAAATCTCCACTGCCTTTTCCTTGACAGAACCGATTTAAAGCAGGGATTAAAAACCATTCTGGAAGCCGTTGAAAAAGTAAAATCCGGTATTTCCATCTGCATTTTCCCGGAAGGCACACGAAACAAGGCAGAAAATGAACTGGATCTTCTCCCTTTCCATGAGGGAAGCTTTAAAATTGCCACAAAAGCAAAATGCCCCATTATTCCCATTGCCATGAACAATACGGCGCAAATGTGGGAGGCACACTTCCCGACCATGAAACCATGTCACGTGATTCTGGAATATGGAAAACCGATTTATCCGGAAACTCTTTCAAAAGAAGACCAACGTCATCTTGGAGCTTATACACAAAACATCATAAAAGAAATGCTCAAAAAAAATCAGGGACTTGTTTAAGCCCCTGATTTTCTTTTTTATCTGATACTTCTTTCTTTAAATCAACAAATACGCCAGAATCACAGATGCGACGATTCCCGCAAATGACGCAATCAAAGCTCCTGCCAGTGTATACCTTGTCTTTTCAATCTGAACAGAACCAAAATATACGCTCATGCAATAAAAAACACTTTCTGTAGAGCTTAAAAGAATTCCTCCCATAAGCCCCTGCAGGGAATCTGTTCCAAATTCCTTAAAAATATCAAGAAGAAGACCGGTTGCTCCACTGGACGAAAAAAGCCGCACGACTGCCAGCGGAACAATCTCCGCAGGCATTCCTGCCTTTTCCGTAAAACTTCCCAGAATTCCCCCGCAAAAATCCAGAAATCCGGAAGCCCGGAGAACACCGACGGCTGTCATAAGCCCAATTAGCGTAGGACAGAGACGTATTACCATATGAAGACCGTCCTCCGTTCCCTTTAAAAAGTCTCCATAAATATCACGTTTTGATAAAAGTCCATATCCAACTATATAAAATATCAAAAAAGGTATCATAAAGCTGGAGAGATACGTAAGAGCCTTCATAATTTCCCCCGTTCTTCCTCTTTATGATACCTTATGAGCTTTTTTCTTCTGCTATGCCTACAGCCGATCCAGAATCTCACTTACCTGAAGAGCACAATCCCCAAGAGGAATCCATGCCGCAGACAATTTCATCAGGCAGGATTCATCTGGCGTTTCTCCTGGATTTTCCAGAAAGCTTCTCTCCAATTTATAAATTTCCGCTTCATACGGTGAAACGACCTTGTTTCTTGCTCGGTTTACAAGAATTGCTGTATCCATCGCATTTTTATCAATCATCTCCTGAAGCACACTTTCAATCTCATTTGTATACTTCCGATCCCACGCTGCAAGAAACAGACATTTACATACCTCTTTTGTAAAAAACGGTTCCTCCTGAACCATATCGAACATTTCAATAAACCTTTTTTTATGAAGTGCTGAAACAAAGCATCTGTGTTTCGCAATTTCATCAATACAATAATCACGCCAGTCCATACGGATTCCTCCCTTTTATCAAATGACCAGTACATACGGCCTCGTTATATAAGTGTATTGTACCAGATGAAAAAACGAATTACAATTCCTGTTTCTTTCCCCTGCTCATTATTTTACAAAACAAAACCGCCGCTCCTGTACTCACTGCTGTCGCCACAATTCCCGGTCCCACAACTGCGGCAGGATTTACACTCCCGTACTGTGCCCTGTAAGCAATCATATTCATCGGAAGAAGCTGTAGCGACGAAACATTAATAATCATAAACGTACACATAGCTGCGCTCGCAATATGCGGAGCTCTCTTTTTTGTCACTCCCCTTCTCTTACAATCTTCCTCATTCAATTTCTGAAGTTCCCGGACAGCACACAGCCCTGATGAAGTACTTGCCCAGCTCAATCCCAGAATATTCGACAAAAAATTCAGAGAAATATATTTTCCCGCCTGAGATTCCGGAGAAATATCAGGAAAAAGAAATCGCAGAACCGGTTTCATTCCTCGGGAAAGCAGGCTGACAAGCCCCGTATTTTCCGCAATCTTCATAATTCCCGTCCACATGGCAGTAATTCCCGCCATAGAAATACATAATGCCACCGCCTCCTTTGACGAGGAAATCACTGCCTCTGTGACTTCCTGAAGGTTCCCATTTAATGCTCCGAACACAATTCCGATAATCAGCATTCCACCCCATAAATAAGTCATATAAAACCCGTTTGTAACTGTTTCGTACCCTCACAGTTACGTTTTTTTCTTAAAATATATGAAGTCCCCGGAAAAATCATTCCGGGGACTCCCTGTCTCATATCACTTGTATTATTTTTTATCTACAATTACCTTGTCCAGTTTCCAGATGTCATCTACATATTCCTGGATTGTTCTGTCAGAAGTGAATTTACCGCTGTTCGCCGTATTAAGAAGAGCCATCTTCGCCCATCTCTTTTCATCTCTGTAAGCTTCCTCCACACGTTTCTGTGCTTCTGCATAAGCACGGAAATCTGCAAGGATAAAGTATCTGTCCGGACGGTCTGTATTCTTTGTATTTAACAGAGAATCGTAAAGGTCACGGAACAACTCTGTATCGTCGGAGAAGGTTCCGTTAATGAGCTGCATTAATACCTGACGAATGTCTCCGTCTGTATTGTAAATCACATTCGGATCATATCCGCCGTTGTTTTCGTAATTGATTACCTCATCAGAGCTTAAACCGAAGATAAACGCATTTTCTGCACCAACCTCTTCCACGATTTCCACGTTAGCACCGTCCATCGTTCCAAGTGTAGGCGCACCATTTAACATGAACTTCATGTTTCCTGTACCGGAAGCTTCTTTACTTGCTGTAGAAATCTGCTCGGAAACGTCTGCTGCCGCAAAAATCATTTCTGCATTGGAAACACGGTAGTTTTCAATAAATACAACTTTCAGTTTTCCGTTAATGGAAGCATCGTTGTTTACCACATCTGCAACAGAGTTGATCAGTTTAATGATTTTCTTTGCTGTATGGTATCCTGCAGATGCCTTTGCTCCAAAGATGAAGGTTCTTGGATAGAAATCCATCTCCGGATGCTGCTTAATCTGGTTGTACAGATAAATTACATGAAGAATGTTTAAAAGCTGACGTTTGTACTCGTGAAGTCTCTTAACCTGCACATCGAAAATAGAATGCGGGTCAACTTCCACTCCATTATGCTCCAGAATATATTTTGCAAGACGAACCTTATTCTGGTACTTAATGTTCATAAACTCCTGAAGAGCCTTCTCATCATCTGCATAAACAGCCAGTTTTTTAAGCTGCGGCAGGTCTGTGATCCAATCCGGTCCGATGTGGTCTGTCACCCATTTTGCAAGAAGCGGATTTCCGTGAAGAAGGAATCTTCTCTGTGTAATACCGTTTGTCTTATTATTAAATTTCTCCGGCATCATCTCATAAAAATCATGAAGCTCCTGATTTTTCAGGATCTCTGTATGAAGGCGTGCAACACCATTTACAGAGAAGCCTGCAACGATTGCAAGGTGAGCCATCTTAACCTGTCCGTCATAAATGATTGCCATTTTTTTGATCTTCTCATAATTTCCCGGATATTTTGCCTGAATATCCAGAATGAAACGGCGGTTGATCTCTTCAATAATCTGGTATACTCTCGGAAGAAGTCTGGAGAACAGCTCAATCGGCCATTTTTCCAGAGCCTCTGACATAATGGTATGGTTTGTATATGCACAGCATTTTGTTGTAACTGCCCATGCTTCGTCCCAGCCAAGACCTTCCTCGTCAAGAAGAATACGCATAAGCTCTGCAACTGCAACTGTGGGATGAGTATCGTTCATCTGGAAGCAGACTTTTTCATAAAGCTTTCTGATGTCACTGTGATTTTTCTTATATTTTTCAATCGCAGCCTGAATACTTGCAGAAACAAAGAAGTACTGCTGTTTCAGACGAAGTTCTTTTCCTGCATAATGATTATCGTTCGGATAAAGAACCTCAACAATATTGCGGGCAAGGTTTTCCTGCTCAACCGCTTTCTTGTAATCGCCTTTATCAAAGGAATCCAGTTCAAAATCAACGATTGGTTCTGCATCCCAGATACGAAGAGTATTTACAACCTTGTTATTATATCCAACAATCGGCATATCATAAGGAATTGCCTTTACAGCCTGGTATCCCTCATGGATAAACTTGTTCTGTCCTGTTGCATGGTCATACTCTACTCTTACATAACCGCCAAAATGCACTTCCTTTGCATACTCCGGACGGCGAAGTTCAAATGGATAGCCGTTTTTCAGCCAGTTATCCGGCGCTTCAATCTGGAAGCCGTTTTCAATTTTCTGTTTAAACATACCGTAACGATAACGGATTCCGCAGCCATATGCACAGTAGTTTAAAGTAGCAAGAGAATCCAGGAAACATGCCGCAAGACGTCCAAGACCACCGTTTCCAAGAGCCGGATCCGGCTCCTGGTCTTCAAGGCAGTTTAAATCCAGACCAAGCTCCTCAAGAGCTTCCTGAACTTCTCCGTAAGCTCCCAGGTTGATCAGGTTATTTCCAAGGGCACGTCCCATAAGAAATTCCATAGACATATAGTAGAGAACCTTCGGGTCCTGCTCATCATAAGCGTTCTGTGTCTCCAGCCAGTTATCAATAATTACATCTTTTACTGTGTAACTGACTGCCTGAAAAATCTGCTCCTGTGTAGCTTCCTCCAGTGTTTTTCTGTAAAGGAACTTTACATTATCTTTTACACTCTGCTTAAAAGCTTCTTTTTTAAACTGTTTATCAATCATTTATTTGTCTCCTTCCTTTTATATGAGCACTTTTATAATTTTGTCACTGCAAGAGTAACCTGTTCTTTATTGATATTCCAGTCCTTCACGTAGCCGTCTGTTTCACCAAAGATTACATTCTCAGCAAGAACTTCACCTTTGATCTCTTCCTCATGAGCTTTCATAATGCTCTCAATCTTTTCATTATCTTTTGCGTAAATACAGATTTTATCCATAACCTCAAATCCGGCCTCTTTACGCATTGTCTGTACCTTACTGATGATTTCACGAACAAAACCTTCCTCAAGAAGCTCCGGTGTAAGGTTTGTGTCAAGTACAACGGAAATTGTTCCGTCTGTCTCTGTCACATATCCTTCTGTCTGTGCTGTCTCGATTAAAAGATCTTCCTCTGTAAGTTCTGCTTTATTTCCATCAATATCAAGAACGAGAACGCCATTTGCGCGAAGCTCATTCATTGCTTTTGTTCCGTCAATTTCATTTAATGCCTGACGGATTCCGTTAAGAAGCTTGCCGTATTTTGGTCCTACTGTGCGAAGCTGCGGTTTAAAGCTGTAGGAAATGAAGGATTCCACATCATCTGCAAATTTCACTTCTTTTACATTCAGCTCATCTGCAATAATATCTGTATAGAAACTGTCCATTGCCTTTTCTGCTTTCACAAACATCGTTCCGATTGGCTGACGGTTTTTAATGTTTGCTGTATTTCTGCAGGCACGTCCGAGAACAACAATGTCGAGAAGCTCTTCCATATTTTCTTCCAGTTCTTTGTCGATCCACTCTTCTTTTACTTCCGGGAAGTCGCAGAGATGGATACTCTCCGGAGCAGATGCATCGATGCTTTTCACAAGATTCTGGTAAATATCTTCTGTCATAAACGGAACCATAGGAGCTGCCGCTTTTGCGATTGTCACAAGCGCTGTGTAAAGAGTCATATAAGCATTGATCTTATCCTGCTCCATGCCCTTTGCCCAGAAACGCTCACGGCTTCTTCTTACATACCAGTTACTCATATCATCTACAAAATCCTGAAGCGCTCTCGCAGTCTCCGGAATCTTGTAATTTGCAAGATTTTCATCTACTGTTTTAACTACTGTGTTTAATTTGCTTAACAGCCACTTGTCCATAACCGGAAGTTTATCGTATTCCAGTGTGTATTTTGTAGCGTCAAACTCATCAATGTTTGCGTATAATACGAAGAATGCGTAAGTATTCCACAGAGTGCTCATAAATTTACGCTGTCCTTCTACAACGGCTTTTCCGTGGAAACGATTTGGAAGCCACGGAGCACTGTTTACATAGAAATACCAGCGAATCGCATCCGCGCCGTATTTTTCAAGCGCATCAAACGGATCTACCGCATTTCCCTTCGATTTACTCATCTTCTGTCCGTTCTCATCCTGTACATGGCCAAGCACAATTACATTCTTATACGGAGCCTTGTTAAAGAGAAGTGTGGACTCTGCAAGAAGAGAGTAGAACCATCCTCTTGTCTGGTCAACCGCCTCGGAAATAAAGTCTGCCGGGAACTGCTGCTCAAACAGATCCTTATTTTCAAATGGATAATGGTGCTGTGCAAACGGCATTGCACCGGAGTCAAACCAGCAGTCAAGAACTTCAGGAACACGGTGCATTGTGCCGCCGCACTCCGGACATTTCAATGTGATCTCATCAATATACGGACGGTGAAGCTCCACTGTTTTTGCTCTCTCGTCACCGCTCATTTCCACAAGTTCCTGGCGGCTTCCAATAGAGTGCATATGTCCGCATTCACATTCCCAGATATTAAGAGGTGTACCCCAGTAACGGTTTCTGGAAATACCCCAGTCCTGAACATTTTCAAGCCAGTCGCCGAAACGTCCCTTACCAATGCTTTCCGGAATCCAGTTAATTGTGTTGTTGTTGCGGATCAAATCCTCTTTCACTGCTGTCATTTTGATGAACCAGGACTCTCTTGCATAATAAATAAGAGGTGTGTCACATCTCCAGCAATGCGGATAATCATGTTCAAATTTCGGAGCGTCAAACAGCTTTCCTTCTTTGTCGAGATCTGTGAGAACCATCGGGTCTGCTGCCTTTACAAAAGTTCCGGCATATGGTGTCTCTTTTGACATATTTCCCTGTCCGTCAACAAACTGTACAAACGGAAGGTTGTAATCACGTCCTACACGGTTATCATCCTCACCGAATGCCGGCGCAATATGAACGATACCAGTACCGTCTCCCATTGTTACGTAATGGTCGCATGTTACAAAATGACCTTTTTTCTTCTGTTTTGCAGCTGCTTCTCCTGTGCAGGCAAAAAGCGGCTCGTATTCTTTGTATTCCAGATCTTTTCCAACATATTTCTCAAGCACTTCATATGCCGGTGTTTCTTCTGTGCCCAGTTTTCCAAGAACTGTATCAAGAAGAGCTTCTGCCATATAATAAGTGTATCCGTCTGCTGCTTTTACTTTGCAATATGCTTCATCCGGATTTACACAGAGAGCCACGTTGGACGGAAGTGTCCAAGGTGTTGTTGTCCATGCCAGGAAATAAGCATCTTCTCCCACTACTTTAAAACGTACAATAGCGGAACGTTCTTTTACTGTCTTATATCCCTGAGAAACCTCCTGTGCAGAAAGCGGAGTTCCGCAGCGCGGGCAGTAAGGAACAATCTTAAAGCCTTTATAAAGAAGTTTTTTATCCCAGATTTCTTTTAATGCCCACCATTCAGATTCAATATAATTGTCCTCGTATGTTACATAAGGATGCTCCATATCTGCCCAGAAACCAACTGTAGAAGAGAAGTCCTCCCACATACCTTTATATTTCCATACGCTTTCCTTACACTGTTTGATGAACGGTTCCATACCGTATTCTTCAATCTGCTCTTTTCCATCAAGGCCAAGCTTTTTCTCAACTTCAAGCTCAACCGGCAGACCGTGCGTATCCCATCCGGCTTTACGCGGAACCATATTTCCTTTCATTGTACGGTATCTTGGAATCATATCCTTGATAACACGTGTGAGCACATGACCGATGTGCGGCTTTCCATTTGCTGTAGGCGGTCCGTCATAAAATGTGTAAGTCTCGCCTTCCTTGCGGTTTTCCATACTCTTTTCAAAGATATGGTTTTCTTTCCAGAACTGTTCTACTTTTTTTTCGCGTTCTACGAAATTCAGATTCGTGTCTACTTTCTGGTACACTGTTCTTCCTCCTGATTTTTCATTTTTGTATCGCAGTGCAGGCTTTTTCCCGCTTTTTAATAAACAAAAAAGCTCTCAATCCTATGTAAAAGGACGAAGAGCTGTTCTTTCGTTATACCACCTGTTACACTGTACGGGCACTGCGCCGATACATGTTCCCTGTAACGTGGGAAAACCGTCATTTCCTACCGGGCTTACCTTCGGAAATGAAACTCCGGAGTGATCTTCTTTTGTACCTACTTGCACCGGGTTCCCACCATCCCCGGCTCTCTGATGCCTTTCTGTACAACTTACTGTCTCCATCATAGTTTTTTCCTTGTCCTTTCCATTATAGTCTGTATAAATTCCATATGTCAAGCCCTTTTCCCCTCCTTTACAGGATTTTACCTGTCTGTTATACTGGAGAAAGCAAAAAACACTTATAACAAACACTTACATAACTAAGGAGGTTCTCCTATGGCAGAAAAAATAAAAGTAATTATGGACTGTGACCCGGGCATTGACGATGCTCTTGCAATGGCTTATCTTGCTTCCAACCAGGATGTTCTCGAGCTTCTCGCAATTACCTCTGTAAGCGGAAACCAGTCTATTGAAAAAGTAACACGAAATGCATTGGATCTGGCAGAATTTTACGGACTGGAGGTTCCTGTTGCCGAAGGCGCTCACGAACCGCTTGTACGTGAGCCGCAGTTTGCAGGAGAAGTCCACGGAAATACAGGTCTTGGAAACTGTGTTCTCCCAAAAGCAGCCAGACAGCCTGAAAAAGAAAATGCAGTTCTTTTCCTTCATAAAGTTTTATCTTCCCTTCCGGACGGCGAACAGGCAGTTCTTGTCCCTACCGGTCCGCTTACAAATATCGCTCTCCTTCTGAAAACTTTTCCGGAGATTAAATCCAAAATTCGGGAAATCGTTTTTATGGGAGGAGCTGCAAAAGGCGGAAACGTAACACCTGCAGCAGAATTTAATATTTATGTAGATCCGGAAGCAGCGCAGATCGTGTGTAAAGCAGGTATTCCTCTTGTTATGTGCGGTCTTGATGTGACAACACAGTGTTTCCTTACAAAAAACCAGATTGCAAAGCTGTGTCAGTCCAACAATGAAGTTGCAAAAGTCTGCGGAGATATGGCAGGCTTCTATATCAGTCAGCCCTACAATAAATATAAAGGAACTGTAAATGTACACGACGCGGTTCCCTTTATGTATCTTGTACACCCTGAATTTTTCAGCGGGGAAAAAGCAAAAATAAGTACAGACTGCTCTGAAGGCGTTTCCAGAGGAAGCACCCTGTGCGATTTCCGCTGGTGGAATTATGAAGAAGAAGAAATGAACGCTCTCGTTCTTACCAAAGCGGATACTGAACAGTTTCAGCAGCATCTTATTTCCGCGATTTATGAGTTAGGAGAAGCCAGAAAATCATGAATTTTATTGTTTTTGACCTGGAATGGAACCAAAGCCCGGAGGGGAAAAAATATTCCAACCGCCGCCTTCCCTTTGAAATCATAGAGATAGGCGCTGTAAAACTGAATGAACGAAAAGAAACGGTTGACACCTTCCACAGACTGATCAAGCCTCAGGTATACAACTGGATCCACAACAGTATCCGGGAAGTTATCCATGTCAATTACAAAGATCTGGAAACAGGCACCCCCTTTCCCCAGGCTGTCCGGGAATTTATCGAATGGTGCGGTGACGACTGGCATTTCTGTACCTGGGGAAACCAGGACGTAATGGAGCTTCAGCGGAACATGAAGTATTATGAACTTTTGCATCTTCTTCCCGGCCCTGTTGCCTACTACGACATACAGAAGCTTTTCTCTTCCTGTTTCGAGGACGGGGAATCCCGCCGTTCCCTTGAATATGCAATCGACTTTCTCGGCATAAAAAAGGGCGATGATTTTCACCGCGCCTTTGCAGATGCCTTTTATACAGCAAAAGTATTAGCATTTATGGAAAACAAAAAAATTCTTCCTTTCTACTCTCTTGACGTTTACCAAAACCCCAAAAGCCGAAAGGAAGAAATCCATATTTCTTATCCAACATATGATAAATTTATTTCACGGGAATTTTCTTCCCGGGAGCGCACCATAAAAGACAGAGAGGTTTCCAGTACAAAATGCCCTGTCTGCCATAAGCCTGCAAAACGAAAAATCCGCTGGTTTATGAACAATTCAAAAATTTACTACAGCGTTTCCAACTGTCAGGAACACGGATATATCATTGGAAAAATCCGTATCCGCAAAACAGAAGAAGGGCTTTATTTTGCCATTAAAACATTAAAACCCGTCTCAATAGAAGAGGCGGAGGAAATCCGTGAAAAACGGGAAGCCCTCCGCCTGAAAAAACAGTTAAAGAGACGGTCTGAGAAGGAGCTCTGAAAGGAGCTCTTTTTCATATTGCACGCCCTTTCCAACCAGGTGATCTTCATAATAATATTCATTTAAAATAGTCGGCATTCCAACAACGCTTTCCAAAGTCGTTGTCTTAAGCGTCATCATATCGGCTGTAAATCCTTTCGGAACAGTTACATAAATCTGATGAGGATAATAAAATGCCATATCATTTCCGCAATTTTTCAGGAGATACTTTTCTCCCGGAAGATTCCTGAGCGTTACTGTACCGGTATCTACCTGCATGCTTACCTTCTGAAAATTATTAAATCCATAATCAAGAAGCTGCGCCGTATCTGCATAAGCCCCGTTAATAGAATTCATCACAACTGCAACAAGGCGAATTTCTCCTCTTTTTGCGTATGTGACAAGAGTACTTCCCGCATCATCTGTATATCCCGTCTTTCCTCCCATAACGCCCTCATATGCGTAATCTCTTCCCTCCATCATCTTGTGATGATTGAGAAAATACCGGGTTTCTCCAAACTTGTTCGTAGGTGGAATCTCGTATAAAATTCTTGTAACAAACTTTCGAAACAGTGGATTATGCCATGCTGCATCTGCTATTTTTGCCATATCTGCTGCTGTTGTAAAATGATTCTTATCCGGCAGACCATTTGGATTATTAAAATGGGTTCCTGTACATCCAAGCTCTCTTGCCCTCTTATTCATCAGCTCTACAAACTTCTTTACAGAACCACTGGTTTTTTCCGCCACAGCCAAGGAAACCTCATTTGCAGATTCCAGCATAACTGCCATAAGAGCCTGTTCTACTGTAAATTCTTCTCCTGTATCTGCATAAATACTGGAACTTCCTGCCTCAATTCCATAAGCTGCCGCCTGTGACATCACAAGCTTATCCTCAAGTTTCAGATTTTCACAGGCCAGAAGTGTTGTCACAATCTTTGTAATACTTGCCGGATACAATTTTTTATCTGCATTTTTACTGTAGAGAACAGAACCTGTCTGCATATCCAGAAGAATTGCAGACTGCCCTTCTATTTTGGGTCCTTCAGGCCAGCCTGTAAGAGCGTCTGTATCCGCACTTTCTTTATAATACTCTGTGTGGGGAACTGGTGTAGGCGTTGCTTCTGTTGCTGCCTGACTGTTTTCCTCCTCCGCATATATAAGACCCGGCTGTGAAATAAAAAGCCCTGCACAGAGAACACTGCACAGCCACTTCCGCAGTCTTTGTTTTTTCATTTTTACCATAATTGTCCTCCTGATTTGTAAAACCCGCCGTCATAAACAGCCGCCGTGCTTCGCACTTCAGTATACCATTTTTTTTTCATGAAGACTAGGCTTAACCTTCACTTTTTCCACAGTCTCTTTTATAATAAGGATAACCTATCCACAATTATCAACAGGGAGGACTGTATATGCCAAATATCACAAAAGAAGCTCTGGAAGCTTCCTTAAAAAAATTTCTTCTCAAAAAACCCCTTGATAAAATCACAATAAACGACCTGACAACAGACTGCGGTATCAGCCGCATGACTTTTTATTATCACTTTAAGGATATTTACGACCTGGTAGAATGGGCATGTCTGGAAGATGCAAAAAAAGCCCTTCAGGGAAAAAAGACATACGCTACATGGCAGGAAGGAATTTCACAGATATTTGAAGTTGTTCTGGAAAACAAGCCTTTTATTTTAAATGCTTACCGCTCCATCAGCAGAGAACAGATTGAAAATTATCTGTTTTCTCTGACACGCTCTCTTATTATGGGAGTTGTAGAAGAACAGTCAAAAGGATTTTCTATTACAGAAGAACAAAAAACCTTCATAGCAGACTTTTATAAGTACAGCTTTGTGGGAATCATGCTTGACTGGATCAAACAGGGGATGAAAGAAGATTATCACGAAATTGTCCACAATATTATTATAACCATTCACGGCAGCATCGGAAACTCCATAAAAAACTTTACAAATCCGGCTCTTTGATAAATTTTTTATCATATCCCGTTCTTTGTAAATTGTAAAAAACCAAAACAGGACATACTATAGACATCAGAAAAACAAATATCTAAGCATTTTTGAAAGGTGGTTTTTTACATGGCAAAGAAAAAATTAAATCTCGGCGTTGTATCAGCTGTCGCAGCAGGCGCCGGAGCTACTGCATACCTTATGAAAAAATCAAAAGAAACAAAAGAGACCGAAATGAAAAGAACAGTCGCAGCCAATAAAAATTACAGAAATACAGAACGTGGAAAAAACGCAAAAAACAGCAGAGGCATCTACTACAGCAACGGAAATTATGAAGCTTTTGCCCGCCCGGAAAAACCGGAAAGCGTGGAAAATAAAAACGCCTACATTGTAGGAAGCGGTCTTGCTTCCCTGGCAGCTGCCTGCTTCCTTGTTCGTGACGGACAGATGCCCGGCTCTCAAATCCACATTCTGGAAGCAATGGACATTGCCGGCGGCGCCTGCGACGGTATCTATGATGCCACACGTGGATATATCATGCGCGGCGGAAGAGAAATGGAAAACCATTTTGAATGTCTCTGGGATTTATTCCACAGCATTCCTTCTCTTGAAAAACCGGGCGCATCTGTTCTCGATGAATTTTACTGGCTGAATAAACACGATCCCAACTACTCTCTTTGCAGAGCTACTGTGAACAGAGGAGAAGATGCTCATACAGACGGCAAATTCAACTTAAGTCAGAAGGGCTGCATGGAAATCATGAAGCTTTTCCTCACAAAAGACGAAGATCTTTACGACAAAACAATCGAGGACGTTTTTGATGACGAAGTATTTAACTCCACCTTCTGGCTGTACTGGAGAACTATGTTCGCTTTCGAAAACTGGCACAGCGCTCTTGAGATGAAGCTTTACTTCCAGCGCTTTATTCATCATATTGCAGGCCTTCCTGATTTCAGCGCTCTGAAATTCACAAAATATAATCAGTATGAATCTCTGATTCTTCCAATGCAGAAATATCTGGAAGCGGCAGGCGTTGACTTCCGTTTCAACACAGAAGTCACAAATGTTGTCTTTGAATTCAAGGACGGCAAAAAAATCGCCTCTGCCATCGAATGTAAAGTAAATGGAAAAGAAGAAGGCATTCTTCTCACGGAAAACGACCTTGTATTTGTCACAAACGGAAGCTGTACAGAGGGTACCATTTACGGTGACCAGAACCATGCCCCAAACGGCGATGCAGAAGTGCGTACAAGCGGATGCTGGAATCTCTGGAAAAATATCGCAAAACAGGATCCCTCTTTTGGACATCCGGAAAAATTCTGCTCCGATATTTCAAAAACAAACTGGGAATCTGCCACTATTACAACTTTGGATGAAAAAATCATTCCATATATTACTAATATCTGCAAACGTGACCCGAGAAGCGGCAATGTGGTAACCGGCGGTATTGTAAGCTGTCGCGACTCCAAGTGGCTGTTAAGCTGGACAATTAATCGTCAGGGACAGTTTAAAGAACAGGATCCTGAAAAAGTCTGCGTATGGGTATACGGTCTTTTCACAGATGTTCCGGGCGATTATGTAAAGAAACCGATGAAAGACTGTACCGGAAAAGAAATCACAGAAGAATGGCTTTATCATATCGGTGTCCCTGTGGAACAAATTCCGGAGCTTGCAGAAAACAGCGCTGTCTGCGTTCCTACCATGATGCCGTATATTACTGCATTCTTTATGCCTCGCACAAAGGGAGACAGACCGGCTGTCATTCCTGATGGCTGCGTAAACTTTGCATTCCTGGGACAGTTTGCTGACACACCGAGAGACACGGTATTTACAACAGAATATTCTGTAAGAACAGCTATGGAGGCTGTATACGGACTTTTAGGCGTTGACAGAGGCGTTCCTGAAGTATGGGGCAGTGTCTACGATATACGTGACCTTCTCGACAGCACGGTGAAACTTATGGACGGAAAATCACCTCTGGAAATCCAGCTTCCGGGACCATTAAACGGACTGAAAAAACCGCTCCTTCGCATTATAAAAGGAACGGTTATTGAAAAAGTCCTCCGGGACCACGATGTTTTAAAAGACTACATGCTTTAATTTCATAACTCCAGCGTATACATGGAAGACCATCGGATATGATGGTCTTCCATGCTTTTTTCCCACTTTATCTTTTTACACGCGCACCTGCTCCATTCATAATTGCTTCTACTTCGTTTTTACTTGCCATTGTAGTATCTCCCGGTGTCGTCATTGCAAGAGCTCCATGTGCTGCACCATACTCAACTGCTATTTTTGCATCTTCTGTCATCATGAGACCATAAATCAGTCCGGAAGCAAACGAATCTCCGCCACCTACACGATCCATAATCTCCAGGTCTTTATATTCTTTTGACTGGTAAATTTCTCCATCCGCCCAGCATATTGCACTCCAGTCATTAATTGTAGCTGTTTTAACCTGACGAAGAGTTGTTGCTACAGCTTTAAAATTCGGATAAATCTCTGCTGCATAATTAATCATCTTTTTATATCCATCTAAATTTAATTCTTTTAGATTCTCGTCATTTCCTTCAATCTCAAGGCCAAGACATGCTGTGAAATCTTCCTCATTTCCAATCATCACATCTACATATTTAGCAATTTCCTTATTCACTTCCCGCGCCTTCTCTAAACCTCCTATAGCGCTCCACATAGATGGTCTGTAATTCAAATCATAGGATACTATTGTACCATATTTTTTTGCAATTTTAATGGCTTCCAAAACAGTTTTACAGGACTGTTCAGATAAAGCTGCATAAATTCCTCCTGTATGAAGCCAGCGCACACCCAACTTTCCAAATATATATTCAAAATCGAAATCTTCCGGTGTCGCTTTCGATATTGCAGTATTTGCACGATCAGAACAACCTACTGCGCCGCGGATTCCAAATCCTCTTTCTGTAAAATTCAGACCATTACGGCAAATTCTTCCAATCCCATCCGTTTTCATCCATTTAATAAGAGATGTATCCACACCTCCCTGAAGAATAAAATCCTCCATGAGCTTTCCTATCTCATTGTCTGCAAATGCTGTAATTGTAGCTGTTTTAAGTCCAAAGCAACGCCTTAAACCGCGAACCACATTATATTCGCCACCTCCTTCCCAGGCACGAAAATTTCTTGCAGTACGGATTCTTCCTTCTCCCGGATCTAATCTAAGCATAATTTCCCCAAGCGATACTGCATCAAATGTACATTCATTTTGTGGTTTTAAATTCAAATTCATTTTATTCCCTCTTTCTTCTCTTAACCCCGTATTTCCTGCGCCATTTTTACTGCTTCTTTTGTCATTTCTTTAATTTTATCAAACTGACTATTCTCAATCATGTCGCCTTTTACCATCCAACTTCCGCCACAACATAATACCTTGTTAAACCCTAGGTATTCTTTTAAATTCTCCTTATTAATTCCTCCTGTAGGCATAAACTTCAGCATTGTATACGGAGCTGCCATTGCCTTTAACATAGAAACTCCTCCCGATTGTTCCGCCGGAAAAAATTTTACAGTCTTTAATCCCCTCTTAACTGCCTGCGCAATTTCAGAAGGTGTTACACATCCAGGTAAAACAGGAATCTTTTTTTCTAAACAATAATCTACAATCTCCGGATCAAACCCCGGACTGACAATAAATTTTGCTCCTGCTCCCACAGCTCGTTCTACCTGCTCAATTGTCAGAACTGTACCTGCTCCCACGAGCATTCCCGGATATTTGCCACACATTAATCTGATAGATTCTTCTGCTGCTTCTGTACGAAATGTTACTTCTGCACAAGAAAGACCACCTTCAACCAAAGCATCAGCAAGGGGAATTGCATCTTTGGCATCATTTAACACCACCACGGGAATGACTGCATAGTCATAAAATTTTTCTTCTAGCGTTTTCATTACATTTTTCAATCCTTTCTCTAATAATTTTATACATCAATATCTTTTTTTAATTACAAACAGGATTTCATAACTTCGTATGTTCCTTTTTCTCTAATTTTTTCCAAATACTGAACCACAGCCATCTCAAATCCAGGAATTTTCGTTAAATCTTCTCCCCAGAATGTTTCATTCGTGCACACAGCATGTACCAAATCTTTTTCTGAGTCATCCTTATGAGCCGCATAAAATTCTAAAATATTTCTGTCATCTTTTATCACATAATCATTTGTTCCCCGATTGCCTATTAATCCATCATCTGTTAATGTCTGACCGTTATAAAACGCAATATAAAATGCAAAAGATGCTGTAATACATTCCGGAAGCGTTCCTGTTTTTTCAACATATCCTTTTAAACTCGGCATTACGCGCGCTCTCCACTTTGATGTGGAATTAAGAGCAATAGACATTAATACATGATCCACAAAAGGATTATTAAAACGGTCTGTTACAGATGCGGCAAATTCTTTCAATTCTTCTTCCGGCAAAGTCAAAGTTGGTATAATTTCTTTATAAATTGTTTTATTCATAAATTTATTAATCACTTCATCTTCCATACAGTCGCGAACAATATCCTGCCCTGCCAGATATGCACCTAATACCATAGATGTATGAGCTCCATTTAAAATACGCACTTTCCTCTGTTTATAAGGCTTATGATTATTACAGATAATCACAGGAAGCCCTGCTTTTTCAAATGGAAGTTCTTCTTTCAGCCACTCTGGACCTTCAATAACCCAAAGACCAAAAACCTCTCCTACGTCCAGAAGATTGTCCTGATAACCAAGCTCTTTACAAATCTGTTCTGCCTCATTTCTTGGATAACCAGGCACAATACGATCCACTAATGTAGAACAGAAAACACATTCTTCTTCTATCCACCTTTTAAATTCTTCTTCCAATCTCCACTGATCTGCATACTGCTTTACACATTTTTCTAATTCTTTTCCATTGTCATCAATCAACTCACAAGAAAGAATAACTATGCCTTTTCCCTTTATGCCATTAAATTTTTTATAACGTCGATACAGCCACTGTGTTAATTTTCCCGGATAACTTGCAGCAGGTGCATCTGTAAATAAACAATCCGGATCATACTGAATACCGGCTTCTGTTGTATTACAAACAACGAAACGAATGTCTTCACTTTCCGCATAGGAAAGAACTTCCTCATATTCTTTGTATGGATTTAAGCATTTACTGACACAGGAAATAACCCGTCTGTCATCAATTTTCTTTCCGCACTCATTACCACGAAGAATTAATGTATACAGTCCCTCCTGCTCATTAATCATTTCTGCAAGTCCCGGAGCAATTGGCTGACAAAGTACTACTTTTGAATTGAAATCCGTCTTCTCATTCATTTTATCTATCCAATACTCTACAAAAGCACGTAAAAAGTTTCCTTCTCCAAACTGAAGGATTCTCTCAGGCGCTTTTTCCAACAAATATCCTTTATATCCTATTTCTTTTAATGTTTCATAGCTTAACTTCTTCATAATAAACATCCTCTCTTTCTCAAAGGGTAATACCTTGCTTAAAAATGGCCATATCATGAAAACCCTTTTCTTCTGCTTTAACTTTTCTTCCAGATGCAACTTCTATCACATATTTAAAAAGATCCTCACCTATTTCCTGAAGCGTATCATTTTCAACTAAACTTCCACAGTTAAAATCAATCCAATTATTCTTTTTCTTTGCGAGCTCACTATTTGTGGAAATTTTCACAGTGGGAACCGGTGATGCAAAAGGCGTACCTCTTCCAGTAGTAAACAGAACAATCTGCGCCCCACTTGCTGCCAAAGCAGTTGATGCAACTAAATCATTTCCCGGAGCGCTTAACAGATTTAAACCTTTTATCTTCACAGTCTCTCCATATTTTAAAACACCTCTTACGGCTGCACTTCCGGACTTCTGCGTGCACCCAAGGGACTTATCTTCTAACGTTGTAATACCTCCCTTTTTATTTCCAGGTGAAGGATTTTCATAAATCGTCTGATTATGCGAAATAAAATACTCTTTAAAATCATTAATCAGATTTACTGTTTTTTCAAACAGCTCTTCACTTTCACAACGATTCATTAATAAAGTCTCCGCCCCAAACATCTCAGGAACTTCTGTCAGAATCGTTGTTCCGCCTTTCGAAATAAGAAGATCGGAAAAATATCCTACTGCAGGATTTGCTGTAATTCCAGAAAGTCCATCAGAGCCTCCACATTTCATTCCAATAATTAATTCACTTACAGAAATAGGTTCTCTGTGAAAACTCCCTACATACTCCGCCAATTCCTTAATTATCTTTAGGGATTCTTCGATTTCATCTTCACATTCCTGAGCAACCAAAAATTTAACTCTATTTTCATCATAATCGCCGATAAATTTTTTTAACTCTTCTATATTACTGTTTTCACATCCGAGCCCCAATACGAACACACCACCTGCATTCGGATGATTTACAAGGTCTGCCAAAATCTGTCTTGTATTATTCTGATCATCCCCCATCTGTGAACACCCGTAAGGATGTGTAAAAGAAATAATCTGCTCTACCGTTCCACTTACAAATTTTTGCGCCCTTCTTTCTATTTCTTCTGCAACATTATTTACACACCCGACTGTAGGAATAATCCATATTTCATTCCGGACTCCTGCCTTTCCATTTGCTCTTCTGTATCCTTCAAAATACACTTCTTCTGTTTTCTCCAGAGAGGTATCTGCCTTATTATATGTATACGTTTGAAGATTACTGAGTCCAGTTCTTACATTATGAATATGAACCCATTGACCAGGTACAATATCTTCTTTCGCAATTCCAATACTGCAGCCGTATTTTATAACTTGAGTTCCTTTTTTTATAGGAACAATTGCAAATTTATGTCCCTGGGGAATGTCTTCTGCAAGAATAATCTCACTATCATCTATCTGAACTTTTTTTCCTCTCTTTAAAGGCTTTAATGCTACTGCCACAAGATCATCCCGATGAATTCTTATATATTCTTTCATAACAAACTCCTTTAAAATTTCAGTTCTCTTACCATAGATTTCCATTTTCATCAAATGGAAGATATTCCGGCTCACTTTCTATAACCAGCCCTGGATTTTCTTTTGCCTCTTCATAGTAAGCTTCAGAAAGCATAATATGCTCTATATGAAGGCTGTTTGGAATTCTTACAATCCTTGGTTTTTTCTTATCAATTTCATTACATGTACGCACACATACCTGTATTGCTTCTTTGTCACTTTCCATGACAATTGGAATACGTACCCCACCAAGGACGGTACACGTAATCGCATTTGGATACATTGACGCCAAATCCAATTTATTAAATACTCTCTTTGTGGTGGCACTGGAATATCCAAGTCCAATTCCATTTCCGTGTGTTTCAGGACTTAAATCCAAAACGCATACTCTTTGCGATTTAATTCCACCTGTCGCATACGGCGTACAAAATGTTCCTGTAATATTCGGGTCCATCCCATCTCCACTGAAATTTTTTCCTATCTGGTCTACCACAAGAACATCACATTCATCTACTAAAATTCGCGGCATATAAGAGAAAGCTTCCTGAAGAAGAGGCGGTTCTTTTTCAATAATTTCTTCTGCATTTACAGCCACAATTTTACAGGTTTCATCAAATGCATTTTCTATAGTCGGCACAGCAAAAAGAATCGGCGCATTCTCAATAATAGCCTTTCCAAACATAGGAACATTCTTTGCCATATTTTTAAATCCAGCTTCATGACAAACTTCTGCACCATGCTGTTTTCCAAGCCCAATTGCCATCATCTTCATAATTCCGCTCTCATATGGTCCACGAAAAGCTGTATGTGGTTTAATACGGCATCCTAAAATAATTCCGTCTGCTTCCGCCGCATTTTTGTCAATAAAAACATCAATTCCCTCTTCATTTACACCTATTTTTTTTACTTCCATGGAAGAGATAATGGGACATCCTACATATTCTTCTGTAATCCCATAACCTTCCAAAATCTCACGCTGTCCGTCTGCTGTTGCACCTCCATGGCTTCCCATAGCCGGAACAATAAACGGATGTGCACCTCTCATTTTTACAAAATCTGCAATGCATTTTGTAGTCAATGCTACATTTGCAATTCCTCTTGAGCCGGCTGTAATAGCAATTCTCATACCCGGTTGAACTTTATCTGAAAACTTTTTATCAGATAATAATCCAAAAATAATATCAGGAATCTCTTCCGGAGTAATACGAGGTCTGGGAAAAATTTGTTTCACTTTAAACATTTTAGGCAATTCTTGATCACTTACCAATTTTGACACAAAAGGGCGTTCTCTATCCATTAATTTTATACCTCCATATTAATTAAATGAGCTGTTGCAAAGCCTTTTGCAACAGCTCTATTCGTTCTTAATAAACCAAATTAACCAGGAATGTACTGAGCTGAGGAACAAATGTTAAAACAATAATATCTATCAGGAACAGAACATAAAATGGTATTGCTTCTTTGATAAATTCCTTTGTTGAACATTTTGTAATTCCACATGTCACAAACATTAACGTACCCATAGGTGGTGTGAAAGCTCCTACTGTACAGTTAAAAATATATACCATTGCAAAATGAATAGGATCTATTCCAAATGCAACTGCAACTGGATGAAGAAGCGGACCAAGTACAATCATTGAAGCATTTCCTTCTACAAACATACCCACAATAAGAAGGAAAATATTGCATACTATAAGGAATAAATACTTATTATGTACTGCATTAATCATCCACTGTGAAAAAAGTTGCGGAATCTGTTCTTTTGTTAAAATATAGGAAAAACAGGTCGCTGCCGCTACAATCAACATAATTCCTGCAGTTGTTGTAACTGTTTCTTTACAGCCTTTTTTTACATTTTCAAAAGACAATTCCTTAAATCCTATACCTAAAACAATTGCATAAACAATGGCCACTACACCTGCTTCGGAAGCTGTAAAAATACCAAGCCTTACACCGCCAATAATAACTATTGGAAGAAGCATAGGAAGAAACGCAGGTTTAAAAGCATCCACTTTTTCTTTTACAGGAATTTTCGTCGTCCTGCTTGGCATATACCCTCTCTTTTTCGAAACAAAACGCGTAAAAATCATAAGCGTTACGCAGAGAACGATACCCGGACCGATACCAGCTATAAATAACTTACCGACTGAAATATTGTTTATACAACCATAAATAATTAATCCTACTCCTGGTGGAATAAGCGGTACTACCATTCCTGATGCAGCAGTTACAACAGTTGAAAAAGATTTAGAATATCCTTTTTCTTCCATAGTTGGAACCAACATTTTACATTGCATTGCAGCATCCGCTAAACTTGATCCAGAAAGTCCTCCCATCAAAGTTGACAATAAAATATTTACCTGAGCAAGCCCGCCATACATACGCGAAGTTATAACTTCACAAAAACTCATAATCCTTTTTGTTACGCCTGTATAATTCATAAAAATACCTGCACAAACAAAAAATGGAATTGCTAAAAGTGACAGCCCCTCTGCTCCACTTATTGTTTTCTGAGCAAAAATACTAAAGTTAATGTCCGGTGTTCCAATAAAATATAATGCTGAAGCTGCCAGCACAGAAATATATACCGGAACCTTTAAAAACAGAAGAACAAGCAGCACTATTGCACATATAATTACAACATGATTCATTTCTTTTGCTCCTCCTCTTCTTCAACTAGCTTTTCAATCTCATCCTCATATCCAAATACATTCACCAAAAAATAATTAAAAATTTGAAGTACACAGGATACGGGAATAATTGCATAAATCCACACATACGGTATATGAAGAACTGCTGTAGTTCTTCCTGTTCGAATAAATAATTGAAGATACTGGATACTTGTATATCCTAAAAATCCTAATGTAAATACCACTACAATCCCGATTAAAATATTCAGTAATTTTTTTCCAGCCTTAGGAAAAAGGTCATAAAGAATTTCGATTGCCGCATGATTTCCAGTACGAAATGCCGCTCCACCAGCTCCAAAAACAACCCATACAATTAGCGCAGCCTGTACTTCTTCAATCCATCCAAAAGGTCTTCCCACCACATATCTGGCAATGACCCCAGAAAATGTACTAACAACAAGCACTACTAAAGCCACGGAAGCGATCAGAATATCCAGATTAATAAAAGTCTTATACACCTTATTATCTTTCTTCATAAATATCCTCTCTTCTCTTTTTAAAAGTGTGCCAAATGCACTTTATTATTTCGCTCTGGCACACTTTTTTAATATCTGTTCGTTTTATGTTTTATTACTTATTTCTGACCTGCAGCTTTTACTGTATCATACAGACCTTCGCTCCATCCAAGCTGTTCTGAAGCTTCTCCGTAGAATTTTTGTCCAGCCTCTACCCATGCTGCCTTCTGCTCTTCTGTAAGAGTTGTAATCTCAACGCCTGCATCCTCTAACATTTTCCTTGCTTCTTCTTCTGCTGTATCCTGAAGCTCATTATTGTAAAGCCCTGCCTCATCTGCACACTCAGACAGAATTTTCTGATCTTCTTCTGTTAAAGAACTATAAAATCCTTCTCCACAAATCCACATAGAAGCAGCAAGAATATGTTCATCTTCAACTAAGTATTTTGCAACTTCCTGGAAACTTCTGTTTGCAAGAGAAGTAATTGGATTTTCTACTGCATCAATTGTCTTCGCCTGTAATGCCTGATATACATCTCCCATATCCATTCCTACAGATGCGGCTCCAAGATCATTGAAGCTTAAAATAGATAAGTCATTAGAAGATACACGGAGTTTTACACCCTTTAAATCTTCCGGTGTTTCAATTTTACTTGTAGAAAGAATATTTCTTGCTCCGTAAATCCAGTTAGATGAAAGTACCCGAATCTGCGCCTCATTTGCCAATTGATCACATAAATCTTTATACCAATCGCTCTCGATTACTCTCCATTCCTCATCCCAATCATCAAACATAAATGGCGCATAAAAAATACCAAAATCAGACACACCATAATCTGCCAGGAATGCACCATCTGCAACTGTAATTACCGGTTCACCAAGAATCATCTGATCAATTAACTCTGTTTTTTTACCAAGCGCTGAGTTCGGAAATAATTCCATTGCAATTCTTCCATTGCTTTTCTCCTCAACCAGGCTTTTCCATTTTTCTACAGCCTTTGCAGCCGGTTCATTTGTTGCATTTTCATACCCTACTTGAATTGTAATCTCCGGTTCTTCTGCTGCATTCACAGAACATGTACACATAACTGCTCCTGCCAACACTGCACTTGTTAATAATACTTTTTTGTTCATTTGTTTTTTCTCCTTTTTCTTTATTTATTTTTTCTCCGCTCTGCCGCGAAAAAACGTTTTCTTACTTAATAACGCCTCTTATTCCGGATCCGCAAAATGAATAACAACTTTTAATTTTGTTCCTCCAAATTTACTAAATTCCTCAAATGCCTGAGCTGCTTCTTCTATTTGATACTCTGAACGTTTTTCTGGTTCTTTCGCATTTAAATTCATCACAATTTTTTCAAGATCTATATGTCCGTCCTTTACAAGATCAATCAATTCCAAAAAATCTTTTTCTAACGCATTTCTAGATCCTAAAATATGTAATTCTTTTTTTTGAATCAATGTAAAATTAAAATCCAGATTCTGTTTTCCGACTCCAATTAAAATTACCCTGCCTCCAAAAGCTGCTGCATCAATACAATTTTGGAAAGTAGAAGGAAGTCCTACCGCCTCTATAGTTACGTCAAATCCATGATGATTCCCAGTAATAGCATTTACCTTTTCCAGAAATGCATCTGGACTGGTATTTAAGATAGTACCTGCAAGTCCAAAGGTTTCATACGCATATTTAAGCTTTTCCTCTGCAACATCCGCAATATACACCTCTCCTCCTTTTGCCTTTGCTGCAACTGCTGCAAGAACTCCTATCGTTCCTGCACCTACAACCAACACCTTTTCTCCTGGTTTTATATCTGCTCTTGAAACACCATGATAACTTATACAAAATGGTTCAATTAATGCCAGCTGTCTCGGGGAAAGCCCTTTTCCATTGTAAATTCTTTCAATTGGCATTGAGATGTATTCAGAAAATGCCCCATCACGCTGTGCGCCTAATGTTTCATTTGATTCACAACAATTCACAAGACCTCTCTCACAAGAATAACATTCCGAGCAATTAAAATAAGGATTACACGTTACAATATCGCCTTTTTTTAATCCCCTGTCATTATTCTCTATTTCTACAATTTGTGCTGAAAATTCATGTCCAGGAACACGCGGATAACTCGCATAAGCAAACGTTCCTCTATATGTTCCAAGATCACTTCCACAAATACCACCATACAATATTTTTAAAAGTGCTTCGCCCTTTTTTATAACCGGTTTCTCTGTTTCTATGATCTCAACTTTACCAGGTTTTGGTATACATATTGTCTTCATTTGGAAACCTTCTTTCTCTTTTTTGTTTTGTTGTATACAACAATATATCATTTTTTATATTTTGTCAATCTCATTTTTATATTCTTATAATATCTGCGTCATATTCTCTCTTTTTTACAATTTTATATATTACTTTTTATGCACAATTACTATATTTTTTCGGTGCATCTCCTTTTTTGGTCTACATTCATGTTGTATACATCTTTATTTTTATTTCTAAATATCACTTGTTTTTTTCTTTTAAAAAAATATTTTTTTTGTATTATAACAGTTGTTGTATTCATCAATATCTGTTATACTAAAACTATAACTTCTTATTTGTGTAAAATGTAAATATCGAGGAATTATTATGTCAAAAGAATCTTTAAAACATCAAGCCTACCAATTTATCAAAGAAAATATCATCAATTGCAATTATGCTCCGGGAACTATCATAAACGAAGAATTAATCCGAGAAGAAATTAATGCCAGCAGAACGCCCATCCGTGACGCACTTAGCCGCTTAGAACAAGAAGGATTAGTAAAAATCCTCCCCAAAAAAGGAGTCATTATTTCTGACATAACTGTAAAAGACATCAATATGGTATATGAAGCTCGCTATCTTCTTGAACCTTATGCTGTAAAATGTTATGGAAGTCGAATTTCACCGGAAACATATCTGTACTATTACCATCTATACTATGATTTTAAAACTCAGGAAAAATTAGATTATTCTTATGCTGATATGGATGACAGCTTTCATCAGCTATTTATTAATACTTCTGAAAACACTTATTTTATTAACTTGTACTCCACTATTGAAAGCCAAATCCGTCGTAGCCGAATGCTTTCCGGAAAAACATCCGCTGCCCGTCTTCGAGCCACAATTGATGAACATTTAGCAATTGTAGAAGCAGCCTTAAAAAGCGATTGGGCTGCTGCGTCTACCGCTATGCAAAATCACTTAATGATTTCCAAAAACGTTATGTTCGACTATATATTAAACCAACAACATAGCAAATAAAAAAAGACTTTTTCGCACCTAATGCAAAAAAATCTTTCTATCACCCACCATTTATACAAACATAAAAACTAATATAATTTTAACACATACATGGAAGACCATCGGATATGATGGTCTTCCATGCTTTTTTCTATGCGCTCTTCTTCATCCGGTGTTGTTTTCCATGCAAGCCCGCAGCCTGCGCTGATTTCTCCCGGTAAAGGAATCAGTCTTCCGGGAATTTCATATTTTTCGCAGAAACTTTCCATTGCCATTGCCTCTGCGGTTGTATCAAAGGTAACCACTAGCGCCGGTTTCTTCTGTCTCATACTTCGTCCCTCCCGTACTCTCTTAAAGCTGCTGCCGCAACATCTATTTCCTGCTCCGTATTGTAATGGGAAAAACTGAATCTGACTGCACCCTGGCGTACCGTTCCCAGCGCCTTGTGAAGAAGCGGAGCACAGTGCGCTCCCGGACGGACTGCAATTTCATAATCCTCCCACAGCCAGTCGCTAACCTCGCCGGAATCCAGCTTTCCAATATTCAAAGCCACAATTCCCACACGGCTTTCCGGATTCGGATTTCCATAAACAGTAACACCGGGAATCTCTCTGACCTGCTCTTCAAATCTTTTCCACAGATGCATTTCTTTTTCCCGTATGTTTTCCACAGTTTCCTCTTTAATATACTCAAGTGCCGCTTTAAGCCCTGCAATTCCATGTACATTTAATGTCCCCGCCTCTAATGCCGTGGGCATTTTTCGTGGATGCTCTTCCAAAAAGCTCTGAACACCGCTCCCTCCTACTTTAAGAGGCGAAAGTTCAAGTCCTTCACGCACATAAATTCCTCCCGTTCCCTGTGGTCCAAGAAGCCCTTTATGCCCTGTAAAACAAAGAACATCTATCCCCTGCTCTTCCACCTGAATCGGCAGCACTCCTGCTGTCTGAGAAGCGTCCACAATAAGAAGAAGCCCCCTCTTTTTTGCAAAAGAAGAAACTCTTTTTAAATCTGTAATATTTCCTGTTACATTAGAAGCATTTGTGATTACAATAGCCTTTGTATTTTCTTTACAGGAATTTTCCAGAAAATCATAATCGATACGTCCTTCATTTTCTGGAAATCTTTTATCAAAAGGCACGATTGTAAGCTCCACACCTTCTTTCTCTTTTCTGTAAAGAGGACGAAGAACGGAATTGTGTTCACAGACTGTAGTAATCACATGATCTCCTTTATGAAACAACCCGTTAATGGCAATATTTAAGCTCTCTGTTGCATTACAGGTAAAGGCAATCTGTTCCGGATGAGAAGTTCCTAAAAGCTCTGCCAGAAGCTCTCTTGTTCTATAAACAATCCGGGCAGCTTGAAGAGTTGCACCATGAGCACCTCTCCCGGCATTTCCCACGGAAAAAATTGCTTTTGCTACTGCCTCTGCCACTTCCGGCGGTTTTCTCCCCGTTGTCGCAGCATTATCTAAATAAATCATGGTTTTACAATCAGTCCTGCCTGTGTCATCTTTTCCGCTATCACATACATATTGGTCACTTCTCCAACCTGAAGCTTATCAGAAATCCCATAAAAATTCAGGCATGTCCCACAAGTAAGAATTTCAACGCCCTGCGCTGCAAGATATTTTAAATCTTCCAATGCCGGAGAACCCTCACAAGTAAGAGCTGCTCCTCCATTATAAAATAACATGGTTTTTGGCAATGACTCCTGCTGATTTAAGGCATAGATAAATCCCTTCATTAATGTTTTTCCGAGCTCCTCGCTGCCTTCTCCCATTTTATCAGAAGCGATTACGACTACCACATTTCTTCTGCTGTCCGGCACACACGCCGCCACATCTGCCTCAAAAACAGGTAGTTCATGAGCTGTTTTATCATTTCCGTCTCCTACTGTAAAGGTAACCTTGTATCTGTTTTCTTTCAACTTTTCTGATTTCACTGCACATCCTCTGTTATTGCCAAGTTTCATTAAATTCTGCACAGCAATTTCATTATCTACTACAGTTTCTACTGTTCCAAAACCATTTAATTCATTCAGAGCCTTCTGTGTTTTTACTACCGGAATCGGGCAGGCGTCACCCACTGCATTTACTTTGATCATGTCTATCCCTCCCTTATATTAACTTTATTTCAACTATAGCAAAAATCTCTCGGATGTGCAATATCCGAGAGATTTTTTGATTTTCTATAGAAATATGATTCATTCTTTAAAACTTTCTGCAACTTCCTTTAATATTTCTTCAGATGTAGTAATTGCAGCTATACAAGAAGGTTCTTCTCCATAGTAAATAGTTGTATCCAAAAATGGGTGCTCCAGAGCTTTTGTAACCAACTGTCCCTCTTTCAAAAGTTCTTCCATACTTTTTTCTTCCTCTTCTTCTTTTACCCATTTTCCTTCTTTAATTTTTTCACATAGCTCTTTCATACTATTTACATAACTAAGATCCATTGACATTTCCCCAAATCTATTAGTTGTTTGCCAAGCGTGACCTCCTTTAATCAAAATCCCACACTCTTTCTCTTCCTCTACCAGATAATCTTTATAAGAATTATAAGAAGCCAATCTTTCATATACAGGTCCAATCGATTCCATTAATTCCTCTAGACCTTCCGCCGAAAAAATCCACCCACTAGATCCTGAACCCAATGCATCTCCACTAAATACCAGATAATTAGCACTGGAATCTGTATACTCTCCATTTTTATCAGTCTGATAAGTCACTACCGGAACATTCAATACATAAATTGTTGATGCTTTTGTGTGTCCTGCACATGGAATTGTATTCAAGCATAAGTTTTCATTTAAAACAACATTGAATTCGCCTGGTACAAATAATTCCAAATTATACATCTGGGAAAAATCACCATATTTATTTATTATATCTTCTGTATAATCACCTTCTGGAAAATACAACTTTATATTATTCCCAGCAAGAGCACTATAATATCCAAGGTGATCTCCATGATTATGTGTGACTGCAATCTCTAGCTCCCTATCACCTACTAATGTATCAATTATTTCTTTATATTCAGCTTCAAGTCCTTTTAATATTTCCTTATTCTCAGCATCTTCTCCAAAATGCATTGCTGTTGCTGCAGCTCCATTTCCCATGTCGATGAGCAGCGCTTTTTCATCTGTTATTATCATATACATAGAAGCCGTATTATTATCTGCAGTAGCTCCATTAGCATCGTAACTGTCTGCCATTGGCACTTCTTTTGTGTAGTCATCGATTTCATAAACTGTAAAATCTGGGTTTTCGTTAATTTCTTCACTGTTTGCATTTAATGCAATTGCTTCTACTGTAAAATGACCATACTCCCAAGTATCTCCTGTTTGTGAGAATTTGGGCTCTTCCATTTTATTGTTTAATCCAAATTCTTTTTTTGCTGCTTCCTGCTGGAACTTATCTCTTTCCGGATAAGCGGTATTTACTGTGCTCTCAGATTTTCCTTCATGCCACCACATAAAAGAGCCGCTGTTTTCTTCCGTACATGTTTCCCATTCTGCAAGGCCTTCTCCATTTGGATTGCCTGTTTTTACAAAATTGGCAATATAAGAAGACATCTCATCTGCAAGCGCATGATCAGCTTCTGTCCACTGTCTCTGTCCTTCTACATCCCTCATAGAATTAAATGTATACCAGAGCTCAGAAGAATGGAAAGAACCATAAAAATCTTCATCTCTATCCACATCCTTATGAGGAGGCAGATTCTGATTAAAATAATATACATAAATATCAGAATCACTGCTCTTACTTACTTCTTCTGCGGAAACTACATATTTAGCAAAAGAAGCATCGCTTCTTGAACGCAGATATGTACGATATGCATCCTCTTCTGTTTCCGCACTGTACGCTTCCTCGTATCCTTCTCCGTATTTTTCTTTCATAGAAGCATCAAACTCTTCCGGCGTCATAGTCCCTGCCGGATCTCCTGTAAGAGAAGTCTGTTCATCGGAAGTTCCGCCCATCATAATATTAATATCATCCAGTGCGCCTTCTCTTGAAAGATCTACGGACTCTTCTGTAAATACATAATCGTCAATTACAAATTTAGAGCTTGCCTTTGTAATCGCATCGTATAAAGTAAGTGTATCATCTTCTGCAGATTTTGTATCCATGTAGTACTGCGCGTCATGGGAACGGAGCTCTTCTACCAACTCTTCCGATGTTGTCTCCTCAGGAAGTCCCATAGCTTTTTTCACAGTTGCTTCTGCTTCTGTCTGAACGGTTTCCATATCTTCAAAAACAGGCGTTCCTTCCTGAGAAAGAAGTCCGGAAAAACCACTTTGAATAATTGCATTCTGGAATAATCCTTCTGCAAGAGGCGTACGAAGGAGCGCTGTTACATTCTTTGCACCTGCTGACTGGCCGGAAATAGTTACCTTGCCCGGATCTCCTCCAAACTCTCCAATATTTTTCTGTACCCACTCTAATCCTTTGATCAAATCCAGTATCGCATAATTTCCTGAACTGCCATTTTCATTTTCTGCTGATAATCCCGGAAGCGTCAAAAATCCGTACATACTGAGACGATACTGTATACTTACAACAACAATACCTTTTTCTGCTAATTTGGACGCATTAAATTCCATTTCCGACGCATGTCCGTGGTTATTTCCGCCTCCATGAACATATACAAGAACCGGCAGCTTCTCTTCTTTCGATTTTGCCGGCGTATATACATTTAAGTTTAAACCTTTTTCGCTTATTGGAGGATTATAGGAATCATCAAAATAAAACTCATCCCCCCAGAATCCGCCTACCGGATTTAATTCTGCCGCACTTTTCTGCATTGCCTGATCCCCCCAGGTATCGCAGACTTTTACATCATCCCAGCTTTCCACATCCTGTGGAGCCTTCCAGCGGTTTTCTCCTGAAGTATCTGCTGCATACGGAATTCCCTTAAATACCTGTACCCCTTCGGTATCGGAAGGCACTCCCTGCACCTGTCCTCCTTCTATTGTAATCGCTTGTGCTGCCTCTGCAAAAACTGCTGTACTCCCTGCTGATGTTGCTGCCAGAAGAGCCGCTATCCCCAATGCCAAAATACGTTTTTTGTTGCCCATAAAAATTCCTCCTTTTCCAGTAAATTCTATAAATTCAGCATAACAAAGAAAAGAGATATTAACTATGGCAAAATATCAAAACCAGTAGCAAATATCCCCTGTCTTTATAATAAAAAACCAAACTTCTCAAAAAATTTCCAAGAATTTAACTTAATCTTTCCGGAAATGAAAAATTAATATATAATCCGCCTGTTTCTATGCCTTTTGCAAAAAGCTCATACTGATTTCCAAACAGATATGCCATACGTATTCTTATATTATAAATTCCAATATGCTCTCCATCCGGATTATTTCTTGGCTCTTCATAAAAATATTCCTGAATTTTCTCAGAGTCCATACCGATCCCATTGTCCCACACTTCTGTTTCGATTCTCTTACCGCTCCACCGTATATGGATATGTATTTCACCCGGTATAAACTTTCCGTTTTTATCTCGGTTCAGAAGAATTCCATGTTTAATAGAATTTTCCACAAGCGGCTGAAGCATATTTTTAGGATATAATAAATCCTCACATCCCTCTTCTACCGTGAAAAACATGGTAAGCTCATTGCTGCAAAGATAACGCTGAATCGTAATATAGTTTTCCATCTGCTGCTTTTCCTTTTTCAGCGTATCAAATGCCTGAAGCCCGCTGCTCTTCAACCGATCCTTCAGCATTCCGATCAGTGCTCTGTTCAATATCATAATATCATCCGTCTGATTCAGCTCCGCCAGATACGTAATTGTATACAGTGTGTTATAAATAAAATGCGGATCAATCTGAGACACCATCAGACTGTACTCTATCTGTTTCTTTGTTTCTTCCTGGTTTTTCAGCTTATCCATCATTTTATAAAATGTATCCGCCAGAATCCCCACTTCATCCTGACTCTGGATTTTAGGCAAAATCGGATGTTCATAATCCCGTATATTCTTCATCTGCCCTGCCAGAAGCTCCAGCTTATAAAAGCTGCGCCTTAAAATCAGAACAATTAAAAACAGAAGAAGCACTGCAAAAGAGATAAGAATAAATGAAAAACAATGAATCCAGTTTTGATAAGGCTGTAAAAAATTCTTCTTTGACAAAGCTGCTGCAATTTTCAGCTGCTCTATCTTATAGGAACTGCGTATTCCGATTATAACACCTCTGTCTGCTTCCAGAATTTTTACGGTATTCTGATTTTCACTGAATAATTTTTTTCTGTCAGACAGAGGAATCTTCTCTATCACGCTCTGACTTTTATTTTTGAACAAAATTTCATCCTTATATCCAATCAGCGTATAATCTCTGATCCCATCTTCTCTGAAATCTGAAAAAACCGCACGAAAATCCGAAAATGGCTCTATAAGAAAGAGTAAAATCTCATGACCCTCTAATTCTTTTTTTATAACAAGAGAAATAAATTCCTCTGTCTTTTCTGTTTTCTCAAAAACAGGCGAATAACATCTGATAAGCTCTCCCGGATATTCTTCTTCTATTTCTTTCATTTTCTCTTTTAAATTTTTACACCATTCTGACTGAAAAAGAACCTCTTTATAATCTTCCATTCCCTCTCTGCATGCAGACAGCTCCGAATCCCAATCCGCCATGAGAACCGCATTTCTTGTAGACTTTATGGAACCTGGCTCTTTCTTTCCAAGCTTTTCTTCTTTCAAAAGTTCCTGAAGCTTTCTGTTTTCTCCTTTTTCTGCCAGAACAACAACCTCTTCCTTAAAATCAGAGTCTCTGAAAAATCTTAATAAGTACTGACAATTCTGATGAAGAAGGTAACTTGTCCTGGCAGAAACAGATTCTGTCAGCACAGACAGATCCTGCTTCATTCTCGGATTTAAAAAATGATACAGAAGCTCCGGCATAAGACAATTCACGGCTATGAGAAGAACAAGCGTCACACCGCAGATTGCAAAAAAACATTTTTTTATCAGCGTTAAATGCCGCAGTTTTTCTTTTAATTTCTTCCCCATCCCTATTTTCCTCTTTTCATTTTTTCATAATACTCCTGTGGAGATAATCCATATGTTTTCTTAAACACCTTTGCCCAGTAAGATGCAGAATTATACCCTGTCTTCGATGCTATCTCCCCCATTTTACTTTCTCCGTTCTCCAAAAGCTCCTTCGTTTTTTCCATTCTCACCTTTGTAAGAAATTTTCCCGCAGTTTCTTTCTGTTCTTTCTTAAAAAGATCATTCAGCCAGTTCACGCTGACTCCTGCTTTTTTTGCCACATCCTCTACACTTAAAAAAGGATTTCCGTATTCTTTATAAATAAAATCTTCCGCAGCCTGAAGTACATAATAATCCGACACTGCTTTCGGACTTATATACTCCTCGGCCAGTTTACACTTGCTTTTTATCCACCTTATCATTCGTTTTACTGTACACAAATATAAAATTTCTTCGTTATAAATTTCTTTCATTTTATCTCCCGGTACTATGTTCTCTATCGCCGTCAGGATACCTGTGACAAGTTCTTTAAAATATTCAAAATCATAACTGTACAGCACCGGGCGAAACAGCTCGTCTATCTTTTCTGCTATATCGGTTTCCTCTCCGGAAAATAAGTCCTCTCCTTTGATTTTCTGCATTTTCCGGCATATCTCCGGTTTCTCATACATATCTGAAAACATGAAGACTTTCATTCCCTCAAAATAGCGCTGTTCAAAAATATATTTACTCTTTTCATATTCCTGTCTGCATTGCCATAAAGATAACTTTTCCCCCAAAAAATAAACGGAAAATGACAGGTCATATTCTTCATAAAGAAGTTTCTGAATAAATCTTCCTGTCTGTTCCGGCGATGATTCCTGACTTAAGAGACAGATCCACTGAAAACAGGATACTCTGAAAAGAAGCATTCTGCCGTCTGTTCTTTCTTTTAGTCGAGGAATCAGCTCCTTATAATCTGCTTCCTTTTCATAAACCCCGGATTTTCCGGATAAAAACTCAGGAACATGGTCCTGTTCAAAAATGAGACAAGCATACTCCTTTTCTTCGTATTCTGAAAAATAAACATCGTCCAGCTCTTCTATTTCTGTCTGAAACAGCGTACGGATATGACTTGTTAATACCTTATTCTGCTTTTCTTTCTTTTTGTCCATATCCTCTTTTATTTCCCGCAGTTTTTTTTCAAGAAGTGCACGATCCAGCTCCTGCTTTAAAATATATTCTCTTACATTCAAATCAATTGCTGACCTTGCATAATCGAACTCATCATAGCTGGATAAAAATATAACAACTGTATCCTGCCTCTTTTCTTTTATTTTTCCGGCAAGCTCTATTCCGCTTAGCCCCGGCATCTGCACATCTGTAATAACCAGATCCGGAGAATATTTGCAAAACTCTTCCCATGCTTCAATCCCGTCAATAGCCGACGAAACCAGAGTGAAGCCAAAATCTTCCCATTTTATCATATTTACAAAATGAGCAAGAGCGAATTTATTATCGTCTGCAAGCATGACCTTGTACATATAATTTCTCCTTTATCTATTCTTCTGATTCGTCTATTGTTATCAGTATAAAACATATTTTTTACAAATCAAGCCAAAAAAAGTCCACTGCCTTATATAAGACAATGGACTTTTTGTAAACTCTTCTTTTTTAGAAATCAACTTCTGTTCCGTAGTATACACATGTAAACAGTTTTTCCATTTCAGCCGGAGTAATTGCTCTCGGGTTAGATCCTGTACAGGCATCTCCTACTGCTAATTCTGCAATTTTTGCGATTTTCTCTTTGAACTCATCTTCCTGGATTCCAAAGTCTTTCAGAGTTTTCGGAATGTTTAATTTCACATTGAATTCATCGATTTTTTCACAAAGACTGTTCACAAGAGCCTGCTCAGATGTTCCGCTTAATCCCATTCTTCTTGCGATTTCAGCGTAGCGGCTTGCTGCTTCTTTATTCTTTGCATTGTATCTGATTACATATGGAAGGTAAATTGCATTTGCACATCCGTGAGGAATATGACCTGTAGAGAATGCTGCACCTGTCTTATGCGCCATAGAATGTACAATACCAAGCAGTGCGTTGGAGAAGGACATTCCTGCAAGACACTGTGCGTAGTGCATCTGCTCTCTTGCATTCTGATTTCCTGCAAAAGAAGCCGGCAGATAATCAAGAACCATCTCGATTGCCTGAAGAGCAAGCGGATCTGTAAATGCACAGTGAAGTGTAGATACATACGCCTCAATTGCATGTGTAAGTGCGTCCATTCCTGTATAAGCAACCTGTTTTGCAGGAAGTGCTTCTACAAGCTCCGGATCTACGATTGCTACATCTGGTGTAATGTTAAAATCTGCAAGCGGATATTTAATTCCTTTTGCATAATCTGTAATAACAGAGAAAGCTGTAACCTCAGTTGCTGTACCGGAAGTAGTCGGGATTGCAGCAAATTTTGCTTTCTGTCTCAGCTCCGGAAAACCAAACGGTACAATCAGATCTTCAAATTTTGTTTCCGGGTATTCATAGAATGCCCACATAGCTTTCGCTGCATCAATTGGAGATCCGCCACCCATAGACACGATCCAGTCAGGCTGGAAATCCTGCATAACTTTAGCGCCTTTCATAACAGTCTCAACAGATGGATCCGGCTCTACACCTTCAAATACTTCTACTTCCATTCCGCCTTCTTTCAGATAATTCACTGCCTTATCAAGAAAGCCCTGTCTCTTCATAGATCCGCCGCCTACTACAAGAACGGCTTTTTTTCCTTTTAAGTTCTTTAACTCCGCCAGACATCCTTTTCCGTGATAAATATCTCTAGGTAATGTAAATCTTGCCATAGTACGTCACTCCTTTTCTATTGTTTCCCGGTTCAGGAAAATTCATTTGTTCCTAATTGTTATTTTCTTAACAATTACACTATAACATTGTTAATCTTTTAACTCAACACTTTTCTATCATATTCTTGTACTTATTTTCATACAATTCCGGTTCTGTTTTATCAGTATTTCGGAAGCTCCTTTGGCGCATTGCTCACCTCAATTGCCTGTACCACACTTGTATCTTTTCTCACAAGAATCTCTACCCGGTCAAGGGAACTTTCCGGTCCTTCTATTGTGTAATATTCAAACATATCGGACTCTTCAAATTTATATGTCACACCTTCCAGCGCTTTCTCAAGCTCTGCTTTCGCCATGCCGCGTGTAATTCCCTTCTGAACAGTAATCGGCATACTGGTTGAATTGTCGTCTCCTTTTACAGATGTAACAAAGCAGTTTCGAATTGTAGTGGCATTCTCTCCATAATTCTGAGCAATCACTCTTAATTCCTGATTATTCTTCATAAGAGCAACCCAGCCGAAATCTTTTCCCTTTACCGTCATATCAGACTGGTCTTCTTTTACTGTCCAGCCGTTTTTCTCAAATTCGGAAACAGGAGCCGGCATCTGATACAGCGCACCGTCATATTCTACAATAAATTTTGCAAAATCATCTCCCAGTTCTGCTGGTGCCCGGTAGCTTTTTACTTCCTCAGTTACTTCATCACTCACCTGCGATGCAGCCTGCGCCTGATCCGCTTCGCTTGCTGTCTCGATCATATTTCTTATTTCGATTTTACTTACTACATTCGTCTCTTTATCTACCTGAATTTCCACATTCTGGTACATATCGTATTCATAACTGAGTGATGTGTACATCTCTCCGTCATATACTCTGCTTGGCTCGCCATATGCTGCTTTTACATCCTCAAGAGTAGATACTCCAAATTCAATTCCCTTGGGAAGCTTTACACTGAGAGCACTGTCCTTCATCATATAAGAATCTACCGAAAAACCGCCTATCTGGCATTCTGAAAAAGGAACTGTATTCATACCAAGATTAAATATGGCAGCATACAGCTTTGAGGAATCCTTCTTAAAAGTTTCTGCTGTTGTATACTGCTCCGGCTCCATCGTCTGCGCAGCATCTCCATCGTAAGTCCATCCTTTTGCCGTAAACTCCGCAAAAGACATGGGAAACTGATAAATTTCCCCATCGATTTCTGCCTGAAAACTGTAAATATCATCAGAAAGCGCCTGTGTTTCATTTGTCGTTTCTGCCGCTGCTTCTTTCGTTTCTGCCGCTGCTTCTTCTGCCATAACCCCTGCTGCCGGCATGATACAAAGCAGTCCTGTCATCAATCCCACCAATACTTTTTTCATTCACTGTCCTCCTTAATCTTTATATTTCTTAACGATAGAAGGATTATAGCACATACCCCAAAACATTACCATATTTTCCTGTGTTATTTCTTTTGTTTTGTAAATATTATACAAAAAAAACAGGACAACACCTCATTCTCGGATGCTGTCCTTATTTTTTATCTTACTGCTTTTATTTATCTCCAACCATCGAAAAACTGCATTCCGGATTCAGATAAAATTCCATTTTCCCAATCCTCCAGAATATTTCCCTCTCCTGACGGCTGCTCCTGTGCGCTTTCGTCCACGTTTTCGTCTGCGCTCTCCTCTTTACTTTCTGACTTCTCTTTATTTTCATTTTTTCCCAGTGTAACGGTCACTGTTTTTTCTGTATAGCTTTCTCCATCCGGAACCTGAAGAACAACTTCTACTTCTTCTCCCGGCTCATAATACTGAAGATAATTTACAAGCTGATCTATGCTTACTACAGATTTTCCGGCAAACTCCGTAATAATAGAATTCACTTTAATTCCTGCTTCTTCTGCCGGACCGCCTTCTGTAACTTCTCCTACAAAGACACCCTGCGGAATACCGTAAACCTGACCTTCCTCACTCACTGTTCTTCCGGAAATTCCAAGAACACCATTTTCTCCCTCATCCAGTTTTTCTCTCGGTTCCTCATTCATAAGGTTCTCCAGAATATCGGAAACATCAGAAACCGCAATGGCATATCCCATGCCTTCTACTTCTGTAGATGCAAGCTTTGCAGAGTTAATTCCTACAACCTCGCCTTTCATGTTAAGAAGTGCTCCGCCGCTGTTTCCCGGATTAATTGCCGCATCTGTCTGAATCAGGTTAACACCGTTTCTGTTGTCATCTTCATCAGAAGAGAACGAACCGGATGTAGAATCCATTTTTCTGTTTTTCGCACTTACAATACCTGTTGTAACAGACTGTCCATAACCAAGTGCATTACCGATGGCAATTACCTGCTCCCCTACAACAAGATCATCGGAGCTTCCAATCGTTGCTATAGAAATCTGATCCATAGTATCATCAGAAATATCTTCCAGAGGAATACTTACAACTGCAAGATCTTTATTTTCTTCATATCCTTTTACAGTTCCCTCATATGAATTGTTGTCAATAAAGCTTACTGAAAGCGTATCTGCACCTTCCACAACATGATAATTTGTTGCAATCAGAAGCTCATCATCATTTTTTCCGATAATGATTCCGGAACCGCTTCCCTCAACCTCTTCTTCCTGAGAAGGAGCGTATCCGCCGTACATTCCAAACATTCCGTAGTAATTCTGAACTTCCTGAATGGATTTTGTTGTAATAGAAACTACAGATGGCATCGCTTCTGCTGCAATATCAGAAACATCAAGGCTTCCCTTTGTCTCTGTTTCTTTTTTCTCCTCTGTATTCTTTTTCTCTTTTGACTTCTTTTCACTCTTCGTCATGGTCAGCGTTGTTTTATCTGATGAAGCGGAAACATTCTGGACTCCCTCTGTAAAATAAGAAATTCCATTATATCCGCCTAATAAAAGACCTCCTGCAAGAGCTGCGCAAAGTGTAACTTTTGCACCCTTTTTTGCCATTTTTTTGATTGTATTTTTATTAATGTTACTCATTTATATTCCCTCCTTGACTTCTTTCAAGAATCTCTGTTTCTTATCTTTTACGATGTCTAGTATAAAAATAATTTGTGTTTACTTTGTGGGAAAAATGTGTATTATTTGTTAAAACATGGTATGATATAAAAAAAAGTTGAGGTGTACGCTTATGAATTCACTTAAATCACTCAAACCATACTCTGTTTTTCATTACTTTGAGGAAATCTGTTCTATCCCCCACACTTCCCATCACGAAAAACAGTTAAGCGATTACTGTGTCCGGTTCGCGCAGGAACGCAGTCTTTCCTGTATACAGGATAACATGGGAAATCTTATTATCTTTGCGCCTGCTTCACCCGGATATGAACAAAAAGAAGCTGTTATTTTACAGGGACATCTGGATATGGTAGGCGTTAAAACAGAGAACTGCGACTTAGATCTTGAGAAAGACGGACTTCGCCTTCTGATAGACGGAGAATATCTCACAGCCGAAGGCACAACCCTTGGCGGAGATGACGGCATTGCCGTAGCTTATGCGCTTGCTCTCCTTGATGACAAAGAGATTCCTCACCCGCCACTTGAAGTTGTCCTTACTGTATGCGAAGAAGTTGGACTTCTCGGAGCCTCTGCTATGGATTTTTCCCAATGTAAAGGACGCCGGCTCATCAATATAGACTCTGAAGAGGAAGGTATCCTCACAGTCGGATGTGCCGGAGGCCGCCGTGCTGCCTGCAGAATCCCTGTGAAAAGAAATACACAGACAGGTCTTCTCTGCCATATCCGTTTTTCCGGACTTCTCGGAGGACATTCCGGACTGGAAATTCATAAAAAGCGCGGAAATGCCATTGAACTTCTTGGCCGTTTTCTTCTTTTCCTGAAAAAAGAAACAGACTACTCCCTTGTTTCCATGTCAGGAGGAATAAAAGAAAATGCAATCCCAAAGAGCTCTCAGGCATCCATTCTGATTTCAGAGGAACATCTCTCCCGTGCCAAACAAGCTGCTGAAACTTTCCTTTCTTATATAAAGACGGAATATGGCGCAGCTGATCCAGAGATTCATCTGGAACTTACAGAATCAGCAAAAACAACAGAGTCTGCAATCACAGAAGCCTCTCTTCTTTCGGTGCTTACAGCTCTTACCTTTATTCCATGCGGAGTACAGGCTATGAGCGCAGATATTCCCGATACAGTAGAAACTTCTCTGAATCCCGGCATTATGGAACTGACAGAAAAAGAACTGACTTTACGTATTTCCATACGAAGCTCCGTTTCTTCTTCTAAAGAAACCCTTGCCGAAAAAATCTCCCTTCTTGTAAAGACCCTCGGCGGTCATACAGAATTTCAGGGAGACTACCCTGCATGGCCATATGCAAAGGAATCTCCCCTTCGAGACTGCTGTGTTAATGTTTTTGAAGAACTGTATGGAAAAGCCCCGCTTCTTCAGACAATTCATGCAGGACTGGAATGTGGAATCCTTTCCAGCAAAATCCCCGGTCTGGACTGCATCTCCTTTGGTCCGAATCAGCTTGATGTACACACACCTGACGAAAAACTCCATATTCCTTCTGTAGAAAGAGTATGGAAATATTTAAAAGCTGTTCTTAAAGCACTTTAAAACAGAATTTTACATTCAAATATAGCGAATTTTCCCAGGTTCAATACCACGGATACCAAGACCCGGTTCATCTGAAACGGTAATTATCTTTTCATCAAAGACAGCACCGCCAAGAATCGGGTCTTCTTTACAGAGAACCGGTCCATCAAGATCGATTTTTGTAATAATTTTCTTGGCACATGCAAGATGAACCGCTGCGTTAACACTGATTTTAGCCTCAAGCATACAGCCAATCATACACTCCACACCGTAAATTTCCGCTGCGGAAACAATTTTCAATGCATTGTAAAGACCGCCGCACTTCATCAGTTTAATGTTTACCAGATCGGCAGCCCTCATTTCCATAATCTTTACTGCATCCTCAGGAGAAAATACACTTTCATCTGCAAGAACCGGCACATAAGAACGTTCTGTTACGTACTTCATTCCCTCAAAATCATGCGCTTTTACCGGCTGTTCTACAAATTCAATATCTAATCCCCTCTCCTGCATTCCGTTCAAAATCCGGACTGCCTCTTTTGGTGTCCACCCCTGATTTGCATCAATTCGGATTTTCGTTTCCGACGGAACAACCTGGCGGATTGCTGACAGCCTTGAAATATCCTTCTCCGGCTCTTTTCCCACCTTTACTTTTAAACAGTCATATCCTCTCCGGATTGCATCTTCTGCATCTCTCGCCATTTCATCAGGCTCATTTACGCTGATTGTAATATCTGTAACGATAGATTTTCTTGCGCCTCCCATTAATTTATAAACAGGAATTTTATAAAGCTGTCCGTATAAATCCCACAGCGCCATATCTACAGCTGCCTTCGCGCTTGTATTTTTCAAAATGCAGGAATTCAGCACCTTCATCAGGTCCTCAAAGTCATCTACATCTCTGCCTATAAGAGAAGGTGCGATATGATCTTTGATCGCTCCTATAATAGCACCAGTCGTATCACCTGTAATTACTCCTGTTGGCGGTGCCTCGCCATATCCCACCTCTCCTGAATCCGTATGGATTTCAACAACAACATCTTCTACGCTGTTCACAGAACGAAGCGCAGTTTTAAAAGGAACACGAAGCGGTACGGAAATCAGCCCCATGCGAATATCAGTAATTTTCATATTTTTTTACCTGCCTTTTCTTTAATTTTGTAAAAAGTATTTGCCAGCCACAAGAACTCATGGTATTATTGTATATAAACACGCATGATTTGTAAAGAAAATTGTGCTAAATAACAAGGAAAGGGAAGAGTAACATGATTACAAACGGATTTACCTACATAGCAGTTTTAATTTTTATTGCTGCTCTCCTCGTGTGGCTGCAAAAACACACAAAATCAAAATTTTTTGATTACGCACCACCAATTGTTTTACTGTATCTTATCACTATGATTTTCTGCACCTTAAAGGTATGGGATCTGGAGGCAACAAAACCCGCCTACTCCGCTTTAAAGAACAATATTTTGTTCGCCATGATTTTCCTGATGCTCCTTCGCTGTGACATCCGAAAAATCTTCAAGCTTGGACCAAAAATGCTTGGCGGCTTCTTCTGTGCTTCCATTACAATCTCTCTCGGCTTTATTATCACTTACGCAATTCTCCACGGACCTCTTGGAGAAGGTGCATGGAAAGCCCTCGGCGCTCTCTGCGGAAGCTGGATGGGCGGATCCGGAAATATGATTGCTGTTCAGGCAGCACTGGATATTGGAGAGGCAGATATGGCATACGCCCTTGTGGTGGATTCTATCGACTATTCTATCTGGGTTATGTTCCTTCTGTGGGCGATCAACCTGGCGCCAAAATTCAACAAATGGGTAAAAGCAAACACAAAAACACTGGACGAAGTTTCCAAACGTCTGGAAGACGATGCAAAGGCAAATGATGGTTCTATCACATTTGTAAACATTATTTTCCTTCTCGGTCTTTCCCTTGTCGTTTCTGCACTTGGACAGAACATCGGAACAACGCTTAACGGAGCGCTTCCGTTCCTGGATACTTCCACATGGACAGTTCTTTTCATCACTCTTGCCGGACTTGCAGGCGCTTTGACACCTGTTGGAAAAATGGCGGGAACAACCGAGCTTTCCAATGTTATGCTTTATTCTGTAGTTGCTCTCCTTGCCTCACGTGCAAGCTTCCTTGAGCTTACAGACGCTCCTGTATGGATCATCGCAGGATTTATGATTCTTGGCATTCACGGAATTCTTATGGTTCTCTGCGCTAAAATCTTTAAGCTGGATATGTTTACCTGCGGAGTTGCCTCCCTCGCAAACATAGGAGGTTCCGCATCTGCTCCGATTCTTGCCGGCGCATACAGCGGCGCGCTCGTTCCTGTCGGTGTACTTATGGCACTTATGGGATATGTCATCGGAACAGGCGGCGGATTGATTGTAGCAAATATTATGTCCCTGTTCGGATAAATACTCTATAAAGCGGCTCATGCCGCAAACCGCAGGAAATCACTAAAAACGTACAGACTCTTATCATCAGAGCTTGTACGTTTTTTTTAACCTCTTTCAAATTCCCACTATCTTTTTTCAAAAGATATGTTATACTGTACTAAAATTATATAGAAAGGAATTTACAATATGCAGTATATGATTTCTTTTTTGGAAGGAATTATCACGTTTATTTCTCCGTGTCTCCTTCCAATGCTCCCCATATACATCTCCTATTTTGCAGGAGGCGGTGAGCGCAGTACAAAAAAAACAATGAAATGCGCCCTCGGTTTTATTCTTGGTTTTACTATCGTATTTGTCTCTATGGGCGCTCTTGCAGGAACGATTGGAAGCTTTTTAAAGTCTCATCAGCAGGCAGTCAATATTGTCTCCGGTGTGATCGTGATTTTATTCGGGCTGAATTTTCTCGGTATTCTGAAAATCAACCTTTTTCACGGGGCAAAAAGAAGCGTAGATACCACAGATCTTGGCTTTTTCACTTCCGCCTTATTCGGAATTATTTTTTCCGTAGGATGGACTCCCTGCGTAGGCGCATTCCTGGGCTCTGCCCTTATGCTTGCCTCACAGCAGGGTCATGTTCTTACAGGAATGATTATGCTTTTATGCTATTCCCTGGGTCTTGGCATCCCATTTATTATCAGCGCCCTTCTCATTGACAAATTGAAAAGCACCTTCGCATTTATCAAGAAAAACTATCGTGTTATCAACATGGTATGCGGCGGATTTTTAATTGTCATCGGTATTCTTATGGCAACTGGTACTATGGGACGCTTCCTGGCACTTTTAAGCTGATAAAAAGGAGGACTTATGAAAAAAAATAAAACCTTTATATTACTTGCTGTACTTCTTGTTATTTTAATCGGGGGCGCCGGTTTCTTTTATAACAAATTAAGCAGCTCCTACAAAACCGACACCCTTACGCAAGCCTCTCAGACAACGGAAAACAAAGCGGAATCCCAACCGGAAGAAAATAACAAAAAAGCAGAAATCGAAGAAGATACACAAACTTCTGACACAGAAGAATCTGATGCTTCTCCAACCGATTCGGAAGATACAGAGGATTCCCATACAGAAGATTCTCATACAGATTCTTCAGAAAACACGGATTCCGGTGAAACCACTGTAGAAACAGCTCCTGATTTTACTATGACAAACGCTTCCGGCGAGGAAGTAAAGCTTTCCGATTTCTTCGGCAAACCAGTTGTTCTTAATTTCTGGGCAAGCTGGTGCGGGCCCTGTAAAAGCGAGATGCCTCACTTTGAAGATGCTTACCAGAAATACGGAGAGGATATAAATTTTGTAATTGTAAACCTTACAGACGGAGCAAGAGAAACCGTAGAAACTGCTTCTGATTTTATCGAAGAACAGGGCTATACCTTCCCTCTATACTTTGACACCAATACAGAAGGAGCTGTGACATACGGAACTTATTCCATTCCCGTCACTTATTTTATCGGAGCAGACGGTGTTCCTGTTGCACAGGCAAACGGAGCGCTTGATGCTGAAACTCTCCAAAAAGGACTGGATATGATTCAATAATATATCTCAAGGCAATAGGAGCGCGAATGCGCTCCTATTTGCTTTTATATTTTCCGTTCTTAAAACCTGTATTTTACATCCCTTCATTTCCCCATTCCTCTTATCCTTCCCCCGTTTTATATCTTTCCATTTTACATTTTGCATATTTTGCTTTTATATGCATAATAATTCATCGCATTTCCTTTCTCTTCTGTCCTCTTTTTCTTATTTATAATATTATTCATCTTTTCCGTTGACTATGTATATTTATCGTGTTACCATAGTGTAAACTTTTAGTTCACACTATGTAAGGAGGTATTATGTTCAATCCAATACTGAATACATTCATAACCGTCATCGATTGCGGCAGTTTTACAAAAGCAGCCGAACAGCTAAATATATCCACAACAGCCATTATGAAGCAGATGAATACTCTGGAAAAGCATCTGAATTTAAAACTAATAGACAGAACACCAACAGGCGTAAGTTATACACAGGCAGGAAAAATCATATACAGAGATGCGAAATTCATAATTGATTACTCAAAAAAATCCATCACTGAGGCAAAAGCAGCAGCCTCCAATGACGGAATCGTTTTTCGTGCAGGAACTTCGAAATTAGCTCCCGCAAGAGCTTTTATGGATTTGTGGTATCAGGTCAGCCCCGATTTTCCAGAAAACAGGCTTCAACTTGTATCTTTTGAAGATGATACCCAAGGTCTTCTTCCCGAAACAAAAAAACTTGGAGAAAAATTCGATTTTCTGGTCAGCATTTGCGATTCAGAAAAACAGCTTTCCATGTGCCGTTGTCTTCCCATTGGAAATTACAAAGAAATGATTGCTATACCAAAGGATCACCCTCTGGCAGAAAAAGAAATGCTTTATATAGAAGATTTATACGGAAAAACCCTCATGATAATGTCTGAGGGCATTTCCCCTGTGCATGATAAAATCCGCGAAGATTTCCAAAAAAATCATCCGCAGATTTTCCTCAACGATATCACTCACAACTATAACTTATCTGTATTTCAGCGCTGTATCAATACAAAAAGCGCCCTTCTTATCCCGGAGTGCTGGAAAAATATCCACCCAGACATAATCTCTCTCCCTGTTTACTGGGATTATACCGTTCCATACGGTATTCTTTATAGTTCAAACCCTTCTGAAAGTGTTTTGAACTTTATAAAAGCAGCAGAAAATCTCCTCTCCTGACGGGGATTTTCTGTTACATTTCTTCCGTTACTACATCATTCACAATATCATGTGCGTCTTCCAACGCATCTAATGCCTCTGTAAGAACATCTGTTTTCTTATTTTCTTCTTTATCATACTCTTCCAGAAGCTCTGCCAGATCATTTTTTACCTCTTCCAGATTATCCAAAATTTCTTTTAACCGTTCTTCTTTCCCTTTTCCAGAAGAAAGCTTTACTACTTTTCCCATTTTGCCTCTCCTATCACACTGTTTTTCCAAAAATGATTTAAACTAAGAGTAATACATGGTATTATATTAATAGCTGTAAGCAAAATTGTCAATTATACATTTTACATCTAAACACCTCAGTTTTAGAGGAGAATCCAGGAGAAAATTATGTCTAAATTTACCAGAAAAAGAATCATGGATGCATACCTGTATCTGTTAAACAAAAAATCCTTAGATAAGTTAACCGTCAAAGACATTATTGAAACAGCCGACGTGAACAGAAATACCTTTTACTACTATTTCGAAGATATTTACGACTTACAGCACAAGGTTTTTCAGAAAAAATTTGAAGATTTCTGTGAAGGAATCAGTCAACAAACTTCTTTTTATGATGAATATGTCAGAGCAGCTGAATTTGTTTTAAACAATAAAAAGGCTATGGAACATATTTACCACTCCAAAGACAAAGACCTGATTCAGACATACATGGAACATGTTACAACCAGGTTCGTGGAAGATTTCGTACGAAAAGCAGCCGTCTCCCACAATTTATCAGAGCAAGGCATAGAATACCTTACCAATTTTTACAGCAATGCAATCGTCGGCAACACTATGCATTGGATCAAAGAAGGCATGCCGCCCTACCGCGAAAAATATCTCTTGCTTGTTTCAAAATCTTTCGAAAACTCTATCGACAACATGATCGAAACTTACATAGAATTCGAAAATACCCAGATTTAAATACACTGTACTTTACCAAACGGCAAACATTTTAGAAGATAACCCGAAGCATCAGATTTTCTATCTATGGTCCGGAAACCTTTCTTCTATCTCCTTCTTCCACAGCGCAGCTTTTTCACCTCTTACCTTTGCATATGCGTCCAGTTTATCTCCTTGAATCTGCAAAATCGGTTTTATATGCAAGATCGAAGATACCGCTGCTCCTGCTGAAGTGATTCGTCCGCCCTTTTTTAAATATTCAACCGTATCCACCGCTATGTAAATACTTGCATTCATTTTATTTTCTTCTAATACCTCACATATCCGAGAAGCCTCAAACCCCAACTCCCTCATTTTTATTGCCTCCAGAACTGACATTTTTTGCGTGCACGAAATTCTGTGATTATCCACAACATAAACACGTCCATCATAATCCTCAGCCAAAGTTTTTGCTGTCATAACAGAAGAACTCAGACCGCTTGACATAGGAATATAAACTACCGATTCATATTTCCCCAGCATTTCGTCCCATATTCCCATAAGAACTTCCGGAGATGGCTGCGATGATTTCACAACCGCTCCTTGTGACAACTTATCAAAAAATTCTTTTCTTTCAATGGTTACTCCTTCATAAAATTCAACTCCATCTATCGTAAACGGCATAGGAACAACCTTAATCCCCAGTATATCCGCTTCTCCCCGACTCACTCCACTATTGCTGTCTGTCACAATACCAACCCTCTCCATTTCTGTTCCGCCTTTCCATTTATATTATTTTATTCAAAGATACCCCTACCAGCCTGCAAGTTCTCATGCAGACACACGTAGGGGCATTTCATATCTACTTATCAAAATAATTTTATTTTACACTTTTCTCTTTTTTGCACTTCTGGCTGCATGTCCACAGTTTTTCTGCCGTCGGCTTCCAGTTATCCGCATAATCCACACATTTGTCACAAAGATGATCTACACTTTCCGGTGATTGAAGATCTGTAGAATGTGCTTCTGTTCCATGAACAATTCCTCTCAGCACTTCCGGATTCTCCAGCATCGGGCATGGACGCAGGTGATTCTCATTAAACGGCTGTCCATCGTGGTAAGCCATAAATATTGGTGACTGCAGACATTCCAACAAAGTTTTTTCACGAATATTGGAATCCGAATAATGAATGAATACGCAAGGATCTACATCGCCATTTGCATTAATATGAAGGTATCTTCTTCCTCCTGCGATACATCCTCCAACATACTCTCCATCATTTTGGAAATCCATTGCAAAAATCGGCTTTGTCCTTCTGATCTCCCGAATTCTGTGATACATAAATTCTCTCTGTTCCGGATTTGGCAAAAGCTCCGGAACTGCATCGTTTCCAACCGGCATATAATGGAAATACCAGACAAATTTTGCTCCCCATTTCACCATCTGATCAATAAACTCAAAAGAGCTGATAGAATCTAAATTCTGGCTTGTATAACAACATGATAAGCCAAATGGCAGATGTTTCTCTTTCAGTATTCCCATTGCCTTAACGACTTTCTGATATGTACCGTTTCCACGTCTTCCATCTGTTGCCTCTTCAAATCCTTCTACACTGATTGCCGGAATAAAATTCTTTACACGAAGCATCTCTTCTGCAAATTCTTCATCTATCAATGTTGCATTTGTAAAGCTAAGGAACTGACAATCACTATGTTTTTCACAAAGAGCAATCAAATCTTTCTTTCGTACAAGAGGTTCACCGCCTGTATAGATATACATATAAACCCCTAATTCTTTCCCCTGGCAAATAATGGAATCAATCTCATCGAAAGATAAATTCAGCTTATTTCCATATTCTGCTGCCCAGCACCCTGTACAATGTAAATTACATGCCGATGTGGGATCCAGCAAAATCGCCCACGGAATATTACATCCGTATTTTTTTCTGTTTTCTTCCTGTTTTGGCCATCCTACAATATTTGCATTGAAAAAGAAATTTTCAAAAGTTGCTTTCAGCACATTTTCATCAATATCTTTCAGCACACTCATGATTAACTGATACATATTATTTTCCGGATCTGCAAGCACATTACGGAACGCTTCTCTTTGTGCAGGAAAACTATCCGGACCATTGCCTGCAAATTTATCTACCAAATCCAATAACTTCATTGCATTTTTTTCCGGATTTTTTTCCAAATAATGAAATGCAGTTTTTAATGTTGTTTTTTTCAATTCATTTGCAATTCCCATAACTCATTCTCCTTTTTGTATTTAAAATAAAATTTTTCGAACCTCTTTTTATTCATCATAAAATCCTGACGAATATCTTTTTTTCATGGTACTCACTGTATTCTGTACGACACATAAATTAAGTATCCCATCTATAAAAAGGATAAAACCTATGAATCGGACAATCACCTGCGTTCCATGAAAAGGTTCAAAAAACAGTATTACCCCAATTACAGCTACGCTAATCCCAATCACCAAAATCAGCCACCATTTTTCTATGCCGATTTTTTTCGCATCAATCGCCGTCTGAATCTTAAGAAGCGCATCTATAATCATAAATAAACTAATGATAATAGCAAGAATACGTATCATATTCTCTGTCTGGAACAACATGATCAATCCAATCAATATCGAAACAATCCCCATTGCCAGATCATGCTGAAACGCCAGCTGAAATATATCCTTCGAAAAATATCCTATCATTTTAGTAATCCCAAAACCAATAAAAATCACCCCTCCAACTTTATACACTATATGAATACTCGCATTTGGATAAATCAATATAAATGTACCAAACAGCAACAGGCATATAGAAAAAACACTATACGCAGTCTTCAATCTTTTTATCTCCTGCATAATCCTTCCACATACAATCCAATTCTTCTCTCGTAAAAATAATGGATTTTCTCCTTTCTCCCATCATTTCGGGTTATTGAATACTTCTTAAAATTTTCTTCCTGACTCCTCTGAAACAGAACAGAAAATTGAATTACCGTCATCATACATCAAAAAAGAAGAATAAAATACAGACAAAACATTACTTATATATCTTTTTCGTACATTTTTTCTTTTTTGTCTGTTTTAATAGCGGGGACAAAAAATAGAGCACATAGACTAATTTCCATGTGCTCCATTCCGTTTTCTCTTTATATTTCTACTTTTTCAAATCTATACTTCTGCTTTATATCCGGATATTTTCCCCGGTCTACTTCGCTCATAAACATCCCATATGGTCTTGCGCATTTTTTAAAAGGAGCATATAATCCCTGGTAAATCACAAGGTTCTCCCCTGTCTCCGTATGAGAGGCAAATGCCAGCACCTTATATAAATATTCTGACGTATCCGCAGATACCCACTCTCTCTTAAAATGCCGTACAATATCTCCCACACAAATATCTCTTTTTTCTACTAGTTCTTCCTTTATTTCCGGTTCTGTATCTAATTCCACATATTCTTCTTTATCCAAAGACACCGGAACACCTGATTTTCCTATAATATGTACTCCTCCATACCAGGTTCCTGTAACCTCACAAATATCTCCTACTTGATATTCCAAAGTATATTCATCATTTTTCTTTATTATTCTTACTTTACTCATATTTCACCTTTCACTTTATTACTATACTCATTTCATGCCAGGCTTCTCCACCCCACTGAGATATGCCAATACCATGATCCATAAATCCAAATTTCTTATACATCTCTACTTTTTCTTCTATACAGGTCAATATCAGTTTTTCCCTGCCTTTTTCTCTTTCTCTTCGGATATATTCTTCCACCAGCGCTCTTGCAAGTCCTTTTCCTCTGTGTTCCGGGAGAACATCAAGTCCAAGAAGCATAATATTTTCTCCTGCCGGATTATGAACCTCTGCATCTGTAAAAAAATCATCTGTCAGATGCTCCTTCTCTGTTGCAAGCCCATTTAAAAATCCTGCCAAAAGGCCTGTTTTTTTATCCACCGCAACAAGAAATAACTCCGGTGCTTTCTTGACGCGCTGCTCCATATGTTCATAAGAACACGCCTCATTTGGTGGAAAACACCGTTTCTCTATCTCTGCCGCCTGAGGAATCTCCTCCTGTTTTATATTTCTAAACTCATATTGTTCCCATAATTTTTCCATAACCATTTTATCACACCTTTTCACTTTTCTTAATTGTTTCACGTGAAACATACAGAAAAAAAGCTCAAGACAAATTGTCTCAAGCTCTCTTGTTCTTTTTACGATAATCCCCATGCAGGAATAAAATCCACAGCTGCTCCCCAAAAAAGTGAGTATATCTTGTAATCCCCGCAGGAGCTAATGTTATAAATTAAGAGCTTTTATACCTTTCAGGCAAATCCAGTTAATCTGTGTTCTCCCTATATAATAACGTATAAGTCACTGGTTGTCTACGATGTCTTAACTCCAACAACAAAAAATACACATATACACTCGACTCAAAATTAGCATTTCTCCCCATCCCTCTTTGTTCTCATTTTTCCTCTTTTATAATTTCCAGTCACAATAATAACTATGCTGATTAATAAAAGCGCCACCGGTTTCCAAATATCTGTATTATCTCCTGTTTTTACATGGTCAGGTCTTATCTCCTGCAGCTCCGGTGTTGGCGAAACTGGTGTTGGTGTTTCACTGTTATTTCCAACCCATTCACTTTTCGGTTCTACTGTTACATCATAACGCCCGTCTTCTGACGGAATAAAAACTAAAAACGGAGCAGAATGATATTTATATCCCTCCAGCGTTATATCGGAAACAGCAGAGCATAAATAAACTCCCTCCTCCAGCTCGCTAAAAACTGCTTTTCCATTGCTCTCTGTTACTTTTGTTATTCCTTTTATTTTTTCTTTTATGGCAAAAGAATATAACTGTTCTGCCGTTCTTCTCTGACCTGAGGAACTGGTATCTCCAACATATATATTCGCTTTTTCAAACTCTCCCTGCAATATCCATCTGTTTCCAACTTTTTCTCCCGTCCTGTATAGAACGAACTCAGCCCCTTTCAAAGGAATTTTATCTTCCTCCGATGTTGCACCACGATAATATACTGTAAGGGTTGCCGCTTTTTCCTTTGCACGCACAACCTGCGGCATTGTAAAAAAAGTCATAATACAAATGCCCAGGATGACAAAACTAATATTTTTTATTTTTCCTTTTTTTCTTTTCATTCTATTTATCTCCCGTCTTTCTTTTTCTTCCCTTTTTCCAAATTAGATAAATAATAAAAAAAAGGATTAAAACCATAATTGCCAGTATCAATACTTTTACCTGGAACGGTAATTCCGGCGTTATTTTTTCATCTGCCGCCTGTTGGATTGCCTCTTCGTATGGTATACGCACCCCTCTTACAAGAAGCCTGTGCGTATTTACAGCATAAGGTGTACACGTTACCAAGGTAACATAGTCTTTGCCCGATACAACACTTAAATCCTTCGTATCTTCCGGCAGCACCGTCAGAATGCAATCCACCTGGTACGCCAAAGTCTTTCCCAGGATTTTAATGTAAAAAACATCTCCTTCTTTCAGCTTATCCAAATCTGTAAACAAAAGCTTAGAAGGAAGTCCCCTGTGTCCTGTCAAAACAGAATGGGTACTTTCTCCGCCTACAGGCAAAGACGTTCCCTCAAAATGCCCCACTCCCGACTGCAGCACTGTTTCCTCTGTGCCATGATAAATCGGCAATTCCACATCAATCTGAGGGATTCTGATATATCCCATCATTCCCGCCTCATTTGTATTGAGCAGGCTTTGATACCTTGCATCTACTTCTTTCTTAATGGGCGAAAACGGGTCCAGAAGCTCAATATTCCGCAGAAGCTCCTGATTATACTGCCTTGCTGCTTCCAACATTGCGTTTCTTTCCTTTTCGCTTAACATTACCGCCTCTTCATCGTAAGAGGAAATTACCCTTGCGCCGTTTTTTTCATATAGATAATTGCTCACTGTAGGATATAACAGTACGGAGAGTGCAATAATCAATCCAATAATACGAAAAATATCTCCAATATAAAATTTTTTCTTCTGTGTGTTTTTTTTTCGCATCTTTATTTCATTCTCCCTGCTGTTATATAGAAAGTATGAGAAGGCTGCCCGAAGGCAGTCCTCTCATCTTTAAATCTGAATCTTATGCCATTAAGCACGTTTTCTTCTGCTGATTACAAAGCTTGCTGCGACAACAAGTATAAGCGCAACGCCTACAACTGTAAACAGAATTGTACCCATTCCACCTGTTCCAGGAAGAATTGTACCTGCACTGTTTTCGATGTCGATGATTTCATCATCATCTACCACGTCATTTTTGCTGATTTTCCAATTATTCACATTTGCATCTTCAGATTTTGTAATTGTAATTTTAAACGGTGTAGCCACATAATTATATCCATCCGGCGCTGCTGTCTCCACAAGCCAGTAATCTCCTGCTGCAAGACCATTTAATTTCAGGTTCATATTTGTGCCTACTGTTGTTCCGTTACCGATAGATACCATATCAAACGTCTGAGATGTCGGGTCTACTGTGTAACTACCATTAGAACCTGTAACTGCGATTGCGTTTGTATTAGCTTTCGCATCCTTCTCTGTTTTATAAAGACGGAAGGTTGCATCAGCAAGATAGCTACTATTCTGTCCTTTGATTAACTTATGAATCTGTAACGGATAAGTCGGTGTCTTCGCCTCAGAAGGTTTTGTTGTTGTTGTATTATCCTGGTCGTTGCCATACTCTAAGGAAGCGCTGTTCTTCTCTGTTACAACTGCATTTGCGTTTACTTTTGCATAATATGTTACTGTAAATTCCTGTCCTTTACTTGCCTGATTTGCTTTAATCCAATCAGATAAATTTAAAGTCATTGTGCGGTTATTATCTCCGCCTAATGTAGCCTTCTGTGTAGTCGCTTGTCCTTCCCCAATCTTCACGGATACAAGATAATTATTAATATCATCTACTTTCGTACCATCTGCATCTTTTACAAAATCAAGACCATTTGTCAATGTATCCTTGATTTTGTAAACATAGCTATTATATCCTGTTGTATCCGGAATTGTTCCTGTAATTGTATAAGTTACAACCTGTCCGATTTCAACAGTTTCTTTATCTGCTGTTTTCTCAATACTTGGCGCTTCGCCTTTTAAAGTAATTGTTGTATCACCCTCCACAGTTACAAGAGAGGACTGGAGTTCTTTTGTTCCTGTCTGATACACAAGGTAGTAACCGTAATCTAAATTGTTGAACATGTAGCTTTGAAGTGCAGTGTCAATTTTTCCAGAAGATTGTGTTTCCTTTACTGGCGGCTGTGCTGTCAATGCCGCTGCTGTAAAGTCATCTGCAAATTTCTGAATCGCAGTAGGGTTATCCTTATACGATGTAAGCTTATTATATAACGCCTCACTAGAAGAATCTGATTCCCCTAATGCCGTTGCAATCATTGTCTTATAGTCTTCATTTACTACATAATTATAACTTGTTGCTTTGCTTACACTCAAATCAAACAGCTTATAAACTTTGATTGTTTGTCCTTCTAATGTGTTTTTCGCATTGACTTTAACAGTCAGGCTTCCCTTCGGGGCCGCTGCAAAGGCTGTTGTTGCCATTGCAAGTGTCATGATGGCTGTCAGTAAAACTGCCAGCACGCGTTTCAATTTTTTCATTTGCTTTCTCTCCTTTTTGAAAATTGTTTATTTATAGCTACTCTGGCTTCTTTTGCTTTTTCTCTTTCTGTATTCCATAGCCGCCACAAAGCAAAGAAGCAGAACACCTACCGTATAGATTCCTGTTGTTCCCCGTCCTCCTGTTTCAGGAAGAACACTGTTAAACCGGTCTTTTGTATTTGTCACTGTAATGCTATATTGATATTCTCCCTTATAACTCACAGTTGTTGTATAACCGTCAACCTTTGTTTCACTGATACGATATGTATAGTAATATTTCTTTCCATCCTTACCCACATGGTATGCAGTAAACTTGGGTCCGGAAAGAACCTTTTCCCATATATCCGAGGTTTGTGCGTCCTCTTTCTTCAAAATCACTTCTTCATTGAAGGTTTCATCTTCGATTGTCTTTCCATCTGCTTCATAGCTTCTTTTAACATGAAAAACAACCGACTCCGGACGATCTTTCTCCTCGTCTCCTTTCCATACCTTCTTAATACGAAGTTCAATCAAATCCTTACATGGATCCTGAACATCCGGCGTTTCCTCACTGCCGTCCGGTTCTGTCGGATTTGTTGCTGTATTTGCCATCAGAACTGCCATTGCACCATTTTCCTGATATACCTCCGCCATTACAGACTGCTCAGCCTTTTGTATAAAATGCTTCAATAAGGCATTCTTCAGGTTAGAAAACTTCTCAACTTTATCTTTCGTCATATGCTTAATCGTATATATATTTTTCCACGCATCTGTTGTCTCGTGTTTCTCCTGAAGAGTTTTTCCAGAACTATCCGTCAGATTTTCGTACGTCTCGTCCCCATCTCTGTAAATTCTATAATAATTCTGGTCTCCTTCGATTCCTGCAAATGTATTAAAATCCCAGTTACTATCAAGATTTGTCTTGCCGCTGAATGGTCCTGTAAGCTTCTCTGCCCCACGAATAACATCTGCCAAATACATATTGTTACCCTTTAGCAATCCTTCATTGTTCCATCCGACAAATCCGCCTGCAATGCCATATTCACCTGTGCCGTTTACATTATTTCCGGCACCGCCGCCATAGACATCATAGCCTTCTGCCACACCTGTTACCTTACAGGAATCAATCCTTGTCCTGTTTGCCTTAATGAGAGAAATATTCAGCTCGTTTTTTAATTTTGTCTCATCAATCGTACCTCCATCAGAACAGTTTATTTCTATTTTACTGTCTCCAATATAGATCGTCGCAAGACTCTTATCCTTTGCAAGTCCAATCTTAATTTTTAGTCCAAACAGATTCAAGGATACCAGTTCTCCGTCATATAGAGCATTGATTTCAATAATCCCCAGACTAATCTTGATTACCTGCCCTTTTTGCAGTTTATCCAGCCAAAGAGCTTTCAAAATCTGATTCACACCTGTTGCCAAATATTTAACTAAATCGGAATTCAGATTAATGTCTGCAAGATACGCAAAATTTGTTTTTCCAGCAAAACCTCCGGCAATCTGACCACTTGTCACCTGCTTTAAGCCTGTTACTTCATTGCCAGACATTCTTCCCAGGTCAGCATGTCCTGTAAAACCTCCGGCAATCTCTGACTTGTCTTGCTGATTTATCTTGTTGTTACTGTGTACAGTAAATCCTTCTGCCACTCCGGAAACACTGCAATTATCTACATGTGAGCCGAAAATATCCAGTACGCCTGCGCCTGCACTCAACAGATTTCCCAATGCACCTAAGTTATCTAAATCTACCGTACCGCTCTTTCCAAGATGGCCGATAAAGCCCCCGGTGTAATTCATTCCATTGACCTTGCGAAGCTTTGTTGCTTCAGAATCCTTAACAGAACAATTAAGCAAAGCGCCGCCAAATCCTCCGGCTGCTCCTGAATAAACAGGATTGTTGACATATTCTGTCTTTTTGCTGTCTCTTGCCTGCACTTCCAGCCCTGCCTGATTTGCTCCTGACACATCCGAATCGTAAATATAAGTTCTGAAAGCGTCCAGTACACTTGTACCTCCAAGAGTTAAAAGCGCAGCCAATATACTTGTATTGCCCTCACCACTTACCTGTAATACAGCAGATACGTCTGCCAGACCGAAAAATCCGCCCGCATACTCGCCGCCAGTCACGCTTCTGATATTCGATACATGAACGCCGCTCTCCGGATTTTTCATTTTTCCGATGACTGCACCGTTAATCTCTCCGGCAAAGCCGCCTGCTGCCTTTGCATAAGCTGTATTTCCTGTGCCGTCTGTGTAAGCGCCATTCACGATAATGCCCCATTCATCCCATGCTTTCACATCTGCTGCCTGTACAGTAGAAATAGTGGCATCCAATAACTTTAACAAGTCTCCCGGTACTTTTATCAGATTTTGAAGCAATCCTCCAAGAAGACCGCCGCTGCTTGCTGTATCTAAAGCGGCCGCACTTGCCGGGTCAATCTGACCGGCAAAACCGCCCACAGCCTTTGTACCTTCTACCTTTCTTAAATTTGCCACAAAACAACGCTTATTATTTGGATCAGGTACTGCATCTGTTGCGCTGAAAGTACTTGCCGCTGACCAGTTACCCCAAATCTGACCTCCAAGCATATGCCCTACATAGCCCCCGGCATAACCAACCTTTTCTATTTTAAAGCCGGAATTTTTTACCGGAATTCCCGTTGCCTTTACTGTCATTCCTGACTGGAAGCCTGTAATATCGGAATTTCTTATCACCGGAACGAACGTCTGCGCAGCGCTGATGGAACCTGTAATATCCAGTCCCAACAAGGAAACCTTTCCAACCTCTGCAACGCCTCCTGTTGTCATCTCCCCTGCAAAGCCTCCGGCACTTGTATAGGCAATGATATTTTTTGCGTCCCAGGCATGGGCATTCGTGACAACACCTGCTTTCATGCGGCCTGCATAGCCTCCGGCAACACCTGCTTCCATAGCCTGTGTGCCAACCTGTGTTCTTCCTGCTTTGACGTTATAACCATATGCATATTTTTTAATTAATGCCTGAAGTTCACCTTCTGTACTGACAGATGTATTCGGGAACTGGTCTCCGTAAACGCCATTGCTTCCCACTGCTTCTGCCCACTTATTCCATGTATTCACACTTACTTTTCTAAGGGGACCATAAACAGCTGTATTTGTTTCTGTAGGATAGACAGCCCCTAAAAGACTTAATACATTGCTTGTCTCCAATAGTCCGAACAAAAGCTTAAGATTTCCGGTTCCGGCTAAATCTGCCGTTTCCATTAATCCGGTAAAGCCTCCGGCAAATTCGCCTCCGTATACAGAACGAATACGAATGGCAGCACATTCCTTGCCGCCACCAGAAGCATTTCCTAAGATTCTTCCGCCATGATTATAACCTACATAACCGCCGGCAAGTCCTCGCGCACACTGGGTATCTGTAAAACCATCTGCACGAACTGCGCCGCCGCAGGGAACGCTGCTTGTCTGACTGTCTTCCACAATCGGAATAAAAGATTGTACCAAATTTGCAAGACTGTCTCCTATATTTAAAAGTCCATCTAAAATGCTGGAGTTTTCTAATACAGAAGCAACATTTCCCGGTTCCATAATACCGGCATATCCTCCGGCTGCCTCACGTCCGATAACATAGGCAAATAAATTCGCATCGCTGTTTTTGATAATTGTACCGGACATCTCTCCAATAAAGCCTCCGGCTTTTCCTAAACTGCCGTTATTTGCGTCCGCACCATTCGCCAGTACAGAATAACCACCCACACAGCCGTTGACATCAGAGTTTTCTATGGTGGATGCAACTGCATCCAAAGCCTTCAGAAGATTACTCAACTGAATATTTCCAAGAAGCTTCAATCCGCCGCCCACTGCCGCTGCTGAATCAATATCTACACATCCTGCATAGCCTCCTGCATATTTTCCGCCCTTAACTGCATATTCTGAGCTGCCATTAAAATAGCTTTCACCATTTGAAGATTCCAGGCTGTCCCCAGGCGGCGTTACCTTCGTATGCTTTAAGGATGTTACATCAGAATCTTTTATCTGTACACCGCCGCCGTAGCCTAAGTAGCCCCCGGCATAACTGTCCATGTCTGCCGCTTCTACAGTAAAGCCCTTTTCTGCCGATTTCACCCCTGCCGATTGGATAATAGGGATATAGACTTCTAATACATTCAGCAATTGCCCAATATCAAGATTCAAAATTCCGCCAAGCAGATTTAAACCATCTGAGGAAGCAGTCGCCCCTGCATCAACTTTTCCCCCAAAACCTCCTGCATGAGATTCGCCCTTTACCTTTTCCAGACCATAAACAACATAAGCTTCTCTGCTCGTACTGTTATCTACATTTCCGCTTTGCATTGCTCCGGCATAACCTCCGGCAAGCTTACCTTCTACCTGCGGATTTCCTTCGTTGCTAACAAAGGTTACGGTTGTATCTATATATTTCGGAAGAAGATACGGCACTAAATTCAATAGGGAATCGACTTCTAAAATACCCGGAAGCTTCAGCTTTCCATCTTCATCCTCCTGTGCAAGCCCTGCCAGTCCTCCAGTATGAGATCGACCCACAAAACCTCCTGCATAGCTGCTTTTTATTTCATCATGTTTTGCAGTGACTGATTTTAAATTGCTGACATGAGAATGCTCAACAACCGAAGCTACCGATTCTCCAATAAAGCCGCCGGCTGTGAAATCTTCTCCGTCCGTCAATGCTGCCATTCCCTCAGAAAGGATTGTAAGTCCGCCGGATGCGCCGACAGTCTCGCAATTTTGTATCGTAACCCGTACACCGTCTGCCAACGATAACACGTTATTAAGCTTTACAAGTCCAAGAACGTCCAAACCTCCGGCAGACGCAAGGCCTGACGCGCCGGTTCTTCCGGCAAAACCGCCTGCATAATTACCAGCCTGAATACTCTGAATACCGCTTACTGTTACCGCGTCAGCTTTTCCGCCGAGCATAAGACCACAGGCTCCGGCGGCATATTTTTCAGTCGCCGTTACTGTCCAGCCTGTACCCTCTGCTGAGACCTGCGATAATTCAAATGGTATGAACTGCCCGATTCCAAGGGTATTATTTAACACGCCAATGGCGTCCGCCGTCACAACACTTCCGGCAATACCTCCGGCGTACTTTCCTGCCTTGACCTGCTGTAATCCGGTAACCTTTCCGCCAAAAACAGTTCCTTCTGCCGCAATCTTTACGCCGTCTCCCTGTCCGATTATGCCTCCCGCATAATCTCCGGCACTCTCAACCACAAGGCTGTTTCCCTGTACCGTACACCTGTACAGCTTTGACGGCATCACACCGGCCAAAGTTAAGAGCTGATTTTTCTTATCTTCACTGCCGGATGCCAGTACTTTTTCCAACAACTTGGAAACAGAATCTACCAACGTCGGCCTTGTCTCATCATCGCCGCCAAGAATTGTACCAAATCCTATGGTTGCCCTTCCTGCAAAGCCTCCGGCATACTTTCCTGCCCTGACACTAGAAAGACCAGATACAGTTGAATCGCTGCTGATACTGTTTGCCATAGCGCCATTAAAACCGCCGGCATAAGATTCCGCCGCCTCAACAGAAAGCCCCTCACCGCTTACTCTGCATTTTTTCTGTCCTGACTTTGCATCAAGCTCATACAGCGTAATGCCTGCGTCATTTAAAAGACCTTTTATAATGGCGTCGCGCTCTAAGCCCGCAAAACCTCCGGCGCCATTTTGCGCCTGTACCGATGTGAGTCCTGAGACAGAAGAATTGAAAATCTTCGTACCTGTCTGGATTCCCACGAAACCGCCGTTGTAATCCTGGGTGGAATTGCCGATATTTCCATTTTGCAAGGTCACATTACAATTTGTAATAACCGGATTGTGATACCCTATAGGAATCAATTGACCAAGCGGAACGTCATTTTCTAATAAAATGGTAATCAAATCACCCAATCCAACGCCCGGTACGATATTTAAAAGAGCAGACAATACTTTTACAACCGCTCCCGTCAAACCAGATAAACCGTCATATTTTTCCACTCCTTCTGTAAATCCCACAAAGCCTCCGGAAATCCCTTTTGCACTTGTAACAGACGCCTGAGCTACACTACAGTTTTCCACATGGACATCTCCCACAATCCTTCCTGCAAAGCTTCCCGTAGCAAACAAGTCCGGACTTTTCTGCTTCAGCGTCAGAAGGTCTCTGATAACGTCACCTAATTTTAAATCATCAATAATTGGAAGCAATGCCCCCAATCCTTCCAACAATCCCCCGACCAGTCCGCCTAATAATCCAAGAACCCCTTCTATCAGAGAATCTACGTTGTTATTCACTTCTGTGGACGCATTATTCACCCTTACCTGTTCCAAATGAAGATTTTTGACCACTGCCGTTCCGGCCGAACCGAGGGTATTTTCATTCAGCTTATTGGAAATCGTTCCAAAAAAGCCGATGCCGCTTGTAGTTTCCATATTCAGAGGGCCAGTCTGTTCCACGTGTACATTTTTAATTGTCGGCGAAACATTCGGCTGCATATTCAGCCTGCCTTCCATCTTTCCTGAAAAATGAATCGGAGTCCATCCATCATCTTCCCCGTTGGAATAGTCGCCTTGCAGCAAGTCAATATCGCGGAAAATAATATAATTGGCATCAGAGGAGTATTTCAAATCCTTATACTCTCTTTCCAGTTCAGAAAACGATGTATATTCTGCATCTTTATTCCAACCTCTGTCATCTTTACCGATCGATGTCTTATTATTCTCATCTACCTTAAAACCTACTAATTCCTGTGACCCAAAAAGGCTTCCAAGAAGTCCTCCAAGCAATCCACCTACAATACCGACAATCTCTCCAAGTAGTGTATCGGAACCCCAGTTGATGTTCATAAGCTCTTTTTTCTTTGCTTCATCCGTCTGCTGTTTATACTGGAAGTTTTCAGTGCCTTCTTCAATATCCTTATAATTAATGCCTGTATCTACAATACTTGTCACATTAAAGTCTGCATCTCCAGGATAGTAAGGAACTATATGTATTCTTTTTAATACAATTCCCGCTTCTGTTCTCAGAAACAGCATTGGCGTCACGCTCTTATCCGTTCCGATTGCGCGAAGCTGCTGCTCGTTTCCTATGAGAATATACTTTTCGCCCTCGATTGTCGTATACTGCTGACCAATGTAATCTCTTCCGCTTTTTTGCTGCTCACTTCCATTTGTCTGCACGTACTGATCGGCTAAAAGCTCCGGCATTCTTTCTGTAAAAGCAGGACTCAGTACATAATTATGTTCTTTACTATACGTCAGATATTCCTGTGCTTCTTCCGGGCTTTCTCCTGCTGGAATTCCGTCTTTATATAGAAGATTTCCCATTCCCACTTTTTCCGGAATCATATCATTTGACATAATTGGCTCTTCGGCAGATGTTTCTGAGCCAATCAGGCGTAACTGGTAATTATTGTACACATAAACCGTATCTGTTTCGCTGTTATATAATACTTCATTTTCTGTAGGCAGTCCCGCAAATGTTCCGTTAAAGTTCTCCGGCAGCATCCACATATTTTCCAAATTCAGAGGAATTTCATTCATCAGCATATAATTAGCATCAGGAGCATAGGTAACTGGCTGTTCCCCATCCAGAATCGCTTCCCCTGTACCAAAGGCTTCTGACCGCATATCCTCTGTCATTACTGCAGCATCTGTTCCAATCGCCTGAAGCTGTTCTATGTTATATATTTTTATTACGCCGTTTTCAAATAAATCTTCCGATTTTCCCGGCATCTCCTCCGGCTGCAAAGGTTGTTCTTCATTTTCCAGATTATCATCTTCCAGCTTATCGCCTTCCATTGTTCCATCCGGTTCAGCATCTTCCATCGGAGCGCTTTCATTTTCTTCCTCCATCTCCTCTGTTTCATCAGAAAAATTATCCTCCGGATTTTCTTCAGGCTGTTCAGAGGGAATCTCCGGTTCCATCGGAAGAACATCCTCTTGCGATTGGTCTCCCTCCAATATATCCCCTTCTGTTCCCTCTTCCTCTGGAAAAACATCTTCAGAAGGTTCTGTTTCTTCTATCGGTCCTTCCAGAACACCATCCGATATGTCTCCGATTATTTCCTGGGCATAAACCGGCATTGTCTGAAATGCAATAGAAAAAACCAAAATCCATGCAATACTCTTTTTCCATTTTTTACTCCATAATAAAAACTTCACTTTTTTGTCTTTCACAATCCTTTTTCCTCTTACGCTTTTTTAATAATTTCTTCCAAAGAAACATTGAAAAATTTCTCTTCCAGTTCTTTCTGTACACGCACATAATATTTACGTACTGCACAAAAATCTGCTGCATTTCTGTTACAAAAATTATCCTGTTCCAGACATCTGTTAATCTTTGTCGTATTTTCCATAATACGTATCACATCTCCCAGGGTAATTTCCTTCAACGATTTATTCAGGCTATAACCTCCTTTTGTTCCCAGATTTGCTGAAATATATTCCGCCTTTTTTAATTTAGAAAGCACCTTTTCCAAATATCCTCGTGGGATCCCCATCTCTTTCGCTATCTCTGTAGTTGATGCCCGTTTCTTACATTGTCCTAAATACAAAACAGTTCTTATCGCGTAATCTGTCGTAACATTAAACTGCATATTTTCCTCCACTTTCTATATTCTTCGAATCCTTTTTTCTCCAAACAAATACCTACCAGGAAGGATTTATATGTTTATATATGACAACAGCTACATAGTAGAAACTATGTAGCTGCGGTAAATACCTCTGGATTCAAAATCACATCTGTGCAAGTTTATCTTATATTATATCTTATATTATATTTTTATTATACCCCCCCATATAAATTTGTCAATATTTAATTCAAGTTTTATTCATATTTTTTCTTTTTTATTAATATTTATATTTTGAGTTGTTTATAACACGGAAATAAAGAAATGATTAAAAAAGCACTGATTTTTCTTAAAACAAAAAATTTAGGTTTTATAATAAAGATAATTAAAAACCTCCAAGCGCCAGTCTCGCAAACAAACCACATATTTGTCCGGTCTGTAGGAACTATACAACTAAGATCCACGATTATCGCTGGCAGACCATCAAGGATTTACCATTCCAGCTAAAAAACTGCTATCTTGTTCTTCATAAGCGGCGTTATGCCTGCTCCTGCGGAAAGAAATTCTATGAGCCCTATGAGTTCCTTCCCAGATATCTGCATCAGACAAAACGGCTCACATGGAAAATAGCGGATCTGCTTCATGAAACTGCCAATTTAAAATCTGTAGCCAAAGCCTCCAATGTTTCTGTCACAACCGTATGCAGAATACTCGACAGTATCCACTATTCCTGTCCGCCTTTAAAAGAAGCTGTTTCCATCGATGAATTCAAAGGAAATGCCCGCACAGGCAAATATCAATGCATTCTTGTAAACCCAAAGAATCATTCCATTATGGATATTCTTCCTGACCGTACACAGTCTCATCTTACTTCCTATTTTCGGGAAATCGATCGTGCTCAGCGGCTCAGAGTAAAGTATTTCGTCTGTGATATGTGGCAGCCCTACGTGGATCTTGCCCATACTTTTTTTCCAAACGCTAAAGTCTGCATTGATAAATATCATTTTTTTTATCCGGCAGGTCACCTGGGCAATGGAGAATGTACGCAAACGTCTGCAGAAGACCATGACCATTACTATGCGTAAATATTATAAGCGCAGCCATAA